>Ga0209668_10000553_pt1 | contig 15407 bp, 12 predicted proteins | sample FrelakmetPLP11PL_FD_187150 | JGI IMG/M metagenome (GOLD analysis project Ga0209668, IMG submission 187150) | Freshwater lake sediment microbial communities from the University of Notre Dame, USA, for methane emissions studies - PLP11 PL (SPAdes)... | ecosystem: Environmental > Aquatic >... | reverse complement strand
TACGGTTGTAGGCTGGCTTATAGCCACCGCGGCTTGTTCTGGTTGTACCTGAACTTTAACAGTCTGCGCCGCCTCATCTTTCTTTCGTAATAAGTTAAGCATAGAAACATACTCCAGAATTCTTTCTTTTACGTCGTTAAGACCAAAATGGGTAAGGTCCAAATTCTTTTTTACATTCTCTAATTCAAGATTATCCTTTGTATATTTACCCCACGGGATCTTAACAATCCAGGATACAAACTTTTCTACAGGCTCATACTCGCGGGAAAACGTTCCATATTGAATAAGCTTTTGCAATCGCTCTACCATTCCTAGCGCCTTTTCCTTTAAATCGGCGGGCATAGAAGTAGCATTTATACTATCAATAAGCCTATTTAACTCAACTAGTTCAAGATTTGATTGCGGGGCTGCGGTCATTTATGAGCGATAATAATATAGTACATTTAAGCACAAATTAGAGCTCATTAAAAGCGAAACGAGTTTAACGTCAAGCTATTTTTTCTCGGACTTTCCTGAAGTTTCCTCCGTAGTAGGCTCTGCACCTTCTACTGGAACCTCGCCCTCAACTGGCGCGCCCTCTACTGGTGCAACTTCTACAACTTCCTCAATCTTTTGAGGAGCGGAAATGTATGCAATTACGGCATCATGTGGTGTTCCGTGACCAATTTTTACACCCGCTGGAAGTGTGATTTTATCTACCGACAAAACATCACCAACATCGTTTAGATTTGATATGCTAACTTCTATTGAACTTGGCAAGGCAGATGGTAAACAAGCCACTGAGATCTTATCTAATGGAGTAACCAATAACCCTAAGTTATTTTTGACCGCAAGTGAAATGCCCGAAAGAATAAGAGGGATATCTGCCGTGATCTCTTTATCCATCTCAATTTGATGCAGACTTACATGTACCAATCCTCCATACACAGGATCCGTTTGAATCTCCTTAAAAACAACATTTACAGGCTTAGCTTCACCCTCGACTTTAAGCTCTAAAACTTTACTGTATCCAAATTCCTTGATCGCGGAGAGCAATTCCTTTTTTGCTAATGTAAGACTAATAGATGGATTTCTAGTTGCCCCATAAAGTGATGCTGGAATCTGACTATCTAATCTGAGTCTTTTAACCTTTTTACCGGTAATTTCTCGTTTTTGTGCTGAAAGTGACATTAAAATATTATTAACATTTAAAATATTAAATTTAAACCTTTTTAATTATTATTCTTCTTTCCTCTCCTTCACCTACACTTTCGGTTAGAATTCCTTCTCTGCCACGTAATGCAATGTGAATTGCCCTTCTCTCGTATGCTTTCATTGGAGGAAGTTCAACGTTCTGACCTGTTGATATTACTTCGCCTGATGCTCGTTCTGCAATGTCCTGAAGGTATTTTTCTCTTCGCTCTCTATAATCGTTTACCTCTAACAGTAGCCGCAAATCTTTTTGGAATTGCCTGCTTAAAATTATACTCATAACGTTTTGTATCGATTCCATATTTTTGCCATGGAAACCAACTAGATCATTTAAACCCTCACCTTTTAGAGTTGCTTGAATGTATTTATCGGTCGTGCCATCATCAGAAGGCGCAAACTCTAGTGAAACCTCGGCTGTTAAGCCCAGTGCATTAAGGATATATGCCAAATGCTCCTTTGTGCCATTTAGTACTTCATTTTGATCCATTGTTAGAATTATTAACTTTTATAAAACGAGATTGAAAACGTGCAAATCTGTCTTTGCTTTTCTTTACTAGTTCGACTCTGTTCATAAATGATTGTTGGATTATAACAAAGACATTCTGCGCAGTCCAGAATAACGTTACACCTGTTGGTAAGAATGTCGCCCCACCCAAATATCCTAGCGAGAGGACAAAAGTGAAAATCGGTAACAATTTATTTGTTGTTTGCAACGAATCCGCCATTGCAGTGGACATATCAACGTCATCCTTCTTTACTAGGTCTTTGCTGGGTTCTGTGGAAACAGTCGTTGCTGAATAAATCTTAGAAACTAGATACTGCGTAAAGGCACTCAATAAAGCTAATGCTATATATGGTGCCGTTACCTTAAAATTAAAGATGTCGAAATCTACCGCTACTCGTGCGAGGTTCATTCCTAAGAATTCAAGGTTAAATGACTCGCCTTGGGTAATAACTGCCTCGCCAGTAATATTAATGCCATTCAATTCAACTTGTGTTTTTTCGGCTAGTAATGTGTATCCTGATGGTGGTCTTAGGTAGAAATCAAAACTTCCGGTTCCACTACTCATTAAATATTTTCTTACTGATTCGGTTGGGAATATTAAGAATGATTTGATTGCAATTGATTTTAGGCCTGCTTCGAACTTATCATTGTATATCGCTATATCTGTTGCTCTTTCAGCATTAAAAGCCTTTTCGAAAACATCTGCTTCCGCCTTCCTCTGGTTTTCGGACTTGTCCAATTCCTGTGTTTTAATTTCCTCTATACGCTTATTAACATCGCCAACTATTTCAAAGTCGTATACTTTTTCAAGTTTAGCTCCATTCGACGCTTCTACGCTGATCTTTAAAGTATTTGCCCCAATCGGCAAATTGTCTGTTAATACAAATTTAATAGAATCCTCATCTCTCTTTAATGATTCAGAGTATGCAACTGTATTAAAAGCGTGATAACCTCTATTAACAAGATCAACGATCGTTCCTCGAATTTGTATAAAAAAGATTATAAACACAATAATCGAAATACATCCTTTTAATTGTCCTGGTAAAGCTTTTGCCTGCACTTTCGCAAGCTCTTTTGTCATCAATTCTTGATTATATTTATATTTTTTTTGTACTGCCTTTACCTGAGCCTGCAATTCCTTGCTCTTTTTACCCTGCTCTATTTGACCCTTAGTTAAAGGGTATGTTACAAGCTTTGTTACTCCGGCAATAACTATGATCGCTAAACCTATACTACCTATGTTCTGTGTTAACCACATCAGCAGGTTAAACACCGGTACATAAAATAGAACATGAAATATGTCCATATATATTCTTTAAAAATTTATGTCAAAGACTTTTCAAAATTGATTGCTTTTTTTGTAAAATCCAATGCCTCATCAAGTTTGTTGGCTTTTATTAATGCTTTGATCCTTTCTTCTATTATGGCTTTCATCTTCTTTTCGTATTCAACCATTATTGGGATAACCGCCTCCCCCAATTCATAAAAATGATCATCTAGCTTAGGTATTGCCTCCATTAAATTCTGATACGATATACCTTCTGGCAATTGATCTAATACATGCTTGGCGATTTCTTTAGCTCTTGCCTCTGTCATCTCACCATTTTCGAGTTTTGATGTAATTATTTCAACGATTTTTGCTTGCAATTGCTCTCTCGTCTCTATTGCTTTGTCCACTTTAGTATAATAATTTTGATACAAATATGATTTACTTGGTTTCCCGCTCTGGTAAGAGACTTTCCTCTAACTCATCAACGCTGCTGTATATAACAGACATGCCTTTCATAACATCTTTTACCATCAACTCAATGCTAGTAGTCATTCTACGAATTTCCGAAACCTCTTTGTTCATGGTTGTAACTTCGGTAGCATCTCTGGACATATACGAGTCCATTTTATAGATCACATCACTTAGATTTTTGCTGTCACTTGAACCCAAATCTTTCGCTATTGCCATAAGCATTAGATCTTGCTGATTCATCTTTTGTTGAATAAGCATGACCTGACGCTTTAAATCTTCTAAGGACTTGCTAATTCTTTCTAGTTTATCATCCATAACAATATGGATTATAGCATCTTTTTTAGTAATGGGGTAAGTGTTTTTATGCACTCATCTATACTCATCTCTTTAGGTAACGAAAAGCCACACCCCGATGTGTGACCGCCAGAATGCTCAGGATTCATTATCTTTGCAACAGATAGGAGGTCATAGCGCGAACCGTCTAAATTCTTTGCTTTGGGATTTAGGTTATTATCGTACAAATTAACTCGAATAGATTCCGCATCCTTCTTAAAAACCACGAAAATAAGATTATCGTAAAGCTCTTTTTCCAAGAAAGTCACATGAATATTTGAGTAGCTTTTATTTATAAGGTTCACGAAGGCAATTGGGGAATCAATTGTTGACACGTTTTTGATGTCCTCTTTCATCTTGATGATCTGAGATTCAAATTCATTAATTTTTAAGCGCACCAATTCATCATCCACCAAAGTTGACGGCCCCTTACTTGCGAGCAGATCAATTAAATGAAGAAAATACTTTTCATCAAATTTCTTTGTGGAATAAATCAGCCTCAGAAAGAAATCCATACGATTTAGATCATCAGAAGTAAGATTCCCGGAATCGAACTTATCTAAAATGGGGAGGATTTGCTCAAAATCATAAATTTCTAAACCCTGCTGAGTTTTGTAATTCTCAAAAATAACTCGTGCGGCGCTAAATTCGGCTCGCCATATACCATTAAACGGCCTATGTGGATCATTGCTTTCGTGATGATCGAAGTAAAGCCCACATCCATTAATAAATGGAAGATCGGCAACTATTGTATGAGGATCTGCATTAAATTCCGTTTTCCTATCCTGAACCTGGGAAGGACTGGAAAAAACGATTTTTAGGCCGGGAAATACGCGCAAAAGCAATGCCGCACAGACTATTCCATCCGCGTCGCTATCAACAATTAATTTTGTGAAAGTTGATGAAATGTTTTGCATTTGGAATGATTGTAGCATGAAATTTTGGCAGCTTGAAATCATTTGATATAATATATTGACCTAATAGTTTATAGATTTTAGTACGACATGAGATTAAACGCCCGTGTTAGCAGACATAATTTTGATGCTGGTTTTTCAATTCCTAATCAACTTGCAGTGACAGAAGCAAGCAGGGAACTTGGTAGGATGCAGAATCATGGAATTCCCGTGGAGAGGGATTGCCCAAGTATTCTAAATGAGTCCGGGCCATGTGGTCACACTACCTGCTCTGTACAAGTGTTGGCTAGGGCATTGGCACTTAGGGTTCGTAAAGATATTGTTGACCTGCATTGCAGTTGTGATGGAACCGACGTAATAACAGACTTAAAAATCCCATTGGAGCCAGCCACTCCTGATGAATAAATCTCATTTGCATTCCCCTTCTCTTATTGGCACAATAGAATTGTATTATGATTCGATCAATGCCTTTAAACGATATCTCTGATTTAAAGAAATATCTCCGTTTGGTAAATTACTTGGGTGCCGCCCAGTTGTATTTGCGTGCAAATTATCTTTTAGAGAAAAAGTTTGTTAAAGATGATGTCAAACGTAGGGTGCTTGGGCATTGGGGAACCGTCCCAGGATTGAATTTGGCTTATGCGTGCTCAAATATTCTTGTACGTGATCATAAATTGAATGCAATGTTTATGGCCGGGCCAGGCCATGGAGCGCCCGCTGTTTTGGCAAATCTTTTTGTTGAGGGGTCTTTGGAGGAATTCTATCCTGATTTTACTGTCAACAAAAAAGGGGTTGCCAAACTAATACACGATTTTAGCTGGCCCGGCGGATTTCCCAGCCACGTTAATCCATCCACTCCCGGAGGCATTCTTGAAGGTGGTGAGCTAGGATACTCGATTGCAACCGCATACGGTACAGTGCTTGATAATCCAGATCTGTTAACTATTTGCGTGGTTGGTGATGGTGAGGCCGAAACTGCCACCCTAGCTACTTCGTGGCATAGCAATAAGTTTTTGAATCCTCAAACAAGTGGAGCTGTTCTACCTATTCTGCATCTTAACAATTTCAAGATTTCTGGACCCACCATGCTTGGCAGTATGGATGCGCATGAGCTACTAAATCTATTTACAGGATATGGCTACAATCCAATAATTGTAAATCCCGAAAATGTGGAAGAAGATATGGTTTTTGCGATGGAAAAAGCATACGAACAAATAGTATCCATACAAAAAGCCGCGAGAGAAAATAACTACATCGATAAGCCGAAATGGCCCATGATAATAATGCGGACATTAAAAGGATGGACAGGTCCAAAATCGTATCAGGGCAAACCGATTGAAGGTTCTTTTAGAGCGCATGGTATTCCTCTACCCAAAACACAAACCGATGATGAGCAATTTGAAATTCTAAAACATTGGCTTGAGAGTTATAAGATCGATGAACTTTTTAATAAAGATGGAACTATAATTGATGACGTTTTAAACATTCTTCCTACTAAAGATCTTAGAATGGGTCTTAATAAGCATGCTAATCAGCAAGTCGAATCAACACTAAGGCTTCCCCACAAAGATATTTATAGTATCAAGATCGGCCCTCGCGGATCTAAATTGGCTTCTAGCATGCCGATCCTGGCCTTATACTTACGAGATGTCATAAAAATGAACCCCGACATTTTTAGAATTATGTCGCCCGACGAAAGCGAATCAAACAAACTACAAGCCATCTTTGAGTCAACAACGAGGGCATATGTATGGCCAATACCATCGGGATCAGAAAATATTTCTAAAGACGGAAGAATGATGGAGGTATTAAGCGAAAATCTATTGATGGGATGGATGCAAGGCTACGTGATGACAGGCAGACACAGTATATTCATCTCCTACGAGGCCTTTATGATGATAATTGCTTCTATGGTTGATCAATACAGTAAATTTATGGCGAAAGCCAAAGAGGTGCCCTGGAGAAAACCATTTCCATCCTTAAATTTCGTGTTATCTAGTAATAGCTGGAGACAGGATCATAACGGCTTTTCGCATCAGAATCCTGGCTTTATCAGTAGTGCCTTAAATAACCACTCAAGCAATGTGAATGTGTTTTTCCCCGCCGATGCCAATTCCTTGATTGCGACAATTGAAGAGAATTTAAGCTCCCACGATAAGATCAACATAGTGATTGCCGGTAAAACCGATCTACCGCAATATCTTTCGGTCGATGAGGCTAAAATTCAAGGCAAAAGCGGTATAGACATTTGGGAATGGGCGGGACATGGCAGCGAGAACCCAGATGTTGTCTTTGTTGCATCAGGCGATTACATGACATTCGAGACCTTGGCTGCAATCAAAATTTTACGCGAAGTAGCGCCTGAGATTAAAACCCGATTCGTAAGTATTAGCGAGCTTACAGGATTTGGCATCGGCGACAACTTTAACAAGTGCAATATTGACAAAGACGAGTTCAATAAAATCTTCACTCCCGATAAAGAGATAATTTATGCTTATCATGGCTACCCAGAAGACATCAAACAGCTGATCTTTAACCACCCTGCTTCGACCAGATTCCACATTCATGGATATATAGAAAAAGGCACGACCACAACACCGTTTGATATGCTTGTCCAAAATCAATGTAGTAGGTATAACCTAGCTATAGATGCTGTGAATTTTTCGGAGATGAATAACACTATTTTAAAAAAACAGGGCCGGAATCACCTAAATTACTTTAAAGCCCTGCTTGGCAAACACGAAATATATATTCACGAACACGGTTACGATATGCCCGAGGTAACCGAATTTACTTTAGATTAAAAAATAATGGGAAATTTGTTAGCGATCAACACAGGAAGTAAAACTATTAAGTTCGAGGTATTTAATTCAGACTTAAAGAGTCTTATTTCCGGTACTGTTGATGATAAAGATAATTCTTTCTCTATCCGTACAAGAAAAGAGAACGGGATAAGTGAGTATGACAATTCAGCTCAACTAAGACCTAGCGAAAATCCTTACCAGAAAATCAAGGAGCTATGTTCCGGTACAGAAATTTCTATTGTTGGATTTCGTATTGTCCATGGTGGAGAAAAATATATCAATCCTACCGAGCTTACTCCAGAAGTAATTACCGAACTTGAAAAGTTGAATGAATTAGCACCGCTACATAATCCACCGGTTTTATACGCAATTAAAGAATTTAAAAAGGTTTTCCCAAAAATTCCATTTATTGGTGTTTTTGATACGGCTTTTCACAAAACAATTAAAAAGGAGCAATTCCTTTATGCCCTCCCATATGAATACTATGAGAAATATAAGGTCAGGAGATACGGCTTCCATGGGATATCACACAAATATGTGAGTCAGAAACTTTTTGAGCTAGAGCCACAGGCCCGTAAGGTTATTTCCTGCCACCTTGGAAGTGGTTCAAGTATAACCGCCATAGTTGACGGCAACAGCTTTGATACATCAATGGGGTTCACGCCAATGGAAGGCTTAGTTATGACTACCCGTGGAGGTGATGTTGATAACGGAGCAATCGACTACATTCGGCGTGTGGAAAAAATGTCGCCAGAAGAGATGCAAATCATGGAAAATCAAAAAAGTGGCTTACTGGGTATCTCAGGCATTTCATTTGATATGCGGGTTCTACTCGAAGAATCATCACTTGGTAACGATCGCGCTCATTTGGCAATAGAGATTTTCGTGTACCGTGTAAAAAAATATATTGGCGCCTATATTGCCGCAATGAACGGCGTTGATGGACTGATATTCACAGCCGGTATTGGGGCAGGTTCTGACGTCATAAGACGAATGATAATTGACGGATTAGACTTTTTTGATCTAAAAATTGATAGCGGCTTAAACGATGGACAAATAAATGTCGAAAAGCCTATTAAAATTAGTACCGCTGATTCGCTCCCCATTTGGGTGATACCAACCGACGAAGAGTATCAGATTGCAAAAGAGATAAGCTTGATGTAGCTATATCATTTCATTCTCAACCCTTACCTCACCATGGAGATCTGTAAGCATCATGCTGTTAATACTTGTATAATTTTTATTCTGTGCAAGTAACCACCCCATCTTTGTTACCATACATTCCATACTCATATCATATGCAGGAATTGCTAAATCATTATCCTTTAAATATTTCCCACTCGCATTGACCTGGAAACTAGCCAAACCACTAGCCGCTTGTGTGGTAACAATTATTGGTATTCTCTTCTTCTTAAGATACTTAAACGCTCTCATCTGCGTCATACTTGGATCACCAGCACCAAAAGCTCTAAAAATAAAGGCTTTTATTCCATTATTTTCAACTAAAGATTGAAATATGTCTGGTGACATTCCTGGGAACTCAGTAATTGAAGCTATACTTGCAGTATCGAAATCAGGTTTTACACTTAAAACCCTAGACTGTATTGCAAGTGGTTTATACTTAGAAAGGTATGCCACATGTTTTGCTAGATTTGTCTCATCAATTCTAATATACCTACCTATTTGTCCAATTGCTCCAGAAATAAAAGAACTAAATGGATCGTAATCAAAATCTGTTCCTTTTTTAACTCTAGTTCCAGTAATGATCTTACTTCCAAATACCGCCAGTACTCCTTTTATTGGATGATATCCCCATACGGCTAATCGTAAGGCATTAATCAAATTAGTTGTAGAATCAGAACCTAAATAACCCAAAGGAACTTGTGCACCAGTAAATATAACTGGCTTGTTAATATTTTCTAAGGCAAATGAAAGTGCTGCAGTTGTATAACCCATTGTATTGGTACCATGGAGTACCAAGAAGGCATCAAAATTATCATATAACTCAGTAATCTTGTTAATTAATATTGTCCAATTTTTAGGCTGCATATCAGAACTATCCACATTAAAAAGATCGGCAACATCAGTTTCGATTTCAATTCCCCAATTCTGCCTAATGATCTCACAAGAGTCTTGAACTATTGTTAAAAAACTATTCGCACCAGACTCCACATGTTGAGAGACCTTACTTTGAGCAACATTACCAGCAATCGTCCCACCTGTAGTTAATATTAACACCCTCTTTTTCGCATATGCTTCCATAATAGTACTATAACAATAAAAGTTTATTATAACATATTTAAGCCTTGATTTAACTATATCGCCATGCTTATGATTAGCACACCAGACAAGACTACTCCAGCCGTTTCCGTCCTCATAATTGGCAAAGGCAAGTGAACTAGTGTGATTTTTGCTCCTGCTTTCGCATTCGCCTTTGAATTAGCCTTCTCAAGCTCCTTTGGTGAAAATCCACCTTCAGGGCCAATAATCACCAAGGTCTTTTTACCTTTGAGTTTAATTCCATCCATACCTATTACTTTATTTATGCTTTTTACTCCCTCAGCATCCCGAGAATGAAGAAGAAGCTTAATGTCCGCCTTGACTTTAAAGACCTCGTCTAGGCTTGCTAGGGTGTTAATTTTTGGCATGATCGATCTCTCACTTTGACGCGCCGCTTCTATAACAACTCGCCTTAATCTTTCCAACTTTTTCTCGTCATAACTATCTACTGGAGGAACACTGTACTCACTTTTAAAAAAGATAAACTCGGACACACCAACCTCAGTATTCATACGAACTATCTCGTCAGCCTTTCCTGCCTTTGGGAATGCCTGAGCTAGAATTATGTATGGGTAAGGCTCTTCGATTTTCACTTTCTCCAAAATTACACCCGACACCTGCTTTTTATCCATATATCCTATTTCCGCCTTATACTCATAACCCGTACCGTCAAAAAGATCCATCGACGAACCTTTTCGGACACGGAGGACTTGACGCAAATGATTACAGATATTCTCGTCGGAAATAACGAATCTATCTCGGAAAACATTTTTTGGGTCAATGTAAAATCTTGGCATTATTTATTATTTAAATTATATTTATGGACCTGATCGGAGTCGAACCGACGATCTCCGCAATGCGAATGCGGCGCTCTACCAACTGAGCTACAGGCCCTTTTAGGCCACCGAGCCATATTGGTAAACAATTTCCCAATATGGCTTGGTGGTCGTAGCTGGACTCGAACCAGCGACCTTGCGAATGTGAATCGCACGCTCTAACCAGCTGAGCTATACAACCACTGTGTATATTATACTGGATAAGCGGGAGTACCTCCATACAGATATGGTAGAAGCAAAACGCTCATTAATATCAGCGCCATGATCACCAGGAACACTAATTCGCTAAAAAACACTACCCCGAATGAAGCCCAGCCTTTTTTTATTCCTCTAAATATTGGAACAAATAGAACTAAAAATGCGTAAATCAAAACTATAATGATAGATACAAATAGATTCACAACCTCGCTTCCAGAGTACCCATAATAAGAATAGGTTAAAGTAGAAGCCATATACATAAAAGCCAGAGTGAATAACAGAACTATCAGCGCAGAGGAAAAGCCTAAGGCTGTATCGACTATAATCCAGCTTCGTGATTTTGTGGAGTCCGGCTCGGATTTTTTGCCGAATCTCTTATTTAATTTATATGCTATAACTACAATTGCAAAAAATCCGACAATTCCACCCACAATCCAACACATTTCTTTCATGTAAAGCCTTGCCCATGTTGACGCATATTCGCCTGAAATAGTTACAGTCTCGCCTGACGTTAACTCCTTGTATGTGCTTGTAATTGATCCAGAATATACCATTTGACTTAGAAGACCATCTAAATCGGTATTAACAACTGCCGTATCTGATGCAACCGATTTTTCTGCCCCATAAGAAGCATAGGCAACAGCCACACCCGTAGAATTCTTTAGCAAAAGTCCCCCGTCAACTTCTATACCAACTCTTAACTGTGTGATTCTTGAATTAACTTTTAGTGACTCAAATTCAAATTCATGACCTCCCCAGAACTCTTTTGTGAAAGCTGTTGTTGTGTAGCCAAGTATTAAATATGATTTTCCATCGACTGCTACATCCGTAGGTAAAGCAACTGTATATTTATTTCCGTCACTTGTAAATTTAGCCTTCTGGTAAAGATTTTGATTTCCACCATAATATGGGGCAATATCAGACGTCATCTTTGAGGAGATCCCCTCTGGGTAAAGCGGTATATCAGCCGAATAAACACATTTTTTTAATGTCGCATCATATAAATAATTATAACCGCAATTAACAGCTTTATACTGCACAATCGTCATATCTCGTGCTTCTACTGGAGTCTCGAAAGTGAACTTATTTAGCACATTATCGGTAGTATTGGTAAATTCAATATTTGCATAGACAATGGCCTCTCCATTCCCCCTGAAAATGACATAGTAGTAATGATTTTGTCCAAGAAAAAGGCCACCCAAAGTTGTTTGGGCTATCTTGGATGAGTCGACCGCTTCTGCTCTTACCAAAGATACTGCCGATGGCAAAGTAAAAAGGGCTATTAAAAAAATGGCGCCTAAGAATCCTAGGATCTTTTTCATGGAATGATCAAATAATAATTAATGAGAGATCTTGACGATCTTCTAACTAATGCTAGCACAATATATGTGAGGAATAAAGACCTCCCATATATGGTTTGATTTAAAATGTCCACAAACCCATTTTCGAAGAAGTATACGTATACATTAAGGCGACATTGCTTCTATTGTTATTCAAATATCTTCCCGTGGTCATAAATTTGGTATTGCTTATACCCCAACCATTTGCTGAGGTTAGATATCCTAGTGATCCCTGTAAGGTTAATCCGTTTGAGTAAAACGTCCACAATCCCATTTGATTATTCCCATAATCGTACATTAATGAAATGTCTTCCTTGCCGTCATTGTTAAAATCCCCCGCACTCATAAACTTTGTGCTTGTCACTCCCCATTTACCCACCGCTGATTGGAAGGCGAGATTAGCCGAGAAAGTGCTCCCATTCGATATAAAACTCCACAATCCCATTTGATTGCTTCCGTAATCGTACATAAACGTAACGTCTTCCTTGCCATCGTTGTTAAAATCCCCAGTGCTCATAAACTTTGTACTGTTCACTCCCCATTTACCCACCGCTGATTGGAAGGCGAGATTGGCCGAGAAAATGCTCCCATTCGATATAAAACTCCACAATCCCATTTGATTGTTTCCGTAATCATACATAAATGTAATATCGTCTTTTCCATCACCGTTGTAATCTCCAGATGTCATGAACTTTGTATTGGCTACTCCCCATTTCCCAACTGCTGATTGAAACGCAAGTCCTGCGGAAAAAGAGCTCCCATTTGAGATAAACGTCCAAATTCCCATCTGATTGTTTCCATAATCATACATGAATGCTATGTCGTCTTTCCCGTCACCATTGTAATCTCCAGATGTCATAAACTTTGTGCTTATTACTCCCCATTTACCCACTGCAGATTGGAAAGCAAGCCTCGGACTGACGAAAGAACCATCCGATGAAAATACCCAAATCCCCATTTGATTGTTTCCGTAATCGTACATCAATGCCATATCTTCCTTTCCATCTCCGTTAAAGTCTCCTGAGGTCATAAACTTTGTGTTATTTGAATTCCACGTATATTGTCCTCCAACAAATTTCGGAGTTAAGTAATATGCTGGATTAATTGGTGGGTTTGGAACTATGGCTGTAACTGTTGGCGTAACTGTTGGCGTAGGCGTTGCAGTTGGTGTACGCGTTGGAGTCGCTGTAGGAGTCCTTGTTGGCGTTGTGGTAACTGTTCTAGTCGGTGTTGGAGTAGGTGTGCGTGTCGCAGTAGGTGTTGGGGTTGGTGTTACGTTTAAATTCTGTACATCATTGTGCACAGCCATAATATCGCGCCAGTCGGCTCGACTCACCAATCCATCAGAAAGATAATCAGATCCATCAGGATTTTTCTGCTTGCCCCATGAGTAAGCATAATCCAGTACTGGATTCGGAACCACTACCGCCCATTGATTTAGAATAGCATTCAACTCAACAACGGTTGGGGCATCCCAACCTGGATCTGTAGGAGTAACAGGACCGCCAAACGTTTGGAATACGGGAACAATTTTTGCAAGAGGTATCCCAGCAGTTATTGCTTTTTCAACTTCGCCTGGAATAAGTGTAATATCATAAGAACTATCCTTGACTGGATACGGATCCAGGCCAAAAAGATCAACATTCGTTGCAGTTGGATTATAATCAGCATATGTACCCGGCCAGTCAGTAAGAAGAATGAACGACTTTTTGCCAGGAGCATTAGTGTGAATATAATCTGTATAGTTCTTCACGGCAGTCACACAGTATTCGGTTTCGGGCTCATCAATAAGGTAAAACCCAAAGAGTTTGGGATTTGTTTTATTGGCCAAAACAAAAGCTGTAAATGTTGGATTTAAATTAGTGGGGTTAGCGCATTCAGCATCGGTAATGCCAACCCAAACCATTGCCATTGATCCTGAAGGTAATCCGCTTATTGTAGTAGCATCCATGCCAGTGTCGTGAACATTAAATCCAATCGCCCCCGCATCAGTATAAGCCTTAGTATCATCCGCGCGAGTTTCGTTAGCTGTCATATGCATCGAATACTTTACAGTATTATCGGTGCTTGTTGAAGCGGTATTTGCTCCTCCAACAGCCCCTGTAGCTTTGCCAGCTAAAATTGAGGCGATCACAGTGCCTGACGAAGTCATGCCAGTTACAGCTACATTGTATGTGGTGCCACTTCCAGTAACCGTCCCTGTTGTCGCTCCAGCCGTTCCAGATAAAGTAACATCTCCGGTCACAAAATTGGAGACTGATTCATTAAAAACTACAGTGAAATTAATTGGAGATGCACTCGTTGGATCGAGCTGTCCGGATTTCTGATTGATAGTCACACTGAGCGCCGTAGGAAATGAAGTTACAAAGATTGGTTGAGTCCAACCCATTATACCAGCCGCACCCGTAATTTTTGCCCTGACATATTTTTCCGATCCAGTTACATGATATGTTGCCGTTGCTCCCGCTGTACTTTGCAAAGTAGCTCCATTATTTCCTATAAAAGTGATATTGGTACCATTTTGAGAATCAACCATTATGGTTTTAGCCGATAAATTTTCTACATAATCATTTAGGATAATTCCAGTACTTGCATAAAAATCCCCATCACGGACACTAGCCATTATATTAGTCCTATTTAACGATGTAGCACGTACCATAATCCAACCTTTAAAAGACTGACTAAAAGTGTAGTGATTATCATCCGCCGCGACACCATAGACAGGGCGGCTATTACTATCAGATAAAATTCTATCCCAAAATGCTTCTGATAGAATCGTGTCTTCTGGTCTCTGACCATTTACAACCTCTAAATGATTTAAACCAACGGTACCTAAAAAGGTGGATGCTGGCAGCATGACGGCTCCATATGGATCATTGGGATGATTTAAAAAAGGAATACCATCTGCACTTAAAGTTCTAGTTACCGACTCCTGTAATTGTGACGATGTTGTCATAATGTATTGATTTATTCCAAAAGCGGTTACATGATCTCCCCAGCTAAGTTCAAGACCACATATCATTAAAAATGTTGCCGTTGTTAAATTGTCGTGACAAATAATTTGTTTAACCTCTAAATCACTGTTATGGTCTGAGATTAATAAGAAATCATATCCAGCGTTCCTATACCAACCGGCAATAGTTGCAGTGTCATCTAAAGTACCAGTATCAGAGAGTTGGCTATGAGTATGCGTATTACCACGGTACCAAAACCCTCCGCTTGTGGCAGGAATCGCGGCAGAAACATAAACACTTGGGAATAATAT
>Ga0209668_10000552_pt1 | contig 15415 bp, 8 predicted proteins | sample FrelakmetPLP11PL_FD_187150 | JGI IMG/M metagenome (GOLD analysis project Ga0209668, IMG submission 187150) | Freshwater lake sediment microbial communities from the University of Notre Dame, USA, for methane emissions studies - PLP11 PL (SPAdes)... | ecosystem: Environmental > Aquatic >... | reverse complement strand
GCAATTATAAAATTAAGCCGGGAGATGAAATTGTGCTGATGAGTTTCATTAACCCGGAGCATACCGTATTGAAAAAAGAGCCCATCCCCTTGGATATAGTTTATGAGGATGATTATCTGATGGTGTTGAATAAGCCCGCCAATATGGTGGTACATCCGGGGGTTGGCAACTATAGCGGAACTTTATTAAATGGCGTTGCCTATTATCTCGAACAGCAACATCCGGGAATTGATGAAGATACGTTACCCCGATTTGGGTTGGTTCACCGAATAGATAAAAATACAACCGGACTGCTGGTACTGGCAAAAACCGCAGAAACCGCTGCACACCTGGCAAAACAATTTTTTAACCATACCGTAAAAAGAAAATACATAGCAGTAGTTTGGGGCGATATTGCAGAAGATGAAGGTACTATTACCGGACACATTGCCCGGCATAAACAACACCGCAAAATGTTTGATGTGTATCCAGACGGAGAAATTGGAAAACACGCCGTAACGCACTATCAGGTTATTGAGCGGTTTCATTATGTAACCCTGGTTGCTTGCGAACTGGAAACCGGCAGAACCCATCAGATTCGGGTTCACATGAAGCATATTGGCCATACGCTTTTTAATGACTGGGAATATGGGGGAGATGAAATATTGAAAGGCACCATTTATCAGAAATACAAACAATTTGTACAAAATTGTTTTGAGATATGCCCAAGATGTGCCTTGCATGCCCAAACCCTGGGCTTTATACACCCCATAACAGGAAAACAACTCTTTTTTGAGGCCCCGCTGCCCACTGATATGCAGCAATTAATTGAAAAATGGAGGGGCTATGTTAAAGCCATCAAAATATAAGCCTATTTTACTTGTATAAAACAGATACTTTTCCGGCTTTGGTATTGTATTTGCTTTAAAAAACTGATTGCCTATTTTTACCCTAGAATTAAAACACCCTGAATAGATTTCTAAAAATATTACGCCGAACAATCCTGGCTATCATAGCCCTGATTGTGGTATTGCTGATAGCCCTGCAAACCCAATATTTCCAAAATAAAATGATTGGATGGGTTACGGGCTATTTATCTAAAGAATTAAAAACTGAAATCAGCATTCGCCATATAAGTTTGTCACTTTTCAATAAAGCAAATATTGAGGGAATTTTGATTCGTGATCATCAACATGATACACTCCTGTATGCCGGACAACTGAATGGCAGAATCACAGATTGGTTTTTCCTGAAAAACAATCTGGAACTAACCTATCTCGGTTTAGAAGATGCCCGAATCAATTTGCATAGAACAGACAGTATTTGGAACTATCAATTTTTAGTTGACTACTTTTCAACTGCCGATACAACGCCTAAGAAAAAAAAGCCCCTGGATTTACAGGTGAAGAAAATTGATTGCAAGCGACTTCAGGTAATTCAGGATGACAAATGGGTTGGAGAAAAAATGGTAATAAAAACCGGTGCCGTACTGGTAAACATAGATAAAACAGATTTAGCACGCCAAACATTTATTATCAACTCGATCTATCTGGATCAACCTTTTTTTCAATTGCAAAATCTGGTGGGATTACGCCCTCCATTACCTCCGGCTCCGCCTGTTTCCAAAAAAGAAGGGCTCTACTTTAATTCCGGAAACCTTACACTGCAGGTGAAGCATATAAAAATTAACAATGGAAGTATATGGATTGACGACGATTTGAATAAACCCGTAAAAGGTTTCGATGAAGCACATATCGACATGTCGAAATTGAATGCAGATATCAATCAGCTTCAATTTTTGCAAGATACCCTAACTGCAGGTGTTCAACTCTCAGTAAAAGATCGGAGTGGATTTGAATTGAAACAGTTAAAAACGCAATTCAAACTCACCCCACAAATTATGGAGTTAGCTGCCCTGGATCTGGTAACGGCGAAAAGTCATTTAAAAAATTATTACGCCATGAAGTTTTCCGATTTTAATGAAGACTTCTCACATTACATTTCCAGGGTTACCATGGAAGCTGATTTCAATCAATCAGTAATTCACACAGATGATCTGGCATATTTTGCCCCTGAACTTGCCGACCTGCATACTTCGATGAAAGTGAGTGGGAAATTTTTGGGAACGGTGGAAGATTATAAAGTTAGTCAGTTAAAAGTTCAGGCAGGAAGCAATACCTATTTATCGGGTAATTTAATAATGAAGGGTTTACCCGAATGGAGTAAAACTACTTTTTCACTTAAAGACGGATTATTAAAAACCAATGCATACGATTTGTGTTTATTTATTCCCGACTTAAAAGGCATACGGGAGCCTAATTTGCCGGCATTAGGTGAAATAGTATATCGGGGAGATTTTTCGGGCGACCGGGATAAATATAAATCAGCAGGCTCCATTAGTACCCGATTGGGAGGTATTGTATCCAACCTGCAATTACAAATACCATCCAAAGGAGAACCAACCTATCAGGGAAACCTCGAAACGGTTCGCTTCAATTTAGGTAAATTTTTAGGAGACAGTAGTTTGGGATTACTCAACTTTAAAGGAAAAGTAAATGGCAGCAGTTTTCAATTTAATAAGTTGAAAACCTCGCTTGAAGGTGATATATCACTTTTAGAATATAATGGATATCCTTATACCAATATTGCTTTGAATGGAACCATACAAAGAAGATATTTTAATAGTGAACTTAAAATAAACGATCCCAATTTTGATATTACCAGTTCGATGGAAATCGATTTTACAGGAGCACTCCCCCGCATCAACGTAGTAGGCGACCTGGTTCATTCCGATTTAAAAGCCTTACACTTCTCTGATAGACCCATACAAATAACCGGACTACTCGACTTAAATTTTACCGGATCTAATATCGACAACTTTGCAGGCTCAGCTAAATTTTTAAATGCCAATTTTAAGGATGAGAATGTGCATGTAAATTTAGATTCACTCACACTCCAATCCAGCAATGCAGATTCTATTAAACTGATTCATTTAAGCAGCAATGAATTTGATGGTACTATCTTGGGTAAATTCAGCATATTAGATTTACCTGCCAGCATTGTAAGCTTTTTAGCCAACTACTATCCAGCCTATATACCACCGCCTAAATCGGTTCCCAAAAATCAGCAGTTTAGTTTTGTACTCAACACCCGCAGTAATTTTGAGCCCTATATACAATTATTATTGCCGGGCAGTGGTGGCTTTAATAATGTTGTGATTTCGGGGTCGGTTGATACGCGGCTAAATAAAATACGCATGGATGCCAGAATACCTTATGGTATTATTAACAACATACGTTTTTCGGGACTTGATTTATTTGGCAATGGCAATAAAGATACCCTTACTGCGAATGCATCTATCAACAGCATTCAATTAAATGATAGTTTACATCTTCCGGATACCCGTTTAAAAATTACTTCCCATCAAGATCATTCGGTTGTTTCCTTGAGAACCAGTGCCGATATTACTTTGAACGATGCCGACATGCTGGCAGATGTATATACTGCATCGAATGGGGTAACCGTGAAATTCAGACCTTCCTCCTTTGTGTTGAATGAGAAAAAATGGCTGATAGAAAAAGACGGAGAAATTTCTATTTTAAATAAGCAAGTAAATGCCAAGCAGTTTAAGCTAACACAGGGCTTCCAGGAAATTTCATTGCAAACAGATGAAAAAAACGGACACAGCAATAACCTACAGGTGAATCTGAAGAATGTGATTTTAGGCGATTTGAGTTCTTTGTTCTTTCATGATCCAAGACTGGAAGGTGTTACCAATGGTAATATTCAATTAAATGATTTCTTTAACCATTTTAATGCGAATGCCGATTTAACAGTGGAGCAATTCCGCATGAATGATGACTCCGTAGGTTTGGTAAATTTATCTGCATCCTACGATCAACAAACCGGGAACCTACCCTTCTCAGTAGCATCACCCAACCCCGACTATCGGTTCAAAGCCAGCGGGAATTACAATATAAAAGATAGTACCCAAAAAGCATTCTACACCGATATTGACTTATCGGATACCAAAATAGATTTATTGCATTATTTTTTATCGGATTTGATTTCAGATATCAAAGGAAAAGCCAGCGGACAATTAAGAATCAGTGGAGATGTGAATGCGCCTGATTTGTTGGGAACATTACAATTGAGAAAAGCCGGAATGAAAATAAATTATACGCAAGTATATTATACCATTGATTCTGCCACTATCAGTTTTACTGAAGAAGGAATCGACTTCCACCGATTTACTATCTCCGACAAATACAATAATACCGGAACTGTATCAGGAAAACTATTGGAGAAAGGATTTAGTAACCTGGTTTTCGATTTCGATCTGGCAACCAATAAATTACTGCTCATAGACACCAAAGCTACCGATAACAGTATGTTTTATGGCAAAGCCATTGGTAAAGCCAGTTTGAAATTCAAAGGTCCGGAGAGTAAATGCCAAATGACGATTGTTGCGGAATCGAATGATAGCTCGCATATCTATATACCTAACTCGGTAAGTAAAGAAAGTGGAACGGCAGATTTCATTGTTTTTAGGGAGTATGGAAAGGAAATGGTGCAGGAGAAACCCAAAAGTAATTTTAATTTAAATGTAGATCTAGACATTACTGCCAACAACCTGGTAAACATAGATGTGATTCTGGATGATTTAACAGGTGATGTGATTAAGGCAGTTGGGAATGGGAAATTAAGAATCAAAGCAGGCTCCACCGAGCCCTTATCCATCAGGGGCAGATATAATATCGATAGAGGTAGCTATGATTTTAATTTTCAATCGCTGGTTCGGAAGCCCTTCGTGTTATTACCGGATGCCGGCAATTTTATCGAATGGACGGGCGATCCGTTTAAGGCAGACATGCATATAGACGCTCAATATGTAGCTGAAAGGGTTAGCCTCAGTGATTTGGTGAGTTCTATGAATATGAGCAGTACCGTAAAGGGCTACCGGGGTGATGTATATGTTATTGCCATGTTGAGAGATAAGCTCACCGGTCCGGATATTAAATTCAAAATCGACTTTCCACAGGGTAGTCCGGTTAAAACCGACAACGAATTCAATGCATTTCTAAAGCGACTGGAAAAAGATCAGAATGAAATTTTGAAACAAGTGGCTTTCTTAATTGCGCTAAATAGTTTCGCGCCTGCCGAAGTGAATACCGGCGGGTATAGCCCTTATTCTATTACTTCCTTAGTGGGCAATACCATCACACAGGTATTAACTAAGGCAGTAAATAAAATATTTTCCAACTTCTTGTATTCGGTATTTAAAGACAAGAGTTTGCGTTTTGATATGGGAACCAGTATGTATAGCAGCAGTAGTTTAGCTACCCCAGGATCGGATGTTTCAGCTGCAGCCAATAACCGGGTAGACAGAACTCGGGTAGACTTAAGACTGGCCTATGCATTTAACAATGATAATATTATTGTTACTGTTGGAAGTGATATTGATATTAATATGGGTACGCCAACATCGGTTCAAAACAGCAATACACAATGGCTACCCAATTTGAATATTGAATTTGTTTTATCGAAAGACAAAAAGCTGCGCTTAATTATTTTCAATAAAACTACACTCGATGTAAGTTTCGGACGCAGAAACCGGCAGGGGGTAAGTATTTCTTATAGAAAAGACTTTGATAAATTATTTGGGGATAAAGCCAAAGAAATTACAGCTCCGCCGCCGCCAACCAATTAGGAAAATAAAAAGAGAAAAGATCAGGCGGAAAATCTTTGTAATAGCCAGCGAACTGCCAGTTCATACCCTGCTAAACCTAAACCTGAAATGGTTCCGGAAACTTTTGCCGATACATGCGAGATTTTACGAAACTCTTCACGGGCATGTACATTACTAATATGAACTTCTACTACCGGAACTGCAATAGCAGCAATCGCATCGCCAATGGCAACCGAAGTATGCGTATAGGCAGCCGGATTTAATACAATCCCCTGCGTATTTTCGCCAGCCTGCTGTATGGCAGAAACAATTTCTCCCTCTACATTCGATTGAATATAGGAGAAACTAATCTCAGGAAATAGGGCAGTCAATTGCTGATAATAATCAGTAAAAGTTTGCTGACCATAAATACCCGGTTCTCTTTTACCCAATAAATTTAAATTGGGACCATTGATGATGGTTATTTTCATTGCCGGCTTTTTACGAAGATACGGAAAAAGAAAAAACCGGATATTACCAGCCACCCCCGAGTGCTCTGTATAAATTTACCACTGCATTTAGCTGTAATTGCAGGGTTGCAGAGGTTTGTAACTCAGCATCTAACAGATTGGTTTCCTGTATCAAAACCTCTAAATAAGAAGTATAACCATATTCATACCGAGCTTTTGAAAGCACCAAAGCTTTTCTGGCGGCAACAGCTTGTTGTAATCGTAACTGATATTCTGCACCGGCAGTATGATATTGGTTAATAGCTACATTCACTTCCCTAAATGCGTTCAAAACAATTTGCTCGTATTGGTAGGCAGCTTCCTTAACTTTTTGAGTTTGAATCAGCACCCTTCTTTTGTTCTGTCCATTTGCAAAAATGGGTCCGGTTAAAGACGCTAAACCTGTTGCCGCAAACCCATCTCCTGAAATAAGGGTAGCCAATTGTGGACTGGCGAATCCTAATAATCCAGTTAGTGTGATGGAAGGATAAAGAGATGCCTTGGCAATTCCTTGCCTTGCCAAAGTTGCTTGAAAAGCGGCTTCTGCCGCAGCCACATCCGGCCGTCGCTGTAAAAGCTGGGAAGGCAATCCTATCGGGATGGTTGGTACCAATTGCTGTGTAGTAAGGGTTAGTCCGCGCTGAATAGAATCGGTTAATACTTTACCGGTAAGCAAAGCCAACGCGTTTTCTACCTGGTTAATCTGACGCTGAAAAGCAGGTATTACGGCAGCTGCAAGCAGTTCTTGTTGTTCTGCCTGTAATTGATCCAGTTCGGGTGCATATCCTTTAGCAAACCTTTCTGCATTGATACGGGTAGATTCTTTTCTGCCAGCTAAAGTTTGCTTTGCAATTGCTAAACGATTATCTAAATCGCGTAACAATAAATAATTGGCTGCCACTTCTGCAACGATACTGGTGCCCAGTGCCTGGCGATTTTTTTCGGAAGCCAACCAATCCTGTATAGCAGCCTGACTACCATTTTTTAATCTGCCCCAGATATCCGGTTCCCAATTAACGGTTCCAAAAGTTTTCAATACGCCCCCATTAATTCCTGCGGCCACACGTTGTGCATCTATTCCAACAGAGCCTGTTCCGGCCTGTGCAACGTATCCAAGTGAGGGATTAACGGCTACTCTGGCATTTTCGGCTAGCAATCTTGCCTGTTCAACTCTTGTAGCAGCTGCTAACAAATTTCGGTTACTATCCAGTGCCTGTCGAATTAACTGCTGCAAAGCCGGATCTTTGTAAACATCCCACCAACGAACGAGTGAAGATGTATCAACAGTTATACCCTTCCAACCTGCCGGAGATGAAAAAGCAGTAGGGAGCGATTGTGTAGATCGCTGATAGTTTCCATTAATCGCACAACCGGAAAGCAACATACTCATGATGCATAACCAGCTTATTTTTTTTACAGTCCACTTCATGAGGCTTCATTTGAAATTGGAACGGAAGGAGGAATCGCTTTTTTTCTTCTTTCAATCATAACAAAAAATGCAGGAATCAATATCACACCAATTATGGTGGCTACCACCATTCCACTAAATACGGTTGTTCCCATCACTTTTCTGGCTTCTGCCCCTGCCCCACTGGCGCGCATCAATGGGATAACTCCTAAAATAAAGGCAAGGGAAGTCATAAGAATGGGTCGGAATCTCAATCGGGCTGCTTCCAAAGCTGCCTCTAGAGCAGGCATGCCCTCTTCCATTTTCATTTTAGCAAATTCTACAATCAAAATTGCATTTTTTGCATTTAATCCTATCAACATCACCAAACCAATCTGCGCAAATACATTGTTCACATAGGTTGCAGCAAACATTCCACCAATAAATAATCCCAACAATGCACCCATCACGGCCCAGGGGGTTCCTAATAGAACACTAAATGGTAATTTCCAACTTTCATATTGAGCTGCAAGAATGAGGAATACAAATAATAAAGCCATTCCAAATACAGTTGCGCCTTTACCTGCTGATTCCCTTTCCTGAAAGGATGTATTACTCCACTGATACCCCATTCCTGCCGGAAGCACTTCCTTGGCTACCGCTTCCAAAGCATCCAAGGCTTCCGCAGAACTATAACCGGCAGCAGGTTGCCCACCCACTTCTGCTGAACGCAAAATATTAAAGTGATTGGTATAGGCAGGCCCCGTTGTATCTATCACTTTCACCAATGTTCCCAATGAAACCATATTGCCGGTTGGGTCTCTTACAAAATATTGCGCAAGATCATCCGGCTGGGAACGGAATTCAGACTCAGCCTGGAGGTAGGTTCGATATTGTCGTCCGAACGCATTAAAATTATTAATAAAGGCACCACCCATATATGCAGATATGGCACCATTCACCTCAGTTAACGGAATACCCATTTTTTGCACTTTTTCCTTATCTACCTGTATCATTTTTTGAGGAACATTGGCACGATACAAGGTATATATGGAGGCGATTTCGGGGCGTTTAGATGCTGCTGCTATAAACTTTTGCGTTTGAGCTGCCAGGTACTGAGGGGAATTTCCTCCTTTATCCTGAATCATCATGGTAAATCCCGAACCGGAACCCAAACCCTGAATAGGTGGTGGGCCAAAAGCCAATGCAGTTGCTTCTGTTATGCTGATAGCTAATTTCTTATTGAGTTCCTGAATAATTTGAGCAGCCGTTTTTGTTCTTTCATGCCAGGGTTTTAAACTTACAAAAACCATGGCAGCATTCGATGTAGCTGTACCCGATAACAAGCTATATCCATTAACAGTTGTATAAGTTGATACCTCCGACATTTTACTGCATAGTTCTTCTACTTTTCTGGAAACCGCATCTGTTCGCTGTTTAGCAGCAGCATCGGGTAATTGAATCGCAATCATACAATATCCTTCATCTTCTTCAGGCACAAAACCACCCGGAACTTTTTTGCCTAAAATGCCCGTTGCTACAACAATTACAATCAAAATAATGCCAGTAAACACCAATTTCCTTGCAGCAAATCCTGCAACCCGCAAATACTTTCCGGTAAATGCATCGAACATGCGATTGAATCCATCAAAAAATTTATCTAACCAATTTTTCTTACCTGTTTTTTTAGGCTTCAATAAAATGGCTGCAAGGGCCGGACTTAATGTAAGTGCATTGAATGCAGAGAAGGCAACGGATATGGCAATGGTTATGGCAAATTGCTGATACAATCTGCCGGTAATTCCTCCCGACATGGCTACCGGGATAAACACAGCACAAAGAATTACGGCAATCGCAACAACAGGTCCGCCTACTTCTTTCATCGCTTTGCGTGTAGCTTCTTTAGGGGAAAGTCCGTGTTCCATTTCATGAATAACCGCCTCTACCACTACAATGGCATCATCAACCACTAATCCAATGGCTAATACCATTCCGAGTAAGGACAATTGATTTACTGAAAATCCTAATAAGGGAAAAACTATAAAAGTACCAATCAATGAAACCGGTACTGTAAGTAGAGGAATGAGTGTTGCTCTCCAATCCTGTAAAAACAAAAATACCACCAGAATTACCAGCACAACTGCTTCCAGTAAGGTATGAAATACTTCCTCAATACCAACAGTAATGGCTTCCGTAGTATCTAAACTAACTCTATAATCTAAGCCGGCAGGAAATTCAGATTTCATTTCCTCCATTTTCGCTTTCACTTTTTCAGCAACATCTAAACCATTGGCGCCGGGAATCTGATATATGGCTAGCGCAGCACAAGGGGATCCATTTAAATTACTGGATAAACCATACGATTGGAGTCCTAATTCAATTCGAGCAACATCTTTTAATCTTACCTGTGCACCATTGCTATTCGACTTCAACAAGATCTCTCCAAATTCTTCTACCGAGTTAAGTCGCTGCTGTAAAATGGCAGTATAGGTATTTTGGTTACCGGGCATTGCGGGTTCATCGGAAAAAGTTCCTCCGGGCACGATGGCATTTTGAGCCCGAATTGCATTCATTACATCACCCGGTGTTAAATTTAATTTCGCTAACCGATCGGGTTTAACCCAAACGCGCATTGCATATTCAGCTCCACCCATTACCGAAACATCGCCCACACCCTTAATGCGTTTCAATTGATCGATTAAGTTGATATAGGCATAGTTATTAATAAAACTTCCGTCTAATTGCTTAGTAGGGGAGTATATTGAAAATAGTAAAAGCGGGAACGTGAGAGATTTTTTTACGTTCACGCCGAGGTTAATTACTTCGGGGGGCAAAAACGGATTGGCACTGGAAACCCTGTTTTGGGTTAACATATTTGCATTATCCAATTGGGTACCCACATCGAATGAAACTTGTAATTGCATGATGCCGTTGTAATTCACCGACTTCATATACAACATATTCTCCACTCCATTCACCTGCTGCTCAATGGGGGTTGCTACTGTTTTTTCTATATCAACTGCATTCGCACCTGTATAGGCAGCACTAATTTGCACCATGGGAGGCGTTATCTCCGGATATTTTGCAACCGGAATACCCTGCAGGGTAAGTAATCCCATAATTACAATCAATATGGATATCACCATCGCAAAAATGGGCCGCTTGATAAAAAATTCACTCATAAATACCGCAGTTGAAATAAATTATTGAGGAAGGGTATTTGAATAATTCCAGGGGAAATTAACCGGCTTAATTACACTATTGGGTTTTACAATCGCATTCCCTACAATAGCTACTTTTTTGTCGGCACTCAATCCTTCCGAAATAATCCAGTTAGCTCCAACGCGCATACCAGGTTTCACCATCACCGGCACCACTTTGCTACTATCGTTTACTACCAGCACCTGGTAAATATTTTGTAAGGCAATCACAGCTTGCTGCGGCACCATAATGGCATTCTCAACATTACCGGTTTGCATCCGCAGTTTCACGTATTGTCCGGGCCTTAATATAGCCGATGAATTAGGAAATATTGCCTGAATAATGATGGAACCTGTTGCGGGATCAATTTCTCTGTTAGCCAAATCGATTGACCCTGTTTCATTATAAACTGATCCATCACTCAACAGTAAACTTACCGGACGAGAAACTTCCAGTGCACTTTTTTTGTTTGCAGCAACGGCTTTGAGATAAGCGAGAAACTCAGCTTCTGTTACTGAAAATCTCACCCTAATTTTTTCTGTGTTAGAAATGGTATTTAATGCAGCTGCACCCAGCTTACCCACATAGTCGCCTATCTGATATTTGCTAATGCCAATATATCCGGAAACCGGAGCGGTAATCCGGGTATAGCTCAATTCAATTTTACTATTTTGCAGAGAAGCTTTTGCAACCTCCACTTCATATTGTGCTGCCTGATAAGCCGCCCGTGCTGCATCTAAATCTCTTTTAGAAAGTGCATTCATCGCAGTAAGGGGTTCCACTCGCTCCAAATCAGACTTCGCTTTAACCAATTGCGTATTTACCTGTGCTAATCTTGCGTTGGCAGCATCTATGCGGGTTTGTATGGGTTGGTCATCAATTGTATACAACAACTGCCCCTGTTTTACAAAAGAGCCCTCCTTAAAATGAATACCGGTAACCCATCCATCAACACGCGATTGAATGGCAATATCTGCTTTTCCATAGGTTTGTGCTACATACTCCTTAATAATGGGAACTGTTGCAACCCCTACGTTTACAACATTCACTTCCGGAACGGGTTTTGCTGCAGGCGCAGCGGGTTGATTACAACCCATACTTACAAGTACAGGTAATATTATTGCAAAAGAATAGTATCTCATGGTGAGAATAATAGAATGAAGAATTGCTATAAAAATAATAAAATGTAATTAGAAAAAACAATTAACCAATTGGATAACCTTAGTTGTGGATCATATTAATAAAATCATCAAACAGATATCGGCTATCATGAGGGCCCGGCGTGCTTTCGGGATGGTATTGCACACTAAATGCAGGTTGCTGCTTCATCCGAATTCCTTCAATTGATTCATCATTCAAATTCACATGCGTTACCTCAACCTGGGGATGCTGACGAACGGCAATCGGATCAACACCAAACCCATGATTCTGCGTAGTTATTTCGCAGAGTCCGGTTAATAAATTTTTTACCGGATGATTCAACCCTCTATGTCCGTGATGCATTTTAAAAGTAGGAATACCATTAGCCAAAGCCAATAACTGATGACCCAGGCAAATTCCAAAAACGGGTTTTTTCTCAGCTAAAATAGATTGAATGGTTGTTACAGCATAAGGCATAGCAGCCGGATCGCCGGGGCCATTGGAAAGAAAATATCCACTGGGAGCAAATTCCTGTATTTTTTCAAATGGCGTTTTTGCAGGAAATACGCGTAGATGGGCTCCACGGCTCACCATACACTCCAATATATGTTGCTTTACTCCAAAATCCAATACCGCAACTTTTATTGTTGATGCAGGGTTCCCCAATTCATATATTTCCTGCGTACTTACTGTGCTTGCCAATTCCAGTCCATCCATATCCGGCACTTCCTGTAAAGCAGCTTGCAATGCTTCGGGATTGGTTATTTCTGTTGAAATGATGCAATTCATAGCTCCCTTGGTTCGCACATGTGCTACCAGTGCACGGGTATCTACACCTTCAATGGCAACAATATTATTCTCAAGCAGGTAATCGTGTAAATTTCCGGTTGCCTGAAAACGGCTGAACTGTTCTTCCAGATTGCGCCCAATTAATCCACGAATTTTCACCGACTTACTTTCTACATCGGTTGGTTTTACTCCGTAATTTCCGATGTGCACGTTATTCATGATTAATACCTGCCCGGTATAACTGGGATCGGTAAATACTTCCTGGTAACCCGTCATTCCCGTATTGAAACAAATTTCTCCGGTAGCAGTACCGGTTTTACCAAAAGATCGGCCAGTAAATAAATGACCGTCGGCTAATAAGAGATAAGCAGGTTGTGCAGAAGAAGACATATTCAATTGAAATTATAGTACAAAAAAAAGCTAAAGAAATAAGATTTCAGCATAATTTTTCTCACACATTACCGACAAAAAAAAAGGCAAAACCAAAAGATTTTGCCTTTGTATGAGATACAAGTTTCATTATTCAGCTGATGGAGTTTCTGCAGTATTTTCCTCTGATGCAGGAGCCTGTGCTTCCGGAGCCTGAGCAGCGGTTTCAGCCGCTTTTTTGGGAGCACGACCTCTACGGGTTTTCTTAGCAGGTTCTGCAGCTTTCTCAACACCCTTACCATACACTTCATTGAAATCAACCAATTCAATCATGGCTTTTTCAGCGTTATCACCGGGGCGGATTCCAAGCTTTAAAATACGAGTATATCCACCTGGGCGAGAAACTACTTTAGGCGCTACTACAGTAAACAGCTCTTTTACAGCTGCTTTATCCTGCAAATGACTGAACACAACGCGGTGTTGGTTCATAATGGTTTCTTTGTTGTCGGTTTTCTTGGTTTTCGTAATTAGCGGCTCAACATAGGTTCTAAGTGCCTTTGCTTTTGCCAATGTAGTTACAATGCGCTTGTGGGTAATTAACTGACTAGCCAGATTACTTAATAATGCACTGCGGTGGGCCTTCTTACGACCGAGTTTGTTTACTTTGTTTCCGTGGTTCATGACGTTTGTTTTTATGCTTCACACCGTGTCAGGAATTGTGAAGTAGATGGTTCACACTAAAAGATCACCATCGGGTTAAAAAAAACTGCCACCTCAAAAGAAGGGGCAGTATAATTAATTATCTAAGTTATCTAAACCTAATTTATTTAAATCCATTCCAAAGCTCAAGCCTCTTTCGGTTAACACCTGCTCGATTTCTGAAAGTGATTTCTGACCGAAGTTTCTGAATTTCATCAGATCTTCCTGCTCGTATTGTACCAGTTCACTCAGGCTATTGATTTTAGCAGCTTTCAAGCAGTTGAATGCGCGAACAGAAAGGTCTAAATCTTCCAGTGGCGTTTTCAACACTTTACGTAACTGTAAAACGTGCTCATCTACCACATCTTCTTTCTTATCTTCTTTATTATCGAAAGTGATGTTTTCGTCGGTAATAATCATCAGGTGCTGAATCAGGATGCGAGAAGCTTGCTTCACTGCATCTTCTGGATGAATGGTACCATCAGTTGCTACATCCAAAACCAGTTTTTCGTAGTCGGTTCTTTGTTCAACCCGGTAGTTTTCAATAGCGTATTTTACGTTTTTGATAGGGGTATGAATAGAATCGATTGCAATGTAACCGAAGGCTGCATCTTTTACTTTGTTCTCTTCAGCAGGAACATATCCGCGACCTTTACCAATATGCAGTTCAATTTCCATTTTAGCAGAAGGATCCATTGTGCAAATCACCAGATCCGGATTCATAATCTGGAAATGCTGGGAATGTTCGCCAATCATTGCTGCAGTAAACTCTGTGCGGCCTTTGATGGTTAACACAATTCTCTCAGTAAGTACTTCATGATCTACTGATTTCTTAAACCGAACCTGCTTCAGATTCAGGATCATCTCGGTAACGTCTTCGGTTACACCTTTAATAGTGGCAAACTCGTGGTTGATACCTTCAATTTTAATACCCACCAGGGCATATCCTTCTAAAGAACTCAATAATACCCGGCGAAGGGCATTACCAACCGTTAAACCAAATCCGGGTTCTAACGGACGGAATTCGAATTGTCCCTCAAATTCAGAGGCTTTTTGCAAAACAATTTTGTCGGGTTTCTGAAAGCTTAATATGGCCATATTAATACTTGTTTATTTGTTTAATGGGGTAATGTAGTTACCGGTTAGGTTATAGGGTTACCCCTGGGTTTATTTAGAGTACAATTCTACAATCAATTGTTCCTTAATATTCTCCGGCACATTTTCTCTCTCAGGAAAAGTTATGAAAGTTCCTTTCATTTCTGTTTCATTCCAGTCGAGCCAGCTAAACTTTGGATTTTTACCACGGCTTTTGCTGGTAACAGATGTGTTGGCAGCACTCTTAGGGCGATAGCCAATCACATCACCGGGTTTGCACTGATAAGAAGGAATGTTCATCACTTCACCATTCACGGTTACGTGCTTGTGGTTTACTAACTGACGAGCTTCCGGACGACTAGCGGTTAAGCCCATACGGTAGATTGTATTATCTAAACGAGCTTCCAATAGCTTAATCAGGTTTTCACCGGTTACCCCTTTCAAACGTTGTGCTTCTTCGAAAGTTTTACGGAACTGGCGCTCCAATACACCATAGGTATATTTAGCTTTTTGTTTCTCACGCAACTGAAGGGCGTATTCACCTAAGGTTTTACGCTTACTTGCAGCACCATGCTGTCC
>Ga0209668_10000551_pt1 | contig 15430 bp, 10 predicted proteins | sample FrelakmetPLP11PL_FD_187150 | JGI IMG/M metagenome (GOLD analysis project Ga0209668, IMG submission 187150) | Freshwater lake sediment microbial communities from the University of Notre Dame, USA, for methane emissions studies - PLP11 PL (SPAdes)... | ecosystem: Environmental > Aquatic >... | reverse complement strand
GGGGTCGACCTGCACGCTGGCGGCGACGTCGTTGCGCTGTGCTTCGAACACCGTCAGGCTCTCAGCCAGCGGCTGGCCACGCCGCCAGCGCTTGATGAGGCGCGGGTAGCCCGAATCGGTGAGCGAGCCAGGGCCGAAATCGGTGCCGACGAAGACCGTGTCGCGATCGAGCCAGGCCACCTCGGACTTGGCCTCGGGCAGGCTGAAGCCGCCCGTGACGAAGGTGCGCGTGTCCGTGTCGAACTCGCGCACCACCTGCGCGTCGGCGCCGCCGCGCGACAGCTTGACCAGGCAGCGGATGTAGTCCGGGCCCAGGCACACCGCGCCCCCCCACACCCAGTTCTCGCCTTCGCTGCGGCCCAGGGCATCGATGTCGAGCAGTGTGTCCCAGGCGGGCTGCGGCTGGCGGTAGTCGGCCAGCGTGGTGCGCCGCCAAAGGCCGCGCGGGTTGTCGCCGTCCTGCCAGAGGTTGTAGACGAAATCACCGCGCCGGGCGATGGCGGGAATGCGGTCGCGCGAGTCCAGCACGTCCAGGATGCGCTGGCGCGTGGCGGCGAAGGCGGGCCAGGACTCAAGCCGCTGGCGCGTCTGCGCATTGCGTTCGCGCACCCAGGCCAGGGCCTGCTCGCCTTGCACCTCCTCGAGCCAGAGCCAGCGGTCGGTCTCGTTTTCGTGGGCAAGGGCGTTGGCGGTCAGCGTCATGGTCAGCGCGCCGGCAGCAAGCTGGCGCAAGAGCAGCAGGGTCATCGGCCGGCGATGATAGGCGGGCTACGACGGGCCCATCAGCCGCTGCGGCAGCAGTTCCAGCGAGGCCTCGCCGCTGTTGACCCACACGTGGCCGTCCTGCACCGTGACCTGCCACTGCATCGAACGGGAGGCCAGGCGCGACAAGGCCTGCGCCTGCTCCGAAGGGATCTGCCACACGCTGAGCTTGTTCAGCCGCGTCAGCTTGTTGCGGATGCCGTTCCACCAGATGCCCGCTGCGCTGCCGAAGACGTAGAGGGTGACGCGCTCGGCGCGCGAGCAGGCCTTGGCCAGCCGGCGCTCGTCGGGCTGGCCGACCTCGACCCAGTGCAGCAGCTGGCCCGTCAGGTCGTGCTGCCACAGGTCGGGCTCGTCGCCGTCGGACAGGCCGCGCGCGAACTGCAGTGCGCCCCGGTGATCGTCATGCGGCACGTTCAGCGCGAAGGCCAGCAGCCGCACCAGCAGGCGTTCTTCGGTTTCCGACGGGTGCAGCGCCAGGGTCAGCGCATGGTCGGCGTAGAGCTGCCGGTCCATGTCCGCAATCTGCAGCGCCGCCTTGTAGATGGTGGATTTCAGCGCCATGGGCCGCCTTGGAGTGAGGCGGCACTGTGCCACACTGCCGCGATCGAATCACGAGGAGACGGCATGGGTGGCAGGCTCGACGGCAAGATCGCGTTCATCACCGGCGCCTGCTCGGGCATTGGCCTGGCCACCACCGAGCTGTTCATCGCGGAAGGCGCCTGCGTGCTGGCCGCCGACATCCAGGACGAAGCCGGCGCCGCGCTGCAGCAGCGCTTCGCCGGACGGCTGAAGTACGCGCAATGTGACGTCACCCAGCCGGCGCAGATCCAGGCCGCAGTGGACCGCGCTGCGGCCGAGTTCGGCGGCCTCGACATCGTCTTCAACAACGCCGGCGCCGGCGGCCAGCGCGGTGGCATGGAGGAGATGACGATCGAAGGCTGGGACGCGACGATGAACCTGCTGCTGCGCTCGGTGATGTGCGGCACCCTTTATGCGCTGCCGCACCTGAAGGCGCGCGGCGGCGGCGCCATCGTCAACACCTCGTCGATCTCGGCGCTGGCGGCGGGCTACGCGCCGGTGGCCTACTCGACCGCCAAGGCCGCGGTGCTGCATTTCAGCAAGCTGTGCGCGGCCGACCTGGCGCGGCACCGCATCCGCGTCAACGCCGTGGTCCCCGGCTTCATCGCCACGCCGATCTTCGGCAGCGGCTACGGCCTGGACCGCGAGGCATCGCTGAAGATGGCGGCGACGCTGGCAGAGCGCGGCGGCAGCCTGCAGCCGGCGGGGCGCACCGGCGGGCCGCAGGACATTGCCGAAGCTGTGTTGTACCTGGCCAGCAACGCGGCCGGCTTCGTCACCGGCACACACATGGTCGTCGATGGCGGCATGACGGTGGGCACACGCGCCTCCTGGGACCCGACGGCCGCGCGCCCGGTGCAGGAGGCGCTGGGCCTCACGCCCGAGGCGCTGCAGGCGATGGCTCAGGCGGCAGCCGCACGCGCCCAGTAAGTCTGGTCAATCCACCTTTGCGCCAGATACCTTAACCACTTGCTGCCACTTGCGCGTCTCGGCGGCGATGAAGTCACCCAGCTGCTTGGGCGTGCCGCCCACCGGTGTGGCGCCGAGCTTGGCGAAGCGTTCGGCGACATCGGGCTTCTTCAGGATGCGGTCGACCTCGGCTGAAAGCTTGTCGATGATCGGCTGCGGCGTCCCTGCCGGCGCCACCAGCACGAACCAGGCCTCGGCCTCATAGCCTGGCAGCACGCTGGCGATGGCGGGCACTCCGGGCAGCTGCGGTACCGGCTGCGCCGAGGTCACGCCCAGCGCCACCAGCTTGCCCGACTGGATCAACGGCAGTGCCGATGGCATGTTGTCGATCGACATCTGCACCTGGCCGGCCATCAGGTCCTGCAGCATCGGGCCGCTGCCGCGGTAGGGAATGTGCGTGACGAAGACACCGGCCTGGGTCTTGAACAGCTCGGTCGACAGGTGGCCGGTGGAGCCGTTGCCCGGTGTGCCGTAGGACAGCTTGCCCGGCTGCGCCTTGAGCAGCGCGATCAGCTCCTTGATGTTCTTCGCCGGCAGCTGCGGGTTGACCATCAGCACGTTGGGCACGCGCACCACGAAGGACACCGGCACCAGGTCCTTGGCGGTGTCGTAGGGCATCTTCGGATACAGGAACTGGTTGATGGCCTGCGTGCCCGGTGTGCCCATCAGGAAGGTGTAGCCGTCCGGCGCGGCCTTGGCGACTTCGGCCGCGCCCAGGTTGCCGCCGGCGCCGGCCTTGTTCTCCACCACGAAGGTCTGCTTGAAGCTCTGCGTCAATTGCTCGGCGATGAGGCGCGCCGTCAGGTCGGTGGTGCCGCCGGGCGCGAAGGGCACGACGATCCTCACCGGCTTGGTGGGCCAGTCGGCCTGGGCCCAGGCGCCGCTGCCGACCCCCAGGGCCGCGGCCAGCAACAACGCGTTGCGGCGTGTCAGAGGCGCGTTCATCCGACCACCTTTGCCTGGCGTGCGGCGCCGGCGTGCACCGGCGCCTTCGCGACCACGCGCAATTTCGGCCGGGCCTTCGCCGGCACCGTCGCCGGCGCGGCCACGCGCGGCCTCTTGGCTGCCGCACGCGGCGCGTCGATCGTGGTCACAGCTGGCGCGGCCGACTCGGTCCGCGGCAGCTGCCCGAAGGCGTCGAAGGCGCGTTGCATCTGCAGCGCGATGTCGCGCACGTCGGGCACCGCCCGGCGGCAGGCGATCAGCCCGAAGCACAGCTGTCCCATGTAGCTCTGCACCGTGATGTTCAGCGCGACCCCGTGCACGACGATCGACACCGGGTAGTAGTCGAGCATCTTCGCGCCGGCCAGGTACAGCGGCACCGGTGAGCCGGGCACGTTGGAGATGGCGACGTTGGACACACGGATGCGGTCGGCCAGCCCGGAGCGACCGTACAGCGAGGTCAGCCCGCTGAGCAGCCAGGGCGCGCCCAGCGACGGGAAATCCGTGGGGATGAGTTCGCCGAATGCGCCCATCGTGTTCTTCATCGACGCGGTGGCGGCGCGGATTTTGCGCAATCGCTCCAGCGGATCCTTCTCCTGCGTGGCCAGGTCCACCAGGCTCATCGTCACCTGGTTGTTCATGCGGGTGTCGCCCTCGGCGCGCAGCGACACCGGCACGCCGGCCACCAGCGAGGCCTCGGGCAGCTCGCGCGACTCCTTCAGGTATTCGCGCAGCGCGGTCGAGCACAGCCAAAGCACCAGGTCGTTGATCGACGCGCCTTGCGCCTTGCCCAGCCGCTTGGCCTCGTCCAGCGGCAGCGAGAGCGCGGCGAAGACGCGCTGGTTGGTGATGGACACGTTGAAGGGCGTGGGCGGCGGCATCGTCAGCAACGAGCGCAGTGCGCCCAGGCCGACCCGGCGCTCGGTCACCGCCTTGCGCGCGCTGCCCAGCAGCGCCTTGCCGAGCGGCACGACCAGCTTGCCGATCATGCGCGCCTGGCGAAAGGTGTTCGACAGCGCCGCGCCCAGTAGTTCGGCCACGCCCAGCTGATAGCGGTGCGTGCGCCGTGCGCGCGGCGGCTTCACCGTGCGTGGCACCGGCGTCACGTCGAGCATGGCATTGCCCAGCGCCACACCGGCCTGGCCGTCGATGGCCGCATGGTGCACCTTGCTGTAGAAGCCCATCGTGCCGTCGGCCAGGCCTTCGATGACATAGAACTCCCACAGCGGACGGCTGCGGTCGAGCAGGCTGGAATGCAGCCGCGCCGCCAGCGCTTCCAGCTGCTCCTGCGTACCCGGCTTGGGCAGCACGGTGTGGCGGATGTGGTAGTCCAGGTCGAGGTCGTCGTCCTCGATCCACACCGGGTTGGCCAGGTCAAAGGGCATAAGCGCCAGCTTGCGCGTGAACACCGGTGCCAGGTGCAGGCGCTTGGCCAGGTGCTGCTTGACGTCGTCGTACCAGTTGCCCTGGTAGTCCGCGGGCAGCTGGTAGCGGTGCAGCGAGCCGACATGCATCGGCATCTCGGCGGTTTCCAGGTGCAGGAAGGCGCTGTCCATCGCGCTGAGGTGTTGCATCTTGTCCATCCATGTCTCCTTGGCCAGTTGCAGTGCCGCGAAGGTCAAGCTTAACCGCCGCCAGGGCCTCGTTCAGGTGAGAAAGCGCTCGACGAGCAGCGACCAGAAGGCCGCGCCGGTTTCCATCGCGGCGTCGTTGAAGTCGTAGCCCGGGTTGTGCACCATGCAGGAGCCCGCGCCATCGCCATTGCCCAGGAACAGGTAGCAACCCGGGCGCTGCTCCAGCATGAAGGCGAAATCCTCGCTGCCCATCACCGCCGGCCGGTCGAGCAGCACCTTGTCCCGGCCCAGCAGTTCCGTGGCCACCTGGGCGGCGAAGGCGGTCTCGGCGTCGGTGTTGACCAGCACCGGGTAACCCTCCTGGTAGTCGACCTCGGCCACGCAGCCCAGGCCGGCCGCATGCGCGGTGGCGATGTCCTGGATACGCTGTCGCAGCAGCTTGCGCACCTCGCGGTCGAGCGCGCGCACGCTCAGCTCCAGTCTTGCGTTTCCGGGGATGACGTTGTTCACCGTGCCGGCCTGGAACATGCCGACAGTGACCACCGCCGACTGCAGCGGATCGACATTGCGTGCGACGATCGACTGCAGTGCCATCACGATGCTCGAGCCGGCGACGATCGGGTCGGCGCTGAAATGCGGCATGGCCGCATGGCCACCGCGCCCCTTGAGCACGATGATCACGCGGTCGGCCGAGGCCAGCGTCGGCCCGCTGCGGAAGGCCAGCGTGCCTACCGGCTGGCCCGGCGCGTTGTGCAGCGCGAACACCGCGTCGCAAGGGAAGCGTTCGAACAGCCCGTCCTCGATCATGCGCCGGGCGCCGCCGTCGCCTTCCTCGGCCGGCTGGAAGATCAGGTTCGCGGTGCCGCTGAAGCGCCGCGTCTGTGCGATGTGGCGTGCCGCCGCCAGCAGCGTCGCAGTGTGGCCGTCATGGCCACAGGCGTGCATCTTGCCGTGGTGCCGGCTGGCGTAGGCCAAGCCGGTGGCCTCGGTGATGGGCAGCGCGTCCATGTCGGCGCGGATACCGATGCTCCGGCTGCCGCTGCCATGGCGCAACCGGCCGACCACGCCGGTGCCGCCCAGGCCGCGGTGCACCTCGTAGCCCCACTCCGCCAAGCGCTGCGCCACCAGGTCGCTGGTCGCATGTTCCTCGAAGGCCAGCTCGGGATGCTGGTGGATGTGGTGCCGCAGGCCGATCATCTCGGGCAGCACGGTGGCGATCTCCTCGCGCAGGGTGTTCATGTGCATGGCGGTCTCCGGGTGGGCGCTGGAACCTTAGCACGGCGCCGACGAGGCAATCCGGCCGGGGCAAAATGCGAGCCTTCCTTCGCTCCGGGCCCATTCCATGACCGTCGACACCGCGCCCGCTTCCGCACCGGCAGCGTCTGGCGCCGACGCCTGCGCCGAGCAGCTGCGCGAGCGCTTTCCCGCAGTCTTCTCCGGTGCGCCCAAGCCGCTGAAGCTGCGCATCCAGGCCGACATCCAGGAGCGGGCGCCGGGTGCCTTCACCAAGGCCGCGCTGTCGGCCTTCCTGCGCCGGCACACCGGTCGCACCGGTTATCTGATTGCGCTGACGCGGGCAGCGCACCGCTTCGACCTCGACGGTGCATCGGCCGGCGAGATCTCGGCCGAGCACCGGCAGGCCGCCGTCGATGAGCTGGCGCGGCGCCGCGCGCTGCAGGCCACGCGCGAGGCCGCGCTGCAGGAGCAGCGTCGTCATCGTGCCGAGCTGTTGCGCGCCTTTGAGGCCAGCTCGCTCAGCGCGGCCAACTTCTGCGCCTTGAAGGGCGTTGCTGTCGACGAGTTGCCCGGCCTGCTCGAACTGGCGCGGCGCGAGGCTGCGCAGCGCGCCCAGCCCGCACCACCGCGCCGCGAGCGGCCGCCGGCGCGACCCGCGCGGCGCCGACACGGCCCCTGATGGACTCCAGCTCGACACTCTTCGACCTGCTGCCGATCGGCGCATACCGTTCCAGCGTCGACGGCCGTCAATTGCGTGCCAATGCCGCGCTGGTGCGGCTGAACGGCTATGCCAGCGAGAGCGAGATGCTGGCCGCAGTCAACGACATCGGCCGCGAGTGGTATGTCGATCCGCAGCGCCGTGTCGAGTTCCAGCGCCTGATGCAGCGCGACGGTCAGGTCACCGACTTTGTGTCCGAGGTGTTCCGCCACAAGAGCCGCGAGCGCATCTGGATCCGCGAGAACGCGCACGTAGTGCGCATTGCCGACGGCACGCCGCTGTACTACGAAGGCACGGTCGAGGACATCAGCCGCCAGCGAAACACCGAGCTGGCGCTGCAGGCCAGCGAGCGGCGCTTCCGTGCCTTCATCGAGCGCTCGCAAGTGCTCACCGTGGTCTGTGACGCCCGAGGCCTGGTCAGCTATGCCAGCCCTGCCGCCCAGCGGCTGCTGGGGCACGCTCCCGAGGCACTGCTGCACACCTGCGTCTTCGACTGGCTGCATCCTGACGATGTGGCCGCGGCGCTGGCCGAGCTCGGCCAGGTTCTGGAGTTCAGCAACAGCGGCGACGAATCGATCAGCCGCGTGCAGCATGCCGATGGCAGCTGGCGCCATTTGGCCATGCTGGCCAACAACTGCCTGGCCGATCCGGCGATCGGCGGCGTGGTGCTGAACCTGCGCGACGTGAGCGGTCGCGCGCGCGCCGAGGAGGCGCTGCGTGCGCTGAATGCCGAGCTCGAGCAGCGCGTGCAGCGCCGGACGCTGGAGTTGGTGCATGCGCGCGACGAAGCCGAGGCCGCCAACCGCGCGAAGTCCGAGTTCCTTTCGCGGATGAGCCACGAGCTGCGCACGCCGATGCATGCCATCCTGGGCTTCGGCCAGCTGCTCGAAAGCGACCCGGCACTGGCGTTGGCGCCGGCCTCGCGCGTCCACCTGCGCGAGATCCTGCGCGCCGGCGATCGGCTGCTCGGGCTGATCAACGAATTGCTCGACCTGTCGCGCATCGAGGCCGGGCACCTGTCGATGCAGATCGAACCGATCGAGCTGGCACCGCTGCTGCAGGACTGCCTGCAGGCCATCGCGCCGGTGGCGCAGCAGCACCGTGTGCAGCTGCCGGACGCGGAGCAGCTGTCGCTGCCGGGCCGGGTGAGGGCCGATCGCGAGCGGCTCAAGCAGGTGCTGCTGAACCTGCTGACCCACGCCATCAAGCACAACCAGCGTGGCGGCCGGGTCGGGGTGCACACCGATCGTGTGGGTGACGCGTGGCACATCACCGTCAGCGACGCCGGCCCGAGTCTGGACCAGGCGCAACAGGATCGGCTGTTCCATGCCTTCGAGCGGCTCAGTGTCGATCGTGGTGCGGTCGACGGCGCCGGCATCGGACTGGCGCTGAGCAAGCGGCTGGTGGAACTGATGGACGGCCAGATCGGCCTGGACAGCGAGATCGGCGACGACAGCCGATTCTGGGTGCGGCTGCCTTGCGCCGACCCAGGGTCCGCAGCGCGCGGCGACCCGGCCGAAGGCCACTCGGGCAGCGTGCTCTACATCGAGGACAACCCGGTCAACGTGCTGCTGATGGAGGCCATGCTGGCCCAGCAGACGCGGCTGCAGCTGATCAGTGCCGAATTGCCCGAGGCCGGTCTGCAGCTGGCGCGGGCGCAGCGCCCGGACCTGATCCTGCTGGACATCCAGCTGCCCGGCATCGACGGCTACGAGGTGCTGCGCAGGCTGCGTGCCGACGAAGGCACGCGTGACATACCGGTCATCGCCATCAGCGCCAATGCCATGCCGGCCGACCTCGAGCGCGGCCTGGCGGCTGGCTTCCGCGATTACCTGACCAAGCCGATCGACCAGCGGGTGCTGGTGGCCGCGCTGAACAAGGCGCTGCAGCGCGCCTGATCAGACGGCACAGGCCGCCAGCGCCGCGTGCAAGTGGGCGGCCTGCAGTTCACCGCGCAGCGCGATGCACACCAGCCGACCCCGCTGCGGTTGGGCGTGGCTGGAGGGCGCCGACGCGGTGCGCGCGCCGACCAGGTGCAGCGAGTGGGGCTGACCAGCGCGGTCGCGCATCAGGCCCTTGGCGCGCAGCAGGCGCAGCGGCGGCGCGGCCAGCATCGCGGCCAGCGCGGCCATGTCGACCGCATGGTCGAACTCCAGGCTGAGGGTGTCGAACAGTACGCCGGCGTCGGGCACTGCGGCCGGCCGTCGCGGCCCGGCGCTCAGGGTCCCGACGTCCAGCAGCAGCTCGGGCGGCAGCTGCGCCTGCTGGCAGCACAGCACGCGCGAGCGCGGCGCGACGGCACGGAGCCACTCGCACAGCGGCGCCAGCCCCGCCTCGGTCACCAGGTCGGTCTTGTTCAGAAGCACCAGGTCGGCACTCTGCAACTGCTCGCGCACCAGTTCGCCCACGTAGCGGTCGGCGGCATGCCGGCGCAGGGTCTCGGCGTCGGCCAGGACCAGCTGCGCATCGAGCCGCAGGCCCGGCAGCAGGCCGAGCATGCGCGCCACCGCCGCGGGCAGCGCCACGCCGCTGGTCTCGATCAGGATGTGTTCGGGCCTGGGCTGCAGCGCCAGCATCTGCTGCAGCGCGGCCATCAGGTCGCTGCCGAAGCTGCAGCAGACACAGCCGCCGGCCAGCTGCAGCAGTGGACCGTCACGCGATTCGATCAGCGCGTCGTCGATCGGCAGCTCGCCGAAGTCGTTGACCAGCACCGCGATGCGCCGCTCGCCACGTTCGCGCAGCAGGTGGTTGACCAGCGTGGTCTTGCCCGCACCGAGGTAGCCGCCGATCAGCGTGACCGGGATCGGGGATGGCATCTCAATCCGTGGGCAGATCGTTGGCGGCGAAGACCCGGCCGTCCTGCACCACGCCCCACACCGGCAGGTCCTTCAACGCCAGGCTGGGCACGGCCAGCGGGTCGTCGTCGAGCACGCAGAAGTCGGCGCGTTTGCCGCACTCGATGGAGCCGATCTCGCCGTCGAGCTTGAGCGTGTAGGCCGCGCCGAGCGTGATGGCGCGCAGTGCGTCGGCCACGCCGATGCGTTCGTGCTCGCCGAGCACGCGGCCGCTGGCGGTGAGGCGGTGCACCGCGCACCAGGCGGTGAACAGCGGGGCCAGCGGCGTGATCGGCGCGTCGCTGTGGATGGCCAAGGGCACGCCCGTGGCCAGCGCCGTGGCGCAGGCGTTCATGCGCGTGGCGCGCTCCGGGCCGACGGTCAGCCGGTGGTGCTCGTCGCCCCAGTAGAAGTGGTGGTTGGCAAACAGGTTGACGCACAGCCCCAGCGCCTTCATGCGCCGGTACTGGGCCGCGTCGGCCAGCTGGCAATGCTGCAGCGTGAAGCGGTGGTCGGGCGTCGGCCGCTCGCTCAGTGCCTGCTCCATCAACTCGAGCAGCATCTCGGTGGCCTCGTCGCCGTTGGTGTGGGTGTGAACCTGCAGGCCACGCTGCAGCGCCAGCACCAGCGTCTGGCGCATCTGCTGCGGCGCCATGTACCACAGGCCATTGGGTGCACCGTTGTGGTAGCCCGGCCAGCGCAGGCGCGCCGAGAAACCCTGGATCGAGCCGTCGGCCACCATCTTGATCCGGCCCAGGCGCAGACGGTCGGTGGCGCGCTCGCGCAGCGCCGCGGCGCGCTCCACGCCTTCGGCCGGTGCGCCCATCAGGCGCAACAGCGGCACGATGCGCGTGGGGAAGTCTTCGCCCGCCGTCACCGTGAGCATCATGTCCACCGCCGCATCGGGCAGCGGGCTGGCCAGGTCGGTGGCGGTGGTGACGCCGGCGCGCACGCACAACCGCGAGAACAGGTGCAGCGCCGGCTCGTCGCCGGCCAGCACGGCGCGGTCCATGCCCAGCACCTGGGCCACCTGCATCATCGCCTCGGGGCCCTTCAGCTCACCGGTGGGCAGCCCGTCGCTGCCCAGCGGCACGCCCGGGTGATCGATGCCGCTGCGCAGCCAGCCGATGGCGGCCAGAGCCGCGCTGTTGCAGTTGATGATGTGGCCGCTGGCGTGGATCATGCCCACCGGCCGCGAGGTCGACACGCGGTCCAGGTCCTCGCGCACGCAGCGCCGGTTGTCGAAGTAGATCGGGTCGAAGCCCCAGCCGGCCAGCGGCGCGGCGGCGTCGTCCAGCGTGGCCAGGGCCCGGCTCAGGCGCTGCACGGCCTCGTCGAGCGACTTGGCGCCGGCCCAGACCTTGCCATTCGGGTCGCGACGGTCGAACCAGCCGCAGTAGACGAAGCGCCAGAACGCGCCTTCCATCAGGTGGCTGTGGCCTTCGACCAGGCCCGGCATCAGCACCTTGCTGGCCAGCCGGTCGTCCAGCGTGTACGGACCCCAGCCGGCCAGTTCTTCGAGCGGGCCGACTCCGAGGATGCGGCCGTCGCGCACCGCCACATGCGTGGCCAGCGGACGCGACGGGTTCATCGTGAGAATCTTGCGGGCCTGGAATACCGTGGTCTTCATGCGGCGCCTTGGCGGGTGGAACGCACAGTATGACCTGCCAGAATGACCGGGCCACGGCTGCTCCACGCCCCATGCCTGCCTCGCGATTTCATTCCTGGCCTCGATCCCTCCGGCGCATGGCCGGGCTGGTCGCCCTGCTGCTCTTCGCGGCCTGCGGCACGCCGCCGGAATCCACCGTGCCGGCCGATGCCACCTATGCCGACGCGCACATGGTGCTGACGCTGTTCGCCGACCAGACCTTCCGCCTACGCCAGCGTGAGCCCGGTTCGGGCAGCGCGCAGGACCACTACGACCTGGGCCGTTGGTCGCGCGAGCCGGACGGCACGCTGCAGCTGCGCGGCGGACGCGAAGCAGCGCTGCGCTTCAGGCCTGAGGCCGGTGGCGCGTTGCGTGAACTCGACGCACAGGGTCGCGCGATCCGCGAACTGCAGCGCCAGGCCGAGCTCGACCGGTTGAGCGGTCCGCTGCGGCTGCGCGGCATGTACTCTTACATGGCCGATGCCGCCAGCTTCGACGAATGCCTCAGCGGCCGGCGCTGGCCGGTGCTGATCGAGGACGCCCACCTCGACCTGGAACGTGCCTACCTGGCGCAGGGTGAGGGCGGGCGCTGGGTGCTGGCCACGTTGCAGGGCCGCTTCGTGATGCGCGAGCCCGAACCCGGACTGCCCCCGCGCGAGATGCTGTGGGTCCAGGCCTTCGACCGATTCTGGCCGCGCGAAGCCTGCGCCGCGGCCGCAGCGGCCACCGCACCGTTGCTGGACACGCGCTGGCGGCTGGTCGCGATCGACGGCCAGCCGGTGACCGTGGCCGAAGGCCAGCGCGAGCCCCATCTGCAGCTGTCCGGCGACGGCAACCGGGTCAGCGGCTTCGGCGGTTGCAGCCCCTTGTATGGCCGCTTCGAACAGGGCAGCGACGGTTTCCTGTTCAAGGGGCTGACGTACAGGCGCATGGCCTGCACTGGCGCGGCGGAGGCGCAGGAGGCGCGCTTCATCGATGCGCTGAACGCCACCGCGTCGCGCCGCATCGTCAGCGAAACGCTGCAACTGCATGACGCGCAGGGCAGGGTGCGGCTGCGCTTCGAGGCGTTGTACCTGCGTTAGGACTCACGCATGCCAGCGGGTGGGGCCGTTGCGGCTGAGGCTCGACGCGTCGAGTCAGCCGGCAGGGGCCGCTGCTGGCGCCGCGGCGGGGTGGACGGCCTGTGCGTAGGTCAGGCCTCGCGCTGGCGCGGTGGCAGCCGCGGTGCGGCCAGGTTGGGTCGCTGCTCCATGCGCGGCAGCGGCGGCGCGCTGCCGTCGGCCAGCTTCAGTGCGGTCGCCAGAGCCGTCTCGAGCTGACGGTCGCGCCCCACGCCAGCGTCCTGCGGGGCATTGTCGACCTCGATGTTCGGGTCGGTGCCGTGGTTCTCCACGCCCCAGCCGACATCGCTGAACCAGAACGAGTACTCTGGCTGCGTGGTTTCGGTGCCGTCGACCAGCAGTGTGCGTGGCCAGATGCCGACGACGCCGCCCCAGGTGCGCGTGCCCACCAGCGGCCCGATGCCCATCAGCTTGAAGCCGTGCGCGAAGATGTCGCCGTCGCTGCCGGCGTGCTCGTTGCACAGCGCCACCACGGGTCCGGCGGCGGACTCGTCGGGGTAGGGCTGCGTGCGGCCCCAGCGCGGCACGTTGTAGGCAATGCGCTTGCGTGCCACCTTCTCGAGCAGCAGTTCCGACACATGGCCGCCGCGGTTGTAGCGCAGGTCGACGATCAGCGCGTCGCGGTCGCATTCGGCGCCGAAGTAGCGATGGAACTCGGCAAAGCCGTCGGCCATCATGTCCGGCAGGTGCAGGTAGCCGACGCGGCCGGCCGACTGTGCATGCACCCAGGCGCGGTTGTGCTCGACCCACTCGCGGTAGCGCGCCGGAACCTCGTCGGCCAAGGCGGTCACCAGCACCTTGCGCTGGGTCTGCGCGCCGCCTTCGCCGCGCGCCAGCGTCAGCTCCACCTTGGCCGCGGCCTGGTGGACCAGCAGCGCCTGCGGCGGACGCGCGCGCGACACGCGCTGGCCGTTGACGGCGATGATGCGCTCGCCCAGCTGGGCTTCCACCCCGACCGCGTTGAGTGGCGAATCGGCGATCGCGTCCCAGGGGTCGCCACGCACGATGCGCACGATCTCGTAGCTGTCGTCGGCCTCCGCCTGCCGCAGGTCGGCGGCCAGCTGGCCCAGCGCCACCGGCGGCGGCTTGCGGTGGTCGCCGTCGTATTCGTAGGCATGCGAGGTGCCGAGTTCGCCCTGCAGCTCCCAGATCAGGTCGGACAGCTCGGCTCGCGTGGCCACGCGCTCCAGCAGCGGCTCGTAGCGGCGCAGCATGGCCGGCCAGTCCACGCCGGACATGTCGGCCACCCAGAAGTAGTCGCGCTGCAGGCGCCACACCTCGCGCAACATCTGCCGCCATTCGAGTCTGGGCTCCACCGACACGCGGATGCGGCCCAGGTCGAGCCACCCGCTCTTGCGCGACGGCGCGTCGCCCACGTCTTCGCGCCGGTCCTCGCGATGGTCCGCCGCGATGGCGCGCCAGCGCTTGCCCTCGCGCACCAGCAGCGTGTGGTGGTCGGCGCCGAGCACGAAATCGTCGGCCTTGGCCATCAGCGTGTCGGTGCGCTGCGTCTCGAAGTCGAAGGCCTCGAGCCGGCCGCTGCCCTCCTTGTGTCCGCCGCGGCCCTGCTGGCCTTCGATCGGCAGCACCGTCCACAGCACCTTGCCATTCGCGGCGCCGGCCAGCCTGCCGAAGCGGCTCTCGGGCACCGGGAAGGCGGCGATGCGCTGCGCGATGCCCGGCAGGTCGACACGCAGCGGCGCGGCATCGGCCTGGGCCGCGGGCGTCGCCTTGTCGTCGGACTTCAGGCTGCGCGGCTGCGCTTCGAAGGGCGCGTTGCCGCCCGAGCGCAAGGCCACCAGGTAGGGCCGCGCAGCGCGCGGGAAGCTCATCTCGAACTGGACGCTGTCGTACACCGGGTCGTAGGTGCGCAGCGACAGGAAATACAGCCAGCGGCCCTGCGGGTCGAACGACGGGCTGTAGTCGCGGAACTCCGGTTGCGTCACCAGCGCGCAAGCCTGCGTCGACGCCTCGCACAGCTTGATCGCACGCTGACGCGCCGTGACCTGGAAGCTGTAGGCCAGCCAGCTTCCGTCGGCGGACCAGGCCAGGTCCTCGCAGCGGCCGGCGTCGCTGTGGTCCACGACTGCGCAATGCCCGCTGGCGGTGTCGCCGATCAGCAGCTGATTGCGATGGTTGGCCAATGCCACACGGGGCCCCACGGGCGCCGCGCGCAGGCTGTCGACATGGCCGATGTCCCAACCGAGCCGGCGCATCTCGCCGTTGGCATGAAGTTCGACGCGCTCCTCGCCATCGGCATCGCTGACGACCACCAGCGTCTTGCCGTCGGCCAGCCACTGGCCGTGGCGGTAGCGCACGCCGTCGGCCACGCCATGCTGGCAGGCGGCGCCTTCCCACAGCGGCATCGTGAACAGCTTGCCGCGCACGTCCAGAGCAAGGCTGTGTCCTGCCGGGTGCAGCCGCGCCGAGCCCACATGCGCTTCGGCCGGCACGAAGCGCCGTGATGCCTGGGTGCGCGCGCTCTGCACCTCGATGTCCAGCGCACGGCACTCGCCCGCAAGCGGGTCCAGCAGCCATAGCTGCCCGGCACACTGGTAGACGATGCGCCGACCGTCGCTCTGCGCGTTGCGCGCATAGCAGTCGGCGTGGTCGGTATGACGGCGCAGCGCGCTGCCATCGGGTAGGCAGGAATAGACATTGCCCACGCCTTCGGCATCGGAAAGGAAGTACACCCGCTCGCCGATCCACATCGGGCAACTGAGGTTGCCCTGCAGCTCGCTCATGCGGCGGAAGTGGCCGCTGCCTGTGGCATCGATCCACAGGTGCCCGGCGGTGCCGCCACGGTAGCGCTTCCAGCGTGCCGGATCGGCGGTGTTGCGGCCGATGACCCGCGCCCCGCCGGGGCCGAAGGCCAGGTGGTTGACCTGGCCCAGGCGCAGCGGCTGCGGCATGCCGCCGGCCGGGTCGAGTGCGAAGGCCTGGTGGTTGCGGAAGAAGGGCTGCCCGTGCGTGCTGACGAACACGATGTGGCCGTGGGGCGTCCAGCCGCGCACCAGCGTGTCGGGGCCCAGCCAGGTGAGCCG
>Ga0209668_10000550_pt1 | contig 15434 bp, 4 predicted proteins | sample FrelakmetPLP11PL_FD_187150 | JGI IMG/M metagenome (GOLD analysis project Ga0209668, IMG submission 187150) | Freshwater lake sediment microbial communities from the University of Notre Dame, USA, for methane emissions studies - PLP11 PL (SPAdes)... | ecosystem: Environmental > Aquatic >... | reverse complement strand
TAAAAAAATAAAAAAATAGATTACTCAATTCTTTTGTTATTTTCTCTTTATTTTTCCTGATCTAAAGCCATTTGATTATTGAACTTGATTATCTATCCCTCAATCTCATCTTCTTAAGCTTTTTTTATATATTTCTATTTCATTAATTCGTGTTGGTCATGAACTGTCTATCTAAATTCATTTCTTTTACTCAACCATTCACTTTAATTTCTCTGCTTTATCCTATCATATTCAGATAAGTTCTATCTATGCTACTCATCCCAATTTCTCTCCCTTTATTCTCCATGCTATCTTTTTATTTTATTCAACTCCATCTGAACATTTCGCTCTATTTTAAATATGAATAATGTAATTTTTTACCCTGGATGCAATTAGATTCAACCAAGGCAGAATTTAAAAACTTAACATGATCTTTTGTCGTGAATATTTAATAATTAGTTTTGGAATATGCTTTTTGTCTATTTTGTTCTTGCAAATCTGCTTCTTTCTAATCAATTCTTCTTCTTTCCTCCTATATTTAAATTTTTTATTACCTCATCATTTTAAAATTTCTCAAATTTTTAATTTTCTTTTCTTTTTCTATTTGCCTCTAAAGTATTAGGCCAATTCATTACTTTTGAATCACTTTTCTCTTTTAACTTTTATTTGACTTCTTATTGACTGATTCCCTTTTCCTATCCTTTAATTCTATTATAATCTTAGGGATTAAGTTATATTGTTTGAGGTTATTTTTATGTTGTTCGATTTAATTTCGGGTTCATATGAAAATTAATCACATAGCTAATAATTCAAATAAAGTACTTGTTATTCAACTTTTCTGATGTTATACAAGTTTACTTATAAATCGGATTATTTTATACTACAAGATCACTCATCTCCAGATTTAAATTTTAAATATAACTATTTAATGACTGAAATTATATAACAACGTTATAAAAATAATTATTTACTCAATAAAGGCGAAATTGGCAAAAGCAAAGATTTTGGATATTAAGTTCCGTAAAACATTTCATTCGGAATTAAGTATTATCAACAGAACCCATTGGGATCGAAAGAATGTATCTAAAATGTATTTTAGCCGTCAATCAATGGCAAGTTTGCAATCCTACTGAACGTCAAAAAAGGATAACAGATTATGTGCAATTGAATATACTTGGAGCTCAAAAAGGGATTATAAAATCAAAAGTAACTTTAATTCATTTAAGGATATTCAATAATTTAAAAACCAGAACTTAGTGACTAAATAACCTCGCGAAGGGAGCTCATCGATGAAAATTCTAATGCCCGATACGGATTTTACTTTCGGAAAGGCTAATTGGTAATAAACATTTTTATTTTATATTTCTTACAGGCAGGATTAAGAAATGAAAAAAATCATGGAACATCATTATGAAAATCAGTCAGATTAGCAGATCAGATAGATTTATAAAAATGAACTTTAAGTAGTCTTTGTATTTTTAGTTGAAATCCAAAAATATCAACTTCCTGAAAAGGAATCATAGTCAACAAAACCAAAAACACGAATTAGAGAAAAATGAAAATTCGCAGAAAGAACCTTTTAAAATTAAAAAATTTTTAAACGTAGAGCCCAGGGTCAAGATCTAAAAAACAAATATTGATTGGAAGGATGTTTTAGTATAAAAATGACCCTGTATAAATTTTCCTTTCCGAATATTTAAAATATTATTCTAATTATAATTATTATATGTTTCTTGAATTAAGCCATGATTCTTTTATAATGCCTCTTGGTTTTAGATTTAAAAAAAGAACGGCAATATACCCAATTAAAAATGTCAATTGACTCGCCTAAAAAAGGTAATAACCCATCTAAATTTTTTAAAAAACTTTACAAATTTTGTTTAATTATCCATTATGCATATTTGCCAATTATTATTTATTAGATATATTATTTGAAAAGAGTTAAAATCGTAATAAATTATATTTTCAGAATCTTTAAAACCGCAAACCAGAACTCGCCAACTCGAATTCCAAAAAATTACAATTAAAATTGAAAATTTCAAAGAATTTCGATAAAACCAACAAAAAGCAGCCCCAAATAAAATACCAACTCCAGATAATTTCCAAGTACTAGAAACAGAAGTCCATTATTTATTATAAAGATAATCGAGTAGAAAAACTACAGAATCCCTGATTCTTATATCCGTGTGACTTCATGTATAAACTTGCCAAAGGACACTTTATATGAATCCACCTACCAAGATTTACAGTTCATAAAAAGATTCAATTTATAGAACAGTACAAATTTAGCTATAACCCAGTTTCAAAGCCTTATTTAGGTCTTTGAGGAATAATCTAACTAATCATAAGTTTTAAAATATGAAAACTTAGTTGACCAGCAAGTCCAAAATAAAATTGATGAAATCTACCTATACTGGAAATAACTTACTGAGAATTCCTGTAGATACTAAATCAGAAAATACATGCATCCAAATATCGAAAATTCAGATCCTAACATTGCCTTCAGATCAAGGGAGAATAACAAAATGAAACTCAGAAGATAGAACCGAGTAAAAGAAAATAACCTTCCCTTCAAAGTAAATACTTATTTTAAAGTTAAACCAATTGAAAAAGGAGTTCCAGTAATTTAAACTGATTTTGCAATCCATAAATATGAGAGATATATACAAAAAATAACTACTTATTTTGAAATTTATAGGTATCTTTCACTAACATAAGATCAAGAGCAAATCGAAAATCTAAATAACCATACTGAAAATTATTAACAGCTAAAGCATCAGTTAGCCTAACTATAAAAAAATGCGAATAAGTTCCTAAAAGAAGAACCGGTTATACAGAAAACTGTGTAAGTTCAACCAGAACAATAAACACCTGTTTTGATAAAGCCTGTAGTTAAATGTAATATTAATAATTCAAGAAAACTTACTCTAAATTAAAATCAGAAAAATTATGATACAAAAATAGATATTCATTGACAGATACTTTGACAATGACTCAGAAGAAGACCAGTTCGGATCCGAGTATTATAAAACCAAAGAAATCTAAAAATATCAATATTTAGAACATTTCCCACTTTAGAACAAAATACGCAAATACAAATATCTTTTCTCAGATCTCCATGATTTCGACTATGAAAATGGAAAAAATATTAAAATGGACTTCCTAAATTTCAGAAACTTGAAGAAATCACATAAATTTTCCACTGTATCTCAAGAACGAGATTCTCGTCTATATTGATATATTATAATTATAAAACCCTATGCATCTATAGACAGATTAAAAATCCCTATCAAGATTCCCATCTCTCGGAAACTCCACTTTTAGAAACGAGCTTTTCGAAGACCAGCTGGGCAAAGATTAAGATTTTAACTTGATTTTAAAAGAGCGAAAGAAGTTCAAATAAACTTTAACCGATCTAATATAAACAAGATAAAGTTATTTTTAATATTCCAGGCACGTTGGATCTGACTTAATAAAACTCTGTCGTGCGTTGTACCAGCCAGCCCAAATTCCAAACCAACCCCTTCGGGTTCACCACAACGAAGAAAATCATAAAACCAACATAGCAACTCTTCGAAATCAAGAAGTAGGTCTTTTTAGAGGGAAACACCAGAAGGTACTTACGATTAAATCTAGATAGGTTCTTATTATCTATGACCAAGATCTCCTTTAGAATAAATCCATGTTCAAAATACTGTATTGCATCACTTATATTCCGAAGCTTTTATAACTGCAATTCTGGATAAACCAAATACTCGCAAAGTTCAATGTTCGCTCCACGAAAAACTATCTGTTTGATAAGAATGGCAACCAAATTTAAGATATTTAAAACTTTTGGGAAGAGACCATTGTAATTAGCAATGATTTCTTCTTCCCTGGGCTGAATAAATTCAAGTATGCCGCTTTCTAGAATCAGTTCCATAACTTCCTTTAGAAGTTTGAATTTGATGTGAAGGCTTATAACTCAGAGAATTTTAATTACGATTAGATTCTACATCGGAAGTGCGAGAATATTAAGTAATTTTGAAAATCTATAGACATGCTAAAATCGCATATAATAACATGCAGAATAAATAGAATAAAGATCTGAAAATCATAAATACTGATTGTCAGAACGAAACCATAAATGAGTTGGAGAAGTTGTATGATAACAACTATTAGAATGTGGATAGCTACCAAGATTCAGCGAAGTTGTCGAATTCCTTAAATGCCCTGATAAAAAATGAGTATAATTATGAATTCAACGGAGTTGTGAAACAGGACATAAACTTTCATCTATTGCCTTAATAAAAATAGAAGGTTAACTTTTTAAAAGCGAATTTACAGTAATAACTTTTAATTTAGGAAGTACACGAACTCGAATCACTCAATTATAAAATAGCAGCAGCAGATCAATACGGATCTCTTTCTTAAAAACATTCCTAATATGCTTACAGGAAATCAATTCACGAGATAGGAGTTATACGAGTTCTACTCACTGTTTAAAATCCTGTCTGTACTGTCTGCTCTGTCCAAGAATTAAGGCGATTCTTACGGAGTCGACTTTAATTCATACCATGTTGGGATCTAAGAAAACCTCGTAAAAGGCATCAACTAGTCTAAAATCATGTTCAATAATATCGACAAATCGAAACTAGGTAATAAATTCTTGATTAGGATCTCTGGATGAAGAGCAGTTCTTAAATATGATCTTCATGATAAAAAATAAATCCTACCAAAATAAGATCGACATGTTTTTTAAAGTAGATTTTATTTTAAAAGACTGTAGATATTACTAAACATTTGAAGAAACCAGAAGTTGCTCAGAAATGCAAACTAAGCTTATAAGCGTTTATAAATGACGAAGAACTATTAATCCAGGTCTCGAATTTCTTCGCTAGTCATATATTCCAATGTCTGAACCTCGATGAGAATAAAGACTCTATAAATCTGATGGATCTAAAAGACAAAATGCTGGATGCAATAAATTTAATTTTTAGGATGATCAGGAGAATAAAAAGCTGCTTTCTATTTTTTTCGGAGTTTGATTATATAAATTTATTGCGTTTAAATATTTTATAATTATAAGATTGCATGATGAAATAAGTTGAGAAAGTTGTCTAACCCACTTTGGCATTTGGAGTTGATTCAATGAGATTTTTAAATAAATGCACCAAACCAGATAAAAAAGGTATCAACTTCTTATTCTAGAATTCATGAAAATTGCCAGCTCCTGTGCACTCGGATTCGCAATCATGGGAGTAATTGGATATGTAATTAAATTAGTTTTCATACCAATTAACAATATCATACTCAACTGATGAAATTATAATTTAATAAAATAATCATTCATTTATACTCCAGATTTTTACACGGTTATCCAGACCTGCTGATATAAGATCTCCATTTTAAGCAAACTATAAACAACGAACCGAATCTGAATGCGCTTAAAACTCTTTGATTTTCTCAAAATTTGCATCCCAAATTCTAACCATCATATCCTTACTGCCAGTTGCTATTTTGTCTTTATATAACCCGAGCCCAAACACAGGAAATTAATGTGCATTCTCTATCTTCAATTATAAAAACTACTATCTTAAGTATCTATAATTGCATATTCAGCAGCAATAAGGAATTATCCTTTAATTACCCAACTGCAATTATCTCATCATTAATTTGCATACAGTCCTATTGAAACTTAATCGATATTCTTGAATCTGATAACTTAGCAATTAACTCTAAATCTCCATCCCATAATTTAATCTGAATATGCATTTTCTACCTGATTATCAAACCCCAAGCTGACCATATAGCATGAATTGCATTTCAAGTTAGTGATCTGCTATTAATGAGCCTTAACATGTTTACCACGATTGCACTGCTAATCCCATACTTATATCTAGCCATAATAGTCCCCACAAACTAAAATGTAAAATAAAACCAATTTAATTTTTGAAAAATACCACTTAATTCACTTCCACATGATGCTAAATTATCTTATCTGGCTTGCAAATCTGCAAATCCCAAATTATAATGCTTTTATCCCTACTTGATGAGTACAAAGTTTTAAAATAAAAAATACCCAAAACCGCTGATTTATGACCTTGAAGTTTTTTCTAATGTTTATCCTAAAAGATACTGATTACCTTGTCATCAGTAGCAATCGCGATCTAGCCTTCGAAAACCAAAATTTAATTAATTTAATAATCGTATTAAATTAATTCCATTATTTAATTTTATGGATTTCAAACTGTTAAAAGCGAGGGATATAATAGACCAGAATGTAAAAGGAGATCAAGAAATTCAGATAAACATATTCACTGAAAAGCAAATAATTACTGAATAAAAACTATTTAAAAAAAATCTCAAGTTCCATAAAAGGCCATCTTCAAATTATTCATTTAAAACCACTGCTAATTAAAATTTGTTATAAAGGAACCCAAATTATAATTAATTATAATAGTTTTTGGAGTCTAACCCTCAATAGGAAAACCTCGCATAAACCGATTTTCAAATTGATAAATTAGCATACTAAGAAAACAGAAAAGATGATATTGTCTACTAAATGAAAATTTATAATTTTATGTAATAGACTGATTAAATAGGAGTCATATTTATATAAAGACCGTAAATATCAGAATATTTAAATTATAAACTCAAAAATTAGGACATTTAAAATTAAAATCAAATAACTGATGGACTTTAGTTTGATTCAAATTTCGAATCCGGAAATCTTTACCAAGTAAAAAAAATAGATGACTATGAGTACAACCTTCTAGTTTTGAGCGATATCAATTCTTTAGGATATCAATAATGGTTTTATTTTAGTGTGACAAACGGAATAAAAAACAACACTTATAAGTTTAATATAATCAATTTGGTATTAATATAATAATCTAGACCAAAAAGAAATCTCTTTTTTAAGAAGGAATGGGCATCTCAATCTTCTCTTAAGAAGCGAATAAATAATCGAAATAGGAATGGATTAAAGGCGGCAGTAACATAAAATACTTCAAAAATACTGATAAACAAAGCAGCAAATATACATTATCTTTTGAAATCTGTTTTAAATTCGAGTAAGATAAGCTTTTCATCGCCATGAACTACCCTTATACTTATTCAGATTTGTAAAATTACTTATCAACGTATTTGTCCACAGCAGATCAGTTAAATCATTTGTAAATAATTCTTATAATAGAAAAGTCTCTTAATATGAACTCTACAAGATAAATAATAACGTTTTCTGTCCAATTTTAGCCATTTCAAATAAAAAATAAAAAAATTATAGCTCAATCTCAAAATTAATCGAGAGCTAAAATAATTAAAAAGTACAATAATTCAAATTAAGATAATATTAATAGTAGCCCGTTAGCACCCCGGAGAGACAGTTTCATCCTTCACAATTGAGGGCATTATGAACTCATTTTTAAAAAAATCAGAGACAACCCAAAATCTATTAGACAACTATATATTTATTATTGTTCCGATGTTTAATATTGAAGGAGTGATCATGGGGAATTTTAGATGCTGTCCAGTAGGATTGGACCCAAATAGACTTTGGATCCATGATTAGAAGTATATTGCAGTGCAAGCTTATAAAGATCTGTTGAGATAGATCTAAATTTTTAATAATAAATTAGAGATTTTCATTGACTTGCATGGGCATTCTTCAAAGTAAAATTCATAATACTAGAAAAAACTCTTTTATATATGGCTGCGTTTCTGATCAATAAATTGCAGAACGGATATTCCCGAAAATCATGTCGGATGAGTCTGCGTTTTTCAGTTTGGAAGACTGCAGTTTTTCATTGACAAAAGAGAAATAGTAATCGGCAAGAGGATTCATTTTCAGATATTTCAAAAAGAACTTCTGTTCTTATACAATTGAGACTTCATATATGGGATGGACATAGAATAATAATTCGTTTTAGTTTAGTTTGCAGGATTTAAAGAATTATGGCGGGTAGATCGTCAATGCATTTAACACATTTCAGAAAAAGGAAAATATCAATATTTAATAACTGTAAAATGAGATTTAGTAGAGCATCAAACGCAGAGCCATAAGCCTGAAAATGGAAGTTTCCTGTGGGGAGTCTGATAGTGATGTGAGCATTTTCGAGAATCTAACTAATAGTACTTTTATTTATACTGTATTTTAATTTAGAGTAAAAATAAATCAAAGAAAAATAAAATCCTAGGTAGAATAAATGTAAAGCCACTATTATCAATCTATTTAAGATTGATAAATCTTTCGAGGAAGAATAGTAAGTTAATATCTAATAAAATTTCAAAAAGTTAATATAACCGAGAATAACACTTAAAAAATCGAATTTCAAGAATAAGTTCATAATAGATAAAGTTTTGAAAAAACGGTGCAATGACTAAAAATTCTTTATAATAACAAGCTAGAATTTCTTTTAGAGTGATTAGAGTAATGATAATTAGAAAAGAATGTTTAAGAATAAACCATCTTATTCGACTTCGCATCAAAACGTGGAATCGGTTGCAAATAGATTTTAGAATAAAGTGTTTGAAGATTTCGATTAAATAGAAGCAAAGCCGAATATAAACCTGATTCAAATAAATCAAAACATCTCGAAAATTCAAAGTAAAACTAAGATCCTGATAAAGAAAATTGAGAATATTGGAATCCAAGAAAACAATTTTAGAAGGAGTTTTAGTGCAATATCAAACATGAACCACCAGACACCGTAGCTATAAATAATGCGCAAAAACTCTAAAAAGTATATTTGAAATATAAAATTGTAGTATCAAACATTTAATTTACTTTAAAAGAAGCTCTATGCAGATTTCTACAGTTCACAAGTCTAACTCTGCATTTCCTCTGATAAACTTGGCTCATTATAACTTTTCTTGTCTGTAGTTTTCGGGATTTAATTCCTTTCAGTCACCACCTATATTTTCTAGCTAAACGTTCTTTTTTTATCCTTCTCCGTGATTTACCCAGCTAAGATCAAGCTCTTAATTTTAATAAATCTACATCTTATAAATGGTTCATCCTAAAACTAGACTTACTCACAATAAACCCATGTGCGCTTTTAGGAATATTTAATTTATGCCCCAGGAGATGCTTAATCGCAAGACTCTCATTATCCCTTAATTTTATTTTATGCACAACTTTAAATTCAGTATTGTCATTTGTGGATCTGTATCTATACCGATAGACCGTTGGAAGCTTATTATTATTTTTTATACATTCACACTCGAAAACTCCTGCTCGTAGTTTATTTACGGCTATTTTATGAACCGACGATATTATTATATATTTTTATTTTAAAAATAGTCCTCCTCGATCTCAGAATCGTATACATACTGCTTTTAATCAATAGTCTAATTCAAAACTAAATACCTGAAGATTATCATAGAACTATTGCGAGAATATCCTCTTTTATATCAAGGGACCTGCTTTCTATTTTTCAAAATAGTCCTCTATCATCTGGATTATTTATTCATCTGATAAGGGATTGCACTGTTTTTGAAGTCGGAGATTGTCGATATTTTGATAGAAGTACTCACAAGATTAGCAAATCTGAACCTTCTAGTATATATTATTGATTTTTTTGAAATGGTATAATTCGCTTTACTAGATATCACTTATAGAATAAACTTATAGAAATATTGCTTACATTTTCTGCATTTGAACAGTATAATCTCATTCAACTGCTTCATCTATTATTCAGATAATTTGCAGACTTCCTACACTCTTTTATAGACTTTCTACCGTTCTATCTGATCTATAATTATTGATTTCATCGTGACTAAAATACTTTTCTCTGTGTTTTTCGCATTTTTATTCTTCATAAACTGGATATAGTTAAACTACATAAATATTGGTATTCGGGTCACTGTCTTAAAGATGGTAAAAGTTTTCGTAATTACAGTAAACACCCTTGCACAACCCTGGTTTCTATTTCGGGATTTTCTTCACGAGGATTACATCAGCTTTGTTGATGTTTTCAATGACACCATCTTTATGTATCCTGATGTCTGAAGCCCCAGTAATCCAAATTTGATTCCCGCTATCAACGATAACTTCTAATTTAAGACTGGCTAATTTCTAAAAATATGAATATAACTTTTTATAATTTTCCTTCAATAAAGTGGGAGATACTGTTGATCAAAAGTTCGAAATTATAGTTCAAAATTCCTGATCTTGAAGGGATTTCTGATTGTAGTTTGACTTTTTATCCGATTGGTAATTTATTGTTTTTCGGGTCTTGCTGGTTTTTTTAATAGTCTTGATAAACGATGGCCTGTGGGTTGAAGTTTTTGATATACACTTTCACAATGTTATTTTGGTTGATTTCTTTGGACAGTTCAATGCTATACATTTTGATTTCCCTTTCATTCTTTTAAATTTATTAATATACTTGGTTTCTGAAACAATCGAATATTTTGATGAACCCATTGATGAATTCAGAGTAATCTGAGATGTTTTCAAATAGCTTCACAAGGTTGTTTAGATCAAGTTTTTTATAGACATCTTATCCAAGCAACTTCAGCTGCACATAACATAAATTCTCACACATTTAATCCTGCTCTTTGCCTTATAGATCTTGTATAAGGTTCTGATAATATTCTTTTAGATTCTGCAACTTGGAATCCTCATCCACAGATATTATCCTGTCTTTTTTCAGTTGGAACCAGGACTTTATTTCTGAATGGTTCATTTATACAATATTTGGGATCAGCAGTTTGATTTTATACATGGCCTAGAAGCCGAATGAAATCTAAATATATATAATTTACGTATTCTAGTTACTTCAAAAGCCAGGGCAAGTCATTTTTATCCATTTAAAATATAATCAGTTTTTTATTTATAAATTATAATTAGTATAAATGTCATTTAAATTGATATTTCGCTATCAAAACGAATAGAAATAGTTCGTCATAAATGAGCATTTGAATATGGATAGACTGTATCAGCTGCTTGTGACTTCTTTCAATATTGAAAATAACATTATTGGTTTTCATTTGTAATACTAGGTTTTGAAGATGACAATGGGAATATTTACGATCTCAAATAAATCCTGACATCCTTTAAGAAACTCAGTTAAAAAGTACTCAAGTTAATCGTGGAATAGAAATAGGAGAAACTTTAATTTGGAATTATTAATAATTTGGAGTATTTTGAACAGCTTTACCTTGAAAAAACCTAATCAGCAATCGCTGTTCTAAATTTTAAAAGTGTCAAAGAGTATAATAAAAATAAGAACCAACTTTAGATTTTGAATCAATTTTAGAGATGCATTCAGTTCTATTTATTTATGAACGCGAACCAATTGCTGCCGGAAACCCCATATCTTTCTTTTTACAGATACGGATAATTATTGATATAAATACCTATTCATATGATATAAAGTTAGGAGATTCTACAACTGTTGTGTGAGGGAAATAAAAATTAAAAACAGGCAAAGATAAATAATTACATCAATAAAAATCAGAGTTTCGATTAACAGAATGATGACAATTTTGTAAATATTATATTTTAAATATAATATTATAATATTAAAATTTATCATAATTATAAAAGTCGATTAGCAAAGTCAGTTAGCAATCTGATAATTAAGATGACGTGTTTTATTAATTCGTCACAAAGATGTATAGCTAAGGGTTAATTATTGAGAATGAATACCAGGAAGTCAAATAGATATATTAATAAAATAATGAATGTTTGAACAATTCAGGACTGTAATAGTGTCTGAGTTAAAAGAATTTTTAAAAGTTCAAATCCAAAGTGCAGAAATTCTTGAATAAAAAATAAGTAGCTTTTTATTTATTTAGAAAAAACAGATTTAAATCGATTAGAATAAATCTTAGGAGAATCAGAATATGCATGTTAAATATCTTAAGACCATTAACCAAATTGCAGAAAAAGGCTTCTTAACTGACCCGATAGCAACAGCACTAAGAATGCTAATTTCAGCGGATAATTAGGAGATTTTTAATTATATTACCAGGTAATTATCAAACTTATTTTATATAATTATATTCGATAAGCTTATAATTATAGTTATCAGGAAGGCCTTTTGAATGAGTTTTAATTATGTGAAAAGCTTGAAAATATTGCTCAGATTTCAAAATTCAATTCGCGTCCTGCGGCTCCTTCAGCTGAGAAAGTTGCGTTATTAAATCGTTGTGATATCCTGCATAAAGATAAGCTGATTACTGCGGAACAGTTTCTGGAATTGAAGAAAATTGTGCATGATGAGAATTAAGTAAAAGTTTATATATAAGATAATGTATGCGATTTTTGAAGTGCTTAAAATCCATAAAGATAAGAATGATTTTTTGGAGAATATAAAGCTTATTCTCAAGAAGTTTAAATAAAAGGATGAATTTTTCTCAGTGGATAAACTTATCAAAGTCTATAAAAAACACTTTCTTATTGTAAATTAATTATATTTTAGGGCGTTTATGGGTTTTGCAAACTGTGGTATGATCAGTAAAAGAAAGAATTCTTAAAAGATATTTAGGATAACTAGGAATCGTTCGAAAGCTTGTAAAAGATAGGAGTAAACTGTTTTAATATTTTTTTGTAATAAAACTTCAATGAAAAATAAATCGAATTTCTTCAGACTAAAATTAACTTAGAGGATTCTATAATATACAGAATTTTAAGAGTATTTTTTTTAATTTTCAGGATTTTGATGATAATAAAAATACAACTTAGCTTTAAAAATCGTTATCCGAAATCATATAAAACTGTTTACCAAATTCAAAAGAAAATGGTTTTAGAATAAAGGATGTATAATGCTATCTCCCTGATAAATAATAGCCATATAAAAACCTAGACAGTTACTCTCCAGTTAAATAATAGAATCCTCTCTTTAAAGATATGGCTGGTAATCTATTTTCATTAAGTATAACGTTCAGCAAAAAGAGAAAAAAGCTTTATACTTAAATTCAAAAGTACAGAATAACATGAAAAAAGTGAACAAAGCATCAAAGAATTTGATAATGAAATCAGACCCATCATACCCATATTAACAAATAATAGCAAGGATATTAAATTGCTAATTTAGAACTTCTTTTAAAATAAAACTCATCTCCGAGAAGACAAAAAATATGAGTTTTAAAAAGTATTTGAGCAGTCTATATGGCAAGTTAGCCAAAAAAGTGCATTAAAAGAAATGTATGAACTAGTAATAAATTAAATTTTAGAATAACTTAGAGTTTATTAAAATTTTAGGAGAAGTAAAAAACGGCAAAAAATTATCAGAAATTAATGAATAAATATAGTAAAGTTTATAAATTTAGGAATCTTTTAAACAAGAATAATATGATGCTTTCAAACTCATCAGATCTTCCATAAATCAAAAGAAAAGTATCCATTTTCAATTAGTTTTGCTTGCTAATTTCTGAGCTTTATGTAAAATAAGTAAATTTAGGAAAATGATAACCTGATAAACAAAAAATAGAATAATCTATTTCAATACCTATACCTTGAGGAGGACATCGCTTTATGTTCAGCTTATGAGCTTTATATCGAGTTCTAAGACAAAGAAGATTTTGTTTAAAATATTCTGATAATTTATAAAGTAATTTTTATTTACTTAGCTTCATTATTTTAAATCTAATTTGGATCTTTCAGAAATAGAGTAATTTGATGATTAGATAATTAAGCAATTATGCATTCTCTATGCTTATAGAGATTATTTAACAAATTAATAATCCAAGTCTTTAGAAAAGGTTATCAGAGCGGGAGATTTTAACATTTTTAATTTATTTAGAGAATACAAAAATAGCCATTTAGATTTTGATATTTTCGTCAAAGGTAAAATAAAATAATTTAAAGAAATGGTTTTATATGCTGATGAAAAAGCAAAAGAGATTTAAATTCTCGAGGAGAAAATTAAGGAATGCTCAAATCATAATAAATTTTTATAAGATGGTTGCAAGAATAAATAAGTCATATAAGCCATTATAAGTATGAAGTTGCTAAAAAATGTTAATAAAGGATAAATATTCTTTATGGTATATTAAGATTAAAAAGTTAATTGAGCAAAATGACTAACGAATAAATAGCTTCATTTAGCTATATAATATGAATAAAGATAAAGGTGAATTAGTGGAAAATCTAATGATTCTTTATTAGTTTGTATAAAAAAGTTATAATTTATTAAATTAGGTAAGATCATATAACTTATTTAATAATTTGGGGATTCGAAAAACTGGAATGAAATCTAAGTAATCCTATAATATTTTAAAAATTTAATTACTAGTTTTCAAAATCATTATTATTTTTAATATTATTGATTATTTTGAGAAAAAGCTATATTTCAATTATACTAAAAATACCATAGGATTATAATTTGATGAAATTCTTTAATTTTATATTCTTTTTTATTTCATAATATTTTTAAGACATCAAAATTAATATCTGCGACAAATGAGAACAATTCATTGATATTGGGAGCATTCGATTTTTATAAAGGCTGTGACGAACAATCTGATGAATTAGAAGATTTTATTGAAACGCTGGATATATTTGTAAAATCTTAACTATGATATATTTTTAAATAATTAAAATATTGTAAAAATGTTAAAAAAAATGAATTTTCAAAAAAATGTATTTCCCAATTTTTGCTTCATTATGAGTTATTCAATTCCATTCATTTGGATCTAAGTGAAGTAATAAGGATTTATTTTATAATCAATTTAATTGTACATGATTGAATTTTTAAAATGTCTTTCCAGCTCTGATTTTCCTTGGATTCTTGCGTATTTGATCTCGCAAATCTAAAATTATATTAATCACCTTTTTGGATTTGAAAAGCTCCCATTTTTTGTTGTTAAATGCATTAAAGAACATAAGAATATCTTCTTTTTCGATGATATTAATGAAAGCATATCCCATATTGCATTTATGCTTGGATTAATATAAATACTTGGAAATCCATTGGTAAGTAAAAAAAGTCATATTTGTCTCTAAACTAGTTGCATATTTTTTCTTTTAGTAAAGCGTTATTATACTTATTAGGGATATTTTTAATCATTAAAGTAGTTCTTTAGTCTAGATGAATCTATAATAATTATATATAAAATAATTTAAACTAGCTATGGAAAAATCTTGAAATCGTATTAATCATTTTGTTTTTCTAGGCTTTCGTTTAGATATTAGGAAAAATTTTAATCACACTGTTATTCGTTTTGGATGAGATTTGAAATATGACTAGAATTACGAGCTGTTGAGTTGGAGCATTTTTCAACTGATAAGCATAATGAGTTTTCTTTAAAAGAGTCTTATGGAGAATACTTTTGACTAATACACCAGTTTTACTCAAATGATAATTCCTGAATAAATTAAATATTTATCATATCTTTTTAAATATTTGCTTAATTTATTAAATCTTAATAATATGTTGATAAAAAATGATATATTGATATAAAATTATTATATTATTAACTTTCTTTGTTAAAAAAGCTTTGTTTAGTAAAAAAGAGTCATTTAG
>Ga0209668_10000549_pt1 | contig 15438 bp, 23 predicted proteins | sample FrelakmetPLP11PL_FD_187150 | JGI IMG/M metagenome (GOLD analysis project Ga0209668, IMG submission 187150) | Freshwater lake sediment microbial communities from the University of Notre Dame, USA, for methane emissions studies - PLP11 PL (SPAdes)... | ecosystem: Environmental > Aquatic >... | reverse complement strand
CATTCCATGTAGGTCCCGCAGTCGCGGCCCCAGTCCCACACGAACTCGCGCAGCGCCTTCGACTCGGGTGCGTCGAGGTTGTCGAAGTCGATGCCGAGCCACCCGTCGCCGAGCATGAACCCGATGCCGAGCGCGACGTCGCCGTTCGCGACCTCGACGGCGTCCATGAACGATCCCCACGTGCTCGGGTCGGTGCTCGAGGCGGCGCCGCCGGTCTCGGGGTCGATGGGGACCTTCGTCCACCGCCCGTCCCGCTCGACGGCCCGCCAGTTCACCCACCTCCGCGCCGCGGTCATGGCCTCGGGGATGTCCTCGATCTCAAACGTGGTCCTGCCTTTCACGCTGCCCATGGAAACGCCTCCTTTGCGTCATGCGGCGCGCACTCCATGCGCCGTCCGTAAAAAGACAGGGCGCGCCCACCGTGGTACGCGCCCTGCCTGTGTTTGGCTCGGGGTTGATCAGCCGCGCGCGGGGCGCACGGCGATGACGTTCTCGTACTGGCCGTTCTTCTCGCTCTGGTACTCGATGCTCGCGCCCTTCTCGAGCGGGTCGATCGCCTCGATGAGCTTGCGGTCGAGCGTCGACATCTTGGCCGACATCCGCTCGCCGTTCTCGACCCACGACACGTAGAGCGCGGCGCGGGTATACGGGCCCTTGGGCCCTTGCTTTTCCTCGACGCCCCAGAACGTGACCTTGGCGCGCTTCCACGCGCCGAGCGTTGCTCCGCCACCGGCGGCGGGAGCGGGTGTACCCCCGCCGCCGGCGTTGGAAGGAGCTTGGGGCTTGCGGAGCTCGGCGAGCATGCGCTCGAGCTCCCCGATGATCCATTGGTTCGTGCTCATTGGTGTGAATGTCCTTCCCTTTGTGTTTCTCATCACAGCGCCTCGCGCTGGACCTCGTCGTTCGTTCCGTCGGTGTACGTGCGGAGCTCGGCGCGGAGATTCTTGATCTCCTGAGCGGCGTCGACCAAAATCCCATCGAACAGGTGATCGTTGTCACAGCCGTTGGTGCTGTCCATCACCAAAAGACGATCGACGATGTCCGGCATTCGCTCAGGCACGTACGGCCATGCGTTCAATCTAGCGACTTCGGCGCGGAGCTTCTCGAGCTCCCGCTGCGCATCGAGCGCTTCGGCGCAATACTGCGTCGAAAACTGTTGGCGGGCGCAACCGGTGTTCATGCGAATCCGCTCGACCTCGATGCGGAGCCGCTCGATCTCGAGCCCGGCCTCGCGGATCACGCCGACGGCCTCAAGCATCAAGCGGGCGGTCACGCGGTCGCCTGGGCCGACGTCGCCGACGCGGTCGATCAGGCGGTTGCGGACGTCGGCCGCCAGCTCGAGCAGCGTGTACTGCCCCTTGAACGGGTTTGCGCCGACGGCCGCGTTCCACTCCTTGGTGAACCGGTCGTTGATCTCATTCGGCTCGATCTCAAGCTTCGGGTCGTGACTCATCGGACCCCCCGATCGTCGAAGAGCGGCCAGATCGCGCAGAGCGCGAGGAACGTGATGCCGATGACGGCGCAGATGCTTCCCACGGTCGTGTCTCCTTCCTCGGCCTCGCCGTCACGGCGAGGTCGAGCATCACCGAATAGCCTGCGATCGCCTCCTTGACGATCTGACGGCAGGATCTACCCAAGCCACGCGAGAGGTCGTGCAACGTCTGCCAGGTGACTTCATCGACTGCGACGGCGCGCCTCTTCATGTGCTCACGGTATTAGATCGGTCGGAGGGCGTCAAGGGCTTGAAGGAAACTGGCGATTCAGTTCCTCGCGGCGCTTCTGGCATCCGCAGTCGGGGGCGACGGTCTTGACAACCGCCGCCACGCCCGTCACTGTCGCCACGGCGTGCACCACGTCGCCCAGGCCGCGCGGCGGGCCTTCGTAGTGCGGGCACGCGGCGCATCGCTTCGTACCCGCCCGCATTCCCGTGATGGGCGTGCGCGGGTTCGTGCACCGGCGGTCGCAGTCGAGGTGGCGGCAGCTCATGTAACCCAGATCTCAAAAGGCGGGTTCACGATGCTTCGGAGCGTCGTGGTGTAGACCTCAATCCCGGTCGAGTTGTTGAAGCTGGTGATGTGCTTCTCGACCCATCCGTGCGTGTTGGCGTTCGTGGTGTTGAACAGGTCCCACTTGCCCTGAGGGAAGCACCGGCGCGATCCGCTTGGCTTGTAGGCGCGTACGTCGATGGTGGAAAAGTACCAAGGCTGATTCACGTAGTCCCACGTCGGAAGCAAGACTTGCAGCGAAATGAAGTGACGGGCATTCAGCGAGTCGTATCCGCTGAAATACCGAAGCGAAGCATGCCCCGCTATTGCTCCGTTCAAGGTTGTCGGCGGCGACCCGAATTGAGAACCGCACGGTCCTGATCCGCTTGGGAAACCCGCGCACAAGTTGCGTGTGACACTGAGCGCCCAATCCTGTATCGGAGGCCACGTCGAAGCACCGCTGGTGGGCGGGCACCATCGCGCAAACTCCGCGAAATAACATGGCCGGTTCTGGCCGATTCCCTGCTCGGCGATGCTGATTGTCTCTATCTGGTCATCAATGCTTCCGACGCTGTTCCAATAGCGGCCAGTACCGACAAATGGCGGGGTCGTAGGCACGTTGGACGGGCACGCTACGGCGACGGGCAGGCTTCCCCGGATCTCAAGCGTGAGCGTCTCGGGGCACGCGCACTGGCAGCAGCACGTGCGCGCAAGGGTCACTCGACCTCCTCGGGGCTCACCGCATACCACCCGCGGATATCCACCTTGCGGGCGCTGCGGACCCACTCGCCGCCCTCGAGCTGGAGCACGTGCACGGGCTCGGCGATCCTAACCGGGCTTCCCTGCCGGATCATCACCGTGTCGCCGCAACCACTCGCGAACGGCCATAGCAGCACGCTCGCGGCGAGGATCGAGGTCCGCGTCGCGCGCGCGAGGCCGCCGCGCGTAGTGGGCGAGGATCGCCACGGCGATCTCGGTGAGGATCCTCTCAAGCACGCGGCTCCGCGTCCTTCGCGAGGATCAGGCCGACGCCCGCGATGATCGCGGAGACCGCCGCGGGCCAGTCGACGGCCTCGGGCCACCCGGTCAGGATGCCCGCCGCCGCGGTGAGGATCGCGGCGATGCCCGCCATCGTCGTTTTACGATTGCCTTTCATTGATCTTCCTTTCCAGGTCGGCGAGCCGCCTGTCGTAGTGCGCCATGGACGCGCGGAGCTCGGCGAGCATCACTTCGACGCGCGTGAGCTTGCCGACAACGACCATCGTCGTGGTCACGACGGATGCAATGATTCCAAGTGCGCCGGCGAGTGTTGCGATGTCCATGGGTTCACCACATGAACATCCAGTAGACGGTGGTCGTGCCGGTGTTGGCGTTGAGCCGCACCCACGTCTTGCACGGATCGATCTCAATGTCGATCGGCGCCGACACGCTTCCGGTGATGTTGAACCGGTTCGTCGGCGTTGCGCCGGGAGCCGTGATCGAATCGGCGACAAGCTGGATCTCGGCGCCTGCGTGGATCAGGCAGCGGACGGTACCGGTCGGACTCGCTTCTTCGGCAACCGATCCTGTTGCCGTAGCGCGGTCGAGGAGCCGCCATCCGTTGTCGGTCGCGTTGGCCGTGTTCTGGGCCGTCATGTATCCGGTCTTGCGTGGCATGTGCTACCTCGTTGCCTCTGGGGTGATGTACACGGAACCCTCCAGGATGCGGAGCACGATGCCCGTCGCGGTCTCCTGGAGCTCGATGTCGTAACGGCTGCTGCGGTGGTTCGTGTTCCGAAGGTCGGCATGGTTACCTCGCAATGGTGTATCTGACGGCCATGTAGTCGACAAGTACCTGAGCGGAAGACCCTGTGCCTCCCGCAGCCTTGTCGCGACACTCAACGGCCCAGTTGACCAGCGCGGCTGCGTAGTCCCATGCTGGACCCGTGAACGTCCTGACCAACGTTCCATTTGCGTAGAACTTGAACTCGTCTCCCGCAGCGTTGACGGTTATCCGCAGCGTCGCCCATGAGTCCGCACGCACTCCAGAATCGACGCTTGTGACCACGTTGTTATCTGCGATTGAGGCCTGCCAGTTTCCCTGGTTTCCGAATGCGGTAAACGCCGCTCCATACTGCAGCATCGTAGCTCCCGCCGGACCGTGAGAGACTCCGAGTCCAACGATGACACGCTGAGTCGTTGCTGCAGCCAAGCTAAACTGAACGCGCGCAATAAACTCCCAAGCCCCTTGACCGAGGAGAATATTCCTCAGCGTCGTTGTTGTTGAGCTTGGAGCGGTGAATATCCCTCCGCGCGCGCCAGCTTCTCCGTCTACTGAGATCAACGCATAGCCGTATACGCTCTCATTCGTTGTGCTGTCGAACGTGATAACGGCCGAGGATGGATTTCCTGTGCTTCCGGTCGTGCCGCCGAACGGCGAAAGGTCTGCGATGAAGTCTGAGTACAGGTACATTTCGCGCGTCGGGTCGATCGCCTGCTGAGGGATCCCCGACGCGATGCTGACCGACTGAACGGTCGGCGTGACCGTGACGTCGATCTCGTTCGGAACGATGGTGACCGACAGATCAGGCACGCGACACCTCCGGCGTGACGTAGAACGATCCCTCGAGGAGCCGCGTCACGACGCCCGCAGACGACTCGATCTCGAGGTCGTACACACCCGAGTATGGGGCGGTCAGATCATCCGTCGCCGTCGCCGCGACGGTGATGGTGATGTCGCCGTGGTTGCCGTGCGAGGTCAGGACCATCTGTCCTCCCGTGCTCGACCAGCTGAACACCGTCGAAGTCGAGCGGTGCTGCCCGCGGCCCTGCATCCTCGCGGAGTACCCAGACAGCGAGGCGATGTGATCCACGTGGACCACCAAACTGAATGTCTCGCCCTGGCGGATGACGATGTCGAATCCGTTTGCCATGATTTATCACCCGAAGCAAAGGGTGCGAACTCGGACAAACCCTGCGCCGCCAGCGCCGCCGGCACCGCCAGTGGTCGTTCCCTTGCCACCGCCGCCACCTCCGCCGCCACGGACGGCCGCGCCGCCTGCACCACCCGCGCCTGACGTGCCAGCGCCACCACCACCACCACCGTTACCAAATCCCGTGATGCTGTCGAAGCCGCCAGCGCCACCAGCGCCGCCTGTGGATCCGCCGGTGCCGGCAGTGCCGCCGCCGCCGCGAGCAGGGTCGTAGGAGTACGTCGCGTCGCCCTGGCCGCTGCTGGCCTTGCCGCCGGCGCCTGCCGGGTAGCTGCCTGCGTCGAGTCCACCGCAACCGCCGCCGCCAGGGCCGAATGGTCCGCCTACCGCTCCGGGATACTGGTTGCCGGTCGCGAATCCGCCGTCTCCGAACTGGCGAGAGGACTCGTTGCCGCCAAGGTTGTCGACCAGCTCGAAGTACACGGCCGTAAAGTTCTGCGAGTTTCCGCCGTAGGACGCCGATGCACCGTTGGCATATACGTACGTTCCGAAAGCGCTGTCGCTGGGCGTCGCGTTACCGAAGGTGATTGCCGCACCACAGGTGACGGAAACGGTCGAGGTCAGGTCGGACGCAAGGAGCGTCTTGGTCGCGAATCGCCCCGCTCGTCCACCGCGACCGGGATTTCCAGTGGTTCCCGCCTGACCACCCTCGCCGCCGCCGCACATCGTGACCTCAACCCACAGCGCGTTCGCGGGCTTGGTCCACGTGCCGCTGCTGGTGAAGTCCTGCGTGTTGACGGTGAGCGTGCCGCCGCCGCCGACCTCGACGCCGCCGGCGGTGGTGCCGTCGCCGACGTAGAGCTTCTTGGTGTCGGTCGTGTAGATAGGCTCGCCCTGCTCGGGCGTGATCGAGGTGCGGTCGGCGGCCACGCCGCGTCGGAGCTTGAGTGCCATATCAGAAGGTCCCCATGTCGTTGGAGGGAAGGTACGGGCTCGCGAACGTCTGGAAGTCGAGGTCGTTCAGCGGGAAAGCGAATGTCGCGTAGTCGTAGGGATTGATCGCCCCGAAATCCCTGTCGCCCTCCTCCGCGTCGAACGTGCCCGCCTCGAAGTCGTTCGTCGGGAAGAAGAATGTTCCGAAGTCGTCGCCCGCGTCGAGCGGCGTCGTGCACTGGCCGTCGATCGCGTTCGGTGCGTAGAAGACCCACATCGCCTCGCCGCCCGCGTTGTCCGCGATGGCTCGGTTCTGGGGGAAGATCATCACATATCCCGTGATCGGACGCACGAAGAAACCCGCGGGAATGTTGGCGGGGTCGATGCCTGGACCGATGTAGCCGGCGGAGTTGTAGCCCTCGCACACGTTGAGCGCTTGCCCCGTGTACCAAGTCTCTCCCGCACGCGGCTGAAAGTAGTACTGGAAGCCGGGGAAGTTCGGCTGTAGTTCCGCCATGCTCCAGTTGTAGAGCCAGCGGTTCGTGCCGATCGACGTGTAGCTCTCGATCCTCGCAATGAGGAACTGCGGGCGCGCCTCCCGCACGCGGTCGATCGCCTCGGCGTCGCCCGACACGTCGGCGCGGCTGTAGGCGTGGTTCAGCTTGTTGAGCTGCGTGCGGTTCACGGATAGGTGAGGTAGGTGCCTTCCTTGGCCATTTGCTTGGCGAGGACGGCGTCGGTGTTGTTGTTGAAGATCACGTTGTGATCGGACGTGTTGCGGTTCAAACCGGTCCAGAACACGAACTTGGCTTTCTTCGTCGAGCCGTCGATGATCGGGAGTCCGTTCGTGTCGTACTGCGGAACCTGGTTGCAGTCCCTCCAGTAGTCCCACCGAAAGTTGTAGGTGACGCGGTAGTACTCGTCGCGGATGTTGGTCACGGTCGCCGCGGTGCAAAACACTTCATAGGCGCTCCAGTGCAGGAACGCTTGCGAATTCCACGTGCCTTGAATCGTGTTGATCTTGTCGTAGACCGCCGTCAGCGTGCCGATCGAGGTGTTCGATGCGTCGTGCACCATTGAGATCCGCACATCCATCGTCGGCACGCGGACCTGAGTAGGCTTGCCCGCGTCGTCGATGCCGGTCCCACCGATGTCGAAGCTCTTCCCGTAGATGTAGCTCGGCGCGACGGCAAATCCGCCCAGGCTCGAGGCAGTGCGCCATGCCTGCATCGTGCGCTCGCCCGCCTCCATGTCGACGGTCACGGGCAAGACGAGCTTGTCGGAGCCGCCGCCGCCCGAGATGTTCGCCCACGTGTACTCGCTCGAGTACGTCGCGGTCACGTCGAAGACGAAGCCCTTCGAGCCGAGCACGGGGTCGATCTGGAACGCGCGGAGCCGGAGCGTCGTGGTAATCGAGGACGTCGAGAACGTCGTCCCGGGGATCGGGTCGCCCGGCTCGCCGCACGTGGCGTCTCGAAGAGCCTTTGCATCGGATGCAATTGTCAGTTCATACGCCTTGGTGTCAGAAACGACGCGCCACTGGATGACGAACCCCTGCGACGTGCTCGGGCCGCCGTCGGTCCACTGGGTACGGACAATGGTCGTGCTGAGTGCCATGTGGTTACCGCGAGAATAGCTTCGCCAGCTGATCGAACAATGGTTGGTTGTTCAAGAGTCCGCCAAACATCTGCGTGCCGCGGCCGAACGCCATGGCCTCGTTACCGCCGATCGACTGCGCGACCGTCTGGCGGTTGGGAATGCCGCCCGACAAGAGCGTGCCGATCATCGATCCGATCGCGCCGGGGCCGTACTCGAACACGTTCTGGAGGTTGCTCCGTCCTCCGCCGCCGAGCGCCTGCGCCTGGCTGAACGCACGGCCGAATCCGATCGGCGCCGCGCCCATCTGCCTCGAGTACGCGGCGAGCGCCATGCCGCCCTCGCGCGTGAACCCAAGGCGGCGGAAGTCGGCCTCCCTGATCGCGCCGCCGCGCACGGCGTCCGAAGCCGCCTGGGCGTCCGCGCGCAGACGCGCGTAGCTGTCGGCGAGTGCGTTCATGCTGATCGCCGCCGCGGCCACGCCGCCGAAGGCGAGGCCCGCGCCGCCCATCGCACCGGCGGCCATGCCCACCTGGCCGAGACCGGCGACGGCGCCCAGGCCTTGCAGCGCCCTTCCGCCCACGCCGAGCTTCGTGAGGCTCTCGGCGAGCTGGTTCGCCTGGCCGCGCATCCCGCCGAGCGACGTCGTCGTCGAGGCCGCCTGCTCCTTGACGCGCTTCAGCGTGCGCGTGGCCCTCTCGCCTGCCTTCTCGAGGCCGGTCGAGTTGCCCGTGATCGCGATGTTTACGTTTGAGACCTTAGCCACGCTTGCCCTCCATGTGCTTGGCGACTTGCTTCGCAATCGCCTCCTCCATGATCGGGACGAGACGCATGGCCGTCATTTGGTAGGCCTTGCGGAGGAAGAAGGCACCCTCCACTCGGCCGATCGACATGGTCATCTTCCGCTCGCCGCGCGACTTCAGAAGCATCGCCTCATTCGGCGTCGCCTTTCGCTTCAGGTCGTGCCCGAACTCGAGCCACCGCAGATACCAGTGCGGCGTGTCGTAGCCGCCGCGGTTGCGGATGCCGAGTCCGCCCCACACGACGCGGCCCTTGGAGTAGCCGCGGACGGTGTAGGCCATGTGGTCCTTGATGTGCGGGTTGGGCCGGGTGACGCCACGCACCTTCTCAGTGGCTGCCGGGCGGCCATACGGGGCCATGGCCTTCGCCACCGCCCGCGTCTTCTTGAACCACTCGCGGAAACCAGACTTCATCGCCTTCGTGCCCATCGGCGCCGCGAGTTGCTTGAACTTGCGGTTCAGCTCCTCGATCGTCGCTCCGTCGATCTCCACGGCTACCTTGAAGGCGTTTCCAGACATCTACGGCCATTCCTCTCGGTCCGTGAAGTGCGTGCATCACGGCTAGCGGGGTCGTTAGGTCCATCTTCAGGCCGATCGCGCGCAGGACCTCGCGCGCGGGCAGTGCTAGTCCATGCCTTCGGAGTAGAGCCGATCGATCTCCTCCGCGAGTTGCCTCGATGCGACGGCCTCGAGGCGAAGGCACTGTTCGAGCGATTCAAAGGCGGGGGAATCCCCGTCCATCACGTGGTTGTGGATGAGCCAGGCGACGAGGTTCTCGCCGCGCTCGCGCGCATCGAGAAGGGCCGCCATGTCGGCGACGTTCGGGCGGCGAAGCGTGATCCGCTCGCCGCGGAACTCGATCACCTTGGGCTTGGCGAGGAGTGCGGCGATCATGCGATCGTGACCGCTCCATCGCAGAGGCGGACGGTCATGGTGACCATCACGACGCCGTTCGGCGCGAGCACGACGCGCGACTGCTCGACGAGCGCCGACGTCGCGGTAATGGTGTTGCCCGAGACGAGCGTGACGGTGAAGCCTGCGAGCTTCGTGCCGGGCGTCATTGCGCCGATCGAGTGCACGCTCTTCAAGTAGAACATCTCGACGTCGACGGTGCCCTCGACGATGCCCGCCTCGTACTTCATGAAGGTGCCGTTGATGTTCGTCGTGTCGATGGACGCCTGGGAGAGGTTCGCGGTGATGTTCGCGACGTCGGGCCCGCCGGTCATGCCGGTCCACGTCACGGTCGAGTTGCCTGCGGTCTTCGTTGGCATGGATTAGATCCTGTGCATGATGATGAGAGTGGCGGTGCAGATCGCGGGCGCCGCTTCGTCGCCCTCGCCCAGGATGGGCTCCTCGATCGTTCGGTAGGTCGGTTCGTAGCAGACGCTCGCGCCTGCCGTCGTGAAGTCGGAATGTGAGTTGATCCGCACCACGGCGTCCTCGGCGAGATTCTGCGCGGCGAACTGCGTCTCGGCGACGGCCTTCAATGTCACGCTCCACTGGTCGAGGTTGTTGCCGGTCGTGCCCGCGAGGCTTGCCGCGGCGCCGTCGGTGACCTCGAACACGATCGCGGGAAGGTCGGTGGACTGCATTCGCGATCCGTTGTAGACGCGCGTACCGGCGGCGCTCGCCGCGCCGATCCAGGTCTTCACGCGAGCTTCGATGGGGTTCGCGCTCACTGGACCTCCGCGCACTGGATGACGGCGACGCGGTCGGCCTCGTCGAGGTTCACGATCGAGATGATCCGCAGGGTCTTGCCGCGCACGCTGAGGCGGTCGACTTCGGTGAGGCCGACGCGGGCGATGTTCGGCCACCGCGTCCGGATCTCCCAGTTGCTCACGACTGCGACGCCGTCGGCGTACACGCTCTCTTGGGAACCTTGCTCCCTCATGTCGCAGCGAATCGCTCCGTTCGCCGTGTAGTTGTTCGTCCGGCGGCCGAGATTGTCGGTCGTCGTCGACGCCGTCAGCACGGTCGCGGTGCGGTGGAGGCGGCCGCCCGAGATCATCGCAGCGGGCTCCTTGCCTGGTAGGTGTCGAGGATGAACTCCACCGACATCGGCACGACGTTGAGGCCGATGGGTTGGAACGCCTCGGGATTGTTGTACCAGGCGCCGACGAGCGCGATCACGCAGTGCGTGAGCGGGTCGGGGAGCGTGTCGTGACCGCACGAATAGGCGCACGACACCATCGTGCCTTCCTTGATCGCGGGCCAGTCGAGGAACCTAAGCACGGGCATCGGACCGTCCGACAGGTCGATCCAGTAGCTGGCCGCCGGCATCGTCACGGCTGTGCCATTCGGATCGGTGTACGACACGGACGAGACGGCGCCAAACGGGAATCCCGGGATCACCGTGTCGGAGAACGTCGACAGGTACAGCGTGTCCGTGCGCTGGGTGAGCGCGCGTCCGGTGCGGCGCTCGACCATCGCGAACGCCGCCTCGCGGAGGCGGATGAGGTCGGCATCGTCATCGTCGTAGTCGATGCGGAGCGCCGACTTGATGGTGGAGAGAGGTACCGACATGGAAAAGACCGAGCTCCCCTTTCGGGGAGCCGGTCCGCGTGGGAAAGACCAATCAGACGCGGATGGCGGCGAACGCCTCGGCGAGGGTCACGCGCGAGTCCGTGCGCGCGAAGACGTACATCGTGGTTGCCGCGCTGGCCGCGGCCGAGTACGGGTCGACCATCATGGTCATGCCGGTGCGGTCGAAGATCTCGAAGTACTGGAAGTCACCCACCACCGCGTAGGTGGTGTTTTCCGTCGCCGAGCCCGAGCCGTCGTTGACCCACTCGGAGATCGAGTACGGCACGCCGTAGAGGGTCGCGGGGACGCCGCCGTTGAGCGTGTTGCCGAGCGTGCCCGGCGTCCAGATGAAGTCGGCCTGGCCGCTCGTCGAGTTCTTCAGCTTGCGCGCCGCCTCGAGGAACTTGTCGTGGAAGAGCCAGCGGAACTTCGGGCTGTTGCGGTACTGCGGCGCAACCGAGTGCACGGTCGTGATGATGTTGTCGGCGGTGATCGCCGTGATCAGCTGCGGCTGCGTGCCGAGGTTCACGCCGGTGGTGATGCCGTTCGTGCGCGCGATTCCCTGGGGACCAGAGGTGCCGGCGCCCGTCGCGAAGTCGTTCTCCATCTTGCGCTGGATGCCGAGCGAAAGGCGGGTCGCGACGTAGTCCATGATCGAGCCGACGCCGCTCTGGCCGATGCCGTCCTCGATGAGCTCCTGGGTGAGCTGCGTGCCGGCGCCGTACTTGTACGGAACGACCGAGATGGTCGAGAAGCTCGGATCCGAGAGCGTGACCGCAGCGCCTTCGCCGACGAGGTAGCCAGTGGGGATCGCGTTCTCGACGAGGAGCGTGCGCTTCGAGTCGATCGTGTTCACGGTCGCGATCGAGCGGATCACGCTGTTCTGGTACATCTTCTCGCGGATGCGGCGCTCCATGTCGGTCGGCACGTTGCCGGCGGCGGTGGTGCCGATCTGTCCGGAACCCGACGAAATGGTCGCGGTGCCAAGGGTTCGCATCTCGCCGCTTGCGACGGCGCGGAGCCACTCGCGCGACTCGGCCTCGCTGCCGGCATCGACGCGCGGAGCGCGCGAGGAAAGGGTCGGCTGCGCCTCGAGCTTGGCGAGGCGGGCCTCGAGCTGCGCGTTCTGCGCGCGGAGCTCGGCGGCGGTGAGCGCCTCGTCCATGCGCGCGAAGAGCTGCTTCTCCTCGCCGGTGCCGTGCGTGTCGACGAGGTGCGTCGGCAGGCCGGTGCGCTCGGCGAACTGGTTGAGGTTGCGGCGGTAGACGTGCGCGTCGTTCTCGTAGCTGTGGTTCACATTGACATCAGGCATTTCGAAGTCTCCGGTAGAAGAGTGCGAGCCGCGCCTCGAGTGCTGCGGCGAGAGCTGCGTCGACGTGGCGCAGGCTCGAACTTGTCTGGGGATATGCGGCGTCCTGCACGATCGAGATCTCGACCAGCTGCGCCTTCTTGACGAGCCGCTGGGTGCGGTCCTTGTTCCAAGAGTCCTCGCTGACGAAGAACCCGAAGGACATCTCTCCGCTCAAGTCGCCGCGCTGTATAAGCGTCTTGACGTCACGCCCGAGCGTGGTGTCGGGAAGTTCCGCGCTGAACGCAAGCCCGTTGCGGTCCGACTTGAGCGTTAGCGTCTTTGAACGCGTGCGCGCCAGCGGCATCGACGCATCGTGGTTGTAGTAGAGCTTCACGTCGGCGCCGCTCGAGAGAGTCTCGTTGAACGCGCCCGGCGCGATGCGCTCGACGAACTTGCGGCCGCCCTCGACGATCTCGCGCGAGTCCTGGCCGTAGACCGCCGCGTAGCCGGCAAGCTTCTGCCCGTCCATGCTCTGCTCGGTCGCCTCGATGGAGCGCCTAGAAATCATTTGCAGTGCCCTCCTCGGCGGAAGTGTCGGTGCCGATGTTGGTCGAGCCTCCGCCCGTGCCCACGTTCAAGGCAAGCGTCGGCTCGTCGAGGCCGGCAAGCGGCTCGAGGTCGAGTTCCTCGCGCGCTTCGTTGCGCGTCATGATTCCCGCCTCCACGGCGGTCCTGAGCGCGGCCATGTGCTCGGCGACTCCTGGGCGCACCAGATCGTCGGTGTCGAACACGACTGAATCGAACGGCGTCGCGAGCTTCGAGAGGATCTCGGCGCGCCAGCACTCGAGCCACGGCGCGAGGCACGAATCGACGTACATCCGCGACAACCACTCCATCGTGCCGTACGTCGCGCCGGTCGACTCGCTCAGGTAGGAGATCGGCACGCCGTAGATCCGCGACACGTCGGCGATCGAAAAGCTTCGCGCCGCCTGTAGCCCTGAGTCATCGAGCGTGCTCGAGATGCGCTCGACCTTCATGCCCTCGGCGAGCACAAGCGGGCGGCCTGCGTTGCCGCTGCCGCTGTGCCGCTTCATGTAGTCGGCCTCGATCTTCTGAAGCGTCTCGAGCGGCATCTTGCCAGGGTGGACGAGCGCCACCTTGGGGTTTCCGGCGTTCGTGTACGTCTTGAGCGCCATGTCCTCCTGCGCGGCGAGGATCGACACGCTGGTGCGGCAGAGCGCGATGGGCGACTCGCCCCAGATGCCGTTCGTGTTTGGCGCCTTGAGGTGGATCAGCTGGTCCGACGTGAGGTCGCCATACACGCGCGTCTTGTAGATCGGCTGTCCCTGCGTCGTGTCGAGCGACACGGAGTCGGTGTCGAGCACGATGAGCTCGAGGATCTCGCCGCCGCGCGTCCTGTTGATCGCTGCAAAGGCGTTTCCCCAGAGGAGCGCCTGCATCGTCATCACGCGGCGGAACTCGAAGGCCGACATGTACGGCGACGGCGAGCGGAGCACGCTGTCCGCGCCGGATGAGGAGACCTCGAGCGGCACGCGCGCGATGTCGTTTGCGATGAGCGTGACGGCGCGGTACACCGGCGTCCACCGCAGCGCGTTCGACGCCGTGACGTACGGCATCGAGCTCGACTCCATGGGGAGGATCGTCGATTTCCACGGCCCTACGAACATGCGCGCGAGGTAGTCGCGAATCACGGCGGCATTGTTGCCGCGCAGTCAAGTACCTAGTGGACCCAAATTGCGGATCTACAAATCCTCGTAGATCGACCGCGACTGCCCGCCCCACGCATGGATGGCGATGATCGCGGCGACAAGCGGGTCGACGATTGAACGGCGCTGCTCCTTCGTGATCGCGATGTTCCCGTTCCTGTCCCGCTTGGCGATCGCCGTCCGGCAGGCGGTCCGCATGATGGGGTCGTCGCCGATCACGATTTTGCCTGACGCCCAGAGCTGTTGGAACAGTTGGCACCCGGGCCCGAACGTGGCGATCCCCATCGAGTAGGCCTCGACGTTGTGGCCGTCTTGGGCGAGAACCTCGACCATGTACTTCGAGCCCCAACGGTCGTAGGCGACGGATTGGACCGAGAGATGCTCGGCGACCTCGACCAGCGTCGCCCGGATCCGCTCGTAATCGATCTCCCGCCCTGGCGTGAGCTCGATGTGCCCGTTCGACGCCCACGTCCGCACGGGAAGGCGGTAGTCGATCTCGCGTTGGGCGACGTCCTGCTTCGGCCACCAGTACCAACCGCGCAGCACGACGCGGCCATCGTCGAGCGGGATCGCCGCGACCATCGCCGTCATGTCCAAGGTCTTCGACAGGTCGAGGCCGATCCACGCCGGACGGCCCTTGAGCTCGTCCCAGTCGACGGACTGCCCGCCCGGCCAGAGGGCCATGTCGAGCCATCCGCCCGTGTCCTCGCACAGGCGCGCGCAGTGGTACCGCGTGAACTCATGACGCCCCAGCGGCGTCTGCTTCATGGTGTTCCAGGCGCGCCGCAAGCTCTTGACGTCGGGCTGTCCGTACTCCATCGACGGGTTGGCCTTCGACCAGGCGCCTTCGTCCTCGATCGCGTCCTCGGCGTCTAAGCCGAACAACATCGGCATGAACGCGTCGTCCTCGACCTCGCCGCGGAGGATCGCCTCGCCGGTCGCGACGAGCTCGCCGTAGATGTTGTCGGGCTGCGCGCCGGGCGTGGTGATGATCAGGCCGAGCGACTCGCGGCGCTTGGAGCCCGTCGTGAGGAGCTTGGTCAGAAACCGCCCCTTGAACTCGGCCGCCTCGTCGGCGACCCACATGGACGGGTTGAGGCCATCGAGCGACTTCTCGAGCGCGGGAAGCGCGCTCATCTCGCAGTCATTCGCCGGGCGGCCGATGCGGTCGAAGTACGTCTTCCATCCATCGGCGCCCAGGCGGCCGATCATGGTCTTGGCGGTGTCGAGGCAGATCTCGGCCTGGTGCTCTGTGTTCGCGAGCACGTGCACGCGGCGGCCGTCGCCCTGCGCCATGTCCCAGAGGCACAAGCCGGCGGCCAACGTCGTCTTGCCGGCGCCGCGCGCGACCTGGAGGATCGCGAGCTTGACGCGCCGGCGGCGGTCGTCGGTGTACCGCCACCCCCAGAGGTTGGCGAGTACCCACACTTGCCACGGGTGGAGCTCGAAGGCGCGTCCCGAGTCGTCGCCGACGAGCGAGAGCTCGGCGAAGTGCTCGGCGAGACGGTCGACCGAGTCCCAATCGAGGTAGACGTCGGCGCGCTCGAGGTCGCGGGAGAAGCGCTGGCAGGCCGCGAACACCCATTTTGACGCGGGGCGCGACCCGTCGAGCACGCTGTCGACGTACGCCGTCACGACATCGCGCGCAGGCGTGCGAAATTTCGCTGCGCT
>Ga0209668_10000548_pt1 | contig 15447 bp, 5 predicted proteins | sample FrelakmetPLP11PL_FD_187150 | JGI IMG/M metagenome (GOLD analysis project Ga0209668, IMG submission 187150) | Freshwater lake sediment microbial communities from the University of Notre Dame, USA, for methane emissions studies - PLP11 PL (SPAdes)... | ecosystem: Environmental > Aquatic >... | reverse complement strand
TTTTATACTCCAATCTATGGACCACGAAGTGGAGTCATATTATAATTTAATTATTATTATAATAATTAAATTTAATTTTTATATATATACTATTTCACCGTCTTCAAGGTCATCTTTTATTTCACCATCTTCAAGGTCATCTTTTATTTCACCATCTTCAAGGTCATCTTTTATTTCACCGTCTTCAAGGTCATCTTTTATTTCACCGTCTTCAAGGTCATCTTTTATTTCACCGTCTTCAAGCTCATCTTTTATTTTAGAAAATGTATTTGTAGGGTTGGACAAAGGAGCTGCGGGCCCGTTGCACGGAGTGGACGCCGTGTAATATTTATCATTAATCAACTCATATTCGGAGTCTCCGAGGTCATAGGCGATATTAGAGGAAGCTTCGCTGGTAGTCATATTATAATTTACTCCAATTTGGAGTAATTAAATTTCATTTTTATACTCCAATCTGTGTAGTAATAAAAATTAACCATTACGCTACTATGTAGTCCTGAAATATAAATATTTATTCTTGTAAAGTACATGTATCATTCGAACAAAAAACTTCTTGTGTACTATCTTCACCGAGAAAGTTTGAGAAATTTAAACACTTTATATTTTTAATTTTATCATTATATTCGTTTTCCGAAATTTTTTCATATGGCATTTGTGGATAACTTCCAAAATCTATTTTTGGTAAAAAAGAAATTCCTTTTAATTGAGATTGAAAATATTCGAGTGCTTGTTCAATAAATTCACCTTCTGTTTTTGGGTCAAATGTTATTGTTGCAGAAACTTGATTATCTGCCCAGAATTTTTGCAGATTTGAAGCAAGAAGAAGCTGTTCCCACATTGATACATATTCTATTGTTCTAATGCCTTCGCCGATGTCGATAGGGATTTCCACAACATCAGTAGTATTTTCCGAGCCAACACATTGTTCAATAGTATACCCGGCTGCTCTGAGTGATGGTAATAAAGGAGATTTATTTGAAATACGCATTCTTCTGATATAAAATCTAGACTCTGGATAATGAACACCGGGGGTTGAACCAGCTAGAAGAGAGACAGTACCAGAAGGTTTGATTGATGTCATTTTTATAGAGAGAGGAATACAAAACCAGTCCGAATATATTTTATCTAAATTTTTTATATTTGAATAACCTTTGCATAACCATGTGTTTAGGATATGTAAATTATTTTTTGATAAGAATTGAGCTATACCAGAGATAGAGCATCCTATTCTTCTGTTTTTCATTTGTACTCTATTTGTAATTTCCCAATGAGTATTTGCTAATGTTACTGTTTTTGCATACAAATAAGAAAATTTAAGAGTTCTCATAAAATCCTCGATCGACTCTGCTCTATTAATGAAATTTTCTACCAAACAACAAAGCTCACCGTCTTCAAGACTCTGTTCTACACATGGATTACATCCCAATGCTTTAATATCTTTAAAATCTTTTGGATCACACATTCTTGAGTAATTTTGTATATTGTCAAGCCAGATAAGGCCAGGTTCTCCGTTGATTGAAATTCTTTTTGCGATTTCCGAATAATCTTGTCCAATTTCAGCAAAAACAGAGTTATTGCTAGTCCATCCGTATGCCATTCTATCTGGATTTTTAGAATAATCTTTAAGATCCAAAAATTCTTCAAGATTTGAATCTCCAAATCCAATGAGAGCTGTCCTTCTGATATTTCCCGAAACTACACATTTTCCTATTAAATTCATAATGTCCATTATACTTGTTATCGAGAGTGGAGACCCGACGTTCTTATTCAAAATCTGTTTTATCATATCATGCAATTCAATTAGTGGTTTTGGACCAGACGAAATACCACCGAATGTTTTAAGCAATTCACCTTCTGGCCTAAGGGTTGAATAATCGAATACAGGTGTAAATCCCCCATTAAAAGATTCCAATAAATATTTTACACTATTACACCATCCTTCCCGTGAGTCTTCTATAGATGTAATTACACCATCAGAAGATTGTTTTTGTACAACGAAATTTCCAGCTCCTTTTGTATCGAATCCAATACCAACTCCCAGCATAGACAAATCCATTGTAAAAACGAAAGGAAAGGACCATTCTGGCTGCAAATCAGTTCCAATATGTTGTGTAGATATAAATCCGCAATTGTTTAATGATGCTCCGAGATTTTTTTTATCAATAATATCTGTACCCATTGCCCAAAGACCGCGCCCAGGAGGTAAAAACTTCATGTTGAAAATTCGATCATACATCTCCTCAGCCGATTTCATAGCTTTATTCTCATTCCATCCTAAATTATATAAATCAATATGTTTTTTTTGTAAATTGTATGTTCCATTAACTACACGTTGAACAGTTTCGAACCATTTCTCGTTTTCACCAGATGGTTTCAGTCTGGAATATGTTCTCATATAAACAAGTTCACCAAGACCATTGAATCCAAACGGCGCCTTTTTATTTTCATATTCTTTAATAAAATTTTCATTTAATCTAAAAGACATATTAATATTATATATATTTAACGTTTAAATATATATACAATCGAAGATGTGTATTAGCGGCACTCACCAAGCAAAAAATTGACTGTCTTCTAATATTATATTTAAAGTTTTATTAATATATATATAATTTATATGGAAAATCCATTTTTGATAAAAATTGAAGATAAATCTTTATATACTATTGATGACTATGTAGATATACAGAAAAAATTGAGTAATATAAATGTAGATTCTATAATAGATTCTTTTTACCCACCAAAAGATTGTTTTTATAGCTTGGATGAATTTAAATATAGGTGTACAAAATCTTTGAAGCAACAGATAATATATACCGACGATTTTGGAAATATAAAATTACCAAGTAAAATATTATATAGAATAAGACAGGGAAGCAGCTCCGCTGTGGACCTCGAAGCCTCCTTCGGAGAGTTTCACAGCGGAGCTGCGCAGCTTCGCTGTCACTCTGTGGAACAGGCGCCCGTTACTCTCTGTGAAACAGTCGTACCTCAAAGAGGTACATGGAGTCACAGAGTGGATGATGAATTTATATATGAAGAAACAGACGGAGGAACTTGTATAGTTTGCTGCACTCCTTTTTCTCATGATTTATCAAATTTTGACAAGTATAAAACCCATTCTGAAACTAGGTATTTGGCTTCTCATCAAATAATAAAATCATTAGAAGAGGTTGGGTACGATGGGTTTTTTTATTTGTTTAACGGAGGGTTCCCAAATCCAACTGGAACAGAAATGAAATATGCAGGGGTACCATATTGTTTTAAAATATTTATGATGCTTGAGGCAAAGAAAAAGGGATTTAGCAGAGTAATATGGATTGATTCTGGGTGTTATTGTATAAATAATCCAAAAAGGTTATTTGATATTTTGGATACACAAGAGACTTTGATAAAAACAATTTCATCGGAAAATAATAATTATAATGCAATGTGTTTACCACAGACTATGACTTTACTAAATTCAATCAACAATAATGATATTAAAACTGCTTCATATGTAGAGACTATCGTATTTGGATTAAATATGAAATCAGATATAATAAATAAATTTATAGAAGACTATTATGGAATGGTTAAATTGGGGTATCCATTTCTTTCAATATTTCCAGAAGAAATAGTTTTTACTTCTTTATTTAATAGGGGTGAATACAACCATTTGTTATATAGACAAACACCGGAGTGCCACCGGCTTCAAATACATGAGGATAAAATAAAAGATTCATTTATAGCAAAGAATAACGGATACTATTTTTATCATAGAAATTATAAAAAATATGTTAAAGGAGGCGTCGAAGCAGAGCAGCCCGAAGATCTCGAAGGAGGTGACCTAGGAGAGGCCGCCGGCGACGATAGTAATTTTTTCGTGTCATTTGACCAGAAAGGAGGTAGATTTGGTAACCAGATTTTTAAATACATTATATGCAAGTTATTTACTATTAAATTAAATCATGTATATTTGTGTTCTAAAAATTTTTTACATAGGACAGGTGGTAATTATATAACAATTACCGAAGACAATTTAAATAGTAGTCTAATAAATCTGGATAATAAAAATAAGAATATCTTTTGCGTTGGGTATTTCCAAAAAAGTGATTTTTTTGTAAAATATAGAAAAGAGCTTATTGAAGTAATTTTGGAAACAAAAAACAATGGTGATTATTGGGAAGACGGAGACTCCTCAGGGAGCGCCTACGGCGATGTTAAATATTACATTAAAAAATATTTTAAAAGTAGGATTAATATACCCCTTAAAAATAATGATGTATGTATGCATGTTAGATTGGATGATTTTATACAAACTTGTTGTAAAACAAGTGATATATTACCTCCACAATACTATATAGAAATACTAGAAAATATTTACGGGAAAGGAGGGTGTAACAAGGGGGATTCTGTATTGTACATAATATGTGATAAATTACATTATGAATGGGAAAATAAATATATGGAGTTTTTTAAAAAATGGAATCCTATTTTTACTAGAAATAGTTTAATGGAAGATATTTCTATAATGAAAAATTGCAATGTACTTATTCATTCAAATAGTACATTGTGTTGGGCTGTTAGTTTTCTGTCTGAAAAGAAAATGAGGTATATACCGTTCGCAAATAAAGAATATATGAATCAAAATCAAGCTTTATACAAGATAGAAGAGAGTGATTACATAAGAAATGTTATGCAGTTGGATCACGATGAAGTTTATAAGTTGGACACTAGAAATAATACAATATTCCCATTGTCATTTTGTGTGCCTGATGAGTGTGTGATTGATTTTCCTACAGAAAAAAAAAAACTATTGGCAGATTTGATACCTGGAGACATGTCAACTTATATATACAAACAAGAAGACGAGAATTTATACAATAACATGTATAGAGAGGCAAGATTTGCACTTACTAAAATGAAAGGAGGGTGGGATTGTTTAAGACATTATGAAATATTAATGAATGGTTGTATTCCTTTGTTTGAAAATTTAAAAGACTGTCCGGAATATACATTAACAACATACCCGAAAAAATTGAATATGGAAGCATATTTGATGTATTATAATTGGAGTGAAACGAGTGAAAATATAGAAAAGTATAATGTACTTAGAAATAAATTTTTAAGACACACTATGAAATATTGCACAACGTCTTCGGCGACTAGGTATTTTCTAAAGAAAATAAATGGAGGTAGTGCGATTAAGAATATTCTTATGATTACATGCCACCATGGAATAAATTATAACAGGGAGTCGCTGTGGATTGGACTTAAAAGACATATTAAATCAATAGGGGGGGTTTCGGTTGAATATGGAAAAATGCCATTTCTTTATTCTGATTTCAGAGGATTTCAAGAAGGAGATAATATAGCATATAGCGGAGTTACTTTTACGTTGCCGAAAAGGATTGAGAAGGATGAAAATTATGATATGGGAGAAAGTGAAATAATAGAAAAAATAAAAAGTAATTTTTGGGATTTGATTATATATGGAAAAGTTGGACCTGATGAATTAATTTCGGAGTTGCCTTTGTATGATATAGTAAAGACACGATTTAACAAAAATAAGATAGTTTTTATTTATGGAGGTGACGAGATATTTAATTTGAATGCAAATGAATATTCTTCCCACACTAATATGTTTGGAGTATGTATAAAAGAGTTAAATTATTGCAATCATTTGAAATATTATTCACAATTTGGATATTGTTTTGTAAGGGAGCTCGACTATATTAAAAAAAATATAAATAGTTTACTTGATATAGATATGGACTTATTTAGAGTGTATGCAATGGATAACAAGTTTAGGTTTGGAGACAATAATGACGGTGGGTATGTTTTATGCGAATTAAATACAAACTATGATTGTTTCATAAGCGGTGGTATAGCCAGTAGTGATGATTTTTCATATTATTTTATTGAAAAGTACAATATTAGAAAAGAAGATTGTTACGGAGTCGATGGTACGGTGGAAACTTTACCTGGAAATCTGATCGGGAAAATGAATTTTATAAAAAAAAATATAGGATCAAATGAAACAGATAAAATAACGACACTTGTCGGAATAATTGAAAAGTTTAATAATGTATTTGTAAAAATGGATATAGAAGGAGGTGAATGGGATTGGTTTTCTTGTTTGAAAATTGAAGATCTAAGTAAAATAGCACAGTTGGTCATTGAGTTGCATGGTATAACTGATTCGAGTTGGCACTATGGTTTAACTTTTGATAAATTTGGATGCGATAAGAATTTAAAGGTTGAATATTTGAGAAAACTTAATAAAACCCATTATCTGGTTCATGCACATGGTAATAATGCAGATAAAATAAACATCTGCGGTATACCAAATGTTATAGAATTGACATATGTTAACAAAAAATATTTTAATAAGAAACCTGATTTAAATCGGATTCCTCTTCCCATAAAATCACTTGATTATTCAAATGATAGACTGCGCCCAGATTACAGCTTGAATTTTTATCCGTTTACAAGCTAAGTATATATATAAATATTATTATAATATTTATATAAAATTATCTACATCCGAAGTTAATAATGTTTTAAATATATTTTAATAAGCTTTCAATATATTTTCTGTCATATATCCCAATTCTAGTTGTTCTATCCATTGTACTATAATTAATTAAAACTCTTTCTTCTTCTACAATTATACTCAGACAATATTCTATAGAGGAACCCTCAAACTTAAATGGGGCGCTATATCTTAGTATATTCATATTAACATCAAATACAGCTATTATGTGATAATAATGTCTTGGTGTTTCACACGATACAATATGCAAAACAAACCATATCTCTGTAGTAAAATTTTGCTCGACAAATACCCATTCTCCATCGGAGACTGTACCTGACCTTGGACTGCAGAGCAGCCCGCAGCTCCGCTGGGGACAGGCCGCCGCTAAAAGCGGTGAAGGTGGTCGTTGATCACTACCAAAAGTAGAGTCCGGATGCACCGCTTTGCGGCGCGCCTGTTTCACAGAGTGCACCCATTCGCTCCCAATAGGGGGACTTTTTGATAGTTTAGTTTTTACTCTTACACCACATGTAGACCCTCGGCATTCTGAAAATATTTTTGGAGTATTTATAGTTTTAATTAAATTAATAGAATTGTCACCGCTTTCGACTTCGGAGAAGCCGGCGTCTACGACGTCGGCAGCGGGCGCTCCGCGGTCACCTCTTTCATAGGAGTATATTTGTAAAGGATACCATTTATAAATAATATGAGGGTTCACCCGTAGAGAGTCTGCAGCCGCTTCGCGGTCTGATATAGTCCCGCCTCTCAAGAGGTCACCTTCGGAGTATGTATCTTCCCCCTCGATATCTACATATATCCAATTTTTTTCACATTGTATATTTTTAAATGGGGACTCAATCTCATTACAGACCAATTTTTGGTTATGTATATCATAAATACCTTGGACAATTCCTATTTTATCATTTTTGTGATAACTTGTTCCAATAAAATCAATAGTATTTTGTTTATTTCTATATAAACGCAAATCTTCAATACCTATAAATCTTCTATTTGTATAATCTACGTCAAAAAATTTATTATCCAGTACATTGAAATTTGCATCCATTTCTATATATTTATTTATACTAATCAAATTATTGTCGCAACCATCGCTCACAATATAATTTCCTTTTTCACCTATATAATAGTTTACATACCTAATATTTAATATATATCCTTCTTTTTTTATATTTTTAATCATACAGCTAGAAGAAGAATAAAATTTAATTTTTTCATTTACAACCCCTGCATCGGTAGTTTTTAAAATATAAAACTCAATAGTTTGGTCAAGATTAATAATTTTATCTTGTATTAAAATATTTTTATAAAATTTCATATTGCTTAATAATTGGGTATTATCGGTCGAATTATTCATTATATAAACAATTTTATCATTGATATTATATTTTCCTATATATGCAGCTATAATTGTATATTCAATATAAAACTTCAATATATATTCAGACCGCGAAGCGTTAAATATTTTTTTTGCAATCTTGTAGAAATTATAAGCCAGTCTATGTTTTGAAATAAATCTATAATAATAAACAATTTCATATATAGATTCCAATCTTTCTGGGTAATAATCGTATGCATCCAATAAAAAATAAATAGCCTTTTCCAATTCCCCAATTTTTTTATAACAAATTCCTTTTCTTAGTTTGCTTAAAAAAATTTTATCTTTTGTTATTTTATCGAATCCTTTTTCAGTTTCTATAAATTTATTATAAAATTTAATAGATTTTTTGAAGTTTCCAGAGTCATAATACGAATTTGAAACTTTAAAATAGTCTATGACCGCGGAGCCCTCTGAAAGAGGAGGCCGCTCCGCGGTCAGAGTATCCGCATCGTAGGTGTATAAATCAGAATCGTCGACGTCGTAGACGCAGCTGCCTTCAACCATTTTACAATCATAAAACTTATCTAGTTGATTACATGCTTCGCTGGTATTATAAATGGCTATTAACCTATTTGTATATCCATTAATATTATATATACAATATCCATATTTTTTAAGAAGTGGAATTGTTTTTTCACAAAAGGTCCCCTGTTTAACTTCTAATATAATCATTGGATAACTGGAGTCTTTCAGTGTTTTTTTTGCCCCGAGTAAAATATTATATTCATTATTTTCTACGTCAATTTTAATAAAAGAAATATTATCAATTTTAAATTGATCCAATGTTTTTATTTTTATTTCTTCAGTATAAACAACCCCCGTGACCTCGACTTCGGAGAAGCCGGCGTCTACGACGTCGAAGAGGTGCTCGGTTGACCCGCTTCGCGGGTATTTTCCACATTGGTCTAGAGACCCCAATCCAAATTGAAAACATGTTACATTTTTTAATTTCGATAAAACGATTCCTCCGCATAATGCATAATATGTGTTTTTATGCGGTTCGAAGCTGTATACATGGTTGAATTCTCCAGCCAGAGAAATTGTATAAGTACCAGTTTGAGCACCTATGTCCAACAAATTTTTATTTTTGTTACAAAATTGTTTACACCAATTTATCAAAGGCTTTTCAAAGAGCCCGTTTTTTTTATAATAAACCCAATCTTTACTAGGTAATATATATATATTTTTGTTTTCAAAATACATAAGTTCGTTACTTTGATTATCATCTATTTCACCTCTTTCACCCCCGAAGGGGGCGGCGTCTACGACGTCACTGCCTCTGGCAGAGGCCGCTCCGCGGTCAGAGGCGGCGGGCGGGCCGATTCTCGGTCCGAAGTCGAGGTCACTACCTTTGGTAGAGGCCGCTCCTCGGTCATTTAATTTATCTTTTGTTAATATAAAATAATTAGAATAATTCATATTTAAATATTGATATTAAATATTTAAATATAATTTTTCAATCGAAAAAAGAAGTAATTACATTATCTTCTATTTTATCGGAATCAGATGTGTATGTATATGTATATCTATTTGATTTTGTATTACTCAATTCAATATCTAATTTTTTTATTTCAAATTCTATATTTTTTAATTCTATTTTTTTTTCTAAATAATTTTTTATTGTATATGTATTTTTAAATTCAAGAATATTTTCTTTGCATATTTTTTTCATCTTAGTCATAATTTTTTCTAGATCTTTTATTCCATCAATAGAAAATATATTTGATCCATATTCCAACTCTGTGCCTCCTACGACGCCGCTACCCGAGGGGGGCCGTTGGCTAAAGCGGTCACTGCCAGAGGCAGAGGCCGCTCCGCGGTCATCAAAATTTATATATCCATGTTTATCTATAAATTTTTTAAATTTATATTCACATACATTAATATTAAAGCATTCTCTAATTAGAATTATTTTTGAATTCAATTGAATATTACCGGAATATCCTTGCATAAACCTATATTTACCCCTTGAATCTTCTCCCAATAATTTTATATATAAATAACTTGTATTTTCGTATTTTTTAAAAATCAAATTATAGTATGATGATAGATCTTCTATTTTTTTAAAAAAGTATTCTCTTGTTTCAGTATATCGATGTCTCCTATCACCGCTGACCGCGGAGCGGCCTCCTCCGAAGGAGGTGACGTCGTAGACGCCGGCTGCTCTGCACTCTGTGAAACAGGCTCGCCCGTTACACGAAGTGCAGTTGAAAGCGGCGGCTACTCCGAGGTCACTGCTCTTAGTCATAAACTTAGCTGATCCTAGGTCCATAGCGAAGAGGCTGGCCGCTTCGGTCCGAGTATCTTCAGACTCTCCGAGGTGTCCAGTTCCAGCTTCAGACACGTTTCCAAATTCTCGAAATGATTCTATCCATTCAGATACTTCAATGTATAGAGAAGGCATTATCCAATTTGATAAATGAACTGCTATTTTTTGATGAACGAATACATTTGAAGAAGAGTTGACCGAGAATCGGCCCGCGGCTTCGCCGTGAACAATCAATTCTTTTATAGGAATTGATAATTTTTTAGAAATTAAATCTAAAAAAACTTCAGTATTTTTGTCCTTTCTATATTGGGAAAAAAATTTATTACCTATTTTGCATAGAGATGTAGCATTTATATAGCCATCCTTTTCTCTCATGCAAATTGATATACCGTTTATATTTAAAGTAGATTCATTATGTATTTTTTCTCTTACAATTCTTTTTTCAAATACGTCTAAACATCTTTCAATCCATTTAATTATATTTATATAAGAATCATTTGATATCCACTCTGACAATTTTAAAGCAAACCCAATGTTTCCATAACATTTGTAATTGTTAAAATCTACTTTTTCAAGCTTTGTATTTCTATCATTTATAAATTCCATGTATTTTTTATAGTCAAACGTATTTATATAATCTTTAAAAACTTTACCGTATGCATTACAAATACCAGACAAATCTATTTCTTTAAAAGTATTCCTTACATCTATCACAATATTATTCAAAATAAGATCTGGAGAACAAATAGGTTCGTTATATAAAATAAGGTCCTCCATTAACTTTTTTTTTTCGTTTTCAATTTTTTCAATTTTTTTTTCAAAATCTAATCTTAATTCAAATGTTTCTTTTCTCAAATCCTCCCTTAATTTAAGTGTTTCTTTTTCCAAATCCTCTCTCATTTTAATTGTTTCTTTTTCCAAATCCTCCCTAATTAAAATTGTTTCTTTTTCCAAATCCAATCTGAATTCAAATGTTTCTTTTCCCAAATCTTCCCTCAATTTAAGTGTTTCTTTTTTCAAACATTCCATTGATATAAGAGTTTCTTTTTCAAGGTCTTTATGCTTATTTTTTAGAGTTTCTATTTGTAGTTCTTTTTTGTCCAGGAGATCTATATATTTTTTACATAATGTAAAATGGTTATTTAAATTTTTTTCATTTAAAAATGTTATTTTACACATACTACACTTATATATTTTTTTATCGAGATGTTTCATATTTCATATAATATTATTATCTTTTCTTTAAAGTATACCCGAAGGGGACGATTTTAACGGTGACTGCACTCTGTGAAACAGGCGGGCCTCGACTTCGGACCTAGAATCGGCCCGCCCGGTCCACGGGTCGCAGAAGCCGGCCGCAGAGCGGTCGAAGAGGACCACGGGCGGGCCGATTCTTTCTGTCCGAAGTCGATAAAGATAATAATTTGAATACACATCGAAAATGTGTAATTTGAATACACATTTTCGATGAGTATTTAATTAAATATATATATAATAAATAATAAAATGAATGCAGAAGAAATTGATTTAATTAAATTAAATAAAAAATTTTGTGTGGAGAGCGGTCACCCCGATCTATGTAAACTTAGTCTAACTTATGATAGAGTAATTAGATTGCCCGAAATAGAAGTTTTAAATGGATCGAAGACTGGAGGCGAAGGAAGTGAAATATTATATTCAAGTCCTATACATTATGTTTATTCAAATTTGTTACATGGATTATATCGATATAGTGTAGCAAATCATAAAAATATAATAAAAGTATCCGTAATTAAAAAATTAAAATTAAGCTACATTCTTGATGTATTAAAAACAAAATATTCAAACGATAATATATGGAGTAAAACATATTCTAATATGGTTATCGATTTCTTTAAAAAAAACATGATAGGAGATGGGCCGGCAGAAAGAATAATAAAAGATGCTCCTATTTTAGATGAAAATAAATTAAAAGACTTGGAAATGCATCCTGAATTGAATTATGATAATGAAATAGATAAAATTAAATTAAGAGAACTTGAAAAAACACAGGATTTCGACTATAAGAATGAGGTTGATAAATTTAATAAACAAATGTATATATACGATTATTTTAAAAATAAATTAGAAACAAAGGGGGATTCTATTTTTTCACCGGAAATTGAAGTTGTTGATGATTTTTTGGATCCAGAAATAGTTACTGAAAAAATGAATATTGGAAAAAAAACAAAGAGTAAAAAAGGCGTACTCGAAGAAGCGGCAGACGTCGAAGGAGGTGACCTCGAGTTAAAACCCAAAAGGGCTATTTTTGAAAATCCTGTACCTATTAAAAAAAATAAAATTCAAAATATATCTATATATGAAATGTATAAAATCTATAAAAATATGGAGAAAAACAAATGTATGCTGAAGGCTATTGAAAAGTATATGAGATGTTTTATAGATCAAACCAATAATATAAAACCTATGCTTGACGAACTATCCCTTAAGTTTTTAGTATATAACAATCCAAATGATAAATTTCTTGGTGTTGATATCGAAGATATGTCTGGATATAATTCACTTGGATACATATTGATGGATATATTGTCTAGTAAAAAACTTAAGAATCAATATTTGATGGATTATGATACCGATAGAATTTATAATGTATATTTAGCATCATTAATATTTAAACATATGATAAAAAATTGCGATGATATATTAGTATATAGAAATGTAGATATAAATGTTGTAGCGAGTAGAATAAACTTTTATGGCATACAATATTTACCAAAACAAACAGTTATAGAAATGTATAGAGATAAAAGTTTGGAAAATTATAATCTTATAAGGCTCCAGATACATTTTGAAGATAAAAAAGAGTATAATTCGATGATAAAGTATTTATATTATATGTATTATACCAGAGCTAGAATAATGGCTGAAGAATCCATAAGAAATAAAATAATTGATATATTTTTGACAAATAGAATATTTGATATGTGTGGAAGCACGGATGATAACTTTGCAAATGACTATTTCAATTCTTTAAATTTGAAATATGGAAATATTAAAAATCAAATAGTTAATATGAATACACAGATTATATTAAGCACGGAAGACCCCGTCTTTATATGTTTGAAATATATAGAAAAATTTAAAATAAAATTAAAAGAAAAATTTCATGATTCTATAATTAAATTATATGAAAAAAATAAAAACAATGAGTGTTTTTATAACAAAAAAACATCTACGGAATATATATTAAGAACACATATTAATCGTATTGAAAATCAGGAGCCGCTTTTAGCCGGCGAAGGAGGCTTCGATATCAATACAATATATTTTATTGATTCAAATAAAAATATTATAAATATTAATCTTGAAGAAACGTATATTGATTTTTTAATTAAAGTTAGGGGCCTCAGAGGTGATAAAGAAATAGAAAAAGAAATAATTCTATCTACATTAGGAAATTTGGAACAAAAGAAAAATTATAATAAAAATATAAGAGAATTATATAACGAAGGATTATTTCCACCATTTCAAATGGAAATAAATAGGGAAGGGAATTTAAGACATCCTTACGAAACATATAACAATGAATTTGTAAAAAAAATGGATATTAAAAAATTCAAATTTTTTTTAAGAGATGGATCAAACAACTGGAGAACCCGTTCAATTAATTCGACCGCTGACCGCGGAGCGGCCGCCCTACGGGTAGACCGCGGAGCGGCGTCTACGAAGTCGACTGATCCTTTGATTATATCCCATGATAAAGAAGATATATATGTTATCGATGATAATAATCCTTTTTCTTTTACATACATTTTACCCGAGGGAATAACCCTAAACAAATTCAAATTTAATTCCATGTATCAATATGTATATTTTAAAATGTTTAAAAAATTACCTCCGTATGCAATAACTATTCAATCAAACGTTGAGATATTTTCAAAGCTTTTGAATCCAAAAAATATGAAATTCTTTAAATCTCCTAGAAATATGTCTGTGTATTTCAATTCATTTTTTGAAGCACAAACTCTGCAAGCAAAAGAAGTTTTATTTCAAAAAAGTATAACAAAAAAATTCGATGATGAAGAATTGATGAATATTTTAATTGGAACTGGAAATAAAAAAATAATCTATGGATCTAAAGATAAATATTTTGGAATAGGGCCAGATGGAAAAGGTGAAAATATAATTGGAGATATATACGAGGTTATTAGAGATAAAATAAATGGATGTTTCTTGGAAAAAAAAGGGGAAGTCCTCCCACTTTTGAATTGGGTACTTGCTGATTCCCGTCTTAACAAATGGGTTTCAGATAGAATAAATAGATTTGCTACTACAATTAATATTATTAAAAATTATACAAATACAGTTTCTCCTCTAGAAAAAAATTATAAAGATATTTTAAAAACAATATATTGGTTTTGTAAATTCGAAAAAAATAAAAGACTTGGTGATCAAATAATACAGCTTGAAGAAAAAGATAAAAATATATTCAAATTTTTACAGCAAAAATTCATAGGGACTATAAATAGTTCTACAGACAATAAACAAGTTGAGTACCTATTCACCGTATTCACGTCTATTTTTATCAATGTTTTGTCAACCCTTGAAATATTTATAAGAAATAAACAGATAACACTAGTCGATATTCTTATTGAAAAATTAAATGGCGTTGTTGAAAATGATTTTTTCTCCGGCTCTCTAGCCCCCTCTCTGTATAATTTTTTATTATTAAATTTAAAAAAAGATAATAATATAACTGACGTAATAAAAGATAATTTTAAATTTATCACAAACGATGACTTTTCAGAAGAAGAATCATATATACCATCCTTTAAAGAAATTGATTTCGACTTATCATCAACACATTTATTTAAAAAATTCAACTCATTCAACCCCGGTCCATCTTCGAAATTTATAAAAGCAATAACTCCTATAGAAAAACAATTATTAAAATTGACCTATTTTATACTCCAAAATTCAGATATCGAAGAAATAAAATCAACTATTGGATACCTTCCAACCGAATTATATAAAAAATATACTATTGGATTTTCATTGATTAATATTTCTAATAAAATAAAAACTGAAATAAACAATACTATTGATAACAAAATTGCTCTTGAACTTTCAGCTTCTATATTAATATGCGATGACATAAAAAATAATAAATGGAATACTTATAAAACTACTGGAGATGAATTGTTTTCATATAAAAACTATGATCCAACAGAAGATGGCATAATGGGATCTCATAGAGATATTAAATTTTCTGATTTTTAT
>Ga0209668_10000547_pt1 | contig 15455 bp, 7 predicted proteins | sample FrelakmetPLP11PL_FD_187150 | JGI IMG/M metagenome (GOLD analysis project Ga0209668, IMG submission 187150) | Freshwater lake sediment microbial communities from the University of Notre Dame, USA, for methane emissions studies - PLP11 PL (SPAdes)... | ecosystem: Environmental > Aquatic >... | reverse complement strand
TCCGCCAGCGTGGAGAGGGCGCCGACGCGGAGGCCACCGTCCAGCGTGCGGTCGATACCCTTCAGTTCGTCGATCTCGCTGATGTCGATGACTTTGGACGTACGTGGGCCGTCGATATGGAGCGACCCGGAGAGATCCGTGCCTCCAGCGACGACGCGCGCACCTCCGGCCGAAAGATGCGCAATGGCCTCGGTGAGCGAGCGGGCCACGACGAAAGTGAGGTCCGGCGTCAAAGGAATCCCGCTGCAGTATAGCGCGGGCGAATGGCGGAGGACAGCACGAGACAAGCGTAGGCGCCCCCTCGGGGGTTGTTCCGCGCGGTCCCGCTTCGAGGGACTCGCTCGGCCCAACCCCCGAGGGGCGCGGTGCCAGCCGGTGCCTGTGGCGCGGTCCCGTCCGCCTGTCCGTTGTATGATCGGCCCACGCCAACCATCGAGGTGCACACCATGAACGACGTCATCGACTTCATCCACACGAGCCGCGACCGCTACATCGACGAACTGAAGCAGTTTCTGGCGATTCCCAGCATCAGCGCGATGCCCGAGCACAAAGAAGATGTCCGGCGCTGTGCCGAGTGGGCCGCCGCCGAGATGGCCCGTATCGGGCTGGAGAATGTCCGGGTGATCGACACCGCCGGACATCCGCTCGTCTACGCCGACTGGCTGCACGCCGAGGGCGCGCCGACGGTGCTCTTGTACGGCCATTACGACGTCCAGCCGGTCGACCCGCTGGACCTGTGGAAGTCGCCGCCCTTCGAGGCGACCATCCGCGACGGCGAGATCTACGCGCGCGGCGCCTGCGACGACAAGGGGCAGGTATTCGTCCACATGAAGGCGATTGAAGCCCACATGAAGAAGACCGGCCGCCTGCCGGTCAGCTTCAAGGTCATCCTGGAAGGCGAGGAAGAGGTCGGCAGCGAGAACCTCGGCCCCTACATCCGCGAGCACGCGGGCGACCTGGCCGCCGACATGGTGCTGATTTCCGACACCGAGATGTTCGACCGCGGCGTGCCGTCGCTGTGCTACGGCCTTCGCGGTCTCGCCTACATGCAGATCGATCTTCGGGGCACGAAGGGCGACCTGCACTCGGGCCAGTACGGCGGGGCCGTGGCCAACCCGGCCAACATGCTGGCGCACATCCTCGCGCAACTCAGGGACAAGAGCGGCAACATCAAGATCCCCGGGTTCTATGACGATGTGAGGGCGCTCAGGGACGAGGAGCGAGCGGAGTTCCGGCGTCTGCCCTTCGACGAGAAGGCCGTGAAGAAGCAACTGGGAGCGCCGCGACTGGCCGGGGAGCGCGGCTACTCAATGCTCGAGCGGATGTGGGCGCGGCCGACTCTCGACGTCAACGGCCTGCTGTCGGGCTGGACGGGTGAAGGCGCGAAGACCATCATCCCGGCCATCGCGATGGCGAAGGTCAGCATGCGCCTGGTGCCCAACCAGCACCCCGATAAGATCGCCGAACTGTTCGAAGCTTACGTGAAGAAGATCGCGCCCAAGACGGTGGAGTTGAAGGTGACCCGCCTGCACGGCGCGTTCCCCTGGATGACGGATTTCGACAACATCTACGTGCAGGCGGCCGGCCGTGCCCTCGAGAAGGGCTTCGGCAAGACGCCGGTCTTCACACGCGAGGGCGGATCGATTCCCGTTGTCGCGGATTTCCAGGCCGCGCTCAACATCCCGGTTGTGCTCTTCGGTTTCGGCCTGCCCGACGATAACCTGCACGCGCCGAACGAGAAGTTCAACCTCGACAATTTCTTCAACGGCGTGCTGGCGTCGGCGTTTCTGTACGAGGAGATAGCGCAGACCGGACGATAAGCGGGCCTCTTCGCAGGACTGAAGTCCTGCGCCACGTACAGAGGCGGGAGGCGACAGACTGTCGACGGTGCCTGGATTCCGGCTTCCGCCGGAATGACGAGGGAAGCCGCCGCGACGACCCGCAGCGTGGAATACTGGCAGACCGACGCAGCCTGCGTGTACGGACGAAGGGCGGGACCCGCTGTCCCGCCCTTGCTGTATTCGCAGACTCGTGAGCGGGACCGGGACTCGGGAACCGAATCCCGAATCCCGATCCCCGAATCCCGGGTCTCGCCTACCAGGTCGCGCGTACGCCGAAGCGCAGCACGCGAGGCGCGAGCAGCGAGCTGATCGTGTTGGCGTTGCTGGCGTTCTGCGTGCCCCTGATCGACAACGCCGTGTTGCCGTTGAGCATATTGAAGATGTCCATGGCCGGCACGATCTTCACGCGCTTGTAGAACGTGAAGGCCTTGTCGATGCGGAAATCGACCGTCTGGAAGTTCGGCAGGCGGTTGTCGCCGAGTACGTCAAGGTAGACGTTCGCGGTGCCGGCGCTGAAGGGCCGCGTCGGCGTCAGGACCGTCTGGATGAACGGGTAGCCGCTGCGGGTGTTATAGAAGCCCGACACGTTGATGTCCCACAACGGCGTCGTGTAGGAGCCGGACAATCGGAAGATCCACTTCGCGTTGACGAACACGTTGCCAAGGCCGCTCGACGTGGACTCCTCGGCGAACTGACCTCCGTTGAACTTGTCGATGTTGGTCGGATCCTCGTACGCCGCGGCTGAATCATAGTGGACTGGTGCGTCGTTGTACGAGTAGCTGGCGTTCGCCGTCCAGCGATTGGCCATCCGCTTGCGGGCGGTGACCTCGAACCCGCTGTAGCCGCGCGAGTAATCCGGCCGGTTCGTGCGGAGGTACGCCGTCGGAATCTGGCTTGTCGGCTGGTAGTACGTCACCGTGTCGCAGCGTGAGCCCGCCGGGCAGGCCGTCGCCGGCGGCGTGAACGTGGCTTTCTCGTAGTTGGCCGAGTTCCAGTTCACCCTGTCGTCCCACCTGAAGTTCGCGTAACTCCGCCAGATGTAGCTGGCACTGACAGCAAACTGGCTTCCGAACTGCTTGTCGAAGGACAGCAGCATCTCGTTCGTGGTTTCCATCCTCAGGCCCGGGTCGACCGTGCCCGTCGTGGACGTGGCCGTCGGGTTGTTGTAGTCGTACCCGCTCGTCCAGCTCAGCGGCGCGGCCGTGAGAACGACCTCGTTGGCCTGGATGAAGCCGTCGCTGTTGAGGTCCAGCCACGGGTACCGGACCAGCGTCGTCACGACGGTGTTGTACACGCCCGCGAGCGTGCCCCCGGAGCCGAGCTGGCTCACATAGCGGGAGTAGTTGAACTTGACCACATTGCGGCCATCGCCCATCAGGTCGTAGGTGAGGCCGAGACGAGGCGACCAGTTCTGGAAAGTGATCCCGGTGTTGGCTCCCTTGAAGGTGAGGGCGGGCAACTGGTTGAAGGCGGCGCCGGTGTAGGTGACGCCGTTGTAGACGCCCGCGTAGGTGGGCTTTCCGTACAAAGCGCTGGCTGGAGCGGTGTTCGGATTCGCGAAGTCGCTCTGATGGTCGAACCGGATGCCGAGGTTCACGGTCATCTTCTTCCGGGTATAGCTGTCCTGCACGTAGAAATTGCGGTTGTGCAGGCCGTACTCGGTCCGGGATGAGCGATAGATGTCGGCCTCGGAAGCCACTCCATTGCGGGACCTGGCGATCGCGTTGCCGCCCCACGCGTTTTCGGTAGTCGCGATGTCGTTGCGGTACTTGAACCCGAACTTGAGCGAGTGGTCGCCGCCCGCCACGCCCGGCAGGAAGTAGTTCGCCACGATGTCGATGCTGTCGGTCGGCCGCACGAACACCGACTCCTGGAAGGAGCGCCCATACGCGCCGGTCGTGATCTCGAACGACGGCTGCACGTCGCGCAGCGCTTCATCGTGGAACGTCAGCGCGAAGTTGTTTCCGACGTGCGAGTACGATCCCTCAACCATGAGCCGGTCGCTGAAGATGTGGCGATCGGTGAACTTGTACGTCTTGGGCATGCCGGTCTTCCACCAACTGGAGCCCAGGTCCGTCCGCGTCACGCCCAGCTGCCGGTAGGTCGTCTCGAGCGGACGCAGGTCGGAGGCGTCGCGCGCGTTGCGCACCTTCTCGGCGGCGTTGAAGAACAGCGAGAACTGATTGTTCTTGAACGTCTCGAGCGCGAACTTCGCGTTGTAGTTGTTCAGAAGCGTCGTGTCGGGGCTGAGGCAGGCGCGGATGTCCTCGAGCGAGTAGTTCAGCGGGGCCGCCTTCATGGCCTGGCACGCCGTGTCCTGCTTGTAGAAGTTATTGATGCCGACGTTGATGTTCTGTTTGCCGATGCTGCCCCAGATCCACGCCCGGCCCTTCTTGATGGGGCCGCCGGCCTCGATTCCGTAGTCCTTGATGTTCTGGATCGGGTTGCCGGTCGAGGCGCCCTGCTTGCGCTGTTCGTCAGTGACGTTGATGGACTGGAACTTCTCATCGGTCACGTAGAACCGGCCCGACCCCTTGAACCTGTCCGTGCCGCTCTTGGTCACCAGGTTGACGCCCACGCCGGGCGACTGCATGGCCACGTCCGCGCCGCCGGTCGAGATCTGCATCTCTTCAAAGGCGTCGAAGTCGTAGTAGACCGGTGAACCGCCCGTGGCATTCATGTCCGTGACGTCCACGCCGTCCACGTTCCACTTCTGCTGCGCCATCGCCGCGCCGCGGGCGACGAAGTTCGACTGCTGGCCCGACGCGCTGCCGCCCACGTTCTGGCGGTCCATCGCGACGCCGGCCGACTGCTCGATGATGACCCACGGGTCACGCGCCGACGGAATGCTCTGCAGGGCCTCCTGCGTGAACCGGTTCGTCTTGCTCGTGTCCTTCAGGTCGACGAGCGGCGTCTCGCCCGTCACGGTGACGGTCTCCTGCACGGTGGAGATTTCCAGCGCCTGATTGATCTGGGCGCTCTCGGCAATCTGCAGGCGGAAGCCTTCCTTGACGACCGTCTTGAAGCCCGCCAGTTCGAATTTGACGGTATAAGTGCCGACTCCCAGACCGGGGAAGCGGTATGACCCGGTTTCCGTCGAGACTGCAGTCAGCGGCTGCAGGAGCACCGAACTTGAAAGCGTCACCGTAGCGCCCGGCATGACCGCCCCGCTGGCGTCGGTCACCTTGCCGTAGATCTGGCCGGTGTCCTGAGCATTGACACCGGCGACGCTGCCGACCAGGGCGAGCACGGTCAGCAGTGCGAGAACCTTGAACTTCATTCCCTACCTCCTCGTAACTTGACACTCCGAAAACGGAACATCCCAACGAAAACGACGCGAACGAGAGGATGTGGCACCATCAGAGCGCGGCGCCTTACGAAATTGTGGCGACTAATGCCCGAGTCGAAGAAACCCTAAGCGAGAACCGTGCCATTGAAGGGGGCCATTCTGACTTGGTAGCGTGGCCGTAAACTACTGATCTGACTAGCGATGGCAGTCCGTGGTGCGGCGACAACAGTCGTGGTGTTCAATCTGTTGGATCGAGAATCCGGCTGGACGGATAGTCCCGGCCAGGACAGGGTCGTCGCCCCATCCAGGCCGGGAAATTCTCCTACTTCTTCTCTGTGGATTTCTTGTAGTACCCGCTCATGTCACGCTTGCCACGATCGAGGTACGAAACGCCTTTGTCCATCCACTCCGGCCGGGGCTTTCCGAGCAGGTAGTGGTCGAAGAACTCATCCAGGTAGATGGTCCAGTATTTCTGGTTTTCGCGTTCGCGCAGGCCGTGCTTCTCGGTGTTGAAGTTGAACATGTAGGCTTCCTTGCCCAGCCTCCGCAGCGCCGAGAAGAACTCGATCCCCTGGTACCACGGCACGGCATCGTCCTCATCATTCGCGATGGTGAGGTACGGCGTGTTCACCTTCTCGACCCAGAAGATGGGCGAGTTCTCGATGAACTGCAGCGATCTGATCCACGGCGGAGCGCCGATGCGGCTCTGCGTGCGCTCGTACTGGAACGCGCGCGACATGCCCGTGCCCCAGCGGATGCCGCCATACGCGCTCACCATGTTCGAAACCGACGCGCCGGCCTCGACGGCCCGGAACATGTTGGTCCGCGTGATGAGGTAGGTGATCTGGAAACCGCCCCAGCTGTGTCCCTGGATGCCGATGCGCGCCGGGTCGATGAAGCCCATCTCGACGATGTGCTGGACTGCGGGGAGGACGCACTTGAGGGCATCCTCACCAGGGTAGCCGGTGGTGTAGACGATGTCCGGCTGCAACAGGATGTAGCCGTTGCTGACGTACCGGGCCAGGTTGACGCTTGTCCCCGGCTGCGGGGTTGCGTAGCTGTTGAGCCCGTTGGTCAACTCCTCATAGATGTAGACCATCAACGGATACTTCTTCGCCGGGTCGAAGTTCTCGGGCTTCGTCAGGATCGCGCGGAGCATCTTACCGTCCGCGTTGCGGTAGTCGACGATCTCCGAGCGGCCCCAGATGTACTGGGACTGTTGCGGGTTCGCGTCGCTGATCTTCGTGAGGTTTTCGAGGTTCGGGCCGGCTGTCCACAGGTTCGGGAATTCTTCGAAGCGCGTGGCCGTGAGAATGAAGGGGCCATCAGCGTTCTTCGGCTTGAGCAGCGTTGCGTTTCTGCCTCCGCCGCCTGGACCGCCGCCGGGCCCGCCCCCTGCCGGGCTGCCGAGGCGCTTGTCCAGCATGACGAGCTTGCCCGGCTCGCCATAGCCGGCAGGCAGCGGCACGGGAGCCGGCACAACGGCCTTGCCCTTGGCCGGTTTCGCCGCGGGCGCGGGGGCAGCCGCAGTCGGCATCACCCTGAAATACCCCGTGGCCTTCGTCACGTCGTCGAGCGCGGACACGAGGAACGGCTTGTCGGTGGGAATCGTCTTCTCTTCCGGATCGACGCGCACGTATCCGAACACCGTATGGGTCTTCCGCCCGATCCCGCCCGTGACGAGGCGAGGGTTGGTGCCGTCCGGCTTGATCTCCCAGATGTCGTACTTGTCGTAGAGCAGCACCGAGCGATCATCCGAGGTCCAGCCGGCCGATCCGTAGGCGCGGGCGGGCTCCGGCGTGTCGCTCGACTCGTCGTCGAATCTGACGCCGAGCTTGGCCGTGAGGTTCGTCTTGACGCCGTCGCTGACGCGGACGGTGTACCACTGGCTGTCGTCGGCGTTGAAGGTCAGGACGTGCGTGCCGCCCGGCGAGAGCGTGGCGTTGAAGCGCGACTTCTCGATCAGCTTCTTGCGCGAGCCGTCCTGCAGATTCACGGCGTAGTAGTCGTTGTGCTCGGCGTCCCAGGACACAAGCTGCCGATAGGCCACGTCGGAGGCGCCGAGAGCAACCGGGGACTGGTCGACAATCGTCAGGTCCGGCATGTCCTCGGACGCGAGGGGGACGAGGCGCTTGTCCTTGAGGTGCATCACCGCGCGGTAGTTGCGCTTCTTCTCCTCTTCGGCGCGGACCTTCTGCATCGGCTGGAGCAGCGGGTCCTTCCAGCTCCAGATGTCCACCTTCACCGGCTCGGCAGCGTCCTCGGCAGGTTCCGCGGCGGCCGGCTTCGCGTAGCCGAAGAACAGCCTGGCGCCGTCCTTCGAGAACTCCGGCTTGCCGTTCTCGCTGACGACATAGCCCGACGGCATGCCCTTCGTAGCGCCCGCGACGATCTCGGCCCCGGCCTCCGCGGTCGCGAGCCAGTGATAGAGCTTGTAGATGGCCGGATTGTCCTTGTACGTGTCGCGATCGCTCAGGTACGCCAGTTGCGTGGCCTTCTCGTCGAACGCGAAGCTCTTGTAGTGGCCCAGGCCAGAGGCCAGCGTCTTCGTGACGCCATCAGAGGAGCGGCGCACGAAGGCCCCGTCCTTCTCGGGAGTCTTCGCCGTCGAGGACGTGCCGTACGCCAGCCAGCTGCCGTCCTTGGCCCATGCGTATTCGACGACCTCAGTGATGGTGGTCTGTGTCCCGCCCGCGATGTCGCGAACGATCAGGTCCGTGCCCGGGTCCTTCTTCTTCTCCTTCGGCTTCTTTTCGGCCGCCGGGTCGGGCTTGGCCTCGGGCTTCGCTTCAGGCTTGGCCTCGGGCTTGGCGTCAGGCTTCTTCTCCGGGGCCTCGAGCAGATAGGCCACGAACTTCCCCGACTCGTCAGCCACCTTGAAGCTCTTCACGCGCTCGGCGGTGAAGACCTGTCCCGAGGCTAGGTTAAGGACGCCGAGCCCGCCCTTCGGCTGTTCCTCGGGCTTCTTCTTGTCCTTCTTGGCCTTGTCGACGTCCGCCTTGATGGGCGCAATCGTGAACACGACGAACTTGTCGTCGGCCGTGATGACGGCGTCCTTGCCGCGAGCCTGCCGCGTTTCCGCGCCGGTCTTCAGGTTTCTGACGACCAGTTCGCCGTCACCGTCCTGCGGGGTGAGGGCGTAGACGAGCCACGTGCCGTCGCGCGACAGCTTCGTGCCCTGGATGGACTTCCATCCATCGTAGGCGTCGTATGAGATGGGCCGCTTCGCGGGCGTCTGCGCCGACAGCCCCACTGAAACGACGAGCAGACACACCAGGGACAGTTTCACAACCTGCGCACAGCGGCCTGACAACGCCGCAGGAACGGGTTGTGAAACCGCTTGTACTAAAGCAAGGCCCCGGGTCGATCGGATGCGCTGGCGCATGGACACTCCTCCAAGATTAGCCCGGCGCATCGTACCACTCCTGCGCCCAGAGCCGAAACAACCGGAACTCGGGCGGGTCGTGACCCCGGCGAAGTCCGTGCCTGCCGCGCCGAAGACCGTCTCGACCAGTTGGAGCGGCGGTCAAAGGGGGGGGCAGGCACAACAGTGGATCCCGGCCTTCGCCGGAATGACGGCTCAGTACAGAAGACCGGTCGCTCGGCGCGGCTAGTTTCGGCCGGCGGACGGGATGTTCGATTGCGCGAGTTTCTCGCCGGCGCGGACCGGGATGGGCAGGCGGTTCGCCGGGGGCGGATAGGGGCAGTCGTACTTGTCGTTGTAGTAGCAGTACGGGTGGAAGGCGCGGTTGAAGTCGATCACGTAAATGCCCGTCACGGTGCGGTCGAGTTCGAGGTACCGTCCGGCCGGATACGTCTCGGTCCCGCTGGTCAGGTCCGTGAACGGCACGAACAGCCGGTTCGGCGGGTCGCCAGCCTCCACGAACGCCCCGAGGGACAGCGCGCGTCCCTTGAGGGTGAACTTGAGGGCGCCAACCTGTTCCAAGTCTCTGATCTTGCCGGTTGACGTCGGCATCTGCACCGGTGTGCGCGTCCGCGCCGGCGTGAACGAAGCCGTCACGGCGTACGCCGGGTCGGCCGGGAAGTACTTCAGCGGCAGGTACGTCTGCTGCCGGGCCGCCGAAATCGGCTGGTCAACCTGGCGGCGGAACGCCTCGTCTTTCGCGGCCCGCTCTTGCTGGATCGTCGCAATGTAGGCGACAGCCGGATCGGTCGGCGCGCTGGTGCAGGCGGCCGCCCCGACACACAGCACGAGGGCGGCGATCAGCCAGCGCTCAGAGGCGCCGCACGCCACGATCGACAGTCCCATCACACGCCTGCTTTCGACTCCGACACGAGCACGTGGGACAGGACACTCGGCCCTGCCGCCTGCGCATCCGCGTAGCTGCCCGCAGGACTGAAGTCCCGCGCCACGAAAGAGTTCTGCCCGCAGGGCTGACGTCCTGCGAACAGTCGCCCTGAACCTCCCATCAGTATCGCTCGAAGATGCCCGCAGCGCCCATCCCGCCGCCGACGCACATGGAGACCATGCCGTAGCGCGACGCGCGGCGCTGCATCTCGTGCACCAGCGTGACTGTCAGCTTCGCGCCCGTGCAGCCAAGGGGATGCCCCAGGGCGACGGCCCCGCCGTTGACGTTGAGGCGATCCGGATCGATCGGCAATTCGCGCAGGCAGGCCAGGGCCTGTGCGGCAAACGCTTCGTTGAGTTCCACGAGCGCCATGTCATCCAGTGACAGGCCGGTCCGCGCCAGCACCTTCCTGATGGCCGGAACGGGGCCGACGCCGAACCGTTCGGGTTCGACGCCCGCCGTCGCGAAGCCCACGAAACGCGCAAGGGGCCGCAGGCCGAGCGCGTCCGCGTGCTCGCGCGCCACCAGCAGCACGGCGGCGGCACCGTCGCTCATCGGCGACGAGTTCCCCGCGGTGACGGTGCCTCTCACGTGGAACGCGGGCCTCAGCTTCGCCAGCGCCTCCATCGTGGTGTCGCGCCGTGGGCACTCGTCGATGTCGAACACGAACTCACGGCCGGATGGCGCGGTCCCGTCGCCGGCCGGGTCGACCACGGCCACGCGCACGGGCACGATCTCGCCCCGCAGACGCCCCGCGTCAATCGCCGCGAGCGCACGCTGGTGGCTCCGCAGGGCGAATGCGTCCTGCTCCTCGCGCGAGATGCTGCACTCCCGCGCGTGGTTCTCCGCGACGAGCCCGGTCGTCAGGTAGACATCCGGCCACGATTCGACGAGCGCCGGGTTGGGCGCGATCGTGTGACCGCCCATCGGCACGAGACTCATGCTCTCGGTCCCGCCGGCCACACAGACATCGGCCGATCCGCACATGATACGTTCGGCCGCGAACGCGATGGCCTGAAGGCCGGACGCGCAGAAGCGGTTGATGGTGACCGCCGATGCCGACACGGGGAGGCCGGCGCGCAGGCTCGCGATGCGCGCCACGTTCAGCCCCTGCTCGGCCTCGGGCATCGCGCATCCGATCATTACATCATCCACCAGCGCCGGATCGAGGCCCGGCGCGCGGCGCAGGACCTCGGCGATGACCGTGGCGGCGAGTTCGTCCGGGCGGACGGAATGGAGCGCCCCCGCCGGGGCCCGGCCCACCGCCGTCCGCACCGCCGCCACGATGACCACGTCCCGCATGACGATTCCCCCGGTTACCAGATAATGGCCTGCGGCAGAGCCCATGACGTGCGGTCACCCGGCAGCTGACCGCCCTCACGAAGGTTACGGCGGTCCGCCTGAGCCTCGCGCGAAGGCGGAAGCCGCCGGGCTACGAAGGCACGAACCCCACATCCCGCTCTCTCGCCGAGAACCCGCCCAGCAGCTCCTCCACCGCTTCGGCCACCTCGGACGTCTTGCCGTCGAACAGGTGATCCGCGCCATCGATGGTGACCAGTTCCTTCGGGCCCGGCACGCGCGCGTAGAACTCGCGCATGGACTGGTATGGACACAGGTCGTCGCGGTCGCCCTGGATGAAGAACTTGGGCTTCAGGCTCTCGAGCACGGCCGAGAAGTCGTAGTGCTCGACCGGAGGGGCGACGCCGATCAATGCCGACACGCGGCCGTCCATCGCCCCCACCGTCATCGCCACCCAGGCGCCGAACGAGAACCCGGCAGCCCAGATCTCGGCGCCCGGGTAGCGGCCCGCCACGAAATCGAGGGCCGCCCTGTAGTCCGCCATCTCGCCGGGCCCGTCCTCGAACACGCCCTGGCTCGTTCCGACGCCGCGAAAATTGAAACGCAGCACCGCGGCGCCGGTCAGGCACATGCCCTTGGCAATCTGGTAGATCACCTTGTTGTGCATGGTGCCGCCGCCGGTCGGCAGCGGGTGCGCGAGCACCACGGCCACGCGAGGCGGTTCGTCGAGGTCCGCGTCGAGGGCGGCGCGTGCAGCACCTTCGCCGCGGACCGGTCCGATGTGGCAGTTCCAGGCGGGATCGTCGATGAGGGCCTCGAGGCGCCCTGCGGGACCCTGGATCTCGAACGTCATGCGGTCTAGTTCCTCAGGGGCTTTCCGGACTTCAGCGTATACCCGATCCGCCCCTGCGTCTTGCGTTCCCCGCAGAGGCTCAGGAACGCCTCGCGCTCGAGATCGAGCAGGTACTCCTCGGAGACCGTCGTGGCGTGAGGCAGCGAGCCGCCTGACAGCACCCACGCGAGCCGCCGGGCGATGACGGCGTCATGGTCGCTGATGCGTCCGGCCCGCCAGGCGAGATGGACACCGAGTGTCAGCGACGCGAGCAGGCCCTCGCCGCCGACCGGGATCGCCAGGGGCCGCGAGGGCGGACGGTACCCCTCTTCGGCCCGGTCCAGCGCCTTCTTCTTCGCGTCCGCAATCACTCGATCGCGGTTCATGGTGAATCCGTCGGTTGCGCGCAGGTAGCCAAGACGCGTGGCGTCAGGACCGCTGGTCGAGACTCTCGCGAACGCGATAGTCTCGAACGCGCGCTGCACGTACGGCAGCAGGTTGCCTGTCGCGCCGGCGGGGCGCGCCTCGAGGCTCCGGATGAGCATCTCCTTGGTGCCGCCGCCGCCGGGGATGAGGCCGACGCTCGTCTCGACAAGGCCGATGTAACTTTCCACGGCGGCCTGCACGCGGTCGGCGTGCAGCATGATCTCGCAGCCGCCGCCAATCGCGAGGCCGCGCGGCGCCACGACAACGGGCACGTCGGCGTATTTCAGCGCCAGCGTCGCGGACTGGAACGCGCGCACCATGCCGTCGATCTCGTCGAACCGTCCGGCACCGGCAGCCAGCACGAGCCGCGCCAGGTTCGCGCCGGCGGAGAAGTTGACGGCCTCGTTTCCTACGACGAGCGCCCGGAAGTTCCGCGCGGCTTCCTGCACGCCGGCGTGCAGCATCCCGATGGCGTCGGCGTCGATCGTGTTCATCTTCGAGTGGAACTCCACCGCGAGGACGCCATCGCCGAGATCGACGAGGCTGGCGCCATCCGCGGTCTGCACCACCCGCGACTGTTCTCTGGCCGAGCGGATGACCTCGAGGCCTGCGCCGACGGGCGGCAGGGCTCCCTCGCGAAAGCGCTGCCGGCTCCTCCCGAGCACCTGCTGGAGCAGGGGCGGCGGGGTTGTCAGCGAGAGTGCCGTCACCACGTCGCGCACGCCGATCGCATCGAGGATCTCAAACGGACCGAGATTCCAGCCGAATCCCCACCGCATCACGCGATCCACATCGTCGATGGAGTCGGCGATGGCTGGCGTCACGCGAGTCGCGTGCACCAGCACCGGCCCGAGCGTGTTGCGGAGAAATGCTCCGACCCGGTCCTGCCCCAGGAACAACATGCGCAGCCGTTTGCCGGAATCGGCCGCGGCGCCGGCATCTTCCAGCGCCGGGAGGGATACGTGCCGGGTGGGCACGTACTCGAAGGTCGCCGGATCGAGCACGAGAATCTGCGATTCACCATCCGGGCGTTTCACGCGCTTGTAGAAGCCCTGTCCGGCCTTCTCGCCGACCCACCCGCGCGTGAGCAGTTCCGCCACAATCGACGGGAGTTCGAATGCGCTGCGCGCGTCCGGATCCGGCAATCGGTCGGCGAGCGACCTCGCCACCTGTGCGAACACGTCGAGTCCGGCAAGATCCAGCGTCCGGAACGTCGCGCTCTTCGGCCGCCCGATGGCAGGACCGGTCATGGCATCGATTTCCTCGATCGAGTACCGGCCGCCGGCGAGCGCGTCGAGAATCAGGGCGACCGCGAAGACACCGAGGTGGTTGCCGATGAACCCGGGCGTGTCCTTTGCCACGACCACGCCCTTGCCGAGGCGGAGATCCGCGAAGCGCCGCACGAGGTCGACGGTGGCGACTTCGGTGCCGGAGGCCGGCACGAGTTCGAGGAGGTGGAGGTAGCGCGGCGGGTTGAAGAAGTGCGTGCCCAGGAAGTGGCGCCTGAAATCGTCGGACCGGCCGTCGGCCAGCGCGTTCACCGGGAGGCACGAGGTGTTCGTGCTCACGATCGACCCTGGGCGCCGTTCGTCGTCCACGCGGGCCAGGAGCGCCCGCTTCGCGCCGATCTCCTCGATGACGGCTTCGATGATCCAGTCGCAGCCGCGGAGGATCGCCGCGGAATCACCGAATCCAGCTGTGCGGATTCGCCCTGCGGCATCCGGCGTGAAGTACGGCTCGGGGGTGAGGGTTCGGAGCCGATCGAGACCCTTCTCTGCGAGGCCCGGCGTCCGATCGAACAGATGGACGTCGACGCCGACGCTCGAAAAGAGCGCCGCGATCTGGGCTCCCATGGTGCCCGCGCCAAGAACCGCTACGGATCGAATCATGTTCGCAGGGAATCAGCATCGGCCGGCCGGCGCGTCGCTGTCAAGCAGAGCCCGGCCGGCGCGCGCGCGTTTCACGCCGCTACGCATCGATCCCGGCGTAGAATCCCGTCCGATGTGCACCGACCGGGCCGGCCGAGCCTCCGTGATCGGGTTGTTCGCGCTCACGCTCTTTGCGGGATCCGCGTTGTTGTTCCTCCTCGAGCCGATGGTCGGCCGCATGCTTCTGCCCCGGCTCGGCGGCGCGCCCGCCGTCTGGAACACGTGCCTGGTGTTCTTCCAGGTCGCGCTCCTCGGCGGCTACCTCTACGCGCGCCTGTCGGCGCGGTACCTGTCTCCGCGTCGGCAACTCGTCAGCCACGCTTTCGTCCTGCTGCTGCCCCTCCTCGTGCTGCCGGTCCGGGTCGCTCACACGAGGCTGCCGGCGACCGGGCACAGCCCGGTCGTCTGGCTGCTCGGAGCGCTCATCGCGTCGGCTGGCCTGCCGTTCTTCGTTCTCGCGACGACGGCACCGCTCCTCCAGCAGTGGTTCGCCCACACGGATCATCCGGACGCCGAGGATCCCTACTATCTCTACCAGGCGAGCAACCTCGGCAGTTTCGCCGCGCTCGTGGCGTATCCCTTCCTGGTCGAGCCCGCGCTCGGCCTCCGCATGCAGGGCCTCGTGTGGGCCGGGGCTTACGGCGCGTTCGTGCTCCTCGTCTTCGCGTGTGCATTCGTGGCGTGGCGCCACCGGGCGACGGCGACGGCCGCCGTGGACCACGCGCCAGCGTCCTCGCCGCAGGATCGCCGCGCGGACGACACGTTGCGCCGCAGCTGGGGGCGGGAAGCCCGGGATGGGGGAGTTACCTGGACGACGAGACTGCGCTGGACGGCGCTGGCCGCTGTACCGTCGAGCCTGCTGATGGGTCTGACGACGTATCTCTCCACCGACATCGCCGCAGTTCCGCTGCTGTGGGTGATCCCGCTCGCGCTCTACCTGCTGACCTTCGTCGTCGCGTTCGCCCGCCGGCCGTTCGTGTCGAGTTGGCTCCTGACGGTTCTGACGCCCATCGTCGTGCTGCCGTTGCTGCTCGGGCTGATGATCGAAGCCACCAGACCGGCGTGGGCACTTGGTCCGCTGCATGTGACCACCTTCGTGGTCGTGGCCCTCATGTGCCACCGGCAACTCGCAGACGCACGCCCGGACCGGCGGCACCTGACCAGCTTCTACCTCTGGATATCGGTGGGCGGTGCGGCAGGCGGGCTGTTCAACGCTATTGCGGCGCCGCTCCTGTTCCGGACCATCGTTGAGTACCCGCTCGCGCTCCTTGCGGCGTGCTTCCTCAAGCCGCCGCTCGGGAAGCGCGGCGAAGGGCCGACAACCGTCCGCGACATCTGGCTGCCCATCGGCGTGGGCGCACTGACCCTGGCCGCGACGCACGCGGCCTCACGCGTGTCCGATGTTCATCCGGCCGCGGCGGTGGCGGCGCTTGCCGTGGCTGCGGCCGTCTGCTACCTGTGCTCGGCGCGCCCGGTGCGATTCGGGCTCGCCGTGGCGGCGCTGCTCGTGGCGGGCTTCGCCAGGCCGAA
>Ga0209668_10000546_pt1 | contig 15461 bp, 16 predicted proteins | sample FrelakmetPLP11PL_FD_187150 | JGI IMG/M metagenome (GOLD analysis project Ga0209668, IMG submission 187150) | Freshwater lake sediment microbial communities from the University of Notre Dame, USA, for methane emissions studies - PLP11 PL (SPAdes)... | ecosystem: Environmental > Aquatic >... | reverse complement strand
AATTACATTCCCAACTTATTTAAAGAACTGCGTAAAACTTATGGTGATGAGCCGCATTTTCTGCATGATGCTCATCATCGTTTAACACCCATAGAAGCTGCTCGTTTAGGAAAAGAATTAGAGCCGTATCACTTGTTTTGGTTAGAGGATACGGTGCCGGCAGAGTTACAAGAAGGTTTTCGAATTATACGCCAACATACAACAACTCCCCTTGCAGTAGGAGAGGTTTTTAACACGATATGGGATACGCAAATTTTATTTACTGAACAGCTGATTGATTATATTCGTATGTCTGTGGTGCATGGTGGTGGAATTTCACATTTGAAAAAAATTGCAGCAATGGCTGAAGTTTATCATGTGAAAACAGGATGCCATGGCCCAACCGACGTTTCTCCTATCACTATGGCTGCGGCTTTACATTTCGATATTTCCATAAATAATTTTGGTATACAGGAATATATGCATCATACCGAAAAGACTAACGAGGTATTTCCACATCATTATAGCTTTGATAAAGGCTATTTATATCCTAGTGATCAGCCAGGATTAGGTGTAGATTTTAATGAGAAGTTGGCAGAAAAATACCCTTACGAACGCGCTTATCTTCCCATTAATAGAAAACTAGATGGTACTTTATTTAATTGGTAAGAATTATTTATGTTTTATTAATATAAGTCCCTCATAAAGAGAGACTTATGCTTTTCAATTTGTTAGTTTTTACTTGATAAGAGACTAATTAATGTTTTCACAAATTCAGCAGGATCGTCCAGTTGCTCGCCTTCGGCAAGTATAGAGATCCCTAAAAATATATGTGACCATTCTGCAAGACGAGTATCATCTTGTTCATTCTTCAAATCTTGAATAAATTTATGCTTGGTGTTTAGTTCCAGTATAGGTTTACTATCCGGGATCTTCTGCCCAGTGGCCTCTAGCATACGTTTTATTTGGCTATTTAAAGCATTTTGTTCTTTTATGATACAGGCTGGAGAATTGGTTAAACGTTGTGAAATACGAACTTCTTTAACTTTATCCTTAAGTACTTCATAAATCTGCTTTAATAGAGAGCCAAATTCATCTTCGTGTTGCTTTAGTAACTCTTCACTCTCTTTTTCTGCTATCCCGGATATATCCGAATCTTTGGCAACAGATTGCAAACCTTTTCCGTCAAATTCTGTTAAATGAGCGACTAGCCATTCATCGATACGATCATGGAGAAGCAATACCTCTATTTCTTTCTCATGAAAAATTTCTAAATTAGGACTATTACTTGCCGCTGCAAAATTTTCTGCGGTAATATAGTATATTTTGTCTTGCTGAGGCTTCATGCGCGTTACATAATCCTCTAAACTTACTGTTTGCGCGCTATTATTTAAGTGAGTCGAACTAAATCTTAAAAGTTTAGTTAATGCATCTCGATTAACAAAATCTTCTGCTAAACCTTCTTTTAAAATATTGCCAAATTCCTCCCAAAATTGTACATATTTTTCAGTTTGTTCTTTGGAAAGATAGATTAAGGTTTCAAGAATTCGCTTGGTTATAGCCGAGCGAATTTTATCAATTTGTTTATTACTTTGTAAAATTTCTCGTGAAATATTTAATGGAAGATCATTGCTGTCGACAATTCCTTTTACAAACCGTAAATAACGCGGTAGAAATTGTTCGGCATCATCCATAATGAAAACACGTTTAACATATAGTTTTAAACCTCGAGGCTTTTCATGGTTCCAAAAATCAAATTGGCCTGCCGATTGAGGGATATAAATCAAAGTAGTATATTCTTGGTTCCCTTCAATTTTGTTATGAATCCAAGTAAAAGGATCATGTTTATCACCTGTAAAATGATTATAAAACTCCTTGTATTTTCCATCAGTAATCTGATCTTTAGGTAATGTCCATAGTGCTGTAGCATTATTAACTATTTCCCAATTTGTTTTAGCTTCTTTTTCAATAACTGTGCTCTCTATCGTATGAGATGAAGTTTCGCTTGTTGTAACATTCTTTATCATACTTATGGGCATACTATGATCAAAATATTTAGTAATAATACCCCGTAGGCGCCAATCTTCTAAAAATTCTTCTTCACCTTTTTTTAAATACAAGGTGATCTCAGTACCCCGTTCGGCCTTGGTTATACTTTCAATGGTATACCCACCTTTATCAGAACCTCTGTCGTACTCCCAACAAACCGCCTTTTTTTGCGGTTCGCCAGCTGCGCGGGTTTTGACAGTTACTTTGCTTGCGACCATAAATGCAGCATAAAATCCAACCCCAAATTGGCCAATAACCTGGGTGTCTTTGTTAGCATCTCCAGTCAAAGATTCTAAAAATTCTTTGGTCCCTGATTTTGCAATCGTGCCAAGATTTGCTATAACTTCATCCCAAGTCATACCTATTCCATTATCAGTTAATTTAATAGTACGATTGCTTTTATCAGTAATTAGCGTAATTTTTTGCTCAGTATCGTTTTCTAAAATTTCTGAATTTGATAAAGCATTAAAACGTAATTTTTCAATGGCGTCGTGGGCATTGGAGATAAGTTCACGTAAAAAAATCTCTTTATTGCTATAAAGCTTATTAATGATTAAGTCTAATAGTGGTTCGTTTGCTGCTTGAAAGCCTAATGTTTGTTTTTCAACAACGGTCGTCATAAATCCAATTCCTCTTATGCTAATAAAAATACCAATATGCACAACATGAGGGCAAAATTTCCAATTTCAAGTAGGGATTTTCTCTAAAACAAGCATTTTTTTAGTTTTTTTAAAGATTGGCTAAATAAAGTATTTCTCTAAGTATAGTTTCTGAACCTACTGTATAGCCCAAATCGTAAATCTCTTGAGGCGTAAGTTTTTCTAAAATTAAGGGATTATTTGCAATTTCTAAAGCAGTTAATTTTTTTTGCGTATTTTTGGTTGCATGAGTAATTTCTAACGTAAAAATAGTTTGTTGAAGGATATGATTAAAATTTTTAGCAATCAACTTATAATAGGCTTGACATGGAAAAAGAATAATATTTTCTCGTTTACATAAAAATTTTTTGTTCGAAATGTTTAAAATTTTTAACAAATCTATGGGAGATAATGCTTTTAATAGTTTTTTATCATTAGAGATATCTCTAGCATATAATTTAGATACAAGATTTTTTCCAACGAGCTGCAAGGTAAATAGTATTTCTCCGTTGGCGCAAATTTCCTCATCAATAATGCGTAATGAAAAAGGACAAATATTAGCTTTTTGTAGTAACTTATATTTTGCTTTAATTGTTGAAATAGTGTTTTCTACGTATTTAAAATCCAAGCTAATATCCTCCAATTATTTTAAATCAAAAATTATCGATTATTTTGTAATAAGTTAGTCGAAGAATCATCTATTTCGCCTTCATTTTTTTTTACACCTATGCAGCAAGTAAAAAGTTGGAAAAACGACCGTATAACATTTGTTTTTCCTTTTAAATCTTTAGGACTTAGCTTATTAATAATATTTTTCTTGCTGGGGTTATTTTGGTGAAATTTAATTAAATCTTCTTTATCTGCTAATTTGAATTTTTCAAACTCGAAAGGGCCGACACATTTACAGGTTACTAGTGCATATTTTCCATTAGTATAAGCACCAAACCAATCACCAAATTTATCGCCCGTTTCGCTTTTTTGAATAATAACATTTTCGTTATTTTTTACCTCTTCTCTCGATTTCCAATCTCCATTGACATCTATTTTTTCTATAATTAATGGTTCACCTAATATTAATTTAAACTCTTCTTTAGTATCTTTTAAGCTATGCCAGCTGGACACAGCTTGGTTAGGCAAAAGATAAAAAATTACTGTTTGATCATTAGTGCGGATAAATTCACGATAAAATCCACCTTCTCTATGCGGAATTAAATTAAGATTTTCTTGTATATTATCAGCGGTTATATGAAAATTTTCACTAAATTTCCTAAGGAAATCTATATAATTTTTAATTATATTAAATTCATCTTTTTTTTCATTTTCACTTAAATTTTTTATCTCTGTAAGATATAAATTTAAATGCCCAATTAAAATTTTAGGAGAGTACATCGTTGTTTTCCTTTTATTAAATTAAAAATTATCTGAAGGGATTGAAGTCGGTTTCAGTATCATAAACATCAAGTTGTTCTTCCATTTTTAAGAAACCAGTAATTAGTGAAGCCGGCCATACGCCTAACAAAGAATATAATATTTCGATAGAATAAACCGATAAAATCATATATCCTAATTGTGAAAAATGTACATGGCCACTAAATCCAAATAATATAGTGACCAAAACTAAAATAAATCCTCCAATAGCAGATGATCCTAAACTGCGTAGCCAAAAGTGTCTACCTTTCATTAATATTTTCCATTTTGAAATGATATAGATATTGATAAAACTACTACTTACTACAGCCAATATTCCAGCTAATACAAATCTAAAAATAGGATCAATTACTTGATTGTAAGAATTCTGGTCATGCCAGAAATTTGGAGAAGGTAAATGAATGATTAATTTTATAGCAATTGAAAAAAATAATTCACAAGCTAGTGTAATCCAAATGATCTGTTTGGCAGCATTATATCCATAGACTTCCGCAATTATATCGCCAATAATATATGTCAAAGGGAAAATGAGAGGTGCACCAGGCACTAACGCAGGACCTAGAAATACTAATTTATATGCTACGACATCTGCCGCTAAACTAATCGTAATGTTTATCATCCCTAAGATAAGGATATATTGATTAATATTTTGTGGCGCCGTTGCTTTTTTCATCCTCGAAATCAACATAATATTTACTTTTTTTATAATTCATTCTTATTTGTATAACTACGCCTAAAATTCTGTAAAGATCAGAAAATTTAATAATTTCGGATTCAGTATTTAAATTTTTAAAATAGATTTCATTTTCATAAATAATTTTTTGCATAAGCAATGGTTTAGACATCCCTTTTTTATGAACAATGATAAAATCTCGATTACGCCCCTTTAAACTAGGATCAATGACTAGCAAAGATCCAGCTAAAAAATTATTCGTACTATTATCTTTTATTACTAAGGCAAAACTATTTTCATTTAAAGTTATATCTCTTATCAATAATGAAGAAAAAGCTAAATAATACCTATTTTTTGGAGTATTAATAATATCTTTCCAATGTATTAAAGGGACGGTTAGGCCATTGTTTTTTTTAGGTAAGGCTTCTCTTCCAGTTAACTGATCGAGTGATACTGAGAAATAACTTGCAATGGGAGCCAATGACGCCAGCGTTGGGTTATTTTCCTTGTTTAGCCGTAATCGTTTTAGTGTTGAGAGAGGAATGCCAGTATGTTTGTGGAGTTGATTAATATTTATTCCCCACTTTTTTATTAGATATTCTAAAGTGTTGTTTAGCGTGTGTTTAAACGACAATTGAAATAAACCTCTGCAAAGTCACTTTTTTGCAATTTACTATGCTAGAAACATTATCTTTATATCATTCAAATAATGCCCAGAGCGAATAAATTAAACAAGATCCTTGCTAAATTATTTTTTTAAATTCTAAAAATTATGCCAGTTATACAATTTTAAATCAAATTTTTATATTGTTGCAAAATAGTCCATAAATGGACTATCATAAATTATAAAAAATAACATTTAACATTTAAATTTTTAAGCAAGGAGAGAAAGATAAGTGGATAAAAAAAAAGAATTTTATTAGTTGAAGACCAACTGATTATTCAACGAGTGCATAGTATTTTTTTAAAAAAAATGGGTTATCAAGTTGATATTGCTATAAATGGGGAACAAACATTGAAAATGTGTTTAAGTAGCATTTATCACCTAATTATACTTGATGCCGGCTTGCCTGATATGCAAGGTGTTGAAGTGGGAAAAAGAATTCGACTATTAGAAAAAAATAACAAAGTGAATCGAAAACCGATAATATTGTTAAGCGCATATCCTGCTAATAATTTAAAAAAATGGTGCCAAGAAGCCGAATTAGATAATTTTTCAACTAAACCCATTCCATATAAAGATTTATGTATTATGCTAGAAAATATTTTTAATCAGAAAACAGTTAATAATAACATTATTTAAACTGAATATTTGATTATTTAAGTTAAATGAAAAAACCCCTAAAACGTTAGTTTCAGAGGTTTTTAATTTTCAGATTTTTATGCTTAAAAATTTTAAATATAGCAAGCAGAGCGATAAGTAGCTTAAATTTATTTTAAATTAGCTAATTAGCGAAATTTGCTGAAAAAGTTAGAGGGGGCTCTTTTTCCTCCTTTTTTTCAGATGATGGCTCATGATTAATGACACAGGCCAATATCCAAGCAACGCCTAATTCGAGCCCTGCTAATACAACTCCGACTAATACACCATCTATTATCATATTTGTCTCCCCCATTCAATTGTTGAAATTTCTTAGTTAAATTTAGGAAATTTTAGTTATTTTTTTCTAATAAAACGAATTAAAAAATCGTCATGTTTTTTAAAAACAAAAACTAATTTCTAAATTCCTATTAATTGATTCCCTATTAATATTGGACTTTTACTTGTAAAAGGGGTAGTGGGCCGAGATGAAAGGGTTGTAAGTGGTTGGATAAGAAAGATGCAATTCAATGCCTATAGCAATTGACCTATCTATATGTAAGCCAAATCTTAGGTAAAAGCTATTTGAACTCCATTACTAATAAATAAAACGCCTGCAATACCAAGTCCCACTAATAAAGGTCTTCCTCCTTTAACTCTAAACCCTTTAGCTAAAGAATTTTTTCTATAGCGCCCACGCCAGGCCATAAGAGAAGGGAGCAAAATAAAAAGAATTGCGCAATAAATTCCAGCGTAACTTAATGCGCCAATAAAAGCACCTGGATAAAAAAGTACTACCGTCATAGGAGGTAAAAAGGTAGCTAAATACACAATAACCCCCCCTTTCCCTTGTTTAGTAGTGCGTAGACCATCGGCCAAAAAATCAGATAAGCTCAAACCACTCGCAAGAAAAGAGGTAGCCAGACAAATAGAAGTGAAAATTCTGGTCATGAAAGTAATTAATGGGTTATTTAATGTCTTACTTAATTGCATAACAAATTCACTGGTTGAGTGTTTGGAATGTAATATGTTAATTAGTCCATAATTTCCTTCACGAGGAAGCACCCCCATAATGCATAGATCCCAAAATAAATAACAAAATAAAGGAATTAAGCTTCCTATTAAAATTGCCTTTCGTAATTTGGGAATATCGTCTTTAAAATAAGTACGTAGGCTTGGTATAATATTCGCAAAAGTGAATGAAGTTATCATCACTGTTGCACCGCTTGTTAAGTAAAGCATGTTTCCATCTATTAATTTAGATCTAGAGATGGAAGGGATAATAAATAAAATAAGTAAAATATAAATACTAAGCTTACTAAACATTAAGCCCCGGTTCACATAATCGACATAATGAATGCCTTGGTAAACCACATAACTTAAAATACCAACAAATAAAAGAATAGATAACCAGTTGGGTATTTTAAAACCTAAATTAAGCAATAAGCCATTGAGAAAATCTCCACCGCCAGCCATATAAGCGGCAAGGACAGAATAAAATAATAAAAGATAACTTATCCAGGCAATAGACTCACCCCAGCGCCCTAATAAAATTCGTGACATGGAAATAATATTGGTATTGGCAGGGAGCCATAGATTAACTTCAAGCACTAAAAAAGCGCTGGCGGTCATTATGAACCAGCATAGCAATAGAAGAATCAAAGAGTTTGTAAACCCTGCTTCGGCTGTGGCAATAGGTAATGCTAACATCCCCCCCCCTATTGCTGTGCCTACTATGAGTAAAATACCTCCAAGAAGCTTAGTATCTAATTTTTTAAACATAAAAGAGCTAAAAAAAATGCAAATTGAGTATTTTAATATCTAAACTTAACCGTACAACAAACACTTTTATGACACAAGTAAAATGTTCCCATTAAAAATTGAAATACTATTTAATGATTCGATTCCAGAATCAATATGATAACTGTATTTTTATTTGACAAATTTTACTGGGGAAAAATTTGAATTAGGCTTATTTGTTCTTGGCGCAAAAAGACCTAGCATCAATATTGTTTAATTGCATACTGTAAGATACCAAGAATCCTTTTTTGGTAAGATCTAAGGTGTCTGAACTAAGAAAACAAGTTTTTTGCTTAAGATTTAGTTAAGTTTTCCTAACGGTAGAAGCCAAAAAATATTCATTTTTTGAGTAAAAAACCCATTTTTAGCTCATTTTGTAGGCGAAATAACTACAAAAAAGCGTATATTGCTTTTTAATAGAAAGAGCTATAAAACCACTACTTTGTTACCTAACTTATTAAGTGGTAATATGGTATTTATGACACAAGTTAATGTTCCTATCTACGACCCTGCTGAAAGTAAGAGTAAGGGTAACCAGCTTTATTTAACTCCTTCAGCTATTCAACATATTAAAAAAATCCTTACTAAGCAAGTAGGAGAAAAAAGTTTCCGTTTGAGTGTTAAGCGTGCTGGTTGTTCAGGTTTTGCTTATGTGGTGGATTATATAGATAGCTTCGATTCCGACGATTTAAAATTTTCTATTGATGATGAATTAGTTGTTTTTGTTGATCGTGCAAGCTTCCCAATTCTGCAGGGAATTTGTATCGATTACGTACAAAGCGGACTTAATGGGACGCTGAAATTCATTAATCCAAACCAAACGGCCGCCTGCGGATGTGGCGAAAGTTTTAGTATAGAGGAAAAAATAGAGGATTAATTTCCTCACCCTATGATCTGTAAAATTATTACGATAAATAACAAATTGGGACTACATGCACGCGCTTCTATGAAGTGGGTCAAAATCGCAAGATGTTTTATTAGCCAAATTACACTCAAATGTAATGGTAAACAAGTAGATGGAAAGAGTATTTTAGAAGTGATGGGCCTTACTGCTCGACAAGGTAGTCCTGTTGAAGTTATCGTTCAAGGAGAAGATGAAGCGGTAGCTTTAACAGTATTAGAAAAATTAGTTACAGACAGGTTTGGTGAGGAGGGGTGAAGATACTGTGCCGACTTTTTTGTAGCCTATTTGCGCTTTATTTTTCATTTATCTCTTTAAGCTTTGCAGACACGCAAAGCGATGGAATCGTCAAACAATTAATCTTTTTAAACCAGAATTATCCAATTCAGCGTCGAATTGAAATTCAGAGCGCCGCATTATTAAATACACCTTACTTAGAAGGAGCACTTGGTGAAGGTGTTAATGGGAGATACGATCAAAATCCCTTATATCGATTTGATTATTTTGATTGTGAAACCTATGTTGATACTGTTATGGCACTGGCATTAGCCAAGGATCTTTCAGATTTTAAAAACAAAATAAATCAAATTCGTTATAATCAGGGTAATGTGGATTTTACGCAACGTAATCACTTTCCTAGTGCTGATTGGATTCCCAATAATAGAAAAAATGGATATATCCGTGAGCTGAGCTATTTAATTGCAGGTCAAAAAACTAGACTGACTAGCACTCGGATAAACTTGCGAAATTGGTACCGCAATTTAACAGCAGATAGGATTCAAATTCCTTATTTAAATCTTCAAGAAAAACAATTACGATTATCTCAATTAAAAAAAGAGGGTGCGGCATTATATGGCAGTAAAAATGTAAGTATATCTTATATTCCGGTTTTTGAATTGTTACAAAATCCTAGATTGAGGCAAAGAATCCCTACGGGAAGTTTAATTTTTTTTGTCGGCCATGATTCTTATCTAAGTTTTCGAATAGGAACTCCTATGAATGTATTACATATGAGCTTTGCTATTTGGAATAGCGGTCAGCTTTATTGTCGCATGGCTTCGTCGAAAGCGGGAAGAGTTTTAGATGTTTTTTTCCCAGATTATTTAAAAACCTATTTATCACTTGGTACTTTGGATGGTATAAGCGTATGGTCTATCTCAGAGTAAGCTTAGATTATTTTGTTCCTGCTATCATCATTTTTTCTAAAAAGATTGAGCCTGTTTGAACAGAGCTCTTATTATTAATATCATTGCCTATAGCCATGATATTTTGATACATATTTTTTAAATTACCCGCGATAGTGATTTCTTCTACGGGATATTGTATCTCTCCATTTTCAACCCAAAAACCAACTGCCCCTCGAGAATAATCACCTGTTACTAAATTAATACCTTGACCCATAACTTCAGTGACGAGTAAGCCTTTTCCCATTTGTTTTATTAGGTCATTAAGATTAAATTGACTTGTTTTCAATAAAATATTATGAAACCCTCCCGCATTTCCTGTTGTTTGTAGGCCTAGCTTTCTGGCTGAATAACTATTTAATAAATAGCCACATAAAATACCTTCATCAATTAAAACACGATCACTAGTACGGACCCCTTCATCATCAAAAGGAACACTTCCTAAAGCACTCTGCAAGTGAGGTTTCTCATAAATAGAAATTTTTTTAGCAAAAATAGATTTTCCGATATGGTTAACTAAGAAAGAGGCATTACGATACAGATTTCCACCCGAGATTGCTTCAAGAAAAGTTCTAATTAAGTGATTGGCAATTTCTGAATGGAAAATCACTGGTACCTGGCAAGTGGAGATACGTTTTGCACTAAGGCGTTTAAGCGTGTTATCCGCGGCATCTTGAGCCAATTTTTCAATTGATTGTAACCGATCAGGACTGCGATTTATTGTGTAACTACCATCGCGCTGCATACCCATTTTATCTTTTGCTATTAGATTACAAGAAATGTTGTGCAACGAGCTAGGATATCCCGCCAAAAATCCATTACTATTAGCATAAACATAAATAGCTTCTTGTGTAGATAAGGTGACTCCTTCTGAAAATGTTAATCGCTTATCTTTAGCGAGAGCATTAGCTTCACACTCTTTACCTAATGCAATAGCATTCTGTGGATCCATCGACCAAGGATGATAAAGATCCAAATCAGGCGGTGTTTTTTCTAAAAATTTGGGTTCTGCTAAGCCACTAAAGGGATCCTCAGTAGTAAAACGCGCTATATGACTGGCCGCTTCTAAAGTACTTTTAATAGCTTGAAGGTTAAAATCTGAGGTGCTTGCGGAACCTTTTTTGTGACCAAAGTAAACATTTATTCCTAAACTTTTATTTCGATTATGTTCGATTGTTTCAACTTCTTGATTGCGAACAGTAACTGAAAAGCCAGTATCATGACTAATACTAACTTCAGTTTGAGTGGCCCCTAGTTTTTTTGCCATGCTCATCAGTTCAGTTAGCAAATTTTTATAATCTGCTTGCTTATTTATTAACTCTAGTGGATGCTGATGTTTTATTTGTGTAGGCATAAAACCAGTTTCTCAATGTTTAAATGTAAGAGAGTATAGCGATGGGTATTAAATTTCGCTAGACTAGTGTATCTACGATAAGGCAAATTCCGCAAAGGTTAAACAAAATGCAACAGTTCATTGAATTTAGTTTACGACATTGGGAGCTGTGGCTAGCTTTTTTTATTATTTTAATGTTATTACTGACTTTTGAATTGCATGCTAAGCTAACGGGGACATTGCCTCTTAGTGTTCAGGAAGCTATTTTTAAGGTTAACCGAGAAGATGCAATTTTTTTAGATGTTCGTGATGCGCTTAGTTTCAAAAAAGGGCACATCGCTGAGTCCATTAATATTCCTTTTTCCGAGTTGAAAGCTAAACTAAGCGAGCTTGACTCATATCGAGAAAGGCTTATTATCATTAACTATAGCCAGGGACAATCACACCATAAAATTGGTAGACTATTAAAAAACGCGGGGTTCACAAAGTGTTATCACCTTAAAGGTGGAATTATGAGTTGGCAGAATGCAGCTTTACCTATCATTAAAAGCTAGTTCTTGATTATTATAAAGGGGTATTTATATGAAAAAAGTAGTGATATATACCAAAGAAGGCTGTCCTTATTGTAAAGATGCTAAAGAATTGCTGAGCAAAAAAGGAATTAAATATCAGGAAATAGCCAATGTTGATGAAAATCCTGATAAGTTAGCAGAGATGATAGAATTGAGTGGTCAACGTTCCGTTCCACAAATATTTATTAATGAAAAATCTATCGGAGGTTTTGATAATTTATCTAAATTAGCTACCTCTGGTAAATTAGATATCTTATTAAAAGACGAGTAATTTATGAGCCAATCCAGCAAGCCCACCCAACAGCCCGAATTTATTATTCAGCGTGTTTATGTTAAAGATTTATCACTTGAGACTCCTCATTCTCCTCAGGCTTTTCAAGAAGAATGGCAGCCAGAATTAAACTTGCAGTTTACTATGAATACAAGTGATATTGGTGCGGATAGTCATGAGGTTGTCTTACAAATCACTGTGACTGCAAAATCGAAAGATAAAACCTTATTTTTGGTAGAAGTAAAACAAGCGGGTCTTTTTACGTTAAAAGGATTCACTGAAGAACAAAACCATCAAGTGATGAGCATAACCTGTCCTACTATTTTATTTCCCTATGCCAGAGAGGCTGTTTCAGATTTAGTTGGCCGAGCTGGGTTTCCCCCTCTTTACTTAGCTCCAGTTAATTTTGAAGCATTGTATGCTCAACAAATGCAAGAACAGGATGATAAAGGTGGTAATGGAAAAAAAGAAAATTCTTCGAATTCGATTATTACGCATTAATTTTTGAGCGTGTTTACGGTAGCGTTGACAGGCGGTATCGCAAGTGGCAAGTCTACAGTTGCCCGTTATTTTGCTGAATTGGGAGTAAGTATTATCGATGCTGACAAAATTAGTCGTGAGTTTATTGATAATTCTTCGGATATCCGCAACCAATTAATTGCACGTTTTGGTTCTTGCCTATTAAAAAAAAATGAAACTATCGATCGGGATAAACTACGAGCAATTATTTTCGCTTGTTCCAAGGATCGTGAATGGTTAGAACAGTTACTGCATCCTTTAATTTACCGAGCAATACAATTTGCGATTAAAAAAGCAACAGGTAAATATTGTCTATTAGTAATACCTTTACTTTTAGAAGGAAGGACTTCTCATTTACTTAAGGAAAAACCCTCTACGGAGGATTATATTAAATTAAATCGTATTTTATTGGTCACTACCTCACGAGAGCTGCAAGTTCAACGTGCCCACGAACGCGATCGATTGGAAAAAAACCAAATTGATGCCATTTTAGCCGCACAAATATCAGCTACTGAAAGTATTAAACGGGCAGACGATATTATTCATAATGAATCCAGCTTACAAAGCTTAGATAGTTCAATCATCGCATTGCATGAAAAATATTTATCATTATTACAGGCGTCAAAAAATTCTCTTGATGCTTCGACCTTTCCTGGTTATTATCTCGTCTTTAAATAGGAATGATTCTTAATATCATTTAATAGATTCTTAAGCTAAGTAATTTATACTGTATAAAAAATTGATTTATACCATTGAAACGAGAGTGCGTTATGAAAAAAAAAGAAGTAGTAAAGTCAGCTTTTGGTTGGCTGCTAGCAGGTGCCCAAGTTGCTTCTGATGGATTATCCAGTGCAAGGCAAATTGTAGATTTTACTCCTTCTCCTTATGCAAAATATGCAGCATGTGGCGCAACTATAGTAGAAGGGGAAATCTATAGAAAAAATATTGTTGAAGGATTTAGTAGGTTTAGCTTATTAAGTGAAAACTTACTATGGGAATATTTAATTATTGAGAAATTTGAACATGACTTGTTTTTTATAGAACAATATGAGAAAGAAATAAAAGAGAATTTATATGATTTTTTAATTGATATTAACGAAAAATATATACTAAATAAAATTGATAATGATGAAAATGATTTTCTAAATAAATATAAGAAATTACTCAAAAATGAAAATTATTCAATTAATACTAAAAATCAAGAAGAAGAAATTAAAAAATATTTTTTTAATTTTAAACATACAAGAAACGGAACTCAAAACTATGTTGAACCTAAAGATGATCTTCGATTATCAATTTTACAAGAAAATCTAAAAAAACTCATATTCCTAAAAACAAGCTCCTTTGTAGCTAGCTACATTATGAATCAACAATTTCTTAAGCAAGCTAAATTGGACCATGAAAAGGAATCTGATATCAAAGATGCAGAAACTCAATTAAAACTTTTAAGAAAACTATTAATCAAATCGGTAGTAGAAGAAGGAAGTTGTGAGGTTTTAAATAACGAAGCAAATCTTAGCGCAGATTTCATTAACGAACTTAAGGAAGAAATATCTAGAAAAGCTGTAAAATTATGGGCTTTACGCTTTGGAATGTTGTTTAGTCTTGGGGTAGGGTTATGTACAGGAGCTATTACTTTCTATACTTTCCCAGTCGTCTTAACTGCTTTAGGTTTGTCTTTAACAATCGCATCCGCAGTCATCTGGCCGTTAGCCATTTTAGCAGCCATTTCGTATGCCATTTTAATTTATAATACTATTACTGATTTGATTTTAAATGAGACTTTATCAAAATGGTGGAAAGAATTTAATAGGGAAATAGATCAAAGTTATCCAATAAAACCTAATGTATTAAAGTATATTTCTCTTGTAATTGGAAAATCACTCACCCAATTTTTTGGTAAGTTAATAAATTGGTTTAAATTTCAGGAACAAGAAAATTATTTTTCATATATATTAAGAATGGTATTAAGTGCTGCAGTGTTAATTTTTGGAATTATAGCTGCACTTACGACTGGTTATACCGCTTTTATTCAATTGCAAAACTACGTTAGTTTATCTGTGTGTGTTGTTACAGCGCTTCCTTTAATGCTAAGTGATTTATTATTTACTTTGAAAAATTCCTTTGAAACAGTCGGGTTATTGACAGGAATTTCCATTAATAGTTTGCTTAACCCAATGAAAAACTCTTATAAAAATTTTAAAGACCAAATAGCAACTGAAAATTATTTACAATGCTTTTTACATATATTACGTATTCCTTTAAAATTAATGCTTAGTGCGTTGAAGTTACTTATCTTCGTTTCTCATGTGATCTTTACTTCTGTCGCATCGGATAGATTCTTTAATTTTCCTTGTTGGCTAACCGTTTTTTTTGCAGCTGGGAGTGAATTACTGACAGATATATGCCCGCTTTTTGGTAACAAACAAGGGGAGCATCACGATCATGATCATGGTGGAATTTTTAATTGGATAGGGAAAATTATTTTTATTATTCCTGCGACTATTCTAGGAATTTTGAATTGTCTATTTAGCCAGATAAATCGTTTTACAAATTCTGAAACTTCTGCTTTAAGCCTTCGGGAAGCTATAAAACAAGAGTGGCAACAATTTGATATTATTCATGAGCATGAACATTTAACTGATAATGTAAGCTCATCAAATGAGTCTGAATCTGATCGAATACTACCTAAACCAGTTGCAATACAAAAAGCTATTCATATGTGCGACAAGCAAATAAACAGACTCAACAAAGGATTTTTTAAATCAGATTTAGCACAACAAAAAGTAGTGGTTTTCGGAGCGGATAATGAAC
>Ga0209668_10000545_pt1 | contig 15462 bp, 14 predicted proteins | sample FrelakmetPLP11PL_FD_187150 | JGI IMG/M metagenome (GOLD analysis project Ga0209668, IMG submission 187150) | Freshwater lake sediment microbial communities from the University of Notre Dame, USA, for methane emissions studies - PLP11 PL (SPAdes)... | ecosystem: Environmental > Aquatic >... | reverse complement strand
AAGATGTTCCTTTTGAAATCACTGAAATTGATGTACCAAGAATAGGCAAGAGAAAAGTTGTATCAGATGAATCAATGAAAAAATTGGATCTCAAGTGGACAATAGAAATTGGACTTGAAGTTGTTTCCTCTAATCAGTTGAAGGAATTAGAAGCAAAAAAATCTTAATGGCCTGGAAGTGTTTTGTTGAACCTTCTATTTTAAAAGCTGGAGATTATGATGAAATAGTTATTGATAGTGAGAATGGCCAATCACCCGAACCTGTATCGGTACAAGACATAAAGCAGGCATATATTGAAAATAGAGAATTGATTCTGTTCTTTGAAGATTGGAAGAAGGGATTGTTCTCTATTTCATTTTTAGATTACATGAATTTACCAGTAAAGTTGTTGGATGCAAAAAGATACTACGATTCAATATCAAGAATAGTAGAAAAGACCTAACACCATGGCACAACAAGTACAAGTTGATTTAATTGTTAATGATCAAGGTACTCCTAAAATTGAAAAGTTCAATGAAGAATTGAAACAGATTCCTCTTAATACAAAGGAGTCTCAAGAAGATCTGAAAAATTTAGGTGATGGTACAAAGAAAGTTGGAAAGGAAACATCAACTCTTTCTCAGTTAATTCGTGAAGAACGAATGGAGTCCAGACAAAGAAATTTTGTAATTAGGGAAACAGTAGGTGGTGTTCAAAATCTAACTTCTGCATTCGGTGGTGGCAATGGATTGACAAAAATGGTAATGGGTGCATCTGAAACAATATTTGGTTTAGACTTTGCTATTCAAGGAGCTGGAACTGCATTACAACAAACAGGTGGAAGAGCAGCAGGATTTGGAACTGCAATGGCTGGAATGGCTGTACCGTTGTCAATAGGAATTGGATTGTTTGCATTACTTGTAACTGAAATGACTAAGGCTCATGTTGAAAATGAAAGATTGTTAAAGTCAATTGTACAATTGGATTTGGTACTTGCAGGAATAGTTATTGAAGATCCTAAATTGAAACAATTAACAAGTGCTAGAAGTCTATTACTTGTTGAACAATCACAGTTGGCCGCACTTACAAAATATGTAGCAACTGATAACGAAATATTACGTCTCAAAGAACTTGAAAAACTGATTGCTGTTAATCAAATAGAAATTTCAAAACGTGGAAATGAATTAGAAAAAGAATATGGTAAAGAAGAAGAAAAAAGATTAGAAACATCAAGAGCAATTGTTCTCGGATCTACTGAAGCATTACAAATGCAATTGACTTCATTGAAAGAAAATCTTAATCAAGTAAAAATGGGTTCAGCTGAGTGGCATGTCATAAATAATAATATCACTACTGTTGAAGAAAAAATAAAACGATTTACTGACTCTCTTCAAAAACCAGCTCCAGTCGGATCAATGGTACAAAGTCTATTAGGACTATCTGAATTTTCACCTGAAATTGATTTCAAGACTATTGATTTCGATAAGATCAAGAACTCACTAGCAACTGCAATGGAAAGAACAAAACTTCAAATTCCATTTGAAGCAGATGTTAAAGGATTTGAACAAGGTCTTAAAGATGAACTACAAGTTATTGATGAATGGGAAACAACTGGATTGAAATTGTTTGAAGATAATGAAGATATGAAGACAAGAATAACTGCCATTGCAGTAGGACAAAGAGCAAAATTAGAAAAGGATAAGGCAGAAGATACCAAACAATTTTTGATGAGTTCTGCAAGATCTGCAATTTCCAGTATTTCACAATTACAACAAAATGCATATGCCAAAGAAATTCAACGACTTGAAAAGGAAAAAGATCAACGACTTACAAAGATAGATGATGAACAAAAATCTCTTGAAAAAGCAGGATTACAGGATTCAGAACAATACAAAAATCTAACAGATCAAAAACTTGCTATTGAAGAAGAATACAATGCCAAGATCAGAGAAGAAAAGAAAAGAGCATTTGAAGCACAAAAGGTTGCATCATTGATAGAGGTTGCAATTAATACAGCAATTGAAATTTCAAGGGTATTGGCAACTCCATGGATGATACCAATTATTGCTGCATTAGGAGCAGTTCAAGCAGGAATTATTGCTTCACAACCTACACCTGAATTTGCAAGAGGAACAAGTCCTCAAGGATTTGTAGTACCACCTGGATATGGCAATGATACATTTCCAATAAGAGTTAGTTCTGGTGAAAGAGTTAAAGTAGAAACACCAGGACAACAAAAAAGTTCTGGAAATACAGTTCATATTCATTTTAATAGTCCAGTACCACATGGAACTTGGTTGAAGAAAAGTATTGAACAAGGTATCAGAAAATCAGGACTTACAGTAGATAAATATTTTGTATCTAACAGAAATCTAGCAACAATATAATGAAATTCAATCCTACATCTTTATTTGAAGCCTATGCAAACAGTGCTGCCAAAGTACTGAATTGGGATGTTTATGTTCGATCAGTAGATGATTTAACAGGTGCAATTAGTGGAAATACTCCAGTATGGACAAAAGTAACTGACTACATTATTGATATTCCAGATACTGAAACAGCAATAGAATATGAAGTTGGACAGTTCATTACAAACAATATTTCATTGGAGGGATTTGACATTGAATGGTGGAATGACAATATTTTTTCATTAACAGGAAACTATCTTGAATGTAAAGTTGAAATGACATTAGGTCTAAGCAGATCTTCAACAGCATCAGATATTGTCATTCCATTTGCTGGTATCATTGATACAGATACTAAAGTCTATGATGAAGAAAATGATTCAGTATCTTTTGATGTATTTTCATGGGATGATATTGGAAATAGAATGATTGCAGAGAACACAACAATTCAGAATAAAGTTTTCAATATTCTTGGAAGTGGTTTAACAGGGATTGCATCAACAACAATTCAAGGACTCTATTACATTACAACATCTCCAGTCATTAGTGGATTCAATACATTCTGTAATGTGGGAACACATACAATCAGTTATACTTATTTATCTGGTATCAAGAGAATAAAACTTGATGATGGTGCAGAGGTAGTACTTGTAGAACAAGGAACTATTGGATGGACATCAAATTCATATACTCTATACAATCAAAAGAAAACAGAAGGTTTGATAATTTATGTCAACAGAAATATACTGCCATTGATTAATGCAACAGATACATTTGTTGTTAAAACAAAAGGTGAAGTTCTACCATGGCAATGGAATTCATTCAGAAGTACTGAAAATATATTGCAAGATATGTATGAGTCAATTGGATTAACAAAATTCACATCTGAAAACTTATCATTTCCAACTGCAAAAGGTGTTCATAAAGTTTCTTTTGTAGATACAATCACCAATGCAGGAATATTTGGTCCAGTATGTGAATCAGACTCAGGTTCAAATGTTTTCTATGGTGTTGAAAATATATTGTATCGACATGTTGTTTCAGCAAGTAATGTGAGTATTGTTTCATTAACAACATTACCTACTGGACACAATATCAGAAAAATAATTCATAGTAAGAGAACAGTTAATACTCCTCATAGTGATTTATGGATTATTTCATCAAGTGGAAATGATGTTTTAAGTAGAGGTCCATCAGCATGGTTTTGTTCAGTCTATAAATTAAGTGATGAAAGTTTTATTTCTCCAACTCAAATCTATACTCAATCACCAACTGGATATACTGGAGGCTTACCAGCATCACCACCAACAGTAACTTATTCTTTGGCAGATGGTTTTCAACAACAAACTTTCAAACAACCATTTTTCAATCCTGAATCTGTTCAATTGATAGATTATGTGTATGGTACAGTTCCATTGACAGGAATTGCTTATGGAATTCTTTATGTTGGTGGTAGTAAAGTAGCATCAGATTCTGCATATGTCAATTCTACTGGAACAGTATTAGGTAGAAAATCTGCAATCAATAAATTAACATATTCAGGAACTACTTTTACTGAAGCAACATTATTATCAGTAAGTCAAATATTGACAACTACAGCATTTGATGATATTCCAACATTAAGTTCTTGGGGAACTCATCTAATCAGTAGATCAAGTTTCAAAATTTCTGAACCTGAATTTGCTTTTTCTATTGCAGTTCTTAGAGAATTTATTGGATCAAATGGTTCATTGACGCAATCACAGGGAACATTTCAATTTGGGATGGCAAAAATTGCATGTGGTCCTGCTGGAATATTTACTTTTACAGGATATTCAACAGTTCCTAAAACTCATATGTTCGATAAAATGTGGTATGATTCACATATTGGTGTTCTTTGGTATAGTCCTTTGTATGACAATGGAGCATTGGTATTTTCTCATCAATATGATGCAGTAAATAATGACAAAAAAGTATTTCTTACAACAGTAAGTGCTCAAAATTTAGGATCAACAGCAACATCAACAGTTCTAACATCATTCACAGGAGGGATAGTTTCAAACTTATTTGGAACACCAGATATTTTTGGAGCAAATCCACGAAACATTGTGTTCTTCAATAGTGAAAATGGTAATCTTCAATCTATAACTGCAAACAATGATTTCTTATTATCAAGTCCTTATTATTACAGTGCTAAAAAGACTCTTGTTGACAAAGGTCTTTATGTTGCTCCCTTTGGAATTGCCAGAAATACTACTTCAGATGGATCACAATATGGTATCAATTCATTTGGAACCATCTTTAAGTATTCAAACAACTTCACATTTTTTGTAAAGTATGCAGACTTCACTGATAGAACAATTAAGGATTCAATCAATGAATTATTGAAGGCATACAATCTCATTAGTTTTGTTGATGTGAATAAAAATGTTTCTATCAAAATGAGAACATTATTAAATGGAGTTGTCAATTCAACAACATCTTGTTTGACTGCAACAGAAGCAAATGTATCTCAAGTTTCAACTGACTATAATACAATTGGTGAAATAGAATATGTTGATTTTTCTGGTAGTGATGATATGACAGCAAATTACAATGGTACTGAATGGGGTACTCAAGTATTGTCAGATGTAAAGAAATTACAAGCAGGAAATGTATATTGTGCAGGTGAATTGGTTGAAGACATGGCATACTATTTCTATCAGGCATTCAAGAACAAAAAAGCAATCTATTCATTAATAATTCCAGCACACCCAATGTTCTGTTTTGAACCTGGAGATAAATGTAAGATTGAATTGGCAGATACAAAACAAAAAATAGTTGTAGAAGGTATGATTTATCGAACAGTCTATCAAAAAGATGGAACATTAATGGTTGAGGTATATGTCTAATCCACAAATACTCTATCAAGATCTAAGTTCAATGAATCCAATTTCATTGTATGACAATACTTCATATCCATTGTCAAACTTAAAGACCTATGAACCTACTGAAATTTTCAAAAGTAGTTCTCTTGAAGAACAGATTCTTGATTTTGAATTTACAATAACTGCAAACAGAAATACCATTGCAATAATTAATCATAATTTGAATTCACTGGTTGCAGCACCAGATCCTGGAACACATTACATAACAATTGAATCTTCAACAGAATCTACATTTGCTCAAACAACTACTTTATTGGAAGAACATCCACCCAACAATAATTCATTATGGTGCAAAACATTCAATGCAACCAGTGAAAGATTCTTTAGAATAAGTTTGATTGGTGGTGCTCCATTACTTGCTCAACAACCATATTTTGGTAATGTGTTCATTGGTAAATCAATAGAATTCAACAGTCCTCAAGATTATAGTTTTACAAATGATGATGAATATGAAACATATTCTTTCATTACATTGAATGGATCAAGAAAATCAAGTCAAATTATTGGTCCATCAAGAACAATCAGTTTAAATTTTAGACTACAAAATGAAGCAATCAGGACCTTATTGATACAGTTTCTTCAAACTATTCGTGGTTCATATAGACCTTTTGTTTTCATTGATTCAGATGGTGTTGCACATTATGTAAATTTGGTTGATGATAATTTTGACATCACAACAATGAACTATCAACGACATGACTTTCAATTAAATATGAAAGAGCACAATTCAAAATAATGTCTAATCCAAAAATCATATATGCCAACCTTAGTGATTGGAAATTTACTCTATCTGGTGATACATCAGATCCAGCAAATCCTATTGGAAATCTATCTGATTATTTGCAGAATACAAAATGGATGTCTCAAGGTTATCCCTCATTTATTGCTGCAAGTTATCAAAGTTTGATTATTGATACAGGTGGTGTTAGTTCATTCAATTCTATTTTGATTGATAATCATAATCTTGACAGTGTAATGCTTGACAATACAACACAACCAATATTGGTTCAAACTGGTTCAACAACTTCTTTTACAAGTGGTGTTGGTACTGTTTTGACAATTTCTACATCATCAGTAGATGCATATTACGGTGAATTTCCACTTGTATCTTCAAGTGCTTGGAGAATATTCTATAATGGAATAATTGCTAATCCACCATTCATAGGAAATTTATTCCTTTGCAATCATTTGAAATTTGATAGTACAAACAACTGGAACTACATTGAAGATGTTCCAAAACATACATCTGTTAGTAAGAGAACAGCTAATGGTATCAATAAATTTACTCAGTCAAATAATAATTTTGCAAGACTTTACAGTAGGTTTGAATTTACCCTTCAAACATTGGGATTAAAAGAAAGATTCAGAGCATTTGCATCTGCAATTAGAGGACGACTTTATCCGTTCTACTTTATCAATTCACATGACATCATTCGATATGTAAATTCAGAAACTGATTTAAACAATGCAATGGTGACAAGATATGGACAGAATTCTATTATGATGGAAATGACTACTCAATCAACTTCCAATAATTGGTCATATGTTCCCTATACAAATTTAGCATTCCAACAAGGTAATGAGATTTACGGTATCATTGAAACAAATGAAGCAATAGTAATTTAAGGAAAACAAATGGCACGAACATATTCAATCAGTCTAACAAAATTATCTGGTACCACAAAACAACCAGACACTGGAAGAACTGTAACAATTAAAGACTTAAGTTTGAATACTTTGGGAACAGCATCTGAATCTCCTGCAAATTCTGGTCAATATGTTGTTACAATTGCAGAAACTCCAAAATGGGCAAATTGGTATGTTGATGGTGTTATCAAAAACTACAATAATAACAATCCTTTTTGGGTAGGAATCTATGATAGTGTAAGTGCTGGAAGTATTACTGCACTATCTATTATTTCACGAGGATCTGTATCTGCAATATCTTTTTCAGGAGATGGTACAGCAATTAGTAATGTTCCACAACTTAATGGTTCAAATGTTTTTACCAATTACAATGTATTTAAACCTACGATACCAACTATATATTTTCCAATAATTCTGGAATATGACAGATTGACAAAAACTAAAGTTGGGATTGAATTTAATGAATCAGAGGATGATAATTATATTGACATTTGCTATCTTAATTCTCAACTTGAATTTAACTATAACGATGTAGCAGTTTTTAGAGTTGATCCAATTGCAGGTGGTGTTGCAGTAACTGGCAACATATTGACAAGCACATTATCTGCTGCATCAATAAGTTCTTCATGCTATTCAATTGCTCCAATTGGTGGAGGTACATCAGTTAGTGGAGTTACAAGAAATATTCAAATCTATAATCAATTGACTTCATCAAGTGCTATTTTAGAATTTGTTGGTGGTATTTTAGCAAGTTACACAGAAGTTTAATAGGAAAAAACAATGTCAAATCCAGCAACTTACAACATCAATATCTATCAAGGTGAATTGTTTGAATTATCAATTTCTGCAACATCAGATGGAGTTACTCCAAATGACCTAAGTGGTTATGTTGCAAAATCTGAAATAAGAGAAGCATATAGTTCATCACAAACTACTCTCTCATTTTCAGTGAGTTCTGGATTGGGGCCTAATGGAGTCATTTCATTAAGTTCTTCAACAGCATCTACAGTATCATTGAATCCAGATAAAAAATATGTATGGGATTTAAAGATAGATAGTGGAACAGTTGTTACTCCAATTCTTAAGGGAAATGCTACAGTTTATCCACGGGTGACAAAATAAAATGACAGACATAGTTCTTCAAATAAATAATGATATTACAAAAGTTGTAACTATTGAAGAGCAATCAAAAGTTATAATTATTGGAACTGGACAACGTGGTCCTACTGGACCACAAGGACCTTCAGGAGCAAGTACTTCAGGATTTAATACATTAACTGCAATATCTATTTCAACTGCAACACTTGCATTTGCTGATGGTACTTCTATGACTACTTCATCAGTTGGTGGTGGTGGAGTTCCTTATGTTGGAGCTACGGCAAATCTTAATCTTTCTTCATATTCTTTATCAGCAACAAATCTAACTGCAATAACTGTTTCAGCAACAACTTTGTTGGCTGGTAATTTTCAAACATCTACAGCAGCTCTTCAAAGTCAAATTGGTAGTTTATGGAATTCTAAAGTACCATACACAGGTGCTACGGCAAATGTTAATTTGGGAAACTATTCTTTATCGGCAGCATCTATTAGCTCAAATTCCATTACTTCAAACACTTTAACTGCAAAATCAAACGTTCAAACCCCAACGATTTATGTTTCTTCTGTATATGCGAATAATGAAAACACAGGAATTGTCATAAATCCAAACACGACTCCTGTAGCCGGCATTGATGGAATTTCTACGTGGTTTAACAGTGAGTTTGTACAATTCACAGACACTAGTTCTAGCGATGTGTTGCTTACTTTGGATAGAACAGGAACATTAACAGCAGGATCAATATCAACTCTTGCTGGAAGAATTTCCATTACAGGTGATTCTGTATTCCAGAAAGATATTAATCGTTATGGATTTTTAAATCAAACAGATACATCTCTTAATTTTGATGGATTGAATACGTTTACTTTAAGTGGTGTTAATGCAATTCCAACTTGGTCTTATTATGATCAAGGTATCAAATATACTCATTCAGGAAATGAAACAGTAACTTTATCAGCATCTCCATCAGCAACAACAGGATTTTATTACATTTATTTTGAAAATGATACCTTAACAGTTTCTCTTTCTCCTTGGACATTATTAGATAATAGAGTTCCTGTTGCAACCATTTATTGGAATCCTACTTGTACTCCTAATTTTCTATTAGGAGAAGAAAGACATTCTTGCTTGATTGATAGAAGAATGCACTGGTTCAATCATACTACAGAAGGAACAAGATTAACTTTACTTCCAACTTTATCAGGATATACTCTTAACTCAAGTGTTAGTTCTGATAAGACATTTGCTATAACACCAGCAACTGTTGCTGATGAAGACATAATAACTAATATTGATAATTTGGCAGATCCAAATGGAATTGCTGATGGATATTTAGTGTTATATCGTGATAGTGCTGCAACATGGAAATGGAAGCAATCAAAAATGCCATTTGTTTACGGAACAACTGGAACCGGAACAGTGGTTGAATGGAATAATGGTAATGGAATGACAGAAGGAACTACTGGAACTGGATCAAATCAAAGATGGTGCAATTCTTATTTGGCCTTAACAACAATTTCAGGACAAGGAAGACATATTATTCTTCCAGGAAGAGGAAGTTACACTTCTTTAAATGCAGCACAAGCAGAAAATCCATTAACTGCTGACTACACTGGATTCCCAGTCAATGAATCAATTATTGTTTACCAATTGACATGGAATACTGCTAGTTACACTGGTGATGGAAAATGTCAACTAAATGCATTACCAAAAGCTGTATCAAATACCATTACAAATATTTCTACCGTTGGAACTGGAACACACAATACCTTGGCTGGATTGCAAGGTGGAGATATTGGTGAATATTATCATTTAACTCAGGCAGAATATGGAAGTTTAGCAAGTATAGTTCCCTATACAGGAGCAACTACCAATGTAGATTTAGGTACATATTCTTTATCAGCAACAAATTTATCAGCAACTAAAATATCATTTGTTGATGGTACTTCTATGACTACTGTTCCAACTGGAGGAACTGGAAGTGGAGTTCCTTATACTGGAGCAACTGCAAATGTAAATTTAGGAGCATATTCTTTAACTTCTAATACAGTTTCTGCAATAACTATAACTGCATCTACTGTTTCAGCAACAAATTCAGTTAGTGCTGGTGGATTAAGAATTGCTACTATTACTTTTGGTGATGGAACAATTCAAACAACAGCACCTGTTGCAGGTGGAGGAGAAGGATTGCCTTATGTTGGAGCCACTGCAAATGTAAATTTAGGAGCATATTCTTTATCAGCAACAAATGTTACAGCCAATACTGTTTCAACAGGAGTAATTTTAGCAGGAAATTTACAAACAATAACCGCATCATTAGATAGTAGAATAACAGGTATTGCTTCAGGAACAGGTTCTAATCTATCAAAAATTCAAACTCTTGAAAGTATTACAGGAACATTTAATACTGAAATATCAGGTTTAGAAACAGCAACAGGAAATCTAAATTCAAAAGATAGTGCTCTTGCTTCAGGAACTGGTGCAAATGCTTTAAAGATTTCAACATTGGAATCAATTACTGGAACATTCAATACTAAAATTACTGGATTGGAAAGTGGAACTGGTTCTCTTCAAACACAAGTAGGTAGTCTTTGGAATTCTAAAGTACCGTATACTGGTGCAACAGCTAATGTTAATTTAACAACTTATGGTTTAACAGCAGGTTCAATTTCTTCAGGTGGTGGAATTACTGGAACAACAGTAAGTGCTACAACTTTACTTGCTGGTAATTTCATGTCAACAACTGCTTCATTCAACACTAGAATATCTGGGGTTGAATCAGGGACAGGAACACTTCAAACTCAAGTAGGTAGTTTATGGAACAGTAAGATTCCATACACAGGAGCTAGTGCCAATGTCAACTTGACAACTTATGGATTGACAGCAGGTTCAGTTTCTGCAAATGCTATTACTGGTGGATCAATATCTGGACAAACAGTTTCAGGTGGATTTATCAAAGTATCATCCATAGTCTTTGGAGATAATACAACTCAAACAACTGCTTCAGTTCCAGGATCTGGTGATGGATTACCTTATGTTGGAGCAACTGCAAATGTAAATTTAGGAGCATATTCTTTATCAGGAACAAATCTTTCTGCAACAAAAGTTTCATTTATTGATGGAACATCTATGACAACTGCTCCAACAGGAGGTCCAGGTGGTTCATTCACAGGAGGACAAGTATCATCTGCTTATTGGGTAAATCTTTATGATGGTGGAACTGCATCATTAAGTTCTATTACATCTAATTTCAATATTTCAAATGTTCATAAGTTTGTAGTAACAGGAACTACAACTACTGCAACTTTAATTGGTGGTTCTGCTGGTGGAAGATATTTGCTAATGGTTACTCAAGGAACTACAACAGGTGGAGTTTTATTTTCACCAACAGCTTCTATTAGATGGTCTAATGGCATTGCTCCAGCACTATCAACAAGTTCTAATGTTACAGATTTAATTTCATTTGTTAGTGATGGTACATATTATCATGGAGCATATTCTACATCTCAAACAACAACCAATATAACGTATGGTAATGTATCTTCTACAATTTCAATATCAAGTGCATCTGGTTTATCTTGTTCAAAAGGAGCAGGAACAACTGCAACAATGGCAATTGTGGCTCCGGCAGGATCATACATGACAATTTTAGCAGTAGGTTCTGTTGGTGGAGGAACAACACGATATCCAATTAAATTACTTGCACCTAATTTAGCAGAAATGCATAGTGTTAGTATTAAACAGGCTGCAGTCACAGATACAGTTCCATTTTCTCTTTTAGCATGTACATCATTAGCAAATGGAACAAATGGTAATTGGATTGTTTGGGTAAATAATACTTCCTCCGCAGAAGCCATAAACATTTGTGCAACAATTTATCAAAATATCAAATTCAACTAAATCAATATGGCAATAATTAGTAGTGGGACATCACAGACTAGTATTCAAATTGTATCAGTAGGAGATTTCAAAATAACATGAGTGTAAGAACAAATGCATCAGGAGATTATTTACAGAGAATCGCAACTCTTCCAGTAGTAACAAATTTTACTATATGTGGATGGGCGCGTGCAAAAGCAATCAATAATGCTTGGCAATACATTGCTGGTCTGGAAGATGATACATCTAGTGCGGGGCACTGGTGTTTATTAGGATGGCGCGTGACTTCCAAACTATTACACATTGCGGCGGATGTCGGTGGGGCAGGATTGTATACAAACTTTACAAGACAACCAACTGTTGATGAATGGTTTTTTTTTGCATTGACACGAGCGGGAAATGCTGCCGATACAGATTATAAAGGATATATTTCTCGTGCTACAGATACAGATTTCGAAATTATTGCAATTGGGTCTGCAATGAGTGGGTTCACTACGGCAAATTTGCAATTCATGAATAATAGTTTTGGGGAATGGACGGATGGAAATATTGCACATCTTAGAGTATGGGATGCAGTATTAAGTGAAGCTGAATTGTTATCAGAACGCAACTCCGCGACTGTTGTAAGAACAGCAAATATTCATTTGATATATCGTCTTGCAACTGCTACCGATACAAATGACATAAGTGGAAACGCGAAAAATCCAACTATTGGTGGCTCACTAACTGATGATACAGACCCACCTATAGGAAATGGATTGTCATATCCAGCAATATCAAGATTATCATTTTCTCAAATGATGTTAGCAGGAGATTAAGAATACTTGGTGATGGTACAAAAGAATTGAATTTATTGGTCAAAATACATGATAATAGTTGTTCCTGTAAATCAAGAAAGGGTTATATTTAATCACCGGAAGTTATCGGTACTTGTTCTTTGAGAATGTATGGGATTGAGGTTGAAGAAAAAATGTCAACCTGGTTTGGAACTGATACCAAAGAATCCTGCCATCTTTCTGGTCCTTGAGTTAAAATGGGTTTTTGGTCTACTGGTAAATCAGAGAACAAATAAAGGCACTCAGTATCTTCCCCTCTTCCTGGTTGGATAAGGCTTTAGGTGGGGTATGGCAAAACCCCTTGTAATTAAAATGTAAGTGGAATGGTTGAAGCGGTTTGATAGATTTCCAGGGCCACAATAAAGATCACCAGTCAATCGGCGAAAGCTGAAAAAGATTGATCGAACGTTAAATGGTGAAGAACATTTTGAAGGTACCTAAAGTTCCAACTCACATCTTCTTTTTCCCCTCTATTATAGTACCTACCATTCTTTGAAATCAGTTCATCCTGAAAGGTTAAATGAAATGAAAGAAAAACAACAACACAAGTGGTCAGATGATATTTCTGAGGATATTGAAAAATGGTTGACAACACAATATTCTCACATGTCAATCATTGAAGTTCGTCCTGCAATCAAGCAGTTGGCATCAAGAATTGAAAAGGAATTGCTGAAACAAGACTGTTGGTCCAAATAATAACCCATCATTCAAAAACATTTCATCTGAAAGGTTCCAATCATGTCTACTTCAACCTCAATTTCAAATGTGAAAACATTCACAGTCAAGGGATTCCAATTTCCAATCAGCAACAAAATCAACCTCAGGCCTAGATATTTCGTATTGTTTGTTGAAATGTTGCAGAAATATGGTACCCTTGAAAAGGCAATCCATGCAAAAATCATTGCATCTTCAAGACCCAAGTTCACAAAAGAAGAAGTTGAAAAGAGAATCAAAATGGATGTGAACTGGATGAGATCACAAATGAAGATTCCAGTTGAATTGAAGGACAACAAAATAGTTGTTCTGAAAAAATCAAAGAAATAGAAGGAGTGAAGCAATGACACATGCAGATAAGATTCTACGTTCATATCAATTCTGGATCATCATTCATGATGTTGTATCAAGATGGAAGAAATCAAAATATCAATTTAACTGAATGAGGAGATTTATCATGGCACAATCTTCATGGCAATGTCCAAACTGTGGAAAACAAATTACACATGTATTTCAACTTGAATGTTCTAATGTTGATGTTGCATGGTGTCAGAAATGTGATGAAACTTGGAACCTTGATCAAATCAAGTCTGAAAGAAAACCCTTGGTATCTCTTCCCATGCACAAACATCCTAAAAGAGGAAAGTTGGAATGAACAACATAATCATCACTGAAGAACACCTGAAATTTCTTGATAAACTTCAACAGTCAGGTGTTACAAACATGATGGGTGCAGGTATTTATTTGAAAGCATTCTTCAACATCACGAAAGAAGATGCTACAACAATCCTGATTCATTGGATAAAAACTTGGAGTGAAAGGCATCCAAATAAATTCAATTCCTGATGTTTATCAAATCAAATTCCTGAAAGGATTGAGTCATGAAAATCCAAATTGTTGCAGAACAAGAAATGCATCAGGTCGGTAGACATTTTGACAACAAATACAAAGAACTCTACCGGATGATTGTAACACTCCAACCCATGAATGGAAATGGGAATGAGAATGTCATCAAGGTTGATGACTTGGATGAAAAGGAAGCAAAGTCAATGTACTCATCTGTCAATTCAGTCTTTGGTCCAAAGAAATTTCCAAAGAAGAATAACTTTTGGGTATCACAAAGAATGGTGAAGAATGGATCAGGGAAATTCATGATTTACATCAAGAAGAAAAATCATGCAGAGGATTCACCAAATTTCATTCATGCATTTGATCCTGATCTAAAATGACTGAACACAATCAACAAATATTATCTCAGGCCAAACGGGTTTGGGACAAAATTCATTTGGGAATGAAGTTGGAAAACTATGATTGGAAGATCCTGGAGAAATCTTCAAAAATCATTCCCAACAAGAACAAAATTATTCCAGTCAAACGATACAGATGGTCAAAACAATCACTCAAGGAGATTTAAAATGAAAACCATTGCAATTCTTTTTATGATGATTCTGTTGGTTGGATGTAGTAATTATGAAGTTGTGAAGAAAGAACAAACATCTGATCAAAAACAAATTAGCAAAGTAAAAACATCTGATCAAAAACAAATTAGCAAAGTAAAGGAATTGACTGGAGTAGGTTTGATACTTGGGGGTAGTTCAATGATTGCATATTCAATGTGGGTAAACAAAATTCAAGATGATGTTGAGAATATCACCAACACCACAAATGAAAGACCTCAGAGTATATTGTTTTGGGGTGGTGCTTTTACAACATTGATAGGTTTTATACTTATTCTTCCATGAAGGAATAACCCATCATGACTGACATCCAATTTACAATTGTCTATTTTGCATTCATTCTCATTGCCATGTTCATAGGAACAGCATTGGGAGACATCATCATCAAAATATCTCTTCAAATAAAAGAAAACAGAAAGGAGAATGAAAGACAATTGAAGTTAAGTTTTGATGAATATCAAAAAAGGATGTTTAATCAAGACTAATTCCAGAAAGGAAATAGTTAGCAAACATCATTTTTCAAGGTTCTGCTATATATGGAAG
>Ga0209668_10000544_pt1 | contig 15486 bp, 12 predicted proteins | sample FrelakmetPLP11PL_FD_187150 | JGI IMG/M metagenome (GOLD analysis project Ga0209668, IMG submission 187150) | Freshwater lake sediment microbial communities from the University of Notre Dame, USA, for methane emissions studies - PLP11 PL (SPAdes)... | ecosystem: Environmental > Aquatic >... | reverse complement strand
TATCCATGTACCTGCGGACGACGAAGATACGATAACCAATACCTGCTTCTGCTGCCAATGCCTCACCGGCTATAAGAAACAGTATGACTGACTTGAAGTTCAGGCGCACGGTATCCAGCACTTTTGGGATAATTTGGGGAAAGATAATCCTGAAGACAATCTCCGGCTGGCTTGCACCCAGAGTCATACCCTTTACGATCTGCTCATCATGTACCTCTTTCACCTTCAGATAGGTGTCAAGGATGACAGTAGGTGCAACGCCAATAACGATTAACGCGATCTTTGAAGTCTCTCCAAGACCGAATAATATAAAGAGTATTGGTAAAACTGCTATTGCAGGAATCTTATCAAAGAACAGTACGAACCTGTACAACACCTTCTCCGCATAGGGGAATGCTCCCATGAATAATCCGGCATAGATGCCGGCGAAAATGAACATCATAGATATCAGAATACGTTTGCCGCTTGCCCTGGTATCCTGCCAGAGGAGCGATTCACCCTGCTTCAGATACTCACGGGCAGCCCCGTTCTTCCAGGCTTCCCGCCTGTTTCTGAACTTCCCTTCGGCAATTGCTAGTTTGTCAAGATTGCGAGCCTCCCGGAATGTTTTGGGCAAGTCATTTTTGATAGCTTCGCCATTCGCATCGTACTCCTCTTTGATTTTCACCTCAAAAAGTGTTTTCCTGAAACCATTCCACAACTGTTCACCTGTCGGAACAAGCTTATCCTGTGAGTTCTCTGCATGCCTCTCTACGGATGTGTTATAATACAGCTTAATGAAGACCAGGAACAGAATTAATGAAAGCAGGAACGAGATGCGTTTACCGGGAGTGGTTCTGAGCCTGTAGAAGTTTTTAATCATCTCCAGGAACTCCTTACCGATACTAAAAAGCTCTTCAACAATTAAACGGGGTAATCGCCTGAGTGTTTCCAGTGTTTTTCGTGGTAACCTCTTCATCCACAACACAACGTTCATAAGCTTATTTTTGGGATCCATCGAAAACATATTTCTTTTTGTTGGTATATTTCAGTCGGGCTTTCCCGGTTTAAAGTTGGGTGTATTACTTAGATGCCCCTATCATATAGCTGGCATCGTAGATGAACAAGATGTTGTTATTATTACCGATTACTGTGCCGTCCGAGAACTTGATCCCTAAGTCATCAGCCTTAACGCCTGTGCCGAGCAATTCATACTTTGAGCAGAAATTGCGTACCCGGCGCATGTTTGTTTTAATATCTTCGCCGTTAGTATAAGCGATAGCGTCGGTGGCTTTGTAAAACATTGCGGTGGTTTTCAGCTGGTTCTGATACTCTATCAGGCTCGAACCACCAACCTTAGCCATCTCTTCCAGTGCACCTTTCCCTTTGTCAGTCCTTGAGGACATGATATTCATTACATCGAACCAGGCGCCTGCAAGGGCTTTGCCCAGCTCAGGGTTAGCCTGCAACACTTTGGTTTTAACAACCATAAGGTCCAGGATCTCACCAGGAATCTGCGAGGAATCAAATATCTTTTTAACGCCGGGGGTTTTCATGATTTCCATCACCAACGGATTCCATGTCACGACGGCTTCCTGATCTTTATTCGCTATGAAAGCGGGACCGATGTCGCTGTCGCTGACGTTGACGATCTTTATATCGTCATCAGTCATACTATTCATGTCTAACGCACGGGAAAGCATATAATGAGATACGGAGAACTGGACAAGGTTTACCTTCTTCCCTTTGAGTTGGGGTATGGTCAGGTTGTTCCTGACTATCAGTGCATCGTTTCCGTTGGAATAGTCTCCCACTATTATTGCGGAACACGAGATGCCTCCTGCCACCGGAATAGTCAGGCAGTCCATGTTGGTCATAACGCAGGCATCTACTGAGGGTGTCGTGAATGCCTCGATAGAAGGCATATAGTCCATCCGGACCAGCTTAATCTTAATGCCATACTGGGCAGCCCATTTATCCATTATACCTGAAGTGCTGGCATAGGACCAGGGATTCCATCCGGCGTAGATGGACCAGACAACAGTAAACTCTTTCGGTGCTGAAGCTGCTTCCTTCTTAGAAGTATCGGAGGTAAAAGAACTCATGGCCAATCCGATAATAATCAGCGATACAGCCATTAATAATGCGAGTTTTATTTTTTTCATGTTATTATTGAATTTAATGATAGTTTGTAATATACATTTTTTATATCCTGTCAGATCTCATCATCGGCAGTGATGTCCACAAATGCTTTCTTCCTGACTGCTTCCCCTTTCTCCATTCTTTCGATAGTATCACGGCCTTTCTTCGTCAGGTCTTCCAGCTTGCCGATAGATTCCTTCATGCCAGCCAGGGCATTGATTCTGAAGTTGGATAGATCGTCGACAGCTTCGTTAAGTTTGGTGAATGCGCTGGCCAGGACTTCCACAGCAATGGTTGGCTCAGTGGCACCTTTCTGGATCTCAACACCTTGAGTCTTCAGGGTCTCTGCATTGCCTATCAAAATCTTCTCTGTGATCTCCTTGGTTCCTTTAACTGCCTCTAGTACAATGCGTTGCTTGTTCAGGGCAAACTGTGCGGTTACACCGACACTTAAAGCAACGGTGGTAATAGTAACACTGCGTTCGACACCCTTGATGAGCTCGTCGTTATTCCTCATAAGCAGGTCGTAGGTAATGACTCCCTGCTGGTTAACATTCAGAGCTGTCTGAAGGTCGATAATTCGCTGCCGTAAAGGGAAGAGAACTTCCTCCTGGAGGAACCTGTACTCTTCTGGCTGTTCCTGCTGGTTCATCTCACGGAGTTTAGCCTCGAACTTCTGGTCAAGAACCTGGCCGACTTTTACGGCATGGGCAAGGCCATCGAGTGTTTCGCGCAAAGACTTCTTGTCCATGCCCAGGATATTGTTGTCATCCTTCAGACCTTCTTTTCCTGCAAGCAAACTCTGAGTAATGTCTTTCAACACGACGCTTCCTTTTTCATACCTTTCCAGGTACCTGCTTACCGGGTTCTTCTTTCCTATTATTGTTCTGAAGAACTTGGCGGCAGCACTTGTGGGAGCAGTAAGATTGTACTGGTGAGGGTTTAATGCCTCTACCTCATTCCTAAGCAAGAGAAGATCTTTTGCGACAGTGCCTCCGTCCTGAGTCTTGGCCAGCATCTGCATTGACTGGTCAAGGATAGCGTTGTGATTACTCAATCTTGCCTGATGCTTCATACCAAGATCGTTGATGCACCTTTTTTTCTGCTCCTCGTTATATGTTCCATTGAAGAAGTTGTCAATGATGGTGTCGGTCAGCTGATCAATTTTTGGATCGATGGCTTCCTTCTTCTCTTTGGTAAGGCCAAGTTGTTCTTCGAGTTCCACTTTTAGTTCGGCCTCAGTGGGTACATTATACTCTTCTTTCCCGATGTTTTTTATATCCTGGGCATGCTCCTGCAACTTTTGTTTAAGTTGCGGGTCTACTGTTTGTTGTTGTTTGATACTCATTTTACCTGTGGATTTTATTATTGTTAATGTGAGAATTTGTATGATTGCTGTGACATTCGGTGCAGTTGTTCCATAGATCCTTCCATGTCAAGCTGGCTTTCATTATTAGCCGACCGTTTAATATCCTGTACCTGTACGATAGCTTCATCCAGCTTGCTCAGGGCTTCCTCGTTCTGAGCCATCAGGTCCTTAATGTCTTGCTGCTGATCCAGATACTGTTGCTTGCTTTGCAGCAATGAGCTCAGTTCCCTTTTTGTCACAGCGTCCTGCTCTCTTTTCTCAAGCCTCAGCAGGCTCCGCTCGATATAATCCATATCGATGGCATCAAGCGTTTTGTGGATGAGCAATACTTCATTAAGATTATCTATGCCCGCGAGGAATACCTCTTGTGCTATCGTGTAGTACCTGTTGTATGTAAGCTGGCTCTTATCAGTGAATTTCATATCGAGGATCTCGATGAACACCTTGATTTTCGTCTGGAACTGTTCAAGCTGCTCGCATGCGTGTTTGTTGCCGTAAGCTTCGAGCGATCGCTGTAATTCGTTACGGCGGCGTTCAGTATCCTCATCAAGGAGTTGACGCAGATGGTCCCTGTATTGGTCGAAAAACTTATCACCTTTAAAGAATCTTTTCCACGCCCAGGTCCCTCCTCCGAGCAGGAGAGCTCCCCCGATAATGGGGATGCCTACACCGGTACCGAGGAGAATGGAAGTCAGAATTCCAACAGGGATGGCTCCGATGCTTGCACCAACGAACCAATTGTCCATAATGGAGCTGTTGAGTGCCTTGATAATTGCCTTCTCTTCGAAATCCTCCTGCCGGGGCGTAACGAGTGCTTTCTCCTCTTGTTGTTTATTGTTTCTCCGTTGTCCCATCTGCAAAGTTCCTTCTCATTTCAACAGGATGAACTCGACCCGCTGCATTCTCAACCGGTAAGCTCGTTCCGACTCACCATTCTTACGTTTGGGAGGTCTTTCAGCACCAAAGCCTTTTGCCAGGATACGATCCTCATCGATGTTATAAACGGCAATCAGTTGTTGTCGTACTATATCAGCTCTTTCCTTTGATAGGATCAGATTCGCTTCAGCGTCGCCGTAACCAGTGTGGCCTGCAACAAGGACGCGATAGTCAGGGTAATTGTGGATGAGCTTCTGTGCGACATTATCAACGGTTGCTTCACCAGCATCGTCCAAACGGCCTATACCGCTCTGGAATGTTATGTTCTCCACCCGCATGGTCCCTGATTCCTGTAACTTCTCCCATTGCTCCCTGCTCAACGTCCCGAAGTCCCTGGTATTGTCAACCTTTGTACCAACAGGAATAACAGCTGTTGAGACCAATCCTTCGATGAAGGTCTTGTTCAGGATCTCGTATGGATTATCGACTTTGATATCTTTTTTCATCAGGCGGTTGACGTCGTTCCAGGCATAGATAGTCTTCACCAGTCCTTCATCAGCGTATGATCCTGCACTCGTGACTCCCTGGATGCCGAACATGAGGTGAGCGTTCTCCTGTAAGGTATACCACTTGATATTATCCATGAAAGAAGGCACCATAGTTCTCTTAGCGCCTGTCACTGACCTGAGCTCGTCGAACATTTCTTCCTTCCGTGCCATATAATAATCCACTACTTCGAAGTAGGTGCGAATTATCTCCCTTACCTCCTCTTCCCTGTTGTTCACGTACTTCCTGCTGAATACGAACACGTCGATGATGTAGTTGCGGAAGTTGTCCGAACCCCATATCTTCTTCATACCCAGGTTATCGATGGCATTTGATACATCCGGTTCCCACATAGGATAAAGGTGCTTGGCCTTCGATGGATCGTTCTGGTCGGCTTTTGCCTGTTTGTAAACGGCTTCCGAGCCGCTGGCCTCGATCATCCAATCCTGGCTATCCTGCAGTTCATCAAGATCGAAGTTGGTGATGGTCAGATTGACAAGGTCCTCGCTGGGCGAGTCAGGTGTCACTACGATCTTTATCTCGCTGTCGTTGAGGTCGTTAACCTTGGTGAACGGGAAATCCTTAAAAGCCAGTATGGCATCAGCTCCCCGGGATTCGGAAATAGCTCCGGTGATTACCCCAGGATAATTATACTTGTAGCCGTGCTCCATGTAAGAGCTTATAGGCAGTACTATAAAATCATAACCTCCATCATTCAGTTTTTTCAGACGGTCAGCATATGCCGCGCCGTCGTCGGTGAAATCGAGCACGATGCCTTTCCTGGCCAGGCGTTTCCTCATCTCTGTTGATTTAATAAACGCATAGCCGGCGTAGCCATCACCTGCCCAATGTACAGTGTGCGTGGCACCTCCAGAATCGGAGCTCCTGGTTCTCTTTATCCCATCGAGCCATGTTGTGCCAAAGTAGATACCTAACACTACAGTGGTTCCGAGGAGCATAAAAACAATTATGCCTTTTGTTCTGTTATTCATAGTTTAAACCTACAAATTTTTGTGTTAATAAACATTACTCAAGGAGCCGAAATCCCTTTTCCCTGTTCATCGGTTAGTACTGTCAGCTTTGTACAGGTTCTCATCAAACAGGTTTGCATCAAACACATCTGATTCAGCAGTTGCCTCAACCAGTGCCTGCTCGAGTTCCTCGTAGTTATTCGCATCCCGGTATGAGAGGGAGTACTTCTTCAATGTATGTGAGCTTTTCATGCATAAGCCTATCGAGTATAGTCCGATGAATCCATGCCGGGCAAGGTAGTTACATGGTTGCCTGAGATTAATGCCTGTCTGCTCTCCGTCAGTAATTATGATGATACGGTATGTACCGTATCCCAGCTGCTTCTTGTATTGCTCCACAATCTTGTCGACACTCGCCAGGAGCGCTTCTCCCAGCGGGGTTCCTCCGTTTGGTTGCAAACTGTCGATGATTCTAAGGAACTCCTCCTTGTTGCCGGAAGCAATCGGAAGTGCTTCAGCATAATCGTCTCCGCTCCGGGTACCGAAAAGCATCAGGCCAATGTTCACATCATCAGGAATGTTCTTCATGAACCTTGTGACAGCTTCTTTCGCACCATCAATCTTCCTTTTCCCGGAACAGTTTTCATCCATGCTACCGCTCATGTCGAATAAGAAGTAAAAGTTGGAAGCTGTTGATGCAACACCTGCCGATTCATCAAAAAGAATGGTAATCTGGGATGTTTCTGACTCCTGGTCTTCCTGCTCTGACCGGGCAACCTGTCCGCCTCCTGGTGTCGATTGAATACAGGAGTTTACGAGGAGTGCAAGCATGCTTAAATTTATGGTGAACGTGCTTGCTTTGCTATTATATAGTTTCATGATGTCTTTCATGATAGTTATAACATAAAAGAATATTTACTTGTATATTGACGGATCAAACTGGATGGATTCTGATTCGAGTTGCTTGACCCTGAAAACCACGCGGAAGTTCTGCTTCCACTCTTCCTGAGTTCTTGGCTGCATGAATTTCGGTGACTCGATACCTCTGCCAACAACAGTAATCTGTGAAGCGTCAAAGGTGATTCCCGATTGTTTGCAGTAAGCAAGGAAGCTTTTCTTAACGTTTTCAGCTCTGTCCCTGGAGAGGTTTTTTGCCACCTGTTCGATCTGCGCGACCTCCTGGCTGCTGGCCCCGCTTTGTCTTGCTTTAAGAACGCCCCCCCTGTCTGAGTGACCTTCAATAACGACTATGGCACCACCATAGGTCTGCGCCAGCTTGAGCGCTTCCTTGAAATCTCCTGAGTAGTTGGATACTGCGAAATCTTCCTGGTTAGGCTGGAAATAGATCTCCACGTTGAAAAGTGTGCCTTCCGATTCCCAGGTTGTGGATTCAGCCTTGATTTTGTTCTCGACTACCTGTGAAACTTTCTTCTCGTCAAACCTTGGTGTAATTGTGTTTGCTCCGGCTTTGGCATACTTCAGATTTGGAACGAAAACATTATAGTCCCAGTTAGCGCTCAGGATGTTAGTTGGTGACGTGAGTACACCCATAGTTAAAAATGCTTTTTGTATTTCTGCATCAATGGTTTTTTGATTCCTGGTGGTTCCTTGTCCGACGAAGAATGCGACGTTGCCGGTATGGCCCACAAATTCACATCCTCCTTCAAGCATAGGCTCTACATCTTTAGTCGCTGTGGGTGTGCCAAAGAATAACTCTGATGCCCTGCTGATCACTTTGTTGTACTCGCCCATTTTTGAGGCTTTGTTTTTCAGTAGGTCGCGAAGCCCTTCTTCTGCCTGCATAAGTGAGAGGGTGAGCTTCTGTATCTCGTCTTTGTGAGTGTCAAAGTAGTCTTTCCTTACGGCATAAACATCTGCAATGATACGGTTGGCTGATTTCGTTGTAAGCCCGATAGTGGCTCCTTTGACTGATCCTTCGCTGCCTGTACCGGTTTTACCGCCAGAGGTAAGGTTAAGAGCGTCAGGGATAATGCAGAAGACTGCGTCCAGGGTCGGGTCTGCTACGAATGCTTCTACAGGGTTGTTGTTTGTGCCATTGTCGTTCAGAGTGAGTTCTTCGAGGTACTTAAAGTTGATATCCTCAAGTTTTCTTTTGGCGCTGGTGAAAAGGTTTGCGGCGTAGTCCATGTGAGGTCCATAGATCTGAAGTGCTACGTTCTTTGCATTGTTGATGTTTTTGCCAGGCCGGAATACGACTGCGTCATCGCCGTTTGAGAAACTGATCTGATAGATCTCAACAAGTTCTGTACCAGAAGCTTTAAACGCGTCGCTGGCCATTTTTATCATGCCTTTTGTTCCTCTCAGGTAGGGTGTTTCACCATTTATACATCGTTGTACCTGATCTTTGAAATTATCCTCGTTCCTGAGGGTGAAGTCGAGGCCGTTTTGCTTGAAGATACTGTTAATATCGGCATATACAGTTGCGATGTCACCTCCCCATGTAATAGTGGGCAAGCTTACCGTTTCAGAAGTGCGCACGGGTTTCAGCGAAGTTGATACTACCTGCGACATCGGTTTTAAGGTAACATATTTAACCTGCGCATGGAGTGCAAGTGTGGTTACTAATAGCGCTGATACTACTAATGATCTGTTGAAAAAAAAGGAATTTTTCATCTGTATATAGTTTTGATTTGAATGGTATGAGGGAATGGACATATTGAATAAATCTTTATTGTAAAGTTAAGGTATTTCAAAATATGAAACTCTTTATTAGAAAGCTACTTCTTTACTTTTTCAATGAAAACTCCGGAATATTCAAATGTCTGAGAGTCCATTTGAAGCGATGTAAAATAAGACCAGGCAAATGTTGTCAATAAACCAGTCCATTTGTGCCGGCATTCCCAACGGCCTCAAGCAAAAGCCTTAGAACCCGACTTACATTCTTATTGAAAACATTAATTACCTCTTCCCATGAAACAGGTGCCTCATCCTCTTTCCAGCAATCATAATCAGTACTCATGGCAATGGAAGCATAGGGAATTCCTGCCTCATTTGCCAGGATAGCTTCCGGAGCCAGCGACATGTTTATAAGATCAGCTCCCCATGAACGGAACATTCTGGATTCAGCCCTTGTTGAAAATCTGGGTCCTTCAATAGTCAAAATTGTTCCTTTTTCGTGAATCTTAATTCCATTATTCAACGCTGATGTTATCAGAAGTTCCCTCAGTTTTTTGTCAAAGGGATCAGCCATGGGAGAGTGATTCATTTTGCCAGGTTCAAACTCCTCAAAAAATGTTATTATCCTGTGTCTGGTAAAATCGATGAACTGGTCGGGGATTACTATATCCCCCCTGCCTATTTCCTCTCTGAGACTCCCGCATGCTGTCGTAGAAAGAATATGTGAACACCCGGCCTCTTTCAGGGCATGGATATTTGCCCTGTTGTTTACCTGCGACGGAGGTATTGTATGATCTTTTCCATGACGAGAAAGAATAACCACTTCTGTATTATTAATGAGGCCGCAGAGAATCGGAGAAGATGGCCTTCCGTAAGGAGTATCAACATGTTTTTCTATTGGCGACTTAAGGATATCAGGATTTTCAAGCCCTGATCCGCCTATTACAGCAATTCTAATCATTCTTCTTTCCTGAGGTACTGCATAAGAATATTAACAGCTTCATCCATGTCATGGCCGAAGGCAAGAATTCCTGCCCTGTCACCGGCCATAACAATTATCCTTTTTTCAATAACATCCGAATCTTTAAAGAGACGGAATATATCCTTTGCCAGTCCGGAAGTTCCGTAATCCATTGAAGGATTGGTCGTCGGCACTTTATATATCAGCTCATTCCATAAATCGATACTATGAATATGAATAACGGCGTTTGCATCCGGATCGGCAAGATAGATTGCAGCATGTGTTAACGACTCCGACGAAGCCTGTAACGGACCTGCACACTGAACTGCATTGTTATCAATATTAAATGAACTCACTTTAACATAATGTCCCGGCTCCAGTTCAGGAATCTCTCCCGTAGCTGATCCTGTTATTATAAACTGGTTCCCGCCTCTGATCCTCATGCTTATGTTTCCAAAACCCACACCATTTTCATATGCCCCGATCAGGTCCATATTATAAAGAATCTCCCTCCAGTAATTTATGATCTCATATTGTTCGTCAGAGATGACAGGTCCCGATTGGCTCCAGTGGCAATTGAACTTTACTACCCCTTCCATATTAATCTATTTTATCTGAAAACATTTTCTTAATACTTTTCTCATCAGCCCTGCAAATTCCTCTTTCGGTTATAAGGCCGGTAATAAGCCGCGCCGGTGTAATATCGAATCCCCAGTTCCCTGCTTTGGCATCATCAGGACATATCCTTACAGATTTTATCCCGCCTTCATGAAAACCTGAAACCGACGTAACCTCTTCCTGTTCACGTTCTTCAATTACAATTTCCTTCAGTCCATCCTTTATATTAAAGTCAATGGATGTTGAAGGCATCAGTGAATAAAACGGAACATTGTTATCAAAAGCTGCAAGTGCTTTCAGGTAAGTTCCTGTTTTATTGGCAACATCTCCTGTTCTTGTTGCCCTGTCGCATCCGACAAACACCAGATCGACCATTCCGTTCTGCATAAGGTGGCCTCCCGTATTGTCTGTAATCAAAGTATATGGCACTTTCTGTTGACCGAGTTCCCATGCCGTGAGCCTTGCTCCCTGATTTTTCGGACGTGTCTCATCCACCCAGATGTGCAATGGAATACCATGTTCATGTGCAAGATAGATCGGTGCCGTAACTGTTCCGATGTCAACACAGGCCAGCCACCCTGCATTGCAGTGGGTAAGAATGTTGACAGATTTACCCTCCTTTTTCTCACTGACCTTCATGATTAAACCGAGCCCGTATTCGCCTATCTTACGGCAGTTGTCTGTTTCATTCTGACAAATTTCAAGGGCGGCATTAAGGGCTGTTTCAGAAAGCAATTCCGGATCTGTAATATGATCCAGCCTTTTAATGACAAAATTCACTGCCCACGAAAGGTTGACAGCAGTGGGACGGCAGGAAACAAGAAAATCCGCAGCATTTTTAAGATGGCTGATAATGTTCGTATTGTGAGTTATTTCTAAGGTTGCCAGGTAGATTCCATAAGCTCCGGCAGCTCCAATAAGCGGAGCTCCCCTTACTGTCATGTCCCTGATGGCATTATAAACATCTTCAACTGAACAAAGCGCCTTCGTTTCAAAGAAAAAAGGGAGTTTTTGCTGGTCGATAACCCTGATAATGCTTTTATCGTTTTTGTCTGGCCAGATACTTTGATACTGTTTCCCGTTTACAAGCATAGATCCGATTCTCTTGAGTTGAAATAAATTGAGTACCAAATTTACAAAAATACCGGGTTTCTCATATTGCGGAGTCCGGATTTGTGATATTGGATTAAAAATCCTCAATCGAATCCCGATAACTATCGGGACTGGAATCATAAACTGAATTTTGAATTATCGACCGATTTCTTCAAATATTTTGAAAAAACGTGTGGAAATCTTAAATTTGTATACTTGGAATACATATTGTAAGAAATTACTATATGGTTAATAAAGAAGAATTTAGAAGGAAAATAATAACCACTTCGGCACAGATTTTCAGCCATTATGGTTTTAAAAAAACTACGATGGATGAGATTGCTGGATCTCTTAAGATTGGCAAGAGTTCGGTTTATTACTATTTTAAAAGCAAGGAAGAGATCTTTGAATCAGTTGTCCTTCATGAAGCCAATATTCTTAGAAATGAGCTTACTGCTGCAATTAAATCGGGAGAATCACCTGTTGATAAAATGAGAAATTATGTTTTTGTCAGGATGAAAGCATTCGAAAAACTCTCAAATTACTATAATGCAATTTTTGACAAGAACCTTGACCATTTTGATTTCATCGAGAAAATCCGGGAAAAATATGACCGTGAAGAGCTGGCAATTCTCCGTCTGATTATATACCATGGAATAAGGGAAAAGGTATTTAATGTTGCTAAAAGCGAATATACTGCCATGGCTGTTCAGACAACTCTCAAAGGTCTTGAGGTCCCTCTCTTCTGGAAGAAAAGAGAACTGAACATTGAGGACAGGTTAAACGGGATTCTTGATGTCCTGTTCAATGGGATCCTTAAAAAGTAACCAGAACCAAGCAACCAGATTACCTACTTCCTTTTGATTACAGCTCTTTTCTTCTGTTTCAGGCTGAAGTAGAGCCATATAAATCCTGCAATAATAAACGGGATGCTCAGAAGCTGGCCCATATTGAGTTTCATTGACGACTCGAAAGCCACCTGGTCTTCCTTCAGAAATTCAACAAAGAATCTAAAAGTAAAGATCAGGATCAACGTCAAACTTATAAGAAGACCCTGAATATGTTCCCCCTTCTTTCTCCAGTAAATTCTGTGGAGTAGGATAAAAATTAACAGATAAGAAAGCGCTTCATAGATCTGCGTCGGATGTTTTGGTGCGGATTCTCCATTCCTGAGAAAGACGAAGCCCCAAGGTACAGTGGTTTCTACACCATAAATCTCAGAGTTCATAAGATTCCCCATTCTGATAAAGAATCCTGAAAGAGCAACAACGATTGCGATCCGGTCGATTACCCAGGTATAATCTTTTTTTTCTTTCCTGACAAACAGCCATAACGCAACCAGAATTCCGATTGAGGCTCCGTGGCTGGCAAGACCTCCATGCCATATCTTAAGAATTTCGAAAGGATGGCTAAAATAATATTCCGGCTCATAAAACAGGCAGTGACCAAGCCTTGCCCCTACAATCACCCCGACAGCCATGTAAACCGTGAGACGGTCGAGAACAGCCTCCTGGAGATTTTCATTTTTAAAGATCCTGGACAGAATTATATATCCGAACAGAAATGATGAGGCGAACAGGAGACCATACCATCTTACTGCGAATGATCCTATCCTGAAAATTTCAGGATTAACATCCCATGGAATAACAAGTAAATGCATAATCAAGAGTATAATAATCTGTAAAGGTAGAAAATATTGCAATACTTTTATTTCTTCATTTTCAAGGGTTGTCACAAGTATTCTTAAAAAATGTATGTTTGTATTTGTTATGCCTGAATTGATGAAAGAGAGCGCCTTCAGATACTACCTGGTTATAATTCCTTTCTGTATCGTGTTATTCAGCTGTGCAAAAATGAATGCGCCAACAGGTGGTTCAAAGGATAAGGAAATACCTGTGATTCTGAAGAGTGTTCCGGAAAACGGGGCAACTGGTTTCAGAGGAAATGAGATTGTAATTACTTTCAATGAATATGTTGTTCTCGACAAGATAAGTGAAAAATTCATGGCATCTCCGCCGATGAAAAAACGCCCGGAAGTCGTTACAAAGGGCAAAAATATCCATGTCAGATTTGAAGATAAGCTCAGGGACAGTACAACCTATACATTTTATTTTCAGGATGCTGTCAGGGATCTGAACGAGGGGAACGCTATAAATAATTTCCAGTTTGTCTTTTCATCAGGGCCTTTCATTGATTCTCTTTCTCTGACAGGGAACCTCTATTCAGCATTGAATCTTGATCCTCCCGAAAACACACTGGTTCTTCTTTACAGTCAGACTGACGATTCAGCGGTTGTAAAGCAGCTTCCGGATTATATTACCAGGGCGGAGAGCAACGGAGAATTCCGCATTGATAATATTCATCCGGGAACCTATGCTCTTTATGCACTTGTTGATGACGATAACAGCAAGAATTATAACAGCAGGGATGAGGCATTCGGATTCTATGATAAGCCTGTCCTTATCACGCCGGAAAAGAATTATATACCGCTGCAAAAAGACTCAATAGTTTTAAAGCCAGCTAGTGGCAAGGTTCAGGTAAAACCTCCGGTTATCGGGGAATATCAGTTGGTATTATTCCAGGCTGAGAAGAAATTGCATTACCTTATATCATCTTCAAGAAAGCAGTCATACCAGCTTTCCTATATTCTTTCACTTCCTCCCGGGGAAATGAAATTTGATTTTTCAATTCCGGGGATCTCTCCTGAAAAATACTTTATTGAGAACAGCAGAAACCGTGATACAGTAACAGTATGGATAACCGATAGCACTCTTTACAACCTGCAGCAGATAGAGACAATAGTCAGTTTCCCTTTTACCGATACACTTGGAATTACCAACCAGAAAACTGATACAATTCCTATGAGATACCTGGCCCCAAGGGTTTCAAGAGGGAAGGCTGTAAAACGCGTTCCTTTTAAGGTTGATGCAGGAATTTCAGGGCAGGTGAGGCCAGACAAACAAATTATTTTAAAGGCTCCTGCTCCTTTCCTGCAACCTGATACAGCGAAGCTTGCTTTTTATGAATTACTGAAGGAGGGAAAAGTCAGGTCCCGTTTTGAATTAATAAAGGATTCAGTTAACAGCTGCAATTACTTCATGAAAAGTAATCTTAAACCGGGGAAAATATATCTTTTTATTTCTGATTCGGCAGCTTTCAAAAGTATCTATGGAGAATACTCCGATTCCACAGGAGTCAGGTTTACTGTTATGACTCCTGAATCATTTGGTAAACTTATATTGGATATTAAAGGCTATGAAGGAAGTATGATCATTCAACTTCTCAATAATTCCGAAAAGCTTATCCGACAAGCTTTTCTGAAGACAAGCAGGAAGATTGAGTTCCCGCTTCTTGAAAAAGGGAATTACAGGGTAAGGGTGATTTTTGACCTTAATGACGACGGTATTTGGAACACCGGAGATTTTGACACACACAGGCAGCCTGAACCGGTATCTTACTATCCTCAGGAAATTGAAATAAAGGAATTCTGGGAAGTAGTTCAACCCTGGCAGCTTGAAATGAAGAATTACAAAGAATCAAAACTGCAGAAAATAAAATCTGCCGGCAGATAAATTACAAATAATTAGCTGAAACAAATTAAAACCTGTATATTTTTGAATTTTAGAAAAAGCCCTCAGGCAATCCGGGCAATAAGAACAAAATATATTAATAATTAAAATTTACAAAAAATGGAAAATGTAGTAGCAGGTGTTGATATTGGCGGAACAAACACTGTATTCGGACTTGTAGATAAGGCAGGCAAAGTATTGGCTGAAGGTCATCTCAAAACAACTGATTATCCTGAAGTCACTGATTTTGTGAGAGCATTGGGTTCAGAAATTAAAAAACTTGTTTCGGACCACGGAAATGTCGAACTGGCCGGAGTAGGAATAGGGGCGCCTGATGCCAATTATCACAGAGGAACTATTGAACATGCACCAAATCTTGCATGGAAAGGGATAGTTCCACTGGCCGATCTTGTCAAAAAAGAAGTGGGGGTACCGGTTGTCGTTACGAATGATGCAAATGCAGCCGCAATGGGGGAAATGATCTTTGGCGGAGCAAAAAACATGAAGAATTTTATTGTACTGACACTTGGAACAGGTCTGGGCAGCGGCATAGTAATCGACGGGAAAATGGTTTATGGTCATACTGGTTTTGCTGGGGAAGTAGGTCATATGACAGTTGTTCCGGGAGGGAGAGTCTGCGGTTGTGAGCGGAAAGGCTGCCTTGAAGCATATGCCTCAGCATCAGGTCTTGTCAGGACAGTATCAGAATTAATCAGCGAGATGAGG
>Ga0209668_10000543_pt1 | contig 15531 bp, 13 predicted proteins | sample FrelakmetPLP11PL_FD_187150 | JGI IMG/M metagenome (GOLD analysis project Ga0209668, IMG submission 187150) | Freshwater lake sediment microbial communities from the University of Notre Dame, USA, for methane emissions studies - PLP11 PL (SPAdes)... | ecosystem: Environmental > Aquatic >... | reverse complement strand
AATTGAACCTACTTTTCCAAGTTCTTTTAAATTATATGCGAGATTTTTTGGAAAGCTGGGGAATTGTGAAAATTCGGCACTCATTATATTTCTATAATACTAATGAGAAAATAAAAAAAAGTTATTTAAAATTATTTTTTTTCATATGTTAATAATCGCGGCTGTCTTGGCAGTCTTGGCTGTTTTTCAGTTCCACGTTTTAATTCAAATTGTTTTTTTGGATTTTCAACGGTTTGTAATGCATCAATTCTTTTTATTAATTGATCAACTGGTTCATTTAATCTTGTTTTTGCTAATTGTTCTTGTTTAAATTTCTTTTTTAATTCTTCTTTTGCATTATTTTCAAATTGTTTAATTTGTTCATTCATTTTTGATTTAATTATATTTTTTGTTATTTCTCCTTTTGGGTTTGCTATATATTCATTACCTTTATTTATTTCAGCATTTATTTTTTCACCGCGTGCTTTTTTACCTCTAATTGCTCCCTGTAATTTTTCAGCTAAATTTTGTTTTGCTTCTCTGGTTTGAGCGTCAAATAATTCTTGGGCGAATATTTCATTTTGTCTATTTTTTCGTTGTTGGCTTTCTAATTTAACCCTTTCTTTATCAGCTTCTAAATTTGCTTTAAATTTATCATTTAATATTGTTGCGTTTTCGAGTTGTTTCGCAACTTCATTTTTAGCGTTTGCAATCTGAGTATTACTTAAATAATTTAATTCGTCTAATTGAGGCTGTTTATTTTGAAGATAATAATAATATTCTTGTAATGTTGAAGGTTTAGCTTTTAAAAGTCTATTATATTTTTTAAATACATCAGATTGTTTTTGTTGATTTTTTAATGAGTTATAATCGCTTATATTCTTACTCATTTATTTAATTCTAATAAATATATAGAAAAATAAAAATATGAATTACTACCCTAATATGAATTATGATTATATAGGGGCAACAGGTGAAAATAATATTAAAGATTATATTGATATAACTAATAATTATTATGATATTAATTCATCTAATTATTCAATTGGAACAAGTAATAATTTACAAGAAGAAATAAATGAAATTCATACTAATATTAATAATATTGAACAATCAATTTCAACTATGCAAGGGACAATATCAGGCATACAAGACCAAGTTTTAATAATTGAAGGACAAACAACATTAAATACAGAAGAATTAGCTACAATATCGCCAATTGTTGCTGCTGATACAATTACTCTTGCGGGTGTTGTTCCTGTTGTTGGAGCTCATACAATTTCTATTGCTGGTTTAGTTGTAGATGTTGGAAATTGTTTAAAAAAAGCTAATATTGATAGTGGTAATATTGGATTATTTCAAGCAGTTGGAGGAGCATTTTTAAATGTTGTTTATAACGCTAATCATTTTAAAGATGTTCCAATATTAGCAACAAATCGAGAATTTAATTTAAATGATACATATGCAAATTTGCCAACAACTAAAAATAATAAAATTATTTGGAATTATCCATTAAATTATAATGATACAAATGATAATGCAAATATTGATTTATCTGATTATTATAATAAATCAGAAATAAATAATATTTCAAATGTTTTATTAACTAATATATCTAAAAATTCAAGTAATTATGCTTCTAATGTTTCTAACGTTATAATAAGAAATAGTTCAAATTATTCATCAAATATATCTAATATAATAATAATAAATTCAAGTAATTATGCAAGTAATATATCAAATATTCTAAATATAAATACTTCAAATTATTCATCTAATATATTTAATGTTTTAAATATAAATACTTCAAATTATTCATCTAATATATCAAATATTCTAAATATAAATAGTTCAAATTATTCATCTAATATATCAAATGTTATAATAAGAAATTCAAGCAATTATGCAAGTAATATATCAAATGTTTTAAATATAAATTTAACTAATTACATAAATACAAATATATTAAATTTAACTAATTATACAAATACAAATATATTAAATACAAGTAATTATGCCTCCAATATTTCTAATGTAATAATAATAAATTCAAGTAATTATGCAAGTAATATATCAAATGTTTTATTAATAAATACAAGTAATTATGCCTCCAATATATCTAATGTTATAATAACTAATTCAAGTAATTATGCATCCAATATATCAAATGTAATAATAATTAATAGTTCAAATTATGCAAGCAATATATCTAATGTAATAATAACTAATACAAGTAATTATGCATCCAATATATCTAATGTAATAATAAGAAATACAAGCAATTATACAAGCAATATATCTAATATTCTAAATATAAATTCAAGTAATTATGCCTCCAATATATCAAATGTTATAATAACTAATACAAGTAATTATGCATCCAATATATCAAATATAATAATAATAAATTTAAGTAATTATACAAATACAAATATAATAAATTCAAGTAATTATGCATTTAATATATCAAATTTTTTAAATATAAATAGTTCTAATTATGCAAGCAATATATCAAATGTAATAATAAGAAATACTTCAAATTATGCAAGCAATATATCAAATGTTTTAAATATAAATAGTTCTAATTATACAAGTAATATATCTAATGTAATAATCATTAATACAAGTAATTATGCCTCCAATATATCTAATATTATAATAAGAAATACTTCAAATTATGCAAGCAATATATCAAATGTTATAATAACTAATACTTCAAATTATGCAAGTAATATATCTAATGTTATAATAACTAATACTTCAAATTATGCAAGTAATATATCTAATGTTTTATTTAATACTTTAAATACATGGACTAAATCAGGTAATGATATTTATAATACATCATTAAATAATGGTAATGTTGGTATAGGTATAACAAATCCAACGGGAGTATTAGAATTAAAACACACATATTTATCAGGAACAAGTGAAAGGATAAAAATAGGTCATTCAGATAGATGGTTATTAAATCATATATTTTGCGGTGCTTTTTTTAGATTTTTGACATCACGAACAATTGGAAATGAACTCGCATATTTTGGTTATGTTGATAGTTATGATGATCCATTAGTTCGGACAATGGTATTAAAAATTACAAGAGATAGTTTAGAAATGGATGGCGATATTTATGTAAATAATTTAGCTAATAAATCATCACCAAGAGGGCTTTATTTATCAGGGATAACTATATCAAGCACTATATCAAATTTTTTTAATACTAAACCACCATATGCAGCATATTTTGCGGAGGATTTTTCAGGGAATACAATTCCTAATTATATTAAAAATGGAAGAGATGCAACAACAACGGGGTCAATAATAAAAACTACAACATCACAGGATACATATGGATTTGGTAATGCTAATTTTCCTATTACTTTTATTACAGGAACGCCAACATCTACAATTACTTTCGGAACTGGAACAATTCCACCAACATTTACTATTTTAAGTTATACAAGATATAACGGAGGAACAAGAGCAAGAATATTAACTTCAAAAACAACGGGGAATTGGCTTCACGGTCATTGGGGAGGTAATAGAGGATCGACACATTATAATGATAATTTTAAATCAAGCGGAACAAATACAAGTCCTGATAATTGGGTTTGTGTAATTGGAAAAAATAGCGGTTCAACACCTGGAAATATTTTAATTGATGGTGTAGCATCTGGAACAGCAACGGGAGGAGCTGGAAATTATACATTAGGAATTAATAATGGGCAATTTACGGGAGAATATAGCGATTTTGCCTTTAATTGTGTTATGATTTGGGATAGTGCTTTAACTGATGCAGAGATGGTTTTATTAAATAATATGATATATACTTATAAAACAGATGGTCTATCATTGAAAAGATATTTTAATGATGATTGTTTAATGGAAAATAGAGAATATACAACAAATAGCAGCCGTGAATTATTATTATATAAATCTAATTCTCTTAATGCAAATTTTGGAACTGATAGAATAAGATTAAAATCAACAAATATATTATTTGATACATTCTCAACTACTACATCAGATAAAACAACCGAAAATACAAAAATGATTATAAACTCTTCGGGAAATGTTGGAATTGGAACAACTTCACCAAATGGCTTATTAACTTTATATGGAATAACACAATTACAACCAAAAATAACATTAACAGGGCAAGAATTTTATACAGGAACAAATACAAATGGAGATGGTATAGGATTATTATTAGGAGTTAATAGAACTCAGAATAGGCAATTATGGATATGTGATACAGCACAAACTGCAATAAATAATACAAATACTATTTTACGGTTGATATTAGGAACTGAAACAATTGGTATTGATGCACTAGCAACTGACGGTTTAACAAGAAAAAGTTTAAGTATTGGTGGAGATGCGATTGTAATACCAACTTCATCATATCCAGCATTAAGAAGAATATTAAAATTTACAGGTATATCTACTTCTGATGATATACCTTTTATGAATGATTTAATATTTAATCAAGGAGCATTTGCAGGTGGTGTTTTTGCTGGTGATAATTTTATAAGTAGTTATTGGGGAGTATCTATTCTTTTAAATTCAGGAGGAACAACAAATGGTTATGGTGGAGGTGATGCAGGAAGAACATATGATACAGGTTGGGCATCATTTAATGTTCTTATGAGAAATTCGGGGTCATCTACATTTAATAGAAAATTATTTACAATTAGACCAAATGGAGTAATGCTAATGTATAATGACGTATGGCATATTACATATGATGGAATTAATCGTTTTTATTTTGCATCTAATGGAACAACTTTTATATCTTCTGGTGGTGCAGCAGGTGATGGTGGTTTTATTGTTTATAGTTCTCCTGCAACTGGAAGTCAAAATAATTTAGTAATATTAAATAATGGCAATACAACAATAAGAAAAGAATTATTAGTTAATGAAAAAATTTCAATCGGTGCAACTACTGGTGGATATCCATTATCAGTTTCAGCAGGAACAAATGGAGGATTTACAAATGTATATGTTAGAACTGGATATTATGGGGGTTCTGATTATAATTATACGGGTTCATATGCTGCTTATGTTTCAGCTTCATTTTCTAATTCAATTTATATCGGAAGTTTTATTATAAATTCAAGTGATACAAGAATAAAAAAAGAAATTAATGATATTGAAGATGATGGAGCATTAATACAAATATTAGCAATTCAACCAAAAACATATAAATATATTGATGAAATTGGGCGGGGTTCTTCTGTTGTATATGGTTTTATTGCTCAACAAGTTAAAGAAGTAATACCATTAGCCGTAGAAATAGTTAAAGATTATATCCCTAATATTTATAAATTGGGGGATTGTTCAAGTAATATAATTACATTAGATAAAGATGTTAGCCAAGATTTAAATATTGGCGATAAAATAAAAATATTTGATGGCAATAATAACTGCGATTTTTACAATATTAATAATATTAATTCAAATGTAATTGAAATAGATAAAGATATTAATTCATCAAATGTTTTTATCTATGGAAAAGAAATTAATGATTTTCACACATTAAAAAAAGATTATATATTTTCTTTAAATGTATGTGCAACACAAGAATTATATAAATTAATACAAAACCAGAATATAATAATTGAAGATTTAAAAAATAGAATTTCAATATTAGAACAAAAATAATTTAAAATTTATTTGCTTTATTTTTTTTATATAAATATTTATGATGGAAATGATAAATAATATTTATAGGTAAAATTAATACAAATAATATATCATGTTTTTTTGACATTTATTTAAAAATAAGAAAATAATAATATTGATATAAAATAGTATTATATATATATGTATAAATATAAATCCATTTTAAAAAAAAATAGTAGAAAATCTAAAAAAACAATAGACGAATTTATAGATGATGAATTAATAAAAATAGATGAATATTATTATTAATTACTTATTTTTATATTTATTTAATAATAGAAATGATTAAAAATTATTATCCTTATAAATCAGATAAACCAAATAAGAAATTTTATATAATAACTAATGATAATAAAAAAGTTTATTTTGGGGCTGCTGGTTATTCTGATTTTAGTATCCATAAAGATGAAGAAAGAAAATTAAGGTATATAAAAAGGCATCAAGAAAATGAAAATTGGGGTAAATCTGGAATTAATACCGCCGGATTTTGGAGTAGATGGTTATTATGGAATAAACCAACATTAGAGGCTTCTTATAATGATATTAAAAAAAGATTTTCTATATAATAATTATAATGGTTTTCGGTTCTCATCTAATTTTAGATGCTAATAATTGCGATGAAGAAAAAATAAAAGACATGGATAATATTGAAGATTTTATTGATGCCTTATGTGAATTAGGAAATATGACGAGAAAAGGCGATTTAATAATTGAAGTATTTGAAGATAATGAATTTAATAGAATACGTGATATTGTTGGTTATTCAGTAGTTCAAATTATATCATTATCAAATATAACCATTCATATTAATTTTATATCTAAAACTGTTTATTTAGATTTCTTTACTTGTGGAGAATTAAATGATAGTAAAGTAATTAAATTATTTCAAAATTATTTTAAACCTGAAATAACTAAAAAAATAATTATTTATAGAGACGCAACTGATGTTAAAACTTCAATAGTTTTTTAAAATTACATTCCCATTCTTTTTTTTATAGGTTTATTAGTGCCCATTCTTATTATTTGATTATTATTAATTCCTAATTTACGGGTCATTACTATATTATTTTTTGATGAATTATTTGAAGGCATTACTTTCTCTCGAATACTATCCATTATATCTATTATTGAATAAGATTATTTTTTTTTTCATTATTAAATAATATTGACATTAATATAAATCTTATATCATCAAATATTGGAGTATAATTTAAATTAATTTCTTTTTTATTAATAGTTATTTTTAATATTAATATATAATCATCAGTATCTGTTAAAATTTCATTTTTTTCATTATATAACATCAAATCAATAAAATTAATGATATTATTATTAATATTATAACTAAAATTATCGCTTTTATCAAAATTTCTATATGATATTAATTGAAATGGTTGAATATCTTGTTTATCCCATATAAAAAGAATATTAGATATTCCCATTGATAAAGATTTATAACTTATATTATCTTGTGCATTATCTTCAAAATCGATATTATTACTTTTAATTATTATATGACTATAATTAACCATATTTATAAATCCGCCTTCAATTCCTGATGTTGTAATTTCTGTTTCTGTTTCTAATCCTAAAATCTTATTACAATTAAAAGGAGTTAAAAAATATTTTTTAGTATTATCATTTTTAGTAAATTTAAAGGAATTTCTTTCTTTTATATAATCAATCTTTATAAATTGGCTTAATTGTAAATTACTATTTAAATAAGACATTAATGATAAATAACTATAATTACCATCTGGAATATTAAAAGTATATGAATTTTCATATATTCCAACTAAACTATATTTAGTTATAGTAAAACTAAAATTTTTACAATTATAATCACTATTTAACATAGAAAAACCACAAACTGAAATATTTAATCCTTCATCTCTATTGCATACAATAGGATTATTTAATCTAACTCTAAAATTATATTTCTTTTCATTTTCATTTCTATTTTTAGAACTTATATATAAATAATAAGATTTAGCCATTTTTTATTTCGTCTTCTTCTATTTCTAATGTAATAATTAAATTTCTTATATTTCCTGTTTCGTCATATGGTGAAGTTGTGCTTATTGTTGCATTTGGAATACCTGAATTAATATCAATTAAACTATCGGAAAATACAAAATTAATATAATTAATTGATTGTTTATTTAAAGTTAAAGTATTTTTTAAATAAATTTGAGGTTGATTATTTCCTAAATTACCAGAAAATAATAATGGATAACTACCATCTGATGTATAATATAAACTACTATTAAATGAAATATCTTTAATATAAATTAAACATTGAAGAACTCCTCCTTCATGTGATATATTAGTTATTCTAAGTCTTGCCCCATTTTCAACGCTAAAATTAGGTATATCAAAAGAACATCCTAGCATTATATTAGTTGTAGATGTTCCAGGGACAGAAATATATTTTTTTTTAAGTCCTGAATTAGTATTTAATGTAAATGTTTTAATTGTCATTTTCTATTAATGGAAAATATAAAAAAAATAATTTATGAATTAACCTCAATTTCTGTTTTTAATTCTTCAAAATATGGGACATCGTGTTTAACATCTCTTGCATTATCTTTATTAATTTCTTCAACTAATCCTTTCTCAACATTAATCTGATGTTCTATTGCTAATGTTTGGAGATATTCATCTAAATTAGGAAACATTATTTTAGACTGTCCTAAATAATATTTAAATTTAATTATATCATCATCATCCCAACATTTAGGATATATATATTCTTTATCAAATATTTGACTTTTCATTATACTATTTTTAAATAAGATTTTTTTTTATAATAAATATTCTTTTTCTAAATTATTATAAAATCTTTTTTTATTTCCGGTCAAATCAATTATTAATGCTCCGTGTTCATTACTTCCAATTGCTTTATTATATAAACTCTCAAATTCATTTTCCTTTAATACTGATGAAACCTCAACATATAAATCCTCTAAAATTGCTCTTTTATTTGAAAATTTACCTAAATAAATTAAATTACAATTTAATCTTATATCCTTTGGAACTGCTTTTATTGATTGAACTAATATAAAAAATGATGTAAATATATGTCTATTTTTAATTAACCAATATTTTAATAAATTTTCACTTTTTCTATTTAGAGCACTTGAACCCATTATATCATCTAAAATTAAAAATGTTATTGGTTTTTTTATATATCTAAAATATTTTTCAACTTCTTTAATGCTTGCGAATTCATATTTTTGTAATAACTCCAAAATTTCAGGATTTTCATTTAATAATATTGGTATATCTTTTTTAGGGGTTTCTTTAACTATATTATAATATTCAACATATTTATTATAAATATCTATATCATCAATAATATTTTTTATATCATCTATAATTGATTTTAAAGTGCTTTCGCTGTATTCTTCATATATATCATTCTCATCTAATGATTTTAAATTTGCCCATAGATTTTTATTTGCATCATATGTTGGAGATATTAAAATAGTTCTAATTTTATGAATACCATTTTTTGATGCCATAATTGATTTTTCATATTCCTTAATTATTTTTACGGTATTATAAGTTTTACCACCACCACGAGAAGCAACGCCCAAATAATTAAAAAAAAGATTAAATAAATTTTTATTATTGCTTTTAGGATAATCTAATTTAGAATTATTAATTTTATCATTAAAACCATTTATACTAATTTCCTGAATATTCATTATCTATTATATATTAAGATGAAAATAAATCTGCCATTACTCGTCTTTTTGCTTCGTTTATATATTTGTCTTTTAATATATCTTTTGATGAATTATTATATAACTCCTTCTCCGTTTGTATATCTTTTAATGACTTTTTTTTAGCTTCTAATTTTTGACGAATTTTTAAAGCTTCCATATATTCAATATTTAATTTATCTTCTTTTACCTGTTTAATCTCATATTTTTTCTCATTTCGTATTCTTGCTTTTTCACTTTTTATTGCTGCTATTTCCTTCATTCTTTCAGCTGTTGCCCCTCGTCCTTTCTTTGGTTTAATTTCTGGCTCTGGTTCTTCTTCTGGTTCTTCTTCTGGCTCTTGTTCTGGCTCTGGTTCTTCTTCTTGTTTAAGTCTTTCAATTTCTTTTTTTATATTCATTAAAACTTGTTCATCATCATCATCATCATTAATTTCTTCTTTATTTGTTTGTGATAATTTAGATTGTCTTTTTAGTTCTCGCGCTTTTCTCATTTTTTCCATATGTTCCGCGCTCATTGTTCTTTTTGGTTTATCCATTATTTCTATAAATAGATAAGAAAAAAATTATAATATACTTTCAATTTCTTCTTGTTTATCAATAATAACTATCATCATTTTTATTTTTGTTTGCATTTCTTTACTTATTGTTTTATCTTCTTTAAAACCTTCATTTAATTCATATACTTCTACGCCCCCTTTATTATCAATAAAATCTTTAAATTTTTTATGTTTAGGTGTATTTTTATTTAAATATGAAGAAGAAATTATAGCGCATATTTTTCCGTCTTCTTTTAATAATTTATAAGCCTCATTTATAAAATCTATATCAAAATATTGTTTATTTCCAATATTAATATTAAAAGGTGGGTTCATAAATATATAATCATATTTTTTATTTGGTTTAAACGTTAAAAAGTTTTCATTATACCATTTAATATTATCAAAATTATTAAATCTTGCTTTACCTATATTATATAATGTATTTTCTCTTTCAACTGCATCTATTTTTAAATTTTTAGGGTTTATATATTCAATTAATTCAGAAATTAAATTACCTGTTCCGGCTGTTGGTTCTAAAATATCATAAATTATATTATTATCATAATTTTTATCGTATGTATATTGTTCAATAATAAATGAATAATCAATTAATTCATCCGCGATAGATTGAGGAGTTAAAAATATATTTAATTTTTTAATATCAGTTCTTGAAAATTTTAATAATCCTAATAAATCATTAATATTAAATAATGGTAGATATAACGGCAAATATTTCTCTATATTTCTATCTAAGTTTTCCTGAATATCAATATAATCATTACTAGAAATATTTTTACTTTTTTCTGGTATTTCAATTATTTTTGGTTCTGGTTTTGGTTCTGGATTTTCTTCTCTTTTTTTTTCTTTCATTATTCTATTTGCTTGTGGGTTTGATTCTTCTTTATTTAGTTCTTTATTTAGTATAATTTCTCCTTGTTTTATATCTTTATAATCTCTTTCTATTAATCTTTTAAAATTTAAAAAATCATCATATTTTGTTGTGGTTAATATTTTTTTTTTATATTCAATAATATTTTTTGTATCTATAATTAAACTATTAATTAATGTTTTATTAGATTTTAAACCACTATTTTTTACAGCATTATATATATTTAATGATTGTTCATCATCAATATTAAATAATTTATCTTTTTTAAATTCTTTTCTTTCTTTTTCTAATTTTAATTTATCTAATTCATTTTTTGCTTCTTCTTTTTCTTTTTCTAATTTTAATTTTTCTAATTCTTGTTTTGCTTGTTTAATTTTAAAATTATTTGATATTACATTTACGGCTTTTTCTTTTATTGGTTTTGTTTTTAAATATTCTTCTAATTTATTAATACTATTATTAGAAAGATTTATTGCATTATTTGCACGGCTTATATAAGATGATTTATCTGTATTACTATTATCATTAATTTTAGAAATACAATATTCAATAACTTTAATATTTCTATTAATAGATAATAATATATATTTTATTTTTTCATCTTTAATATTATCATTTATCATTTTATATACTTCATTTTTTCTTTTTCTTATTTTTTCTAATTCATTATTTATTGGTTCTTCTTTTTTTATTGATTTTTCTTTAAAATCTTTCATTATTTTTATTACTTCTAAATATTCAGGCGTTCCTTTTTTATAAACGCACCATTCATTTTTTTCTCCTTTTCTATCATTATAAATTTTTAAAGCTTTAATATAATTCATATTATTTCTAATAAATATGAATAAAAAAATAATTCAATTAGATATTAAATATATTTGGTCTAAATACATGGCACGGCTTAATGCTGTATAAAACATTCTTACGTCAAATATTTGATTAATATCTATAAATAATTTATCATATGCTGTTTCTCCTTGGATTGAGTGTGTAGTATAACAATATCTTTCTTGACTTGAAACTCCTTTTATTTCTTCATTAGTAATTAAAATTTCACCGTTTGAATAATGGCGATTATTAGATGTTATATATATTTTCTTCATATCAAATTTATCTTTAAATAAATCAGTATATTCATCTTTAATTTTATTAGTAGATGATAATATCATATCATTTATATCATAAATTTTAATTAATTCTTTTTTTTTTATTATTCTATTATTATTTTTAAAAAAATTGATAATATAACTATTGATTTCATATAATGAATATTGTTTATTTATCATATCTCTACATTTATTTAATAATTCTAATAATAATGCACATTTACATCTATAATTAGAATTAAAATATTCAACTTTTTCAATTCCTTCAATTGTCATTTCTTCACCTTCAATTGGCGGTAATTGATAACCTAAATCACCACAAAAAATAATCTTACACAATTTAAATTTTTCTAATATAAATTTTTTTGTCTCTTCCGTCATCATAGAAGCCTCATCAATAATTAAAACATTATATTTCTTTAATATTTTATCTAATATTTCCGTGTCTTTTGTTGTTATATAATGCCAAACAGAAACAGAAACATTTTCTTCTTTTTCTTTATTTCTTGCTAATTTCCATGATGGAGGGCAAAATAATTTTTTTATTAATCCATCATCTCTTAATTCCTTAGTTGTCTTACCAGAACCACCACAACCTAAATTAATTTTAGATTTATAATTATTATCAACTTCAATATTAGAATATTTATAATCTCTAATTGGTTCATCTTTTTCATAAGGAATAAAAGAATTTCCACAACTATTTAAAATACATTCTTTAAATTCTTTATGTCTAAAAACATTTTTTAATGTTATTTCATTATTACTTTTATAATAATAAACACAATCAACATTAATTTTTATTATATCATTATAATTAATTTCTTTTAATTGTTCTATCATATTTAAACGTTGATATGATAAAATAAAGGCGGTTATATGTGATAAATGGAAACTATTTTTTTTATTAATTGATATCATGGTTTCATCTGTTTGACTGATATGAGTTATATTATCATATTCATTTGAATTATATTTTAAAATATCAGCGAAATTTTTACATGATTTTAAATAATAATTGTCGGATGTATAAAATGAATTAGAAGCTCCACACCATTTAGCATAATAAGAAACGCCATTATCTTTTTTATTTAACATATCATCATTAAATTCAAAATCTAATGGAGAATGACCCCATGCCCCAGAAATTATTTCAAATTTAACTTTATTATCTTCTAAAAATTTTAATTCAGGGCTTGAATAAATATATTTATTATGATATACATTTAATTTTAATAATATCTTTTTTATTTTTTCTTCTACATTTGAAAAATCTATATTCTCTATTTGATACATACCAACGCCCATTATTTTATTTGTCTTTCTAAAATCTGTTATTTTACCTAAAAAACCATCATAATAATTACAACTTTTAAAATTTGCATAGGCTTTTGACATATCAATATGACAAATATCTTTAATACATTTTTCTTCTTTAATTTTATAATTATTATTTAAAAAAGATTTATTTTTTAAATAATTATAAGTTTCTTTATAAGATGGATTTAATGTTTTTAATAAATAGTTTTCATATTTACATTTTATATATTCAGGGTTATATATACCATTTATAAATTCTTTTTGTTTTTTAGGATAATTTATTTTTTTAAATTCTTCAAAATATAATATATATAATAAATCATAATTTATTATTTCATTAATTTCATTTATATATTCATTATAAATACTATAATTTATATAACTTTCATTTATATCTGTTCTAATTTCATTAACAAAATTTAAACTTAAATTATAATGGCAACCATCACGAACAAATTCAGATATTTCTTTATCATTAAAATCGCAAATTTTACAATGATTTAATCCAGTATTTTTTTCAAAATCTTGAACTATAACGCTGTATTCATTAATACATCTATAATTTCCCTTTAATGTTATAATAGAGGTTATATCTTGTTTATTTCTTTTATACATATAAAATTCATCATTTTCATCTAATTTAGATTTAATATTTAATAATTCATTTGATGTCATAATTTGTTTTATTCCTTCATTATCTATATAAGTTTCTATAAAATTATTTTGTAAAATTAATTCATTATGTTCAATATGATTAAATTTTGTATTTATAAAAGTAAATTTTTTTAATGCTTTCTTGCTACTTTTACATTCTAATATTTTATGTTCTTTTTGTAATGGTAATGAGATTTCGATATCAATTTGTAAATCATTACAAATATCATTTATATCATCTTGTGGAACTCCACTTTCTAAATATTTATCAATATATTTATTAATTTTTTCTTCTATTTTTTTATATCTAAAAAATGATGATTTGCTTAATGCTGTATTTTTGCAATTATTAGCCCATTGTTTAATAGGTTCTAATAAGCAATTTGAAAAAGTATGTTCTTTAAAATTTTGTTTTATAATTTTTAAATTTTCTTTTATAGTTGGTTTAATAGGATAAATTAATATTTCCCCTTCTAATTCTACATTTACTCCATATTCAATTTTAATATTTTCTTCTGGTATAGTTGATATAAAATCAGAGTTATAGGTGGTTGTTTCGCTAGTAGAATCAAATATTAATGCTCCAAATTTTGAGAATTGTTTCCACCATTTAGAAAAATTTATTTCTTTTGATAAATTTATTTTTTGACTAATTATTATATTATTTTTTTTATATTGTATATTATCTAAAAAATCTTTCTCGTCTTCAATTATTATTTCATAAATTTTTTTATCGCTTAATGCTTTAAAATATTTTTCTTTTCTACCTTCAAATTTTATTTTTTCTATATTATCAATAATTTTATTTGCTTTTATAAGCCCTCTTTGTGCTTTTTTATAACTTATATTTACTTCTTTATAATTTTTTTTCAATCTTTCTTTTTCTTCATTGTTAATATTATAATTATTAGATGTATATATAAAAATTACATCTGTATCTTTATATTTTTTATATATATTATAAAAGTAATTATATATTATATCACCCGTAATATCTTTTTTATTTATACTATATGGAAAAATTGAAGCATCTTTATCAACATCATTCTTTTTTTTATCTCCTTCAGTATCTTCATTTTTGGAGGTATAAGCGGGAAATAAAGAAATATCAATTTTATAATAATCTTTTATTTCATTACTATTTTTAATATCTTCTGTAATATTTTTAATAATATTTATTTTTTCTTCTGGTGTTTTTATTTGCTTTTTTACCGGCTCTTGTTTCTTTTTTGGTTGTCTTTGTCTTTTTGTTTTTTCTTTAAATACCTTATTTAATGCCTTTACTTCTTCTTGTTGTCTTTTTGTTTCTTGTTTTTTTATTTGCTTTTTTTCTTCCTTTGTTGGTATTCTTTTTAAATTAAAAATTGGTTTTTTTAAACTATCTCTATAATTTTTTAAATCCTGTTCTGCTTTTAATTTTTTCATTAGTTTGTCAGCTTCTGATGTGTAAAATTGGCTTTGATAATTATTAACGGGAATATCTAAATTTAAGGTTCGAGGGGTAGTATTCATTTTTATGTCTATATAATATATATTAAGAAAATAATTCTTTAAATAAAAAAATACATAAAAAAATTTTAGCGGGAAATCAACAAAAATAAAATTAGGGGAATATTTGGGGGTCTTAAA
>Ga0209668_10000542_pt1 | contig 15533 bp, 9 predicted proteins | sample FrelakmetPLP11PL_FD_187150 | JGI IMG/M metagenome (GOLD analysis project Ga0209668, IMG submission 187150) | Freshwater lake sediment microbial communities from the University of Notre Dame, USA, for methane emissions studies - PLP11 PL (SPAdes)... | ecosystem: Environmental > Aquatic >... | reverse complement strand
TATAGCAGTTTGTTGTATTCTTCGCGCGGGGTTGCCGCCACTTTGAGCCCGTCAGTATTCAGGATGTCCTGGAATGTCTTTTGGGCAAAAATCCCTTCCAGTTCCGCTTTCCTTTCTTTCAGCATTTTTTCCTGGACGGTGGAGGCGTCAGCGGTTTTCAGTTTATCGGTTATAGCCGGAATGAGTCCCGTTGCGTCATTTATTTTTGCTCCATCAATGTCGTACGCGCCGTCAATCCTTTGGATCTTGATAGTTGCGATCCTTTCCGCGGAATCGTTTTCAAAATAATAATTGATGGTGTCAGCGGTCTCTTCCGCGGGCGTCATTTTTATCTTTTTTTCCTTCATGATCACCGCGATTCCCGCGTCCGTCGCGAGACCCTTTGCGGCATCAACCCGTTCCTGAATCAATGTCTTCATCTTCAGCGCCGCTTCTTTGTTTTTTGTAAAATAGTCAAGCAGTTCCGCCTTTAGCGCGGCCATTTCCGGGGCTTTGCATTTATAGGATCCGAGCGCGCTTTGCACAAGAGTGCCCGCCGTTTTCTTGTCGAAAACCAGTGAGAAAACCGCCGTTGCCGACGCATCTTCAACTTTCACGGTGATTGATTCAACTCCATCTTCCCGCTTGCCCGTTTTCAGTCCCGATTTTTCCAGTTCAGAGGTAAAAGCCGCATCACCCAAAAGAGCGTTGGCGTTGTTTTCAGCCATGGCGGTGTTGACCTTAACACTTTGTTCTTCCGTAACCCCTCCCAGAAAAGCGTAAAGGGCGCTTTCTGTCCTTGTAGTCTGAATCTCTTCCGTATCCTGCGTTTCCGCAGGGCCTTTCATGAAGGAGTATTCTTTTACCGGCAGAAGCAGAAAGCTCCTGATTTCATTCAGGTCGTTGCCGTAACTCATCACATCCTGGCGGATTCCTCCAAGCTCGTCTATCACCCCTTTGTTGTAGAGATCGACCCTTTCCACGATTCCCCCGAGCATCGCCAGCTGAAAGGTGTTGACGGCGAAAAGCACACCCACGAATATCCAGCCAAGCGTTTTTAAGGCTTGGCTCCTTACTTTCTGGTCATGAGTCTTTTCTTTTTTGTTGTGAGATTCCATGCGCTTTCCAAAATTAACATTCCGTCCGTTTCAAGCGCAAAACCGGCGCGCGGAAACCAGTATATCTCTATTTGTTCATATTTCAAGAATAAAAGCCTTTATACCTTCATCTTTTGGCTTTTTCATGGTATAATTTGAGGAAAAAATAAAACCATAATATAAATTATGAAAATTACATTTTTAGGAGCGGCAAAAGAAGTAACCGGATCCAGGCATCTTATTGAAGTAAACGGCAAACGAATCCTGCTGGATTGCGGGCTTTTTCAGGGCAGGCGCAAGGAGGCGGAAGAAAAAAACCGCGAAATGCACATGGACGCTTCCAAAATCGACGCGGTGATACTTTCACACGCCCACATCGACCACAGCGGCGGACTGCCATATCTGGTCAAGAACGGATTCAACGGCCCCATATATTCCACTTTCGCCACCAGGGATTTATGCAATTATATGCTGATGGACAGCGCCTACATCCAGGAAAAAGACGCGGAATATTTTAACAACAGGATGAAGAAAAAGGGTATGGCGCCGGTTGAACCGCTTTACAGCGTTGAAGACGCGCAAAAAACACTAAACCAATTCTTCGGGGTCGGCTATGAAAGGGCTTTTTCCGTCGCTCCGGGAGTGGTGTGTTCGTTTTATGACGCCGGGCATATCCTCGGGTCGGCGCTTGTACATCTGTTGATTTACGAAAAGGAAAAGAATCTGCGCTATAGTTTTGCTTTTACCGGAGATCTTGGCCGCAAAAACCTGCCGATTTTGAGGGATCCCCAGCCACTTCCGCCAACCGATTATCTGGTAACTGAAAACACATACGGAGACCGTCTGCATGCCTCAATCCTTGATGCAGGCAATGAACTTGAGGGCGTTATCAACCGCACCGCCAAACGCGGAGGGAAGATTCTGATACCTTCTTTTTCGGTTGAAAGGACCCAGGAAATCGTATACCACCTCAATATCCTGTGGCAGGAAAAGCGCATTCCAGACATGCCGATTTATGTTGACAGTCCTCTTTCGGCCAATGTCACGGAAGTATTCAAGAACCACCCCGAGTGCTTTGACGCGGACACCTACCGCGAATTCATTGAACATGAAAAGAATCCGTTCGGTTTCGGCAGACTTCAATACACGCGCGATGTCAGCGAGTCAAAAGCGCTGAACGATCTTCACGGCCCAGCAATCATCATTTCCGCTTCGGGGATGTGTGAAAACGGACGCATCCTGCACCATCTTCGCAACAACATCGAAGACCCAAAAAATACGATAATGATTGTTGGATTTATGGCAAAGGACACGCTTGGCAGAAAAATCCTGGAAAAACAGTCAATCGTTAACATTTTCGGCGAACCGTTCCATTTGAGAGCGGAAGTTGCCGTCATGGACGCATTTTCCGGCCACGCCGACAGAAGCGACCTGCTTGATTATTACAGCCATATCCAGGGGTTGAAAAAGATTTTCCTGGTGCACGGAGAAGAAGACCAGGGATTGAAGTTCATGCAGGTTCTGCATGAAAGCGGATATAAGGATGTGATCCAGCCCGGAAAAGGTGATTCCTTTGAAATACCCTGAACGGCGCGGTTTCCGGGCGGGCATATCCCTTGGGATTGAAAATCTGCCCGGGGTGCATTAAAATGGCTCTGCTTTTGGATTTTCTAAGTTATTTACGGAGGGCGATACAAAAGCTGGAAATCGTTTCAAACAAGGCTAAAAGGGCAAATGCGGGTGTAGTATAATGGTATTACTGCGGCTTTCCAAGCCGAGGACAGGGGTTCGATTCCCCTCACCCGCTCCAAACGTTAAATCGCGTTTTATCGGCGCAATCGCGCCACGGTTTTTGCAGTTGGCAAGCCACTTTCTGCCCCGCGATCCTCTAAGTTCGAGCCGATTATTTATATTTTGGTTTTCCCCCCTGGAGAATTATCCCCACGTTTACCAGAAAACCTATGCCCGTGCCGATCAGATTATTCACAAATTCCCTGTTTTCCTCTTTCTTTCTTAATCTCTCTTGCCAAATTTCTTCCTCTATTTTTGCCTGTTTTTCCCTCTCCTCTCTTTCAATTCTTGTATTTCGTTCATATATGTAACTCTCATATTCCCGTCTTGCCTCCTCCTGCTGCTCCCTGGCTATCCTTTCTCTTTTCAGCTGTTTCCATTTCCGCTTGAGCGATTCCATGATTTGCGCCGTGTTTTCGGGCGATATTTTATTCCCGTATTTTAGAAAAAACTCTCCGATAAGGGCGAGGTCGTCCGGATTTTCGAGCATTGCCATAATGTCTTCCTTCATGGCATGACTGAACCGGATTTCATCAATCCTGTTTTGCATCTGCGGATTCGTTTCATCCTTCAAAATAAATGTCCTGACCCTGCGAATTTGCTTTTGTTCGTTAAAAACAAAGTCCACTCTCGCCCGAATTTCCGAAACGATATCCATGCAGAATCTTATGTCCGATTCTCCGTTGATATCGGTGCGGCTTTTGCCTATGTCTTTTCGAGTGCCACAATCCAGCATATGGAATTCCGCATGCTGAACCGGGCGATTCAAAGCGTTCCAGAATTTCAGTCTGCAGGCAACGATGGCTCTGTTCAGAGAATCGATCTTTTCGACCGACTGTTTGACCACTTCTATCCTTAGTTTTGCCGCATTTTCCCTCAAGGCTATCTCCTTTTCCATAACATGCAGTTATTATTCCTGATTCCTATACTTCATCTTTTGGGCCCGTTTAATCAATCCCATGATTATGTCCATAGTCGTTTTGGGAATCCGGCATTGATAATCGTCCAAAAATCGGCCGATTTTTTCGTCATCGATATCTTCAAGCAAAGCGCGAAGAGCCTGCCCCAACTTGCGCCTGCCCAAAGCTTCATCTATAATTTTCTGCATCCGCGCATCCGTTTTCTCTTTCAGGAAGAATGTCTTTTTTGCCGTCAAATTGTGTGGGAATACGAATTTCAATTGCCGGCGGATCCCCGAGGAAATATCATGCATAAATTCAATATCCGCCTCCCCGTCGATGTCCGTGTCCCCCTGAAAAACCCCCCTGTTGGCATCGTCGGCATCCAGAATAAAGAACCGAGAATTAATAACGGGATTGTTGGTGGCATTCCGGAACAGCAGGCGACAGGCAATCCTTGCCCGGTCCAAAGCATCAATGTGACGGACTGACTGCTCGACCAGTTCAATCCGCAGATTTGAAGGCGATCCCTGAATGATTTTGCCAGGCTTTTTTTCCATACGGGATTATATTAATCATAGTAATTTCCTGATCCGCTCCGGGAGATCCCCGAAGTTTTTTAGCCGAGCTACCTTGTCCCCGAGTGCCGACTTGAAATATCCGGCAATTCCGCTGTAATCATGACTTTTCTGCATCTCCCGGATTTTCGCATCATGACAGTAAATATGGGCGATCCAGCGGCGTGGGATCAAATCTCCCGATTCCAAAAATTGTCGGGCCCATGTTAATACCAGACTAGATGGCATATTTGATATGTTCCTATCAATAAGCCGAGATATTTCGTTCTTTATCGATGGGTTTCCAATGGCGCCCTTAAGCAAAGCGGACTGAAGTTCTTTCGATAGAGCCGGATGAGCCACATGATCAACGAAATCCGGAATAAGGTTTTTATCCCAATTATTATCCATAAGCCATAACAGGCAGACAGCCTGCTTGTCCAAATCATTATTGTTGTTTCTACAAATATCTTTGATGATTTTCTCCTCGATTTTCGCTTTTGCCATTATCCCCCGCCAGACCGGAGAAAGATAAAGGACCGGATTGGAATGGAGAGTGCGGAGAACGTGATTCGTTAAAGCCTCCGCATTACCTTCTATCCGGTGTTTTTCCGCTATCAGCTCTGCAAAGGCTGACTTCTGGATTTCAGTGACGGCAAAATCTTCAGCCAAAGCCAGGTGTTTTTTGCTTTTGGCTTCTTCTCCACGCGCGGCATAGACCTGCGCCAAAAGATAGTTGGTTTCAAAATCGGTCCTGCCATGTGAATAAGCATCATTCAGGCTGATCAGAGCTTCTTCAAGATGCCCCATCCGGATGAGCTTTTTCCCATCGTTGCAATAATGGCGCACTTTGTATGTCTCGACGTTTTCGGCAATCTGCCGCTGGTCGCGCATGTTTCGGTCAAGTTTCCGGTTTGTTTCCAGTCCTATTTCCGCGATATCGGCCAGGATATTCCGGGTCGCCAGCTGATGGTACTGTATTCTTTTCAAGTGTGTCAGAAACTGGCCTTTGGAGGACTCAAGAAATACCAACATCTGCCCGAATAAAGCAGTGATGGTTTTCCTGGTCTTCTTCTGCTCCTTGATCGAGTCCATGGCAAGGTCGACCAGCGTGTCCAGACCGTCGTTTACCCGGTCCAGCGAAGATATGATTTCTTCGGTATTCGCCTCAATGGCGCCAACCCCCTCAAGAATGGCGTCCCCCGTTGCGTTTGATTGAAAGAGCGCATCCCGGATTTCGTAGGCGGTATAATTCAATTCAGCCAGATGTTCTGAATTTACGGAGGCGGTTTGGTTCGATTCGTCAATCCCAGCCTGAAGCCCTTCCAGGTTTTGATTGACCTCATAGAAACCGTTTTTAACGGCGTAATCGCGGGCTTCTTCACGCAGGATTGTTCGGACCTCCCCGTCGGAGGCGTCAAAAACTTCCGTACCGTCCTCGGTCGTGGCCAGCTTTTTGCGTGATGCCTTTTCGATGGCTATCAGAGTCTTGTTGGCTTTCTCCAATCCTTCGTTGATTCTAGCCCTTTGCGCCTCCCCGACATCGCCATGAGTCACATTAAAGCCTACCGCAAAACGACTGTTTTCATCTTCCCATCTGGGACGGTCGCTAGCCATAATATATTTATTGAAAGGATATTATATAACATTAAATCTGGTCGTAAATCAACGGAAGTTTTAGGCTTTAATAAAGCCTGTCCGGTCATCCTCCAGTATTGATCTCTATTTTGGGTTGTTTTTACCATCTGTTGTGAGCCAATCATTGTATTGACTGATGTGCCTTTTTATGTTAATTTGCGTTGCAGGTCGGATTAACCCGCACTATGAGAAATGCTCCTGACAACAATGAAATAGAATCTCTTTCTGAAGACCTTTCCCCTTACATCGGGGCAAGCGCGTTTACGGTTTTGATTGATGATTCTCCGGAGCTACGGGAATTGACCGAAAAAGCCCGCGAGTTGAGGGAGCTTCCTTTTGAACAAAAACTGGCTGCCGTTAAAGGACTTGCACTTGGAGCCATGTCCAACGCTTATGAATCAATGGTGGCGGATCCGGATGAGTCTGTGCGCGAATGCAATAAAGGGATTGTTTTCCTGAAGCATCCATTAAGCGTTGCACTGAAACAAAAATCGGGGTGTTGCCGCTACCAGGGGGCGCTGTTTTTTGTACTTGCATTTGAAGCACAGCTCGGAGACCGGCATTATCTGCACGCCGCCCGCGTTTTTCCGGGCATGAACACCGTTTTTAATGAGGTCGTAAACGGCGATAAAAAACAAATTGTGAGCATCTTCAAGGAATCGCTGGATGACAAATCTCTCGATTATTCGATGGAAAATCCGTCAGTTTACAGGTCCGCGTTCAAAACCCTTCCCGGATATACCTTCCATTCATACCACCGCACTCCTTCCGGATATGTCCTTGTTTCGAATCCCGATGAGCATGCGGATGTGTAGACTACTGCAAGAATCGACAAATATCAGCTCCAAATTGGAAGTTCAGACTTTACCCCGCGGTTGACTTTCTGCAAAAGTGTTGCTATATTATAATATAGATTTGATTCTCGATTATGAGTACCGGACCTGATCCTAAAGAAAAAGACCTCAATCGGGACGAGGCAAAAGAAACCGAAGAAATCGGCGGGATATTTGCGGGTATCAAGAAAATTGTCAACTGGGTGAAAAATGCCGTAAAATCGATTTTCAAACCGTCCGAGGAATCAAAAGAAAAGCAAATTGTCAGGGCCGTGGCCGGATTCCTTGAAAAACCAACGAATAATCTGGAAGATATCATAAAAAATACGACCCTTATCGGTCAGGTTTGCGGCGATTATGACCAGATGGGAATGGATATACCTCCAGACATCGACGCCATGCACGCCCGTCTATTGGCTCTTATCTGCACTAACCGGATGAGTTTTGTCGAACAAGAAATCAAGAAAGGTTCGCATGATACTCCGGAAATCAAATATGCAATGAAAATGGCCGATGACCGCGCCACTATTCTATCCAGGGGTTACAAGGATGACACCATGCTGAACGCCGTAAATGAACTTCAGAAGAGACTGAACCCCGTGTAAATTCCGCGCATAAGTTCAGGATCAGCCCAACTCCACGGCGTTTGTTATGCCGATTTTTTCAATGAAATAACTGTCGTGGGAAATGATGCACATCGCCACTTCCTGTTGAAGGAGAAAGTTTTCCAGATCCTCGCGCAGGAAGATATCAAGATGATTGGTCGGCTCATCCAGCAATAATAAATCCGGCTTGTTGGTAAGCAAAATCGCCAATTCAAGTCGCCTCTGCTGGCCGAAACTCAGGTTCTTTATTTTGTCGTCCATATATTCCGCCGGGAACAGGTACTTGGACAAAATGCCGCGCGCCAAGGTGTATTCAATCCTGGTTTTATCTCCGAACTGGTCTATGACGGTCTCGTCCGGGTCCAGGCGGGTAAACTGGCTTAGGTATCCTATTTTTAGCCCCTGCTTGTGAGTCAACTGGCCGTCAAAATCCTTATCCTCCCCCGCAAGAATTTTCATCAGCGTGGTCTTGCCGGAACCATTTGGACCTTTGATGAGAAAGCGCTCCCCTGCGCGGATCTTGAATTCAACATTTTTGAGAATCGTGCTGTCTTTGAATTTCTTTTCGCTTATTTTTGCGGACAGCACCGCGCCCTCCTGGTCTTTGCTCAAATCGTGCATTTTTACGCGCGGGTCGGCCATAGGTTCCGGAGCCGCTTTTACTTCCATCCGTTCCAGCGCCTTTTTTCTTTGCGCCACCGTTGCAGTGAATTTGTATTTGGGATTGTTGGCGTTTTCCCTCAACCAGTCCTGCAGTTCCTTCATTTCCCGCTGTCCCAGTTCAAATATGCTTAATTTTTTAAGATATCTTTCATAGCGCTCAACAAGAAATGCGTCGTATTTAACCCCGTAGACTTCAATATTCCTGTCCGCGGTTATTTCCCAAATCTGATTCGCGACTTCATTAATGAATGTACGGTCGTGCGACACAAAAACGGCCGTGCCCTTGAAAGCCTTTATGAAGCCGATAAGCCAATTTATGGACTCCGTATCAAGGTGGTTTGTCGGCTCGTCCAGAAGCAAAATCGTTGGTTCTTTCATCAAGACCTCCGCAAGCGCGATGCGCATGCGCTGACCGCCGCTCAGTTTGTTCAGCGGCATGGTCTGAATTCCCATCGGAAGATTCACTTCGTCCAGAACCATTTCCACTTTATAGATCATCCATTCCTCCTCCAACTTGCACGCCAGAAAATCTCCCACCGTTTTTTCTTCGTCGCCAAAGCCCGGTTCCTGCTTAAGGTAGCCGATTATTTCGCGCGAGCAACTGACCGTTCCCTGAGTCGGCTCCGCCTCACCGATTAAAAGCCGAAGCAAACTGGTTTTTCCGCTACCGTTTTTGCCGACGATTGCCACGCGTTTTTTGGCCGAGCTATCCAATGAAACGCTCACTCCTTCAAAAAGATGCTGGCCGGAGTAATCGAATTTAAGGTTTTGAGTAATAAGCATGTCTGCAATTTTTGAATCCGTTTAAGACGATATACAGGTCAAAGCCGCCTTTGGCAAGTTATGATTCCTATACGCGGCAAACCTCTCTTCTTGCCTGGTTCCAATAAAATAACTAATGTACCTGTTGTACTATGATCAATATCAAGGATAGAAAAGCATATATCATCGGAGGCGGGGTTGCCGGGGTTGCCGCCGCCGCCTTCCTGATTAAAGACGCCGGGATGAAAGGCGGCAATATTATTATCATTGACCGCGAATCGGTCAGCGGCGGCGGCTTTGACGGGCAAGGTTCCGCCGAGCATGGCTATTTATCGCGCGGCTACAGGATGTTTGAAGAAATAATCTATCTTTCAACCTATGATCTTTTTTCAAAAATCCCTTCTCCGGATAATCCCAATAAAACATTGAAGGATGATTTTTTTGCGTTTAATGCCGGACTGAAAATCATCGCAAAAGCGAGACTTATTAAAGACGGGAAGATACTGGACTCAAGCCGGATGGAACTGAATTGGCGCGACCGCATAAATCTGGTCAAACTGTTATATTATCCGGAAAAGTATTTTGGCACAAAAAAAATCAGCGACTTTTTCACCGCGCATTTTTTCAAATCCAATTTCTGGTTCATGTGGGCGACGACATACGCTTTTCAACCCTGGCACGCCGTGCTTGAGATGAAGCGGTATCTTTGCAGGTTCGTCCACGATGCTCCGCGGTTTAATATGTCATGCGTTTTGAGCGCGCCATATTGCGAGCATGATTTTATCATTCTGCCTTTGGTAAAGATGCTAAATAAAAGCGGTGCGCGTTTCCTGAATAATGCTGAAGTTACAGACCTTGATTTTGCTTTAATTAATGGGAAAAAGACCGTTACAGATATCATATTCCGCGATGCCGGGCGCGAGAACATTAAGGTCGCCCACGATGACCTGGTATTTGTGACGAACGGGTCAATGATGACTGACGCGACCGTGGGCTCAATGGATAAGCCTCCAACTCCAGCCACCGGGAATTCAACCGCCTGGAATCTCTGGAAAAATATCTCTAAAAAATCCGATGGATTCGGCAATCCGGAGGTTTTCTGTTCTTCAACGCAAAAAACCGGATGGGAGTCGTTTACGATAACCTTTAAGGACTCGGCCTTTTTTGAGCTCGTTGAAAAACTGTCCGGCAATAAGGCCGGAACCGGCGGTCTGATCACATTCAAGGACTCAAACTGGCTCATGTCCATTACTTTACCTCCGCAGCCTTACTTCAAGAATCAGCCAGCCGGCACTTTTGTCTGCTGGGGATATGGATTGTCACCCGATAAAACAGGTAATTTCGTTAATAAAAAGATGTCCGAATGCGGAGGGAAAGAGATTATGGAAGAGTTGTTCCGGCATTTTGGATTCAGCAAAGATGCTCCGTCAATCATCAAGAATGCCCTCTGCATCCCCTGTTTCATGCCATACATAACCGCGCAATTCAGCCCGCGAAATAAATCGGACAGGCCTGCGGTGGTTCCCCCCGGCACGCGCAATTTTGCCTTTATCGGACAATTCGTGGAAATTCCCAATGAAATAGTTTTCACGGTTGAATGTTCAATCAGATCCGCAAAAACAGCGGTATGCAGGTTATTAAATCTTTCCGAAAAAATCCCGCCGCTGTATCAGAAAAAATACAATATAAAGTCTTTTTTTGATGGGTTCAGGACGATACTTAGGTAGAAAGCATTTTAGCGCCATCACTTTTCCTGTGAATCTTTCTTCTTTTTTGCATCCAGGGCTTCCCGAATCCTTTTTGATAAATCCCGGCCTGAAAATGGTTTAGAAATAATCTCAAGTCCTTCCAAATCAGGATTATCAGACTGGGGATATCCGGACATATAGCAAACCTCAATATCCGGATATTCTTTCTTGATCCGTTTGCCAAGAGCCGGCCCTCTTACATTTTCCATACTAATGTCCGTCAGAACCAGATGCACTGGTTTCCCTTCACTTTTCATTTTCTCTATCTGAATATAGGCGCTCCCGGCGTTCTCTGCCATTTTTACCCTATATCCGCATTCCGACAGGATTCTTGCTGTCAATTTTCTAACACTTTCATCGTCGTCCACAACGATAATCGTTTCATCTCCTTTATATAACCGTTCCCTGGTTTCTTTTTTGGCAGATATTTTTGCATTCACTCCGGCTGCCGGGAAATAAAGCTCAAATCTCGTCCCTGATCCAACCTTTGATTTTACGGTGATAAACCCTCCCAGTTGATGGATTGTGCCAAAAGTTCTAGCCAATCCAAGGCCTGAACCTTTTCCTTCACCTTTGGTGGTAAAATACGGTTCATAGATCAATGATAGATTTTCCGGAGATATCCCGGTTCCCGTATCTTCTATTGATAATAAGACAAAATCCCCAGCATATGCGCCTTCGCATTTAGGCAAAGATTTTTCATCCAGATGGATGTTCCTGGTTTCCAGCAGTAAAATTCCTCCATCAGGCATTGCATGCATCGCGTTGGTTACCAGGTTGCCTAAAATCGCCTCCACTTCCGATATGTCGACCATAGCCACCCATAAATCCTGACTCATTTTTGTATTAATAGCAATTTCCGCTCCAACATGCACTCCGATTGTCGACATAAAGCTATCAACTATTGAACCTATGTCTTCAGGTGATAATGCCAGCGGCTGTTTCCTGCTGAAAGCCAACAAGTTCTTTACAAGCTCTGCGGCACTGCGTCCGGCCTTCATTACCTGTTCCAGGTCACTCTTCATTGTGGAATTCGGATCCAATTCATCCATCACCAATTCCGTATATCCAAATATTGGTACCAAATTATTGTTGATATCATGAGCGACTCCACCGGCCAATAACCCAATAGCCTCAATCTTTTGAGCATGTGCGAGTTGCCTCTCAAGACTTCTCCTTTCTTCCTCCGCACGCTTGCGATTGGTGATGTCTTCGACCGCACCCTGATAACCTTTTACTTCCCCTGCTTCGTTAAAAATCGGTTGCGCAGTTACGGAAACTGTTATTTCTCTTCCGTCTTTTGATGTGCAGGTATGTTCTTCACCCTTCATTGGGCGCTTATTCGCGAGGCGTTCCCCGAATACTAAACTCATTCGCGCTACTTCTTCCGGCGAGCCAATCAGGTCAAATGGGGTTTTACCGATCAGTTCCCGCGGTTCATATCCCAGAATATCCCTGACCCGGTTGCTGATGAATGTGATGATGCCGCGCGCATCCACTTCAAAGATATAATCTCCCGTAGCGTCAATAACATTACGGAAGCGCTCTTCGCTTTTTCTGAGATCTTCTTCAGACTGCTTGCGCTCTGTGATGTCACGCAGTACTCCGGTGATTTTGATAATTGCACCTGTCTTGTCTTTTTCCAGTTTTCCAACTTCTTCAAACCAGTGAGCATTTCCCTTTTCGTCCAAAATCCTGAATTCCGTACGCATCTCTCGGCCCGTTGTCATTGTTTCCGTAAAATCCGCTATTAATTTCTCCCGGTCATCAGGATGGATGAAATTGACAAACCCCCGACCTACCATATTGGCCTGTGTAAGACCATATCTGGATACCTGCGGGCCAATGTACAGGATATTCCCCTCTACATCCGAGGAATAGGCGATGTCCTTTATCCCTTCAGCAAGATTTTTGTACTTTTCCTCGCTTTGCCGCAACGCCTCCTCCTCCCGTTTGTGGAGCAAGGCCGTGGCCGCCAAGAGGCTGAAGTTCTCCAATACCTGCTTATGTGGTTCGGGCTCACCCTTACCGATCGCCAAAAGCGACGAACCATAAAGTTTTCCCTCAACCAGATAGGCCATACCGATAAACCGGTCCGCCCTGAGCAATGCCTGTATCGCCGCCGCCACCGGACGCGGGACAGCCCCAAAGGTCGCCTCATACAGGGTTTTACGCCTCCCTATATGCTCAGATGTCATCTCATTGTACATTTCATCGGTGACAACCGAATGGACATCTTGTATTTTTTTACCAAGCAGACCGACTATTTTCCCGATCACTCCGGAATCCATTTCAATGTGTTTGGCCGTTATTGTTTTGGTTTCAGGATTATAATCGGAGAATGTCGCAACTTTAGCTCCGAAAATCTCCTTAAGCCTCTTGGCAATGAAAGCTTCCAGATTAGCTTCCGGCGGCAATGATGACAATTCAATGGCAAAGCGGTTGAGTTCCGCCAATGAATTATTTTGCCTGGCAATGGATTCTTCCGCCAGCTTGCTGTTCGTGATGTCACGCACAGTTGCCTGTACTACAATCTCCCCATTTATTTCCGTGCTTGTCAGCAGAACCGTTGCAGGAAATTCCTCTCCATTAAGCCGTCGGTGTGTCCACGGGAAAAAAGCGGACCCTTCGGTGATTGCCTTTTCTATCATCTCCCTGGCTTTTTCATTGGAGGACTGCCCGTCCGGCTGAAATTCGGGAGACAACTCCCATGGAGAAAGTGAGATAAATTCCGCCTCGTTATTTGCCCCAAACATCCTACATGTAGCCGGATTGCCGGAAGAGAACAAGTATGATGGCCCACTTAGAGTCATCAAACTGTCATGCGAGAATTCAAAAAGTTTTCTGTACTTCTCTTCGCTGTTTTGCCCCTCCCTGAGAGCATCATGGGTACCGTTAACAATCGACTTGCATGAGTCTATTTCCCGGTTTTCATGCCCAGGTTTTCTTTGATCAGTATGTTCTTCAACGCCAGCTGATGAAGGTTGCCTTGTTTCTCCATCGACCGGTGAAGCGTCTTCATCTGCCATCAATGGCTCCCTTTTGCCCTTTGTGTCTTCCTTCACAGTGGCTTCTATTATAAGTTATGGGAGTTACTATAGGCCTATTTACCTTCTTGTCAACCTATTCCCGGTCTGCGCCCTCAATCCGCGCCTGCACTTCCAGCCACTCTCTCTCCGTTTCTTCCAGTATTTTCATAATCTCTCCCATTCTGACCCCTTTTTCTTCGCTATATTCGCCGGGGTTGGCCTCAAACCACTCGTTTATCGTTTTCTTTTCCGCTTCCATTTGTTTCATCAGCGCCTCAATTTTTATAATTCTTCTTCTGTCTTTCTTTAGTTGAATGTGGGTTTCTTCGCGGGTTAGTGGGCTGGTAACCGGCGGTTCGATGGGCAACCGGTGGCCGGCGCCGGCTTGTTCATTTGGCCCTGCAACGCAGTCTGCTCCACTCGCCGAACCGGTTGCCGCTCCTTTGCTCCCGCCGCCCGCGCTCATTTTTCCGCTCCCGCCCGCGCCACGCCCGGCTCCCGCTCCCTTTTTCGCGCCGGCCGATTTACCCGCCCGCCTCTTTTCCTTTTCAAAAACCCCTTCCTCGCCCAAATCCATCTCAATCGCCCGCCTCATGTGATAAACATAATTCTGATAATCATGAAGATATCTCTTGGCTTTCCCGTCTTTGACCTCGATTATTCCGGTGGCCAAAGTCTCCACAAACGAACGGTTGTGGCTCACGAAAAAGATTGTGCAGGTGGTATCCGCGAGGGCCGCCGCCAGAGCTTCCACGGTCTCAAAGTCCAGATGATTCGTCGGCTCGTCCAATAGCAAAACATTGTTTTTCTGGAGCAGGATATTGGCCAGGCAGAGCCGCGCTTTTTCACCCCCGCTTAACACCGAAATCTTCTTCTTCAAAGCATCATCCTTGAACAGAAAATTCCCGGCCATTTCGTAGATTTCTTCATAACTGATTCCGTCGGCGGCCGATCCGAAAAGGTATTCTTTCACGGTATAAGTCGATTGCAAATTCCCCGGCGTGTGCTGGGCGTAATAGCTGACGCGAATGTTTGACCCCCACTTGAAATCCCCGTTAATTGCCGCCAGCTCACCGGCAATCGTTTTGAGAAGAGTGGTTTTTCCCTGGCCGTTGTCCCCAACGATCGCAATCCGCTCCCCGCGATTCACCTCAAAACCGATTTTCCGCGCCACGGTCTTATCCGGATATCCGATTGATAATTCTTCCACCAGCAAAGCCATGCCCTTTTTCTTGTCGTCAACTTTCGGGATGCGGATTTTACATTCACTGACCGGACTCATTACGACAATCGTCTTGAGCTTTTCAATCTGCTTCATTTTTGATTTGGCGGCCGACGCCTTGCTTGCCTTGGCGTGGAATCGATCCACAAAAGCCTGCAGATGCTCCTTTTCCTGAAGAATCTTCTTGTTGTGCTTCCCGATGGTGGCCGATTTTTCCTTTTTATATGCCAAATATTCCTCGAGCGGCTGAGGGAACAGATAGGTCTTTCCGCGGTCTAATTCAAGTGTCTGGTCGCAGGTTTTTTTGATGAATTCGCGGTCATGTGAAATCAGCATGAATGCCCCTTTATAATTTCTTAAAAATTTTTCCAACAGAAGCAGAGTGGAAAGATCCAGGAAATTCGTGGGCTCATCCAGAAGAAGCAGGTTTGGTTCCTTGGCCAGGATAGCGCTTAATTTCACCCTCATCTGATATCCGCCCGCCAGAGAGGCGACCTCAAGGTCAAAATAATCTTCTTTTATCTGGAACTGCGCCGCCACTTTCGCGCAATCCCAGCTCTCTTTTCCGGAATCCCGCATCAAAAAATCCATGACTTTTTCGCCCTCCATAAATGGGTTGTGCTGGGTCAGATATCCGATTCTCGTTTCGCTGTGGATCCGGATTTCTCCGCCGGCGGGCTCTTCCAGGCCGACAATCAGGCGAAAAAGCG
>Ga0209668_10000541_pt1 | contig 15537 bp, 12 predicted proteins | sample FrelakmetPLP11PL_FD_187150 | JGI IMG/M metagenome (GOLD analysis project Ga0209668, IMG submission 187150) | Freshwater lake sediment microbial communities from the University of Notre Dame, USA, for methane emissions studies - PLP11 PL (SPAdes)... | ecosystem: Environmental > Aquatic >... | reverse complement strand
GCTGGCCTATGCGACGAACACTGGCAGGCAGAGTAATAGGAATCTCGATACCATCGGAGATTCTTTTGAGGGTAAGATTAATATAATAAAATATATAGCTGCGTTCAGCATTTGTGCGCGGATTTATCCGGATGCCTGCTAAGCGAAGCATAGGTTCGGCGAGGTCAGAAATGGCCGGATAAATCATGGGCTGCGCGAGCACTATCATATCCCGCGTAGGACTTAAAAATAGATTTGGCGGAAGAGGTGCGTTCAGGACATCTAGAATTTCCTGAGGCGGTTTTTCGTACTTTTGTTGGGCGAATGTGTATTGATCCCACAGAACCATAGCAAGAACTGCAAACAGACAAAGAAATGTGTTTGTTTTCATGATTTCCTTCTTTTAGTTATGTTATGAAAAAGTAATTTACTAAAACGTAAGCCTTCGGAATTGATTTCCAAGGGCTGATTATAAATGCCCCAAAAAGATAATCTGCTATTTATGGTATTTTCATTTAAGAGTTCATCTTTGCTTTATTTAAAACTAAAAATCAGAGGGAATCCAAATATTACAAAAAGTATCCAGATCAGATAAACAGGTAAGTATTTTGCGATAGTTAACTCAACTTCCTTAATCAACGCTTTTTTGAAACTTACTTTGTACAAATCAATGATTAACAAGGTCAAGTTAACTAAAATCAAGACATTTGAACCAAGAACAGCTAATCTGTTTGGTGTTATACCAAATGCACCTAAGCGATAAAAAATTGCAGATAAGGCAATTAAGTCAATAATCACCGTTACAATTGAAAGGATAAACAAGATCAATTCATTGAATTTCTGTTTCCTTGTGGTTGATGTTTCAGAAATTGAAAAGACAACTACAGCCATAACGCATAATAGCATAATATTAAATATCAATAAAAATTCACGATCGCTATATGGGTCTTTTCCTGAAATAGCCAAAGCAATAAGATATATTACAGCTGTAAGCAAAACCAGTGGGCTAAAAATATTGGCTATTATAGGGGCGATCTTATTAGTTAATGTCGTATAATTCTTTATAATATATGCAGCAACTATTGGTACAGAAACTGCTCCTGCGATTACAACATTTTTCATGTAAAAGTTTTCAATGTTGATGCCTATAGCATTAAATAAACCAATAGTAATTCCGGTCAGAATACCCCCGGCTATAACTATTATTGCCATAAGAATTGCTATGTCACCATTGTATCTTATATACTCAATCCGTTTGATCTTATCCTTTAAATTAAAATCAATAAAAACCAATCCAAAAATGCACCACATCAGAAGAGGTAAATGAATATACACCAGATTAACTGAGGCACTATCGTTGACCGATGGTAAAAGATTAACATATATTGTTAGTATTAAAAAAGTAATTAGGGTAAGTATATGTCTTTTTAGCTCAAAGACTCTGTTATCCAAGACAACGTAAATAGTTAGTCCCAAGAAAACAATTATCCCTGCATTTTTCTCATAAAAAACAAAGTCAGTCATCCTGACATTAAAAATGTCTGGTATCTTAATTAGAAATGCAGCTAAAAGACATGCTGAAATTAATATGAAAATATCCATCAGATTAGATTTTTTTATCTTATCTGGCATTTTATCATAATCCAATCTAATCTTCCAATATTTTGACAATTCCGATTCCGCTATTTCTGAATAGACTTCTGCAAAACCTGATTCAAAAGCGTTTCTGTCGTCACGATATAATTGTTCAAGTTTCTCAGGATCGTTAAGGTGGTCTTTAATTCTTTCCTTCATAAGTATTTGTATAATATTGACAATTCACAAATTTATTTCTGGTATTTAATAGTAACGGATTCCTTTCTTCATTATCAAAAAATGGTCAGGTATTTCAATTTTATCCGATTCATTAATTTATTTTAAAAAGTAGCTTTAACTGCAAAGTTTAAACAAAAAAGATTATTGTTCCTTTTTCAGCCTTTTTTACTGCTTCAAGATGAAGGTATATCTCATGTTCAAAAACAGCCATTTCCTTTCATAAGTCCCAACCTTTCTCAAGAAGTTCCATAGCTTCTTTTCCCTTACAAGGTTTACGCAATACCTGGCGTTTACTAGATCGACAGATAGGATTTTTCTGATCAGTTTCTCATAAAATTGGCTCATTTAGACTGATCCAAGAATATATTTTGACACGATTTCCAGGATTGGAAGCTCCTGGTCATTATCCCAGCTGATATCTTTGTTCGCGGTAGTTACAACTATTAGTTTGAGATCAGGGAAATTGATGATATACTGTCCTCCCATACCTAATGCCATAAATAATTCCTGGCCATTCATTTTCCCAAGCCACCAGAGATAGCCATAATTGTAATCTGTTAAAGCTCCCCACTCGGTTCCATTATTGACCCACGACCTGGTTAGCGAAGCCACTACCCACTCTTTCGGCACAACCTGAATGTTGTCAATAATGCCCTCATTCTGATACATATATCCAAGGACTGCCATATCATATGGTTTCATATAGATATCATATCCTCCTATGTTGTATCCTTTGGGATCATGGTTCCATGCTATAATTTCAATACCCATTGGACCCGCAAGATTAGTAACTGCAAATTCCAATGTACTCAGTCCGCTTACTTTGGTGATAATCGCTGAAAGAAGATGTGTCTGAAGAGAATTATAAGAGAATTGTTGTCCGGGATTATATAAAAGTGAAAGCTTGAATGTCTCTTTTATCCAGTCATTTGTTTGTACAACTGGGATCAGATTATTTTCCTCCTTATCTATTCCCATTCTCATCGTAAGCAGGTGTTTAATTGTGATATCATAGAACCTGGGATCCATTCCCTGGTACACATACTCGGGGAAATAGTCCATGACCTTTTTATCAATATTTTCAATAAGACCATCACGCAGGGCAATGCCAACCAATGCCGACATAAAGCTTTTAGTATCTGACCAGATCTGGTGAGCACTATTCCGGTTATATCCGTTATAATATTTTTCCGCAACCAGGTACCCGTTTCTGATAACCAGGAGACCATCAACAAACCCAAGCTTTTCTGCCCTGATGTATGCTGAATCAAGCATCTTCTGATTCATACCCTGAGATGCTGGCAAGGATTCAGGCCATTGAAAGCCGGTATGAACGTCGGGTGTTTCATCGCATGAGATCAATATCCAGACTGATGCTAACGCAAAGCTTAGTAAAAGCTTTTTGATAACTATCAGAGCAGAGAGGTTATTTTTTATAATATAGAGCATATTTATCCGGAGGGTATTGAATATCAGTAAATTTATGACCCGTTAGCTAAGCTGCTGGTGTAATATCATAAATCCATGAAACAAAAACGGCAATAATAAAGCCTATACAGAGCAGGACTATTACCAATGCTTTAGTCGAGACTGCCAATCTCAAAGGTTCTGCAACAATGTCAACAAGCTGGAGGATCACAAATGCAACAGCGGCATAAACAGTTATTACATGAATAACCTTACGCCTTTTCAGCTCCTGCCAGAACCTTTCAAGACTATTGAGTTTCTGAGCCATCAGGTAACTTTTTTGCTTTGTGTATGTAAAGTTATATTATCCTGATATCAAAGTCAAGTGGTGGTCATATTGTTAGAAAAAGTAAGCACCCGAAGCTGAATTCCCAGGGCTGACTTTTATACTGTCAAGTATTATTTTTTTTAGTGTTAGTGACTATTCATTTTTATAAATTCCACAGCTGTATTATCAGGATTCGGATTCCAACCATCTACTAACAAGGTTCCCAGATGATGCATTTTTATTCCGAAAATGGATCTGGCATATTGGGTACTATTTTGGTATCTGATATTCGGATAATCCCATTTTATTTATGATAGCCTGGAATCTTGGCTCCGATCGCAGGATTTCAAATCGGGGATTGTTATTTATACGGGGGAGATTTATCGCTTGAGAGTCAAAGTATTTCTCAAGCCAGTATAAAGCTTCTTCCTTCTTGCCAACTGCCGCATATCTTGTTGCCATGGCCCCGGGATCAGGTGTGGATCTCTTAAGTTCCAATTCGAGCAGCCAGTTCCACAGACCATTTATTCCTGTTCTATTATATATATCTTTTGAGAGCATTGCATCTTTTGCAGTCAGTGCATCACGGAGCAATAATTTCTGAAGTACGTTAACTGCCTTTAAATCTTCACCCAGCCCTATGTAATTATTAAAATATCGCCAGTTGAGCTTAGCACTATCATTGGAAGTAAATTCCGTTGCTTTCAGGTCTGCATCAAGTGATTCACTGAATTTGCCTTCGTTATAGTAATATAAAGCACTTAAGCTATGCATAAGTGGGAAAAATGGATCAAGTTCCAATGCAATATTTATTTGTTTGCGGGCCTCTGTGTTTTCTCTTAAAATATCAAGTAATTCAGAATAGTATGAATGAGCCGTTACAAAGTTTGGATTTAATTTAACAGCAAGCTGCAATTCTTTACGGGCTTCCTTCCATTTCCAATCATTCCAGGTCAAAATCGCACCAAGAACAGCATGTGCTTCTGCCAGATTCTTATCAATCTTAAGGGCCTGGTATGCGTATTCTTTTGATTTTGAATAAACTTCCGATTTTTGCAGCTGCAAAATTTCCTTGCTCCAACCCCACCATGCAATAAGAAAATAGGCATCAGCCAACCCTGCATAAGCAAGAGCATAATTCTGATCTGCCGATATAGCTTTTTCAAAGTATCCGATGCTTTTTCTAAATCCTTCATTTGACCTTTTCTCAATAAAAAAACGACCTAGCAGGTATAAATTATATGCTTCAGGATTCTCGGTCTGATTTTTATTAACACGCTCCTTTTCTTCAGATGTCAATGTTGCCTTCAACTCCCTGGCAACATTTTGAGCCACTTCTGATTGAATTGCGAAAATATCCGATATGTCTTTATCATAAATCTCTGACCATAAATGTACATCAGTTTTTGCTTCAATAAGTTGAGCTGTTATCCGAACATTGTTTCCTATTTTTTGTACACTTCCTTCCAGGATTGAAGCAACACCCAGCTCTCTGGCTATCTCTTTGATAGAAAGTTCTGTGTTCCTGTATCTCTTTGTTGATGTGCTGGATATCACTTTTAATTCACCTACTTTGGAAAGGAAATTTAAGATTGCTTCCACAATACCATCACTGAAATATAACTGGGTTGTATCATTGCTCAGATTTCTGAAAGGAAGGACAGCTATTGATTTATCTGGTTCTTTTGTTTGTCTGTCACCGCCAATGATTCCGGCAAAGAATAAAACTGCAAATACAATTACAATAATTGCTATTGCTCCTCCGAGTATCCCTGCCAATCTTTTCCTGGAGATAGTTACACTCTTTTTTATGTCTTCAGCGCTTTTTATTTCCCGCCTGATTTTTTCTGTTGGACTTGCTTTAATACTTTTCCCAGTCTCCTTATATTTCAGGTACCACTTGATAATTATATCAAGATTAATGAGAACAAGCTTTACCTGTTCCGGGTCAAAGTCTTTAGGATGTGCTCCATAGGTTGAAAGATCATTCAGACCATGCATTGAAGTAATAATGTGTGCAGGTACTTTTTCTTCCTTATGCAGTTTATCAATAATACCTTTAAGAGGTTCGGTCTTTCGTGGTCTATTTAGCTCACATTCGCATAGATCGGTAATGATGACTTCCAGGCATCTTCTTGAATACAGAAGAATCATATTCTCATCAACAGCTTTAATCAACCGTTCCAGCTCTTTCTCCAGATCGGGTAACAGATCTTTGAGTGATTCATAAAGCTTCTCTAACTCTTTTATTTCAGCGGTCCAGATAGCCATAGTAGCATTTCATTGTGATAAACTTACATAAAAAAACACATTTATACACAGACTTCATGAAAACCAGTATCCGATTTACAGAGGAAAGTTATGGAAGACATTAATACAGGTCAAATAAATTGACAAACCGGCCTTCTGCAATAGGGCATTTATGGAAGAAAAAGCCTCCTGAGCTGATTCCGTGGGCGGGCATCCGCCCCATACATCTATTTAACTACCGTACTGAACCTCTTGAATACAAACTTAAAACGGGGCATAACCAGAAACAGATTAATTTGCAGATATTTTTCTTTTTAATATCCATGCATCAGGCTTAATTTTTGTCCTTACATTCATAATTGAGGATTTAGCCTCTTCAAGTGTAGAATACTCTCCGTAACTTATTCTGGTAAAACCTTCTTTTGCAGGAGGCAGAACAATGATACTTATATTCGAGTCTTTAATTATTGTTTCTGCTTTTTGCTGAGCTTTTAGGAGATTCTTATAACTTCCGACAATTATGTAGAATTTGGTCTTAACCTTTTCATCAACTTCAATATCTGCACTATCTAAATGACTGGATGCCAGGGCAGCAGGTTTCTTCTGGCTTGTATGTGCAGCTTCGGACTGAGTAATCTCTTTTAAAGTAATGTCGCGCGGTGGTAAAAAGAATACAGATGCAAACGCAAGCATAAACAATCCAATTAACACGAAAAACACTGTAATTAAAATAGACTTACTCCTCATGGATTTATCTTATTTAATACTGATCAAAGATAATGTCTGGAGAAATGATTGTTGTAATATAACTGCACAAATATAAAGTCAAAGTTAATCTAATTATATTAAAATCCATGGGAACTGGTTTCCTGGAATTATTTTTATTCAACATTACACCTCTCGTAACGGCTGAGGGTAAGAAGCTCACTCTTTGGCCATGAAGAACAATCATACCTTCGTGTTTCAATTGATCAGGTTTTTCAGTTAACCTGTTACTTATAAATATATGCTAAAAAATATGCACTTTTATTTGTTTGTTTAAACGTTTAAGCATATCTTAGCATACTGAATCTGGGACCACATTAAAATTAAAAAGTCTTAATCTTCGATTACTTAACTTAAAATGAAAACTATGAAAAGATTTTTGTTATTCCCAAGCATGTTACTTCTTGTGATAATTGCAATGAATTCATGCAAAACAGATCCCCCTGTAAGTGATTTTACTTATGAAGCAGACGGACTTACTGTAACTTTTACTTCAACAGCTACAAATACCGATACTTATCTATGGGATTTCGGTGACGATCAGACAAGCACCGATATGAGCCCGGTTCATAAGTATGAAGGTGGCGGTGATTATGATGTAAAACTGACTGCAACAGGGGAAGGCGGAACTGATGACAAGGAAGAGACGATTACAGTAACTCCAAGTACTGAAGATATGAAAGTTATGCTGACTGGTGGTCCGGGGGCAGCAAATGGAAAAACATGGGTATTAAAAACTGATGCCATCACCGAAGGTGACGGTGCAAGTGCCGTCGAACCCAGCCTACTTGTCTTAATACCAGTTCCGGCAGATTTTTATGGCTGGCTGGGCAGAGAAAGGCTTGATGGGTTAAAAGATGAATTTACATTTAAATACGATGGATCATATACTATTAATACGAAAAACGATACTATAGTTGCCATCTCGCTTTTCGCTTTTGTTAATGGTATTACAGTTCCAAACAGCAATGGCCTTTATGGGACCTGCAGGGCAACACCATATATACAACCTGCAGCCGCAACCTGGACTATCAATGAGTCTGACTTTACTGTTGATGCCATTACCAATCCTTCTGAGACTGCTGTTCCTCCCGCACATTCTGTTGTTAACTTTACCGGGAAAAAATGGTTCTCCTTTTCAACTGGGTCTTATTTCGGATTCCTTGACTTTACAACTTCAACCAATGTTATTATTAAATCAATCTCTCCGACACAGCTTCGGGTTGCTATTATTGTGTGTATGTATGCAGGGGCCGGTGCTCCGGGAGGTATCGCATATGTTAATTACCCGACTCACATGTACCATATGACTTTTGTTCCAAAGCCATAAGGGTCAGGTTTTTTAAGAAGATTTCAATATGAGTTGGCCCGGTATTCTTATTTTAAAGAATCAGATTTACAGGGCCAACTTTATTATTGCTTAAGTAAAATGACAATTATAAACGGATGAAAAAGCTCAGGATATTCTTAATCATTATTTTATGCCTTGCCGGTCTGGGATTCCTGGCATTTAAGTTTTACAAATCAGAAAAAAAAGAGGTTAACATCTCAATGAACGACGGGGTTTCTTTAAGCACTTCTATCTTTGTACCAAAAGGGAAAGGACCATTCCCTGCTGTCCTGGTAAGAACTCCGTATGGTAAATATGCCGAGGAATGGATGGGACAGGCCTTCAACCTATTCAGGATAGCTGTTGTTCTGCAGGATGTAAGGGGAAAATACAAATCAGAGGGGGAGTTTTATCCTTTTTTAAATGAGAGGCAGGATGGACTGAAAACTCTCAGATGGATAAGGGAGCAGTCATGGTCCAATGACGTGGTGGCAGGCTGGGGAGGCAGCTATGTTGGATTCACACAGTGGTCCATAGCCGATTCTCTCGATTTTCTTACACTTCTGCTTACAGGAGCCAACCTTTATGATTTTACTTACCCCGACTCTCTCTTCTCCCTGCAGACAGCATACATATGGGGTACTGAAAATGCCTCGAACAAGCTTAATGCAATAGACAGTACTAAAAGGAGTACGTCAATACTTACACTACCTCTATCCTCTGCCGATGATTCGGCAATAAAGGACATTGACTTTTTCAATGACTGGGTTTTGCATGAAAAGTATGATGAATACTGGCAGAAACTTAATTTCAGAGGGAAGAGTAATGCACCGGTTTTATCAATGGCCGGTTGGTATGATCTTTTCCTTAAAGCACAGATTGATGACTTCCAGGCTCTCAGCAGTAAAGACAATCCCGGGAGCCGGTTAGTGATCGGCCCATGGGCTCATGGTCCGCTTGGTGAACCTAACCAATATGGAGGAATCAAAAAGACCGGCGATCCCAAGCTGATTTTCAAATACGTGAAGAATCATCTGAAAAGAAATAAAGGGGGCCTTAAAGCTCCATTAACAGACAGAAAATACAACCTTTTCATTATGGAGAGGAACGAATATGTGGGTTCAGATGTATGGCCTCCTGCCAAGACTACTGTTACTCCTTATTATATAGGTCCTTCAGGTTACCTTAACACTACAATGACCAACAATAGCGGATTGCTGCAATACGAATATTCACCGTCCGATCCATATCCAAGCCATGGTGGGACGGCGTTGGGACCAGGGATTGGTCCTGCCAGGCAGAATGATAACCTGACCCGCAGGGACCAGCTTGTTTTTGAAAAGGAGATGGAAACTGAACCATTCATATTGCTTGGACCGGTATCAGCATCGCTCTGGCTCTCCAGCACTGCTCCCTGCACCAATTTCTTCGTTCTGCTTCAGGACCAGTTCCCCGACGGGAAAATCATTAATATCCAGGAAGGCGGAGCGAAAGTCAGTTTTGATAATAAGGATCCGAAAAAGGTTGAGATATCTGTATGGGCAACAGGTTACCAGATTAATCCGGGCCATAAACTGAGAGTCGTAATAGCTTCCGGCTGGTTTCCAAGGTTTAACCGCAGCCTTAATACCTGCGAACCGGCTTATTCCGCTGTAACCATTCAGAATGCAAAACAACAGGTATTTTATGGGAAGGAGATGCCATCATCGGTTAACCTGCCTGTTTATCAAATCGAAAAATAAAATTGAAATGAAATTAACCAGGGCAGCATCCCCTCTGATCGCTGAAATTTCCCCTTCGCACATGAGAGGCAAGCTGGTTGCAATAAATCAGCTGACGATACCAACAGGAGTTCTTGCTGCACAACTTACAAACATGCCTATATTAATGAGAAAGGTACTGAAGCAGATATAGTTAATGCTATGGAGATTGAATCTTCATCAAAGTGCAATGGCTTTTATACCGGTCAGTTCACAAAATGCTTTAAGTTCTTCATAAAGGTGCGCGCCATATCCCAGGCATGCATATTCATTGTTCCATGCCTGTAACAAAGCATCGATATCACACCCGGCTTTAACAAAACCATGAGGCCAGAAAGGAATGCCGCATTCATCCTTTCTCTTTTCAAGCTCACTGGCAGGCGGTTCGAATATAGTGCATCGGGTGATTACCATTTCAAACAGGCCGTCATTTCTACCCAGCCGGGCAAGCACTCCTTCTCCAACTTTACAGACAAGTTTTACAGATATTCCCCCTGCTTCACCTTCAGTCGGTATACCATGTTCTGCAAAACCGGCCGGACCAAGTTTCCCTGCCAGTGACGGGGGGCAGGCTCCGTCGCCGATTATTTTAATTTCATTATTTGATTTATCAATATGCTGTAAATCACCGTAATATACAGGCTCGTCACTCATGTCTGTTAAACATTTAACAGTGAGGGCCGTATTAAAATCGCCAAGGGTTGAGGTACCAATTCCATCTTCAAGCATCATGCTCTGGGCAAAACATGTTGCACTGTACTCATCGCCAAGTCCGGGGAAGGACTGAATTGTATAAAAGTCCCATTCATTCTTTTTCACCAGTTTCTTCAATGCCAGGTATAACCTGATTGACCGTTCAGCCTCACTATTATCAGGAACTGGCTCTGCAAACAGTCTTTGAATTCTTTCCCTGGCTTCGGTAATCTCTTCTTCTGAAATCTTTTTAGCCGTATCAAGTAATTCAGAGGTATCTCTTGAGTCGATATCCACACCAAACATCTTCATCCACTGTGACGGGTCGGCTGCTCCGCAGGTCTGTCCCATTCCACGTCCTCCGAATGTTCCAATAGTACTCATATTAAGAGAATTCTTCATTGCGCTTGCCCGGCAATAAGATGTAATGTTCTCAATCTCCTTCCGGTCTTCATAACTTCCGTAAACAAACCTGTGCTTAATGCCGATTTCCTTTAAAGCACCCTGCATAACCAAACCTCCAACCGGTCTCCATCCCTGGCTACCGGGATTGGTCCAGAGAATGATTCCCTTACCGGTAGTTGCAAAATCGCGGATTGCAGCTATCAGATGAGAAGCCCAGACCCATGTTCCTGAAAACAGGATAACAGCATCAACCTCGCTCATCTTTTTGAATTTGTCAAAACACTCCCTGGCTTCCTTCTTTGAGGCAATCACCAGATCGTGTTCCACCAGTTCAAGTCCTTCATTTTTCAGAGCCAAACTGGCACCTGCAACAATCTTACTATCGATGAAGGGGGTACCCATCGGGTCCAATAAACCGTCCTTATGGACACCAAAAACGATAAATCCTACTTTAGCTTTGATCATATGCTATTAATTTTAGTGTTAAATTATTAACAGAACTCAGTGCTGGAATGATTTTAAGAATATTTTCATAATAGATCTTTTTAAGGACTTCTTCTGGCAGGCCTATTCCGCAGATGGGCCATCGGGCCCTGTCGAAAGTACCATCATAATCAGGTGAATAAAACGATTCGTCAAAGGTCTCAAGAAATCTAAAATAGGTCCGGTACATTTCAACCGAACTTTCAATATCTGCAGGCATATCAGTACCAAAAACAATCCGGTCCTGATGCTTTATAAAGAACTCCCGTGCTGAATAGGGCTGTCGTCCCAACTCATCCAGCCTGGCAGAAAAGTCAATATATACATTCGGGTTTTCAGTAAGCAATTGTGAAACACCTGAGATATCTTCAGCATGGTTTGCAAAATGCGGCAGGATGAAGGTAGTACCTGGGTGCTGCTTAATAAGATTATTGCGTCTTTTCAGAAGATCAGGTTTCCTTGGAAAACGGGGATCGGAAAAGCCCCATGAAGGATATTTCTTCAAGGTTTCATAATGTTCATTATCAGGGGTAAGTGGTTCGAAAAAGCCTGATGGATCAGCCTGATGGATCAAAACAGGAATCTTAAGCTTACCTGCCTCTTCCCATATGGGGAACAATCGCCGGTCATCAACAGAAATGAGCTCTCCTTCTGAATCTCTGTGGAAAAGGCCAAGTTCCTTCAACACCTTCAATCCTTTGGCACCAAGTTTAACATGTTCATGAAGGGTACCAATAAATCCATCAACGAATTTTTTATCATCATAAAAAAGCGGTTTATCGGCCGGATGTGCAAAATCTGACATGGTAAAACAGTAAAATCTGCCGGGATATTTATCGGAGCAACTCTTTATAAAGTCTGAAATATCACAGGAACTGAGAATATATCCCCCCCCTGAGAATTCAATACGAACATTGCCTGTCAGATTACAAAAACCTGCAACTCCCACTTCGTCCAGGGTCTTCACTATCTGTTCGACTTCCAGACTTCCCCAGAGATGATTATGTGCGTCTATTACCGGGAAAGATGCTTTTCTGATATCGGTGATTCTGGTTGACAGTAATGATTCTTTCACCCGTAAATAATTTTGATTTTAAGGGTCCCCGCTAAAACGGAGGAACCTCCATGTAGCTGATTATTATACTATTGTGTTTGTGAATGTTAAAATATGGAGGCTTCATCTTAATTGTTTTTCTGTTCCCGATACGAGAACTTTTTTCACATCGATCTGCCCATATACTACATTAATGAAAGGATTTCCTTCTTTCAGGCCAACATTTCCAAAACCTGTACCGGTACTGAGAAATGAAATAAAATCGCCAACCCTTGAATCGATGTACAAAGTTTTATCAACAGCATCATACCGGACCCCGGTCAGCCCCTCGAGCATGGCATAGCTCGACATTGCCCTTGCATACCAGCTTCCGCACTCATATTCATTGAAGGGATTACGGACACTGCCATCATATCTTTCCCTGCATTCACGGACTATCTCAAGCCCTTTTTCTACTTCATCTTTGAACATAAGATGACTGGCAACCTGGTATTCAATGCCTGTCCATACTTCGTTGCTGTAGATAAACGGCAACGAGAGCTTTCCTCCTTTCGGCCAGGTGCAGATTAAAAGTCCTCCGTCATTACCAGCTGCATATGTTGGCCTCTGAGGATTGACATGATCAATTAGATTATCTCGCAGGTTGTACTTATGAACAGCGATAAGATGACTTTTCACTTTTTCATTATCAACAATCTCTTTCAGACCACATACAGTGGCAAGCCACATGCCAAGTATTCCGTCAGATAAACATCCTTTTCCATATTGATATTTAGGGCCTTCATTTTCTAAAATTTCAAGCGCTTCAGGTGTATAGGTTGTCCTGTAACTGGCCTTTGCCGCCTCAGCAGGGTTTGGTGATCTCAGCCCTTTCCACTTCACCTGCTGAATAAAGTATTCGCCATCGTATAAATCATTTTCAAGATAAGATTTCCCCTTAACAATCAGACTATCATATTTACCAGATGGGGCTTCAGCAGCTTTGCTCATTTCAATGATTGCAGTAAGGGCACCGAGGTAAAAACTGGTACACATTCCATCAGGACCCCAGAATTCTATATCGTAAGTATTATGATGTGGTTCTTCAAGGAACCCTTTATGGTCCGGATCCCAGGTCTCGATGCAATAATCCATGCTCCTTTTAACAAGTGGAAATAGCTCTTTCATCCATTCAGTATTGCCGCTTATTCTCCAATCCCTGTATACTTTCATTATTCCACCCAGCTGGCCATCGGCAGCTGCATAAAAATTATGAGGTGGTTCCGATATGGGGAGATTGGTCCTGAAATTCTGGTGACCAAGTGCATTCTGGCTGACTTCAAATTCGGTTTCCCGCAGTGTTCTTTCGAGAGCAGGGAACAGGTGAGAGATGGCCTGGGCATAATTCCAAACGTGGGTACAACTGCCATGACAACATCCTTCATTATCACCACAACCTTCCCAGCACCAGAGTCTTCCATCAGCCTGTCTGAGAACAGTTGGGGATTTCAGGATTGTCAGATTTGCAGCTACAGCCTCAATAACCTCTGCAGGCAATGACGATGAGAAGAAAGCATCGCGGAACAGGCAACTTTTCTCTCTCAGGTCATTCTTATTTTTCTTCCAGTATGCTATCAGCTCTTCAATATTCTGAAATCTGCCTGAGTACCAGGGCATGTAAACCGGGAGCTTAAGATCAGTACCAGGGATATTTCCGATTGAAGGTCCTGAATCCGGTAGATACCAGCAGAAATTGACAGCGATAGTTTTTTCCTCACCGGGATCAAGTACAAAGGGAACATATAATGAAGCACCCATCACAGGCCCCTGGACAGGAGCATTATGTGGTGTTGAGCAACTCTCAATATTCTTCCACAGCATCATGTATGGATCAAACCATTCTCCCCTGAACCAGCAATAATCAACAACTGCCGCAGTATCATCCGTAAATACAGCAAAACCCTTCTTACCCAGGTCCTTAATATCAGAAGTATTGGCAGCCATTATAAACCCATTTTCAGCAGACAGGATTGGCCCTCCCCATTCGGCGAGAATATTCCTTGAATTCCATGAAAAGACTGACTCTGTTATTTTTGAGGAAGCATTTTTAAACCTGTACTCAATCGTTCCGCACGGCAGACTTGAATTATCTGCATCACCCGGGATAAACGGGCTCCATCCTGTAACTTCTACTTTAAGGGGGATATCCTCATCATCAAGGGAAAGAGTTGCGAAAGGAAACCTTGGAAGAAATTCTGCCCTTATGAACCTTGGAAGTCCATAAAGTTTTCCGGGCGATCCGGTCCCTGAAGCCTCAGGGCCGAACATCTTCCATTGAGGGACCTGCCCTTCAAGTACTTTTGCGCCATGTTCGAACCCTTTAACACTTATTGCCGCGAATGCTACAGGTTCGTTGAATAGTTCCGGTTTGTTTCTTACCGAGAGGTGAGAAATCGATCCTGTACCATCCATACAGAACATCCCGGCACCTATTCCACCAATAGGGAAAGATACCTTATCGAGGTTTTTCCCGGTGTATGAGCCATTAAACTGATGACCTGCAGAATCTTTTTTACGATTTTCAGAAGCACAGGAAAATAGTAACAAACCTGCAAAAAGGAATATTGCAGAGTGAAAAAGAAAACTATTTCTCATATTATCAGGTTTAGGATTTTTTTCACGATCATTTATTCAATATAAACCATCAGGTCCAGATATGTTCTATATCTTCCAGTGACTTTCCTTTTGTTTCAGGCACATACATATACGTGAACAGCCATTGAAGGAATGACATCAGAGCCAGAAACAGAAATGTTGCAGTACCTCCAACCGATGCCAGGAAATGCGGGAAAAGCAATACCACCAGGAAATTAAATATCCACTGGGTAAAGGATGCAAACGCCAATGCTTTGCCCCTTATCCGGTTGGGATAAATCTCTGAGATCAGGGTCCAGAATACAGGTCCGATACAAGATGAAAAGAATGATATGAACAGTATTATACATACCAGGGTGAAAATCCCCTCCATCTTCATAAAAAAGGAGACTGCAAGCATAACAAGTGTAACGGCCATTCCCATTGATCCGATCAGGTAAAGCCTTCGTCTGCCGACTTTATCAATGAACAGTATTGCAACAAATGTGAATATGAAGTTGATAAGACCGATAAGTGAGGTCTGAAGCAATGCATTTTTAATTTCCACCCCGGCAGCAAGAAGTATCTTTGGAGCATAATCAATTACTGTATTTATACCGCTTATCTGTACAAACACTGCTAAAAGGAATCCTAC
>Ga0209668_10000540_pt1 | contig 15540 bp, 17 predicted proteins | sample FrelakmetPLP11PL_FD_187150 | JGI IMG/M metagenome (GOLD analysis project Ga0209668, IMG submission 187150) | Freshwater lake sediment microbial communities from the University of Notre Dame, USA, for methane emissions studies - PLP11 PL (SPAdes)... | ecosystem: Environmental > Aquatic >... | reverse complement strand
CGTCGGAATTCATAAGCCATTCTAAGATTAGTGCGGTTCTGAGGACTCCTTTTAATGAACTTCCCGGTATGAAAAATCTTCCGGTGGAGTTTAAAAAGTAATTTATCTCTGTTTTTTTTGTGTTTCTTGTTGGTTTTTTCTTTTTCGGAGCGGTTCTTTATCTTGTAAGCCCACCCTTGATTGAGCAGTTAAATGTTTTTATTCAGAACTTCCCTGACCTTGCAAAAGCAGTTTTAGTAGGGCTAGGTGAGCGAGTTCAGCCATTATCTAATTCGTTAACACCCGAGAAGATTGATATTTTCTTTTCTTCGTTTAAAACTGCTTTTGCGTCAAAGCCAGCGGATATTTTATCTAGCGCATGGAGCACAGTTGAAACGGCTATGGGCTTTTTCGGGTCAATAATATCCGTAATCATGGGTGTTTCTCTTGCAATCTATATGGTAATTGAGCGTGACCGAATGGTTAATTCAACACTGTTATTCTTTAGTCCAGAAAATCGAGAACATGTAAAAGAGGTTTTCTATAAAGTAGAGTCTAAGGTTGGGGCATGGCTGCGAGGGCAGATAATCCTTTGTGTGATAGTAGGTGTTGCTACATGGCTTGTGCTTACGGTTATTGGTGTTAAGTATGCCGTCGCTCTAGGCGTTTTGGCAGGGATACTCGAAATTGTGCCTGTTGTTGGGCCAATATTGGCTGGAATCCCTGTGGTTGTTACAGGCTTTAGTATGAGTGCCTGGCAAGGTATTGCTTCGTTTATAGCTGCAGTGACTATACAACAGTTAGAAAATACGCTCTTAGTTCCGGTAGTAATGAAAAAAGCAGTTGGTTTGAATCCTGTAGTTACACTTATGGCCCTTTTAATCGGAAGCAAGCTATTTGATGTGGTTGGCGCTATAGTGGCAGTTCCCGTCGCTGGAATTGTGACTGTACTTGTGGACGAATATCTTGCATCACGTGGTATAATCATCGACAAGGGAGTAGGAAAAGGAGACAAGGATAAATAACCAATACATAGGTGTGAAAGAGTTTCCGTGGTGTGGCCTATCGGTCAGCTTTCAAAATGGGATAAGTATTCAACTAGGTGATGGTACTGAGTGTGAAGGTCAGCGCGCAGTATCTATAGATCAGCTCAAAAGCTATCTTCTCAATGGCAATCTTAGATATCCCAAAGTGATATATAATCGTTTGCTTGGTATTGGCAACAAAAGCCACAAACGCAAATGGAAAAAGTTTCGTCATGATATGCTTCTGTTGACGTTAGGTGTGGCTGGTGTGGAGTATGTAAAAACCGAAGGTTGGAAATATACCTCGCATGACAAAGATGTACCGATTCTGGTTGAGACGGTTTTAGGAAGTGTTACCTTGATCTTGCAGAAAAATGCGCAGTGCTTTAAACGTGTAGGCATTTTAGGCGATGAAGAGTGGTATTGTGCAGATAAGGTTTCAGCTGTGCGGTTACCTAGGGGTCGTAAGATTATTATTCCCGCTGGGTACTTTGTTGTTTTTGTGAATAACTCACTTAATCCTGCAGCTGTTTCAATTGTGGTGGATAAAGATGCGGAAGAGGTGGCTGGGCCGTTTGAACAAAGTCGTGGTGCTGCGTACTACGCCATCAAGAAGAACGCCCGTCAGGAACTGGTTCCTAATCCACAGTATCGTCACTTTCAGCCTGTTTCTAAAGTGAAACCGGATGTGTTATGGGGCAGGCTTCATCAAGCAGAACTGGAAGATCTTTTGTATATGTTTATGCTTCGTGAAATGCGCTGGTTCGAAGGACTCCTTTGTGGTGGCACCGATCTAGAGTCGGTTTTTTCTGCGTAAGGGGTCGAGAATGTCCTAACAAGTCCTTTAATGATAAGATGGCTCCGCAGGTCGTGGCGGTGGAAGTATCCTTTGTAGAGCAGTAGTAAAGTCGCCTCAAAGTAGTCAAATATTACTGTTGCAGAGTAGAGACCAGGTGGATCAGGGGTGTGATCTCTTACGTTAGTTCTCACATGTTGCATTAGCTCTAGAAGTACGCTATTAATATGTCAGAATAAATTGCTTTTACTATGGCTACTACACAAGAGTAGCAACAATAATTCCTCGAGAAGGGTGAGGCTCTTTGTCCTGCCGCAAGTAAAAGTGTTGGAAAAATATATGACTGGGCTAGGGGCAGGACCGATGGTTTGCCTGACAACGTTCTTTGGGAAACGGGGCACAGAAGAGCAAAAGCGCTTGTCCGGGAGGCTGAACAAGGCGGAGACAAGTCTCGTATCGATCCAGTACAACGAGCTGAACAGTGTTTTAGACAAGCAAGGGTTGGAGATCAATGCTTTCGGCAGCTTATTGTGCATACTGCAGATAAAGTCAGGCCGAGAATAGCAAATACAACTTACGCAGATTTTGCTGAAAAATGAGGAGTCTTGTCATTCTTTCCAGAGTTATTCCTTGGGTTTCTTGTTGTAGTCGATGCGGTCGCTTCCTTTGGTGGAGAAGTTCGGGAAGTGGCTAACCTTTTTCTAACAGTTTCTCAACTTGGTTGGCGATGGCTTTGGCTCCATCGAGGCGGATGAGGGCGTGGCCGGCTTCCTTTAGCGACTCTTTTGAGGGTTTTTCTTTTATCCCTGTCGCGATAGCATCAATAAGCGTTTCAGGGGTTAGATTAGACTGTTCAAGGACCTTGGCCAAACCTGCTGCTTCAAGGGTTTTCGCGTTGACGCGTTGTTCATCACGGATTGAAAGGGGTAGGGGAATCAGAATCGCATAAACACCATTTGCGGCAAACTCATAGCAAAAGTTTGCACCTGAACGAGAAACAACTAACTCGGCGCTGGCTTCTAGTGCGCCAATCTCTTCTTCGAACAGGTACGCTTTGGCGATATAACAGATAGCTTTTCTATTTAACTTGTCAGCCAACGCAGTGGCTTCTGAGATGTCATTTTCCTTACCTGCCTGACCTGTTTGATGGAAAACGTTGTAGTATGAGCAGAGCTCTGGAAGTGCGGAGAACGCTATCTTGTTGATGGCTCGTGAACCTTGATTACCTCCAAAAATTGCAATAATTGGACGTTTCTGTGTGAATCCAAAGTCGATCTTCCTTGGTTCGAGAATGCCTTTTCGTATAGGATTGCCAGTAAAAACTGCTTTTGCCTTGATGTTGGCTGGCAGGTACTTTTCAGATTGCCTCCAAGAGTAACAACAAACGGTCGCGAGTTTTTGAATTTGTTGGTCGGCAGTACCGGTAACGATCGGCTGTTGATGGTGAACGATTGGGATTCCAAGTTTTTTGCCAGCCCAGGCAATTGGCAGGCCCACATGCGAGCCAAAAGTGATTATTATGTCAGGCTTATAATTTTTTAGAATAGAGAATGCTTGCATAAAGCCTATTGGAATCCGAAGCCACCAAATCAGTGAGGTTAGCGAGAACCCGTATCGAAGCTTACCGGCAAGGATGTTCTGGAAAGGAATGTTGTACTTTTGCGCGGTTTGGTAGTCAATTCCGAACTGCCGATCCCCTATCATCGATTTTTTCTGTCCAACCCAGAGGAAGTTTCGGTAGCCGCGTGTGCAAAGCGCTTGCCAGACAGCCAATGCAGGCGTGTTATGCGTACCTGTGATGAGAATTTTCGTGTTTACCTTATCCATTGGTATATAAGTTATAATATCAACAATAATGGCGAAGTGGAAGGAGATGGTTTTTCAAACCGTAAATAGCGTTATAGGTAAAACTACCAGATTGAAACCAAAGGGGCTTCTAGATTTTGGGATGTCTTTGAAGGGCGGTGGAATTATTGTTCTTCTTCTTGTTGCGGTAGCGCTTATAGGCATTGGTTTGAATGCAATAAAAGGAAGCCAGGTTACTGGCGAAACAAATATAACTGACACGCTAGGTGAACGAACAGTAAGTCGAGATGGAGTAGAGTATTCGGTGAAAGAGGCGCTAGGAGGAGAAGGCGTGGTGTGTTTTGGTGTGAGTGTACCTGAAGGCTTTAATGAAGGTTACGCGAACGGTACGTTCGCGTATAACAGGTTGTTTGTAGGAAGCTCGGGCACTGCTGATTTAAATGTGCGATGGACCGCTGTGAACTTTAGTGTGCCAGAGGAAGGTGCCATTTGTGCAGTTCTTGATACTGAAGGGAATACGGTCGACAAGTTCTTAGGTTTTGAACCTGAGAAGATCGATGCCGCGCGCGTGTACGCGCGCGGCGAACAATCGTTTTCCATGATTAAGGAACGCACTGCCTACGACATGGTCGAAGGCAAACGCGCACTTTTCGACGAACACTACCTTTTTACTGTTTGCGGGAATAGCGATCCGTTGGAAGGAATAGGGCAGACCAGTGATGATCATCTGGACTGCCTCCCAGCGGTGGAAAATCTGGAGTATGCATCTTTAGCGGATGTTTTAGCAGGTCAAACCACTGCTCAGGCGACTGATCTGGTTGGGCAGATCGTGCTCTCAAACCAGGGTGGCTTCTATGTGCCAAAAACTAATGACGAAGAGGTGGTGGTGGTTTCTATACTCGGCACAACAAGAATCTACCCGATCTATCCCCTGGCTCGCTACCCTGTTATCTCAGAACAAAACAGTGAACTTCCCTACTCTATTACTTATGATTGGCTGACGGATAAAGTTACGATTTTTAAGTCCTCGATCAATGGTGAAACAACTTCGCTTGGATTTGCGGGTAGGGTATATAACAGTAACATTGTGATCTACGACTATTTAACAAAATCATGGTACCAACAGTTCAACGGGCTAGGTCTCTGGGGTGGTAGCGCTGGATACCAGTTGGACACACTTCCGTATCAGCGCATGTCCTGGGCTGATGCCAAGAAGCTGGAAAATGCAGAGTATGTACAGTTTTATGTTGGTGCAGAAACCCCAGATAGCTTAACTGTTCGTGCGGCCGAGTACAAAACCTCGGCGAATATCAACTATATTGTCTCGGAAACTGTCGAAGATCCAAAGAGTGAAGTTGTATACTGTGCCCATGGAGGTTTACCTCTAGTAATGTCGATTTCTGTTTGTGAAGCCACAGAAGTATCAAACAATTTAGGTTATCAACTTTTCGTCAATGAATAACGACGTTAGTTTTGTTGACACACATTGTCACATTGGAAAGTCCTTTTATAAGGACTTTCTAGAAACTGAGCCCCCGGATCCGGAGGTTCTAGTAAAAGAAGCTAATGAAGCGGGTGTAAAAACTCTGATTAATGTAGGTGCTTCGCTTGCGTCTTCTATTGAAGCATGTGAAGATGCCGATCGCTTTGACGGAGTCTACTCTACACTCGGCGTGTATCCGGATAATATTGGTGAGGTTTCGGTTGAGAAGCTAACAAAGGAGTTTGAAGGTCTTCTTAAAAAACATAAAAAGATTGTAGCGATTGGGGAGATTGGTCTTGACTATACGTCAAAGACGATTGATGAGGAGAAGAAAGAGCAGATGGTTTATTTCGAAGCGCTTTTGGACTGGGCTGGCAAACTTGAGCCAAAGCTTCCTCTAACCATTCATTGTCGTGATGCCTGGAAAGATGTCGAGAATCTTGTGGCTAACGCGGCTAAGTCAGCCAATGGCGGAAAATATAATGGCGTGTTTCACTGTTTCACCGGAACGTATGAGGATGCCAAATGGTGTGTAGACCATGGCTTTGTCCTTGGGATAGGCGGGATCATTACATTCAAAAACGGCGAAGGGCTTCGCCAGGTCGTGAAGAAAATTGGTATTGAACATATAGTTCTTGAAACCGATTGTCCCTGGCTCGCCCCCGAGCCCTACCGTGGCCAAGTGAACTATCCAAAGTATATTCCGGTGATTGCTAAGAAAGTGGCAGAAGTGCTGGATATTGATGTAGAGGAAGGCAAAAGAGGCGTGAATTTGACCTCAAAACGCCTCAAATTCACGGCGGATTGACAATGTCGCGTGAATTTGATAAAGTGATACCATGGCAACAATACAACCAGTAAAGGATAGAATTCAAGACCTAAAAAGAGAATATGATGCCTTGAGAATGGGCAAGGAGTCGCTGTTAGCGATGCTTGATGAGGCTGAAGTACCTGAAAATGTCTATAACTCAAATGCAATTGAAAACTCTACGCTAACGTTGAAAGAGACAGAACGTATACTCCTGGAGTTAGCTGTAGCACGAAACATTTCTTTACGTGAAGTCTTTGAGGCAAAGAACCTGGCAAGAGTTATCGGGTATAAACGTACAAGATACAAAGAAAGCCCTTTAAACAGGGAGGTTATTTTACTTCTCCATAAGATGCTTCTAGGTGGAATAGACGATTCGATCGCAGGCCGATTTAGACAAAAAGGTGAGTATGTCAGAGTGGGTACGTATATTGCTCCTGCGCCAGAAAAGGTGGAGGAGCTAATAGATAAGTTACTCTTAGACTATACAGGCGATTTACAAAGCTACTTTTTAGACAAGATTTCAAAGTTCCACCTGGTATTTGAAACCATTCACCCGTTTTGTGATGGTAATGGGCGGTTGGGAAGAGTCCTCGTGAACTACAGATTGCTAGAGCTAGGTTTTCCGCGGATAATTATTCGCAATAGAGAAAAAGAGATATACTATCAAGCATTCCGTGACTATATTGCAAGCAAAGATAGCAAAGGAATGGAAAAGGTCTTAGCACTTGCGCTTATGGAGTCGCTTCATAAACGGTTGGCATATCTAAAAGGCGAAACCATAACCACATTATCAAACTATATAAAAGCAAATAAGCTTGCACCTGTTACAATTACGAATGCTGCTAAGAGACAGACTGTCCCGGCGTTCAGGGAAAAGGGCACTTGGAAGATAGCCAGTGGCTTTGCTTATTCTGCCTCTTGAGCTACAGAAACATATTGAAAAATATCTAGCGGTAATATAACATACCCAGCAAGTTATTCAACGTATGTAAGTTCGATTTGTGATCTGAACGCCTGGTGGAATTAGGTGATATAATCCTGGTATGGCGACTCTATACTCCTTAGACGAGTTCAAGAAAGCAATAAAAACCGTATGTAAAGCCTTGAGCGGTAGTGATATTCAGTGGGCCGTTATAGGTAGTTCCAATTTGATGCTTCAAGGCATGAATATTATTCCGAACGATTTAGACCTTATCGTGCAGTGGAATAACATGGAAGTTGTTCGTAGTAAATTTGCGCCCTATGATCCCTCAGAAATCCAAAAGTTGAATCCACTTGGGAAAATCGATACAGAAAAGCTTGAAATTACTTTCAATATCGACACTGTTCAGGTGCAAGTAATCGGTGAGATCTCTGGGGGTGTTTATGAAAGAAAACTTGTTGATAAACAGTTGAAAATGGTCCAGTTAGATGAAGTGGAAGTTCCATGCTTTTCATTGTCTGCGGAAGCGCAAGCGTATTCTGAGACCGGTCGCGAGACCAAGGCGGTAAAGGTTCGAGAGTATATGAATATCCAAAGCCCATGGTAGCAGAGCAAACTGACATGCTGAAAAAACAATGTGAAACCGAGTTGTCTGTACTCTTGTCTCAGACTAGACTCCCTCCTGGTAGAAGAAGAGATCCTGGTTACCAGGTTCCTGAAGAAGACCAACGGGCGTACGATGAATGGGTAGAACAGAATGTGAGTCGTGCAAACCTTTTGGAGTTAATCATTCGAACCGGTGTATCGGAAGAGGTAGCGTTAAGTGAGTATGAACCACCCAAGATCTATCCTAAGTATCCACAATCTGATGAGGATCGAAAGTTACTGCCGACTGACTACCACCCGACCGATATCTATATTCCAGTTGCTTACGGTTTTGGCGGTTGGGGTTTTAAGGTTTTCAAGAACGTTGAGTACACTACTTTGTGGCGGCGAAAAGGTGTTTCGCCGATATTGCGTGAACGTATCTGGAACTCGCAACTGCAGTGGGTTAAATTATTGAAAGAGACTCATTTTGCCGGACCGGATGATACTATTCATCCTCTAGAAGAACTGGAGCGACTTCTCGTGACTCGAAAACGCTATGGAACAGCCGAAGAAACAACTCGAATAGAAAACGCCATTGCAGAGCTAAAGACGATTATTGGTTAGCCGACAAGATGGGAAGTGTCCAAACCACTGTAGTGGAATATTAAGTACTTCTCATGCTTACGCGTTTATAACCCGTCACTTATGAATATCCAACAGAAGATGCTAAAATACGGATAGATGGCAATATTCAAGCTCTAGAACGAGAAACTATCCGAAGTACATTCCAGTCATTGCTAAGTGGTTAATCGGTGTGATGGGAACGGAGGAAACCATACGTGCAAAGTTATATTGCAATTTTGACAATATGCTGTTCGCGGCCAGAAGTAGCAAATGAGGCAACAGATTGCCAAAAGGGGCGAATGAGAAGCGTCGAGATTTAAGATCATATGAGTAGTCACATATACTGCATCAGATTTAGAGATAAGTCCACGCACACACGTTTATTATTGGCGCAAAGTCTTTGCGAAGCGATTTTGCTACGACTGGTACAGTACACGACCTTTTTCGCGGGGGGTTAATCATTGTTTATATTACTTGTTGAATGAATATGTTTAATGTGCTATATGTGTATTGCTGGTGGCGGCAAATAGTTAATCAAGAAGTGTAAATGAACAAAGACCCAAGCATCGCATTTATTGTGGATGACGAAAACGCTTTACTGGAAACGCGGCGACTTGTTGAAAAAGCGTTGAAGTATGGCAGGATAACCAGATCGGGCGAACTTTTGATAGAGGATTTCGGTTTATCCAAAACAAACATATTGAAGCTGGCTTTAGTTCTGCGGTTTCTAGCTCACAGAATCGATGAAAACATCTCTGATACGCTCTCCCCGAAAGAATTAGTGACTGTGCTAAGTGAGCGTTACGAATCTGTAGGTTCAAGATTAAGTAAGTTGGCAGGGGCTGGTTTTGTTGAAAAAGTAGGGCATGGAAAGTATAGAGCCAAATTGTTTCAGGTTAAAAGGTTTTTGTTAGGACTGGAAGGTCAAGAAGTGGAGGGTGTGGCAAATGCAGTTCGTAGGAAGAGAAGACGTATAATTCCTGATAGTGATAAGAGTAAACGGGGCGGTGTTTACTTGGCGGTTCAGAAGTTGATTGAAAAGGAATATTTTAAGACCCCAAGGTTCGTGTCAGAGGCCAAGAAGGAGCTTGAGGTGGAAGGAGACTTCTTCGATATTCGCCGTGTGGATACAGCCGTCCGTGTAATGCATAAAAAGAGTCTGAGGAGGTTACGTAGTGAAAAAGGCGGAAAGGCCAAATGGCAATACGTAAATAGATAACAGTACTAACAGAATGAGGCAGAAGTTAAGTGCTGGAATTGATCCATATACACTTAAATCGACTAAAGCAAAAGCACTTTGGGCTCTAGCTGATCTCGAGGATCTAGATCGGGATAGGGTTACGTCATACAGGTTGGCAAAGCATCTTGTTGAGAAGTGTGGTATTAACATCTCCAGACAAGCAGTTGATTCCACATTGAAAAATGCTAGGAATGCTGTACACAAGAACAAGAAAGGATACAAACTAATGGAGGAGGGAAAGGATGAGTTGCGGGCACTTACCCAAGCCGGTGGAGTGACTATTATTGAGGCGGGAAAACCTTATACATCAAAGAGGCATGTGCTAAAAAGTATTCTCTCTAAAATGAGTGGTTTTTTGTATGTTACAGACCCTTATCTAGATATTGATACTCTTGACGCTGTTTTTGGTGGTACAGAGAAAGGCCTATCGGTTAGAGTTATAACGAGTAAAGTTGCAGAAAAGACTCAAGGGGAAGTGGCACGCTATCTGAAAGATCTTTGGCTAGAAGGTTACAGCGTTGAAATCCGGAAGTATAAAAGTTCAGAACTTCATGACCGGTATCTCATTGATAAGAATGCAATTTGGATCTCAGGTAACAGTTTGAATCATCTTGGCTCAAAGGAAAGCTTCATCATTAAACTCGGGGATGATATTCGACAGACAATGCTTGAGGTTTTTAATAGGAGATGGAGGTCGGCCCAGAAGATATAGCAAATGGCTGGGTAGGCATTTGCGAAAAACTACACTCTCAGTCTAGTAATTTATCGTGGAACAAGCTACTTTGCCAGTTCAAAGATTTGTTTCACAAGGGTAGTTCTTGCATAGAATGCGCGGGTAATTGGTCTTCGTTCTCCTGTGCGATGGTTAACACCTCCGGCTCCTTTTGTTCTTGCTTGAATCCATTTTCCATCCTTTCCACTTAGATAACCAAACCCATGATCCTTAAGCTTCTGGCGGATGTACTCATAATCTCCCGCAATTTCACTTATTAGTTCATCATCCTCAGAAAAGTCTAGACTGGTTACCTTTAGCAATTTTGCATCCTCGGCATTTTTCTCATGCCATAATACTGCGCAGAAAATAATTGATTTCAGCTTGGCCCAGCAGTGGCTCTCGAAGAACGATTCTGAAAGAAGCTCTTTTTGATTGATCATTGTTATTGCCATTGTCTCCTTCGGAACGAGTACATCGTGTACAAGATGAAAACTTACAGACTTAAGTTCGTACGAGAGACCGTTGGGTGCCTTTGATACATTTGTTTCGAGTCCAGCTAATCTTTCAAGAACTAACCCCTTCCACCCTTTGTTTTGCTTGCCTGTCTCGAATGTAGTAATTCCGTGCTCTTGCGCGAGCTTCCGCAAGTCGTGGTTGATATATTTACTTAAGTTCTTTATCGCTGTTGCTCGAGTGATTATCTTCATTGATGTTTACTAAAATAACTTGTGTTGCTTAACTCTCATGCTTCTGTCTAGTGCGTTGAATCGTTTAACTGACAGATCAAGATACTGTTTTTCGATATCAATTCCAATGTACTTTCGGCCATAAAGATAGGTGGCTAACCCGGTAGTTGAACTTCCAGCGAAGGGATCTAGAATGAGATCGCCCTTATTGGTGCTTGCTAGAACGATTCGCTTGAGCAAATCTAGTGGTTTTTGAGTTGGGTGCTTGCCAAATTGCTTTTCTGCTGGCCTAGGCGTATTTATTGACCAGACAGATCTCATTTGGAGTCCTGTTTTTTTTAACTGGTCTTCTGGCCAGTCGCCATTCTTCATGGCTTTATAGTTAAATGTGTGTTTTGCTTTTTCGTCTTTCCTAGCCCAAAGCAGTGTTTCATGACTGGCTGTGAAGAAGCGACAGCTTAAGTTTGGAGATGCATTTGGTTTAAACCAAGCGATATCATTTAACAAATGGAACTTGTTAATTTCAAGTGCAAAACCACATTGATATATTGAATGATAAGTGCCACTAATCCAAATAGTTCCGCTTGGCTTTAGAATCCTATGACATGCTTTGGTCCACGCTAAGTGGAATTCGAAGTTCTTTTTTGTACCATTGCTTAGATCCCAGTCGGCTTTTTTAACACTAACCATTTTCCCATTCTGGCACGTAAAAGAACCACTGGAGAGAAAGTAGGGGGGATCTGCAAAAATCATGTCAACGGAATCTTCTTTTAGACTACTCATTAGCTCGAGACAGTTTGCTTTGTACAGCTTAAAATGTGGTTTTTCGAAGTATGGTTTCTGCATGTTCTGAATGATCAACCAGTAGGATTTACCCTTGGTCAATGGCTATAGTATATCACACATATTTCTTCTTTTCTCCGGAACAATATATTCCTCAAATGCCCTTTATTATTCGCTTGTACTCATTCATAAACTTCCAGGCGTGTTGTAGGAACTCTTCGAAGCTTTTGCGGTTGGAATACAAAGCTCTTAGACGCGTAAGCAGTAAAATTCCATCAATCTTAACCGATTCATATTCCTTATAAGAGTGAAACTTATGCTTGAAAACATGTTGGATCCTTTCATCATTAAGGATAATCCCTGGAACCATTTCACTAAGATGCCAAACCAGATAAGGAGTATCAAACTCCCGCTCCTTGGTATCGGGAAATACAGTTTTCCACTTCTCAAAGTAAATGAAGTGCAGAAGCTCGTGAATACAGGTAGCTTTCATCTCATCTACTGACATCCCGCGAAAAACGTCAAATACATTTTGCTTCAGAAACCTTGGGCAGATTGGATTTAGCGATACTCTTGCGATGATAGTTTTTGGATATTTTGACCACGGAATCTCAACTACAGAAGCGAGTGCTTTTATGATATCTTCATTTATTGGATTCCAGGCGCGTTGATAGACATCAGCCTTTTTCTCTAATGCTGGTTTAAGCATGTCATGTGTATCTGAAAAGAAACGTTCAATGATTTGCCGCTTAGCGGAAAGTGAGGGTTCGCTGGCAAGCAACTTTTTAAGCGGGGGATAAAAGTATAATATCTCGTTGCCCCAATCCTTTCGAACATTTTTTCCGATTAGAAAGTGGCAAAGATAAAACAGTGTCTGTTCTTTTGTGGCGGGGATGAATTGGACTTTCGGAATGTTCATGCCCAGATTATAGCGAGAAGCAAATGTTTTTCATATCTGTTATAGTCTGACTATATCAATTGCAGTTGTAAAAGATTCTTTGATAACTGAAAAGACTTGCCCGGCTGAGGTATGTAGATGAACTTGTAAGTAGTTCTTACATGTTGCATTATCTATCAGTTGCCGAGGAATACTCGGTAACTGGGACTGAAGGAAGTCAGTTATTCGGAAATTCCGAATTTCTTAGGGCTGTAAGTATTTAAGGAAGTCTTAATAACTTAATCAATCTTAACAGTCTTATCGAGCTTCTTGCCTCACTATGTCAGAAATCTCGACTAACTGAAAGAGTTGGCAAAGGTACGATTCTTCTGATAATGCCTTGTTTTCGAGACCAAATAAGGACACGCTGATAGAGCTTTTTTGAAGCATTCTGAAGGGCTGGATATTGGTGCTGGAACCCGGATGTATAATGGTTCAATATGGTTACATACTGTTTTGTTGACGCGGCAAACCTCTTTTACGGCGGGGAGAAAAGCTTGGGTTGGAAGATAGATTACAAGAAGCTGTTTTTGTATCTCAAGACCAAATATAAAGTCAGAAAGGTGTTTTACTACGCGGGGGTTGAACTTCATGGGTTTAGTTACTCGGTGCTGGATGAAGAACCAATAGGCTTAGGCTTATTGCTCAAGCACTTGGGTAATCAACTAAAGAACTATAACAAAAGGCACGTAAGTCAAAAGAAAAGAGAACTATTAGAGAAGCATATCGCTCGTGCAAAGTTTTATAGGAAACTTAAGCAGTTTGGATACACGCTTAGGTTAAAGCCGGTTAAGACATATCGACAATCGGATGGGAGTTATGAGAAGAAAGCAAACTGTGATGTGGATATGACATTTGAGCTTATGAAATATATAAAAGAATATAGTGGAGTAGTTGTTCTTTCAGGAGATGGCGACTTCGCGGTTGTTCTAAAACACCTGGTTAACACAAAAAGAAGTTAGTAATCCTTTCTAGAAGTGAACGAACTGCGAGAGAGATAAAAGTACTTGCCGGTGGGTTTTTCAGAGATTTCTGTCGTTTAAGAACGAAGATCGAGTACGAGTAAAAAAGGGAGGACTTACGAAAAATCCTCCCCATGTCTAGTACCTATATTATATCACTTTTCGTCAAGAGCCGCTTTAAGCAGTTCGTCTGTTGATTAGGGGTGAAAAATGATCTTTGTAACGACTTTGAAGCGCCGGATCTTGCCAGTCTTTACCCGTAACCTTGCCTCTACAGAATTTTGCTCCACAATTACAATTCCAACATGAAACAAAGTTCTTGTCAGCTTCCCATAGCGCATAATCGGCCGTTATTTCCTCGCCTTGCCGAATATCTCTTCTTGCGATAAGTGTGAACGCATCAGCCATCCATAGATTTGAATCGCAGGAGTGATTGATGAAATAGCTTGCGTTGTCACCGCGGTCTTCGAAGCTATAAAGGTCTTCGTCCCACTGCATTATAAGCTTTCCCAACTTGCGTGCTTTATCTGCACCCTGCTTGTCCGTATAGTTACCACCGAAAACGACAACCTTCTCACCCGCTTTGATGTCTTTCTTCGCAAATAGTCCCTTACCTTCTAGTTTACTTTCCCGAACCTCTGCTTTTGGGCTAATCCAGGTTTTTCGGACTATTTTCTTTGTCACAGTTTACAGGATCTTATCTTCGCCAACATATTTATACCTAGGCATATTATTTCCTTCGTAAGTAACGTTTTCCATGAACATTTTCTTCGGTCTTACCCATAGGGCGTTTTTGCCAAACTCTTCAGAGTCATATAGTGCCTGGTAGACAACAAGGTCTTCCAGCGTTTCGCTATGCCTGGCGGTTCCAAGTACCTTATAAAAGTTGCCCTTGTAATGCTGATACTTTCCAAGCTTTACCTTGTTCATAAAGCATTTGAAATTAAGTAAGTTCTATAGTGTAATTATTGCTAGGTGTTTCGTCAACCAGAAAGGTTAAGGTTGTCTTGTTGAGGTTGCTGGCACTTCTTTAGTAATTTCTAATTTCCCGTCAGCATCTATTAGGCCTTCCTGATAGCTGACTTCTCCGCGAACTAGTCTTGCAACTGAATCAGCGGGCAGCCCCAGCATCTCTGCCATTTCTTCTACCGTAACGGTGCTGTCTTCTCCTGACATGGTTTGAATAGTTATATAACTAAATATATTGTAACTCTTAGAACAGAAAAGGTCAATTTTCCTTCTTTTTCTCAGGGGATTTTTGGGCGACGGCCGCGAGGAAGGCCTCGGCCGGCATCTCTACGGTTCCAAACTTACGGAGACGTTTCTTGCCTTTCTTTTGTTTCTCAAGCTTTTTCATCTTCCGCGTGACGTCGCCTCCATACATTCCGGCCAACACGTCTTTACGATACGCTGGGATCGTTTCCCGCGCGATCACTTTGGCGCCGATCGCCGCCTGAACAGGGATCGGGAACTGATGTCTCGGTACGGTCTCTTTTAAAATGCTGGCTACTTTTCTGCCGAGTTCCTCTGCTTTTGACGTGTGAGCCAAGGTTGAGAGCGGAGTAATTGTCTCCTTGTTAACCAAAAAGTCCAGCTTCACGATATTGTTTTGCCTATAGTCACTAAACTCATAGTCGATCGACGCGTAGCCGTGTGAAATAGCCTTCAATCGATCGAACGTGTCTGTAATCAACTCGGCCAGCGGAATATCGGCTTTGATCAAAAGATTTGACATATAGATAGTTTCTTTTATTGTGCCGCGTTTTTCATGAATCAGCTTCATGATCTCGCCCATGCAGTCGTTTGGTGTGATAATTTCAGCCAGGACGTACGGTTCCTTGATGCTTCGTATTCTTTCCACCGCAGGGAGCGCGTCAGCCTCATCGATTTTGATTGTTTTTCCATCGCTCAATTCAACCTGATATGAAACACCAGGTGAGGCTACTAGCACAGAAAGGTCGTATTCGCGCTCGAGTCGCTCACGCACCACGTCCATGTGAAGGAGCCCGAGGAAACCACAGCGATATCCCGCCCCTAGCGCAGGATGGTGAATAGGTGTGAACTGCACAGCCGCGTCGTTCAACGTCAGCTTTTCAAATGCCTCGCGAAACGGGTTCCAGTCTTCAGAGTCGATTGGAAAGAGCGAGGCGTAAACCATTGGAGTTGGTGGTTTATATCCGGGC
>Ga0209668_10000539_pt1 | contig 15541 bp, 25 predicted proteins | sample FrelakmetPLP11PL_FD_187150 | JGI IMG/M metagenome (GOLD analysis project Ga0209668, IMG submission 187150) | Freshwater lake sediment microbial communities from the University of Notre Dame, USA, for methane emissions studies - PLP11 PL (SPAdes)... | ecosystem: Environmental > Aquatic >... | reverse complement strand
AGCGAGATCGAAACGATCAGGAGCTTATATCCGTTTCCGGTAGCATATGCCGGTGCCGGTTTCATACCATGGGCGTTGCATCTGAGGCGATAAATGGATTATTAAATGTGCCTGATTGAAAAAAAAACAGTCCGGATCTTTCCGGTCGTTTAAGTTTAAAATAAGTTATACGGGTTCGCTCCTGATCCGGGATTTGGCTTATTCATGGGCGCGTGAAGCGCTGCTGCCTGAAGGGCCGGAAGGTCCACCGCGAAATACCATGCGAGTGCGATGATTGTGCCGATTATTGCCAGTGCAATAACGAATATCACGAGATTTTTCAGTGCGTCGGAATGTTGAGTTTCGGACATGGGATCATTACCTTACTGTCGTTTACTTTTGGAATAACTTATACATGTTTAAAGGTGGGTGGAACACTCCTCTGCCAAGGAGTTCTTTGTCATTTAATGTATCTTAAACATGTTCATGGACAGGTGAAGGTGCTGCCTGCAGTATGGGGAGATCCACGGCGAAATGCCAACGGGTCTACGAGAATCATAACAGGCAGGTGGGATGTATCAAATCCAAATAGATGACATCCATTACACAATCCGTTTTGCCACTTTTGGATGTTTTTTTTATGTTGTCCCAAAAACCGGATATATCATGAATGAAATATCAAATGTATAAACGGGGAACAGGATGAGTACAGCGGAGCAGTACATTATTGATGATACGGGGAAGAAAATAGCAATAATTCTTCCCCTCGATGAATATGAGCAAATTAAGGAAGATTTGCATGATCTCGCAGTAGTAGCTGAGAGAAGGGACGAAAAAACAATCAGCCTGGACCAGTTGAAAAAGCGGCTGTGAAACAGGAAATGGCTGATTACAACATTACGGTTAAGGCAAGTGTTGAAAAGGATATCCGGAAAATTCCCGCGGATATTACAGCCAAAATTTTTGAACACATTGAAGCCCTTTCAGCAGATCCTTTTCCGCATGATTCCAGGAAACTTTCTGGTGCAGAACACCTTTACCGCATTCGTGTGGGTGAATACCGGATTATTTATGAAATGATTCTGGAAGACAAAGAAATTACGATTATGTATATCAGGTATCGAAGCAACGCCTACCGAAATCTTTAGATCTGTCATTAAAAACTATTTTCATGACATGTTATCATGGGGCAAGGTCAAAGATTCCCGATGAACACAATCCCGGGTATATGATGAGGTCCAAACGTGGCCCGGCGATTGCCCGAACGGGTGAACGAAAAGCGGGGACCGGGCAACCTAACCGGAAGATTTCCTTCGCCTGTCACGGAACGGATGAATTCGTGGGCGTTAATGGTTGCCTTGATTGGCGAAGGTCAGATTTTTAACAGAATTTTGTAAGATAACGATTAAGGACCGTGAGAACACACTGTTGTTTCGATCTGACATTATTATATTAGGGTGAATCGATGGGTTTTGATCTTGGCGGTCTGGCGCCGGAAAATGCAGACGGTGAATGCTTCGATACCGATATTTCGGGATGGATGTCACTGGCCGAATATGTCCTGTTTACGTGCGAGGACTTATTCCTGGAGGGAGAGACCGAATGCTGGTTCAGCAACGATGGCCAGGTCGTATCGGCAGAAACCGCCAGGGCGATCGGTGAACGACTCCAAAAACTTATCGCGGATGGTTCTGTCGAGAAATACAAGGAGGAATTCTACTCAAAAATCGATGGCCCGTCTGATGAACCCGATGAAGAATCCAACGGAACAGACCGGGATGACGATATGCCGGTTCAGAGTGGGAAGATTGTTTACAAAGGTAAGGGGACCGCAGTAATATGGACTATAGAATATGAGTTCGATGTGGCCGAATTAGAAAAGTTTGCAAAATTCTGCCTGGCATCGGGTGGATTCGAAATATGTTAGAGCGGGAAAACTGTTTATCTGATTTAATAGGGGTTTGTCATGAAGAAGAAATCTCTTGAAAAGATCCAGGAAGTATTCATCAACAATTTTTGCCATTTGCACTTGCAAATACACAGATGAAGTGGGGGAGGGTCGCGGAAAAAAGTGTGAACCATGTGAAATCGAAGAGTTATTAGTATTGGATATAATCACATCATATCAAACGGTCTGGAGGGATTCCGGGGGTCCCTAAAAGAAAACTTGGTTTTAAAAAGGTGGTATCAGAAGAGAAAAATTGCATCTCTGCTGAGGTGAGTTACGTGTGGAGGTATTAGAAATGAAAATGACTATCACAAAATAAAACGTATCATCAAGCTATTGGGACACGAGATTTATTCGCCAGAATGGGACGATAGAATAAAAAATCAGAGAACCTCCCCAATAAAAGGTGATCCGTGAACAAACAGGTACATTTCATTTTCGCGTTCATTGCCATCTCGGCGTTACTGATTGCCGGATGTGCCCAGCCGCAGCAGATGGCGGCCCAGACCCCGCAGCCAACCACGGTAACACCAGGATCTCACGGGCTGTCCGGCAGTAATAGCAGTGTCGTCTCCCCGGCACCTGTGCCAATATATGTTATCGGTCATCGGCAACCGGACACGGATAGCATTGCCAGTGCCGTTGCATATGCTGCGTTGCTGAACCGCCTAAATCCCGGTTCTACCTATATTCCTGCACGGTGTGGTGATCTGAATGCCGAGTCTCAATATGCACTCCAGACTGCGGGCCTGGAATCACCGGTGCTGATAGAAAACGTTTCGAATAAATCGGTCATACTTGTTGATCATAACGAATACGACCAGGCAGTTAAAGGAATAGAAACTGCGGAAATTATAGAGATCATGGATCATCACCGGCTCGGGGGAATAACAACATTGAACCCGATACGGTTCAGGAATGAACCTGTTGGATCTACTGCTACGATTATTACGATGCGATATCGTGAAGAACAGATTACTCCTGCCCCGGAAATTGCAACAATCCTCCTCGCAGGTGTTCTTTCTGATACCCTGGGGCTCAGGATGTCAACAACGACAGAACAGGACAAAGAATCTGTAGCAGGTCTGTCGAAGATGACGGGAATTGGTCCGATACGTTTTGGGATAACCCTGATTAAAAAGGGACTGCTTCTTGACGGTGTCCCCACCAGTGAACTGATTGTCCGTGACGTGAAAGAGTATACCCTGCTGGGCAGGAATGTGTCAATTGCCCAGATTATGACCTATTCAGACGAATTTCCCCAGGAAAACAAAAAAGAAATTCACGACGCCCTCGGGGAATTTCAGACAGAACATGGATATGTGGTGAGTATTGTTCTCGTAACGGATGTTATCGGTAAACGGACATACCTGTTCGCTGCAGGTACACCGGATCTGCTGGAAAAACTCGGGTATACTGAACAACCGGTTCTGCTTGAGGGTGTTATGTCAAGAAAACTGGATTTTTTCCCTTCGTTTTCCCAGGAATTCGAACAAATTGTTCAGGGTTGAATACACCTTTCCTTTTCTTATTTCTTTTTAATCCGTTTGTCTCATGGGGATGCATAGATTTCAACCTGTGTTTCTTCAATGGACTTCCGGAAATACGGATTACGGATAGGCCCGGGTTCGACGAGATCAACCGGCCGGTTGAGCAGGCGTTCCCTGGTCTTCAGCGAGCCCGAAATATTGCTCTGCATGCTCCGCTGGCTGCATTTTCTCAAATTCCACAAGCAGATCAAGATCACTTATATCCGGATTGAACCGGTCATTCGGTCGCTGATCCAAATACAGCGAGACGCCGGACCTTCCGGTGGGTGCATATCCTGGTGATCTCCGGTAGGTTCTGCGTGATGATCTGTTGCATGAGAAATTCTCCAATGCCGGATTATACTATTCTTAGTAGAATGGTGATCGTTCACCCGGATAGTAATTGCGATGATCTGGTGACGGTCCACTTATGTTCTCTTTGGTCAATCCCATCCCCCCGGGCCCTCAGGGATTTCCGATAACGGGGAGTAGCGCTATGCCTGGGCCTCCAGCCGGAATAAATCCAAGGGCATATGAACTTGAATTGCTGAATCAATTCATATGAGATCCATTATTCTGACCTTAGCCATTCTGGCACTGGTCCTTGCAATGGCCGGGGCCGGGTGTACCACGACGAATCCTGTGGCCACCACACCAAACGCAACATCCACTCAGTCTCCGACTGCCACCCCGACATCCGCCGTGGCGGTGAAGCCCACGACAAACATGTCTGCCGATCAGCAGCGGGTGTTCGCGTTTGTCTCCGAGGGGGTCGTATACGGCCGTGAACACGGGAGGCAGGCGTCACTCGCTGAATTCAATAATCCGAACGGTTCTTTCGTCCGGGGAGACCTGTTTATATTCGCAGGTGATTACAACGGGACATCCCTCGCATCCATTGCCCTGCCCCAGCGGGTGAATACGTCTTTCAACAATGAGGTCGATGTGACTGGCCAGTATTACATGCGCAACAAGGTCAACCTCTCACGGAGCGGCGGCGGGTTTATCATCATCTATTTCCCGAATCCCGCCCATAACTTCACGCCAGAACCGAAACTCTGCTATGTGCACGATGTTGACGGGACCTACTGGATTGGGGCAGGCATGTATAACCAGTCAAATGTGACGGCCCGACCGTGAGACCTCCCAGCTGATGCTCCAAATGGTCTCTGGAGACCTGGACGAATTGCCCGGGGGCAGGAAGACCGGCAGGTGTGGCCTTTGTGCCCGGCATGCCCCCTGCCACACAGAAACCATCAGCAGAACCGGATATCCTGGACCTGGTTGTGAAGGATACCGGAGTTCCATGGTTTTTTTCGTTGTCAATCGTTGATCCGGGAGCACCCGTGCAAAGCACCAGGGAATGATGCATTATCAGTGATGCAGAAACCGTGGACGGCGGAACGGATTGATTTATGGGCGTTACAACCCGGAGACTGGCGTAAGAAAAAAAGTATATGGTACGTTCAGGAGATTAGTGTATAGTTTGATTACAATTTAATTCGGGTGGAGGAATACATGGACGTAACGATTCTCTGGTTGGTACCAATTTCATATGGTATCCATATGATTGAGGAAGCCCCACGGTTTGTCCCATGGGCAAAGAGATATTTTTCTGCACCAACCTCATTCGCCGAATTCGTTCTTGGAAACGTTATTTTCATGGCGTATGTTCTTATCTCAATATCTCTTGCAATCTTTTATCCAAATGAATGGACGCTTGTCCTTGGATTGGCCACCGCTGCATGGATATTTTCAAATTTCTTAATTCATGCATCCTTAACCCTCTATACAGGGGAATATTCTCCAGGTGTTGTTACTGCAAGTGCACTCTATGCCCCTGTTGCCGTGTATATTTACTCTGTCTTTCTGGGATCCGGAATACTCAGCACGGTAGATATCATTGTGTCCATCATCATCGGTTTTGGCGTTATGTATGTTCCAACGCTTATACAGGTATGGAGAGGGAAGAAAAACCACCTCATCTGATACCGACCCCTCTAAAGGTTACATGGACCTGCCTGGCTTGTGGTAAAAAAACATTCCAGACTTTTAAAAAAGAGCCTGTTTATTAAACGTGGGGAAAAACATACACGAGATTTCAGAGCCGGAGGATTTCCTTCGTCTTCGCGGAACGGATGAATTCGCGGGCATTAATGGTTGCCTTGATTGGCGAAGGTCAGGAGATTCATCTGGGGGAGGAATCCGGGTTGGCACAATGGAATGGTTTCTTTATCGGTGATGCTTAACCCATGGACGACGGGCGGGCAGGGTTGCAAGGAATTATCCACTCCCCGGAAATTCACTGAATAAAAATACATATTCCTTGCCATCGGTCCTCCGCGTCAGGTATCCCAGTTTCTCCAGTCGTATGAGATCGCTTCGTGCCGTTGCGTAGGCGACGTGATACGTCTCCTCGATCTCTTTGATCCTGAGCGGTTTTTCCGGATGTTTCACGATCCGCTTGAGGATGTCCATCTGGCGGAAACTAAGGCCTTCTGATTCCTGAATGCTGTGGAGTGCTTTGATCTGCTCTGCCTGCTGTTCATCAATATAGTCCCGGATCTCCTGAATAGTTTTTTCGATAACGGAGAGGTTGTACCGGATGAAATATGTCAGGTCGTTCTCATCGGATTCGGTATAGATATAGGCTCTTTTGTACTGTCCGCGGGTCTCCTTGATCGCCCGCGAAATTGCCATGTATTCGAAGAGCCAGTAGTCGTGGCGGAGCATATACCAGTAGAAGAGTGTTCGTGCAGTCCTGCCATTGCCGTCATTGAATGGATGTATATATCCTACGAGAAAATGCAGGAAGATTCCTTTTACGACAGGGTGGATGAACGGGTCATCCCCGTTGTTTGCAAACCGGCAGAGTTCATCGACCAGTTCCGGTATTTTCGATGAGCCGGGTGGCGTATGCAGGATGGTTCCCGTACCATCGACGACCCGGATCTCGTCATTGTCGCGGAACCGACCTTCATCAACCGGATCTTCGAGGGTTCCGTTCGTGATCATCTTATGGAGCGAGAGGATAAGAGCCGGGGTGAGGTCTTCTTTTTTGATCTCCCTCATCTTTTTCATGGTCATGTAGTTGTTGACGATCATCCGCTCATCCCGGTTGGTGGGTTTCCTCCGTTCACGGAGCATCTGTTTTGCAACTTTCCGGGTGGTGGCGGCCCCTTCGAGCTGGCTTGATGCGATCGCCTCTTCCATTAAGGAGTTGACGATGTACCGTTCCCGGTCGTGCCCTGTAGAATCAAGCACTGATGAGAGGTTGCCGGCCGCCGTTTTATCCAGGTGATGGAGCATCTGCCAGGAGGAGTCGCTCTGCGTGTAGGGGAATCGCCAGTTGGAAAACAGGATCTGCTTTGAATGGGCCCGTCGGAGGAGTTTCATAAGTATCCAGACGGAATTCGCATCAATGGGGAGGGGATGGTGACGGAGTTCTTCCCAGTGGAGGTACTGGTCATTGTAAAGGATGGCCGTCTCCAGGATCTTCGGGTCTCGTGCGAGGTTGATGGCTTCACTGATCTGCTCATCTGAAAACTGCGGGACTTTCGGGAGTTTCATCTCGTTTTCTACCTCAAATATTCTGAACGATACTTTCTTTTCGCTATCATATATCAATATCTATCAGTTTGTGATATATTGATAGATATTGATGGGTCCGGGATTGCGTCATGGAGGGGCACGATCAAAGATTCCCCATGAACATAATCTCGGGTCTATGATGAAGCACAACGGGCCCGGGGACTGCCCGAACGGGTGAACGAAAAGCGGGGACCGGGCAACGTTCAGAACCGGAAGATTTCCTTCGCCTTCGCGGAACGGATGAATTCGTGGGCACTAATGGTTGCGTTGATTGGCGAAGTGGTTATTGTGGCAAGCATAGGCTAAATGGTTTGAATAGTCTACTGAATAGTAACCTGACAATCAGAAAGTTATTGCACTACCCGATACGATATATTCATTAGAGAACTCAATAGGATGGGATCGAACAGTATGCACAATTTCCGTTTTTCTGTAGTAATAGAAAAAGATGAGGATGGCTACACCGCATTCTGCCCGGAACTCCAGGGATGTTATTCGCAGGGAGATACCTATGAAGAAGTCCTCGAAAATATCCGTGATGCCATCCGTCTCCACCTCGATGATCGCATTGAATCGGGAGAGAAGATTCCCCAGGCAGAGCTCATTAACCTGACGACGGTGGATGTCTCGGTATGAGTGAAAAACTCCCGCGGATCCCTGCAAGCAGAATCATTACCCTGCTGAAAAAGAAGGGATTCACATGTGTTCGTCAAAGCGGGAGTCATAAAATTTTTAAGAACGATTCCGGTATCCGGGTAACCGTACCGGACCATGCCGGAAAAATCCTGCATCCAAAGATTGTTAAGCAGATCTGCAGGGATGCCGATATTGATCCTGATGAATTAGTGTGATTCACAGGGTATACTAAGTAATTCAATAATAATGGAGGGGGGAGACTGGTGACAGAAAGTCCAGATTTGGAGAAACTCCAGAATCTGATTGATTATTCTTTCAGGGATATCAATATCCTGGAAGAGGCGCTTAAACGACGTGCATTTCTTAACGAAAACCCTGATTCTTCGGATGGAGGCATGGATCCCCTGGCCACATTAGGGGATGCAGTGCTCGGCCTCGCCATAATTCAACATTTTTATGAGGCAGAGGAGCGCGATAAAGGAAAAATAACAGAAATTAAAAGTTCTCAGGTTAATCGCAAAAACACACGGAAATTCGCGGAAACGCATAATCTCAGGGAATATATTCTCTGGGGAAAAGGCGAGGAACAGGATAAAATCTATGATAAGGGAGACAAGGCACTTGATACCGTTACCGAAGCGCTATTAGGTGCAATTTATTTGGATGCCCAGAACAGTGACCAAAACGGGATGAAAATCGTTAAAAATGTTCTCTTGAAAATGGGATTCTTCGATCTTGTCCTTATCCCAGTTTAAATTTTTCAAATGTATGAAAAAAGGAAATGTCATCAGATTCAGTACATTGTTTTTCGTTTTTCTTTATTTCTAACACAAAGTTACCTGCCACGGTTAGTTTTTAGGTTTCCATGAACACAATCCCGGGTCTATGATGAGGCACAAACGTGGCCCCGGGGACTGCCCGAACGGGTGAACGAAAAGCGGGGACCGGGCAACATCAGAACCGGAAGATTTCCTCCGCCTTCACGGAACGGATGGACTCTTGGGCGTTAATGGTTGCGTTGATTGGTGAAGGGCAGGAGATTCATCTTGACGAAGAATCCGGATTACCGGGATATATGTTTGTCAATGTTAATTCCTATATTTCTTCCCCTGCGGCGAAATGATTATCCCCCATCTCTGTGTACAATGTGTTAGATACCTATGGCAACGCGGCAGGAAGTCATGGCACGACTAAAGAGTCTCAAAGAAGAGATTGCTACCCGCTATGACGTACGGGAGATCGGCATCTTTGGTTCGGTTGCCCGTGGAGAGGATGACCTGAAGAGCGATATTGACCTTCTGGTGGAATTCGGGCCTGATGCTGACCTGATTACCTTTATTGGACTATGGCAATATCTGGAAGATTCATTCGGGACAAAGATTGATCTTGTATCAAAGGGCGGACTGCGCAGCGAAATGCGTGATGCGGTTATGCGGGACCTTGTACTCGTATGAGAGACGAGTGTTCCGGATTCTCAATAACGTGGAACCGAACAAGAAGAATATTGAATATATAGAGTAAAGATCTGGACAGGCATGAACTATACCGTCGCAGCCCCGCCAAGAAAAAAAGGGAGATCGGGTATCAGGCGGACTTCAGGAGCCGCTGATATTTCAGAAAATATCATTGGGGAGGTCCACGAATCCACACCGAATGTTCCCGGAAGCAGTCGGAAGGTTGAGGAAATGCTTGAAAATATTATAAACCGCCTCGAACGTATCGAGGAGAAAATAGATGAGAAGGTCTATCCCCCGGAATCCACGATCAAACCGGAATTCATCCAGCAGGTAAAGAAGGCCAGGGCAGATATTAAAAAGGGAAAAGGTAATCTGTACAACTCAATCGATGATTTTTTTACGGAAATCGAAACATGAGTTCCCGGATTGTCATCCATCCGGATCTTATAGCTCTATGCAGGAAGCTCCGTGCCAAAGATCCTGCCCGGTATGAGCAATTGAAGAAGAAGATCAGGCTCATTGTGGAAAATCCTGAAATGGGTAAGCCCTTGCATCCGCCACTTAAGGGGCTAAGGAGGGTTCATATCGGTCATTTTGTCCTGATATACGAGGTTGATACCAAAGAAAATGTTGTTGAGATTTGCACATCACGATGATGTCTATGACAAGTAGTTCTCTTATGGCAGAATTTCAGGCCCATTAAAGGCTTTGGTAACAGAGATTTTTTATCCAGGTACTTGGATTTTCTAAAAGTTATAACAACTCCAAAAACTTTTCAACCGTTAAATCCGCATCCCTGATGATGAACCGCAATGTCCCACGGGCAACTTCAGGGTGATTGGGAACAGTCAGCGGGCGTCTGACTGGATGCCTCAGATGGATATGACTTCCTTTCTGGTCGCTAACCGTATAGCCCAGTTTACCGAGGGCTTTTACTACTTCCTTACCCGAAAGGATCGGGAGTTTGTCCGTCATATGTCAACGGCGACAAAGGTTTCTTTCACACCTGGACGGTGATAGAGGGGAATACCATCACGTGCAAGTGCGCTGAGGTGCAATTCGATAGCTTCGGCAATATTTTTCTTTGCCTCAGCCTCGGTTTTTCCCTGTGAGATGCAACCCGGGAGTGCCGGCACGGTAACGATGTACCAGCCATCCTCATCCTGTTCAATTGTTATTTTAAAATCCATACCTGCTCCCCGAATCTATTATAGATATTTGGTCCCGGTATTTAAGAGGATTTATGTATGTCAGCTCAGTGCCTGGAACTACGGGACGGCAGAGTCTATTGGTGAAACAATGCACGTTGTTACAATTACCCAGTTCAAGGTTATATTCTCCTAAATCTCTTACCAGCAAGTACCATCAAACCTCATTCCAAAGATATTGCCTGGATTGTGGTAAAAAATCATTCCAGACTTTTGAGAAACCGATTTGTCAAACGTGTGGAAAAAAACATATCTAAATGATTAAAACTTATTCTCTTTTTTCATTGGCTATTCCTGAACTGAAACCCCGGTGCTTTCCTGTAAACATCAAAGTAATTCCCAATCAGGTCATTTTCCAGTTCTTTCAGATTATGTGAAGGGATCGGTTTTTCCATGAGATAATATGAAAAGTGGAGGTCTTTTTCATCTTTTAGATCATTATAAAGATTGAATGATCGAGAGAATGTGTCCACCTGACTGTCTCTTTTACAATGTTGCTCGTTGTACCCGATGCGGAAATTGCACGTACTGCGGAAAACATCTTTACTGGAGTGGCAGCAGGCAAAATCTTCAATTAGATCATATCCGGGCAGTAAGCAAAGGTGGAAGGACTTTAGTCCCTACCTGTGCATCCTGTAATCAGAGTAAAGGTAATAGATCTTTGAGAGAGTGGCTTCGGTGGTTGAGTTACAATAATCCAAGGATATTAGAGAGAATTATTGAAAATCACAAGCCCCAGAGAAATAAAATCTCTACAACGGTTCGGGATGTCAGAAAAGAGTATTATGGAAAATAATGTTTGCACTGACTCAATCTATCCCTGATTCCTGAACTGAAACCCCGGTGCCTTCCTATAACTCTCAAAATAATTCCCGATCAGATCATTTTCCAGCTCTTTCAGGTTATGTGCAGGAACCGGTTTTTCCAATATAAAATAAGAGAACAAGATATCTTTCTCATCCCACGATTTCCTGCTGTGATCCAATAATCGATTCTGGCAATTGTTTGATTGACCGATGTAGATTATTTCCTGTGATCCCACATCGGTTAGGAAATACAACCCTGCTCCGGGTGGCACAGACCTGATATGTTCCGTATCAAGAGGATTTCCCGCACTCCAGGACAATCCCATCCAGCCGGGTTCACCGGGATTTCCGACAATTGGCAGCGGAGCTATGCTGGGTCCACCAGCCGGATTATCCAGGTTTATCTCTTCCAGCTTTCCACCCCGCCGGTTCTCACTCCGGTTGGTGGATTTCCGGTACCGGGGGTGAAACCGCCCGAAGTTGCAGAGGGTTGATTCACCGTATTCCTGCCGGTACCGGTAGAGGAGAAAACTCTCCATCCCCCGTCTTGCATTGTGCGAAGCATTCAATGGCGTGGCAGAACATTCATACTCGTATCCTTCTGCATCCTGCCAGGCCCATAGCGGAGGTGCTGCGATAATGGGATCGTTCCACGGCATCAAATCCTTTCTTTTGAGCGTCTGGCGAAGCTCATTGATTCGTTCGTGAACGGTTCTTCTCGTTTCGCCAATATACATGAGGAAATCTTTTCCGGCGGGCCTGATCCGGTAGAGGCCGGGGTCTTTGGGGAGGAATCTGAATTCTTCTTTTGCTGCAGAGAAGGGGACCCACGGGGACCAGGAGAGGTTGCACCAGTTTGAGGAGAAGTAGGGGATACTCGTGAGATCTTTGATGGGTTGCGGAGGTTCGGGATCTGGAGACATAATTTTCCTAGTTAATAATCTCTTTTTTGGGGTATAACCCCCCTTATTCCACCACGGGGATTCTCTGTATCGCCAGAATAACGGGGGATGACATGGCAATGGCAGTGCATCACGGTCTGGCCTGCTGCCTCACCGACATTGAAACCGATGTTATATCCGGCCGGTTTGAAATTCTCCTCGATTATTTCTTTGCATTCATCGATCAAGGCAAATAAAGCCCGTTTTTCTTCTTCTGTCATCGAAAAATAATCTATTGTGTGCCGGAATGGGATTACGAGAAGATGTCCCTTGCTGACCGGAAAGCGGTCCCAACGTGCATAACAGAGATCATTCTTTGCTACGATTTCATCCGCGAACGGATTGCAGAACGGGCAGATTATTTTGGCCATCTCCAACCCTCATATCCCCTTTCCTCAATATAATAATGACATCTTTTCTTGATTTCATCAAAGATGTCATCATGCCAGCTCTCAGTAAGTGTCTTTTTTCCAGTCACTGAAAATCGTACTTCCTTATCAAATCTTATGGGATATTCATTTCTCAATTTATTCCAATACTCAAAAATTAGTTCTTTTCGATCTTCAAGAAAATCTTCGAAGGGGATTTTCTTTTTTTTGTTCCGATTTACATCCTTATGTGCTGGTAATAAATTCCATAGTTCATTGTTTTTAGAAATGGCGAATGGAATCATGTGATCAACTTCAAAAGAATTATCAACTATTTCTTTATCAGACCAGACACATTTTAAATTATGATAATTATCAAGTATATTTAAGAAAACTTTTTTTGCATCCCTTGTAATTCGTTCAGTCCCATAATTCTGGGTCAGTAATGTGATTACAGTCTCCTTATCTGTTTTTTTGGTTTTATCAGCTTTAACCGTAAAATCGGCCCACTGATTAATTATTGAACTTTCTCCGGATATGAGGATCCCAAGATATTGAAAAATCTCATATAAGTCTGCAGGGTAGGAAAACAGACCACAATTTTCTATAATATATGCTTGACTTAAAATGGAATTTTTATCTACTTTTTTTAGATCGCTGTAATTAAAAATTGAATATTCATGGCTTTCCTGGGATTTTCCCAGATATCGCATCGGCTGGCTTGTAATTGTGTCAATCATTTCATTTATTAAAAAACGGAATTCCTTTGCAATTTTATCTGGGATCTTACCACTCTGATAGTCCTGATAAAATTCCACAAATCCCATGTGATTGTTTGCATAATAATCTGTAATTATTTTGAACGAATCTCGAAACGCAATTTTCCCTTTTCCATGGGCATTCTCTCCCAGCGGTTCACTACGTCTTTGGGGTATTGTTTTTTCAATAAAGGGGTAATAATAAACGAGCCATCTGTCGATTAAAAGGCCAATAGGAAAAAAAACTCGATTTTCGCAATTCTGATTCACTCTATGTTGACGATAGGCAATCTGTGAAATGTCAATTGTTCCACGAAGAAGAGCAAATTTATACGTTGAATCTTTACTATCACGTTCTATTATTGCATTAATTTTTTTAAAATTCTGGAGATCAAACGATTCCATAATGAACAGATATCAGTCAATACTCTTCCACCTTTCTATTTTACTGTTAAAAGTAGAGTGACAGATCAGGAATATTGTGTGTAGAAAGTAACAACCGATCCATCATCATCCACCACCCCACAACCCCCCCTCGCCCCGATCCTCCACCCATATCAATTCGGCGCACGCGGTGTGAAAGTAATACGCCCGTAAAACAGTCCGATCCGCATATTTTAATACGTCTCGTCCCCAATCGTGATCTCTCTCCGGTCCGAAACCGGGGAAAAGGATCGTCAAAAATGACCACTCAAAACAAAATCAAAGACCAGGACACCGCGACAAACAAACGCGTAACTGGTAACAAGGAGGACCAGAAATGACAACCATAGAACAGGAGTGCTCCCGGCACAATCAATCCACCTCGCAAAAGCTGAACGATTCTCAGGGAGCAACTATAGAATTGGACAACCCTCTTTCAAATAGTTATGGCAACGAGAACCCACCACTGTTTCTCGGCCCGACACCGGCCGGAGGCCTGTATATAGTATTCATGCAGGAACGGTATGAGATCCGGCGGGAAGACTTCCGTAACCTGTTCGTATTCAGGAGGACCATCCACCTCTGGTGCGGCGAGACGTTTGCGGTTGATTCCTGGTGTGCACTTCAACCGGACGGGACAGGGATCAGCATCCAGATCGGTGAGCTGGAATTCACAATCCCCCGTGACCGTTTCGAACGGGTCGCAAGAGCGGAAGTACCGGGCCTGATTGTCCAACAACACGGAGCGACCGATGTTTAACTCCACCGGCCGTACCGTCCAGCGTCTCGTCTGCCCGGTTATGTCAGACTCGAAAGGAAAGGTCCTCTGCCAGGAAGCCAACTGTGCAGCAGCATCTAATAATCCCTATCCCTTCACCTCCAAGTAAAAAAATCGCCCACCCCCGCTATCGCTTGTGAGCTACTTGTAAAAACCATAACCAGCTGAGACCGTGCCACCTTCGACGGCCCGACCACCGTGTCAAATTTATTAAAATTGCGTGAGATTATTAAATCGCCCGGTTCAAATTTTCAAGTCAATAGGGGAAGATTTGATATCAAATCGGCTGATTCTATAATGATGGATCCGTATGAGCCTCATCTGTTGCCTATAGAGTCAATTTCCTGGGAAGAACGAGGTCGAGAAATTAGGCACAGCTACAGGGCTCTTTCGAACTATGATGGAAAATTATCCGGAATTATCAACCAGGACCTCCTTCTGTCACCACTGACTACCCGGCAATTATTTTATCCTCACCAGCACAATGATAGAATATTATGGCCACTGTTGTCAAAGACATAAACGAGCAGCAGGATCAATTGGAGATACTAACACCCACACAGAAAAAGAACCTGGAGGAGACGAAACGAAAGTACCGTGGGGCACTCGAGCAGTTGAGCCGATTATAATCCAGTCTTTTCTTTTAACCACGCTTCAACAGAAACTCTCGAGTGTTTGTATTTTGCCACCTCAAGCATGAAGAATACGACATCTTCATCAGTAGCATTGATTTGGTAACCCCGGTCCCGTACCAGGTTATCTGCCGCAACAAACGCAGTCCTTTTATTACCATCAACGAATGGGTGCCCGGCCGCTATACCATGGAGGATAATTGCAGATTTTCGTAAGACATTCCTGCTCCGGTTCACCTGATAAATTACGTAATCCAGTGTTGCTGCATCGCGAATGCCAGGGGCTCCACCAAAATCCCTGATAATATCAGCGTGTATCTCGATGATTTCCTGAACGTTAATCTGTTCTCCAGACAAAATACGAGGGCCTCAATGAAGGGTGTGAGGCGATACGTGATCAATTGTTCGTTATTCTTGCAGGAAGATCCGTTTTTACATCTCACCTTTCACTCCCGCATCCCCGCCCCACCAAGCCCAAAAACCACGG
>Ga0209668_10000538_pt1 | contig 15550 bp, 17 predicted proteins | sample FrelakmetPLP11PL_FD_187150 | JGI IMG/M metagenome (GOLD analysis project Ga0209668, IMG submission 187150) | Freshwater lake sediment microbial communities from the University of Notre Dame, USA, for methane emissions studies - PLP11 PL (SPAdes)... | ecosystem: Environmental > Aquatic >... | reverse complement strand
AAAAAAAAAGTCCATAATAAAACGGGCGGGAAAAAACGAAACGAAAAAGAAAAAATAAAAAAAGAATTGCTTAAAAAAATTTTTTATTGCAGGAAAAAAGATTTTATTGAAAATCTGAATAATAATTTCTTCGGAGCCCAGCTGACGCAAGCATGCGTTGGAATTTATTTACATGATGAGAGCGCCCGCAACGTGGACACGCTTTATTTCCTCGCGCCTCATAAACAAATTTGCATTTAAGGCATACAAGAATTCGTTTGCGTCTTTTATTTCCTGAGGCTGTTCTGTTGTGTGTCATGCAATCACAAAATAAGGATCTCAGGTTCCTCAGGCTTGACAATTAATTCGCCTGCAAGATATTCTTTGCAAATTTTATTTGAGAGCTCTTTATTAGAATAAGCCATTCTCTCGCCCTAAACTCTTGCGTAATCTTTTTCAATTTCTTCTTTGCTTTCGTGATACTTTGGATTTACTGCTTCTTGTTTTGCTTGAAGTTTTCTTTGTTGGATCTCGTACACTTTTTGTCCTTGAATGTATTTTTCTCGTTCTGCATTTGCTTGTGCTCTTTGGTAATCTTGTTCTTCTTTGTCGCGTTCCATTTTTGCGTTAATTCTTCGTGCTTCTTCTTCAAACGCTTTCTTTTCTGCTTCTCGCTCAATTGCTTTTCGCTTTGCTTCTTCAGCTCTTTTTTTATTCCATTCATTGAAATTGTGAATCGCAACTCCGCCGTAATGGATCCCGCTGTTAATTAATTTTCCTGCGACAACTTTGCCTTTCTTTGTTGAAAATCCGCTTCGGTTGTGTTGTCTTGGGCGCCTGCGAGTTGGGGCATAAGGAGAGTTATAAGGAGAAATTGGTTTGCGAGTTCGCTTTGGTTTTTTTGGCTTGTCGGCAAACATTGAGGTAACAGTTTCCATAAAATCACTTCAAATTAAAAATGTGTGTATAACCCCGTTTCTCTTTGGAATAGTTCTCCGAGTTGATCGTTGTAAATTCCTTCATGTTTGCTTATAACGTCTCTTTTGCCAGCGCGAGTGTTTAAAAATTCTACGTCGTAAGTGTCCATTGCGTTTAAAGTAATCTTAACCGCGTTAATTTTATTTTGTGCGTGAGGGATATTAAATCCTGCTGAATTTTCTGAAGAAACAAAGTTTTTCGCGCCTGTAAATGCAATAAATCTTTTTCCGCCAAGTTGTCTTAATATTTCTACCGCTACTTTTTTATTATTTTCTTTTGGCGTTGAATCTTTTTTATTCTCGTCAATTTTGTTTTCTGTTTCTGCAAGCTTTTTTTCGTAAAAATCTGAAGTCTTTTGATCGCCTGCGTTTCTGAAGTCGTCCGCTTTCAATGCGTAACTATCAGCTTTTTTTTTTAGAGAATCAGTGCTGTTTTTACTTTGTAATCCGACAGCTTCGGGTGCTGTGTGCATGCCGTATTTTATTTCGCCTTCTCTGCGTCTTGCTTCAAGGACCTGTTTCTTTGTGAATAGCCCCCCGCCGATTTCGTAATAAGTTTTGTTTTTGTGTTTGAGTGCGCGGGCGCCAACTTGATTAATTGCAAGTGCTTGATTTGTTTTTACTCCTTGAGCTGAGAGCGAGTGTCTCATGCTTTCGTTGTACCAACCTTTTGATCCTGTTTTGTTAGTCATAAAGTTCACTAATATATTGTGTCATGTACTATTTAAATCTTTTGTCATGGTTCTTAGGCGAGGAAAAAAATCACTCCCTGCTTTTAGGGGCGTGGTACGATCATTTTTTCCTCAAGCCTCAAGATCCTTTCTTTAGGGAGAAAGGCGTTTAACCATGTAATAGCATTATGCTCAAAGTCCTTAATTAGAGTTTTGGTTCAACAAGAGCGCTTGCAAACCATGCAACGACCGCCTTGCACTTTGCGGAGTTTATTGCAGTATGAACAGAATTTTCGGTGCATTTATTTCACTTCTTGCTCTGCGAAAAATCTTTTAGGATCCCCTTTTTTTGTGAGTTCTTCTTTCTTTTTTGCGATTTTGTCCTCAATGTGCTGGGCTTTGAATTCTTTGAGTTCTCTTGATTTTTTGAGTTCAATTTCTTTTAGTTCAAGGGCTTTTTGCTTGAGGTCATTCTTTCTTTTGTTTTCTTCAATGAATTGTTTTTGAATTTCAAGCTTTGCTTCCTTGATCCTTTTGCCTTCTTCCAATTGCATTAAGATTAATTCTTTTTTCTCGCTTTTCTCGGCTTCTTTTTTGTCAGCAATTTCTTGCATGAGAATTTCGTTTTGTTCGCTGAATTCGCGAGTGATTTGTTCGCGGATCTTGTCGCGGAGCATGTCAAAAGCTTTGTTTGTGTACTTTCTTGAGCCGATTTCTTCGGCAACAATGAATTGCATTAAATTGTCTTTGAGAGGGCGCACTAATCCTTCGCGAGTTTTTACGAAAAGCTCGTCGTGGCGTTTCTTGTAAATCTTTATTGCGTCAATGTGTACGGGCGCAATGTTATTCCCGAATTGTTTTGTGAGCCTGTCAATGTGTTCGTCTTTTCTTTTTGTGTAAGCTTCCCAATACTTTTTTTCAGGGAAAGGAAAGAATACGGGACCGCGCCAAACGAAAGTGCCTGAATCTGTGTATCTTGGAGTTTTGAGCATTGCTCCAATGTGTGTTGGGTACCCTGTTGCGTCATAAAGAATGTGTTTGAGTTCAAATACAAAGAAGTGCGCGTGATCTTCAAGGTTGACGCTGGCAAAAAAAAAGTTGTTTTGTTTTCTTCTTAATTGTTGCTCAAAATCTGTGAGAGTGCTTGAGACTAAATCGCTCATCATTCCTGCTTCTCCGTGCAAGTGCTCGTCTCTGAGGAAAGTTTCTCTTTCTTTTGCTTTTGCAATTGCTTCTTTTAGTTCTTCAGGCTCGTAATAAACATTTTTTACATTGAAAGGTTGCCTGAAAATGTTACCGCAATAAAGGCAAGCGTAAGAAATGAAGGAGCTTTTTCCTGCGCCCGTTTCTCCAAAAGCTGAGGCAATTACGTTTCTTCCGTGTTCTGCTCGCCATTGCCAATCTGTGAGAAGCAAGTTTGTTGTGTATTGTGCGGGGACCTGAAGTGCATATTCTTTGTAGTCGTCAATTCCCCAGCGTAAGTGTTCAACGTCAAATTTGTCAAACTCTTGCTTCAAAGGGCTTTCTTGATCCTTTGGTAATTCGCTTCCAGCAAACATTATTGATCCCCTAATTTTGGCAAATTTGTAATACTATTTTGGAAATTGCCCCAATTAGACGGGATTTTTATGTCGTTCTTGACGATCATTTGTTTGCCTGCGCGGTACACTTTTCCCATGCAAACCATGTACGCCATTTTGAGCTCTTTTCTTGACATTGCTTTTCCTTTTACAATGTACCTTCTTTTGCGTGTGTCTTGTACTGCTTCGCATAATTCAGGCAGGCTCATTCCGAGAGGGGTTTGATTGAACATTTCAACGAGGCTGTCATAAATGTCGTCGTCTTTGAGGATTTCCGCAAGGTTTTTTGTTGGGTAATAGAGTTTTAAGTCAATGAGGTCTTTTGTTCTTGAGGAGAAAAAGATTGCGTCGCATTGTAAAAACATGTTTTTAATGTACTCTGAATCCATGTCAACCGCTTTCGGTTTGAGTAAGACAGTGAAGTCTTTTGCAAAGGACGGGTATTTCTTTGCGAGCATTTTTGTAAAAAGTTCTTCAATTTCTGCTTTCATGCTCAAACCTTCATGTATTTTCCGTTTCCGTTGTTTTTCATTCCCATTTGCTCAAGAACATTCAGCTTTTTGTAATTCTTTTTGTATATTGATTTTGGAAAAAAGCATTTTGTGAAAAAGTCAGTTGCGTGGAATTCGTCTTTTTCGTGGAATTTATAGACTTCACAACCGCACCAGCATAATCTTGTAAAACTTCCTTTTTCGTCAGTGAATTTTAGACTTATTGTGCCTTTGCATTTTTTGCAGAATGTCGGGACAAGGTTGAACATTTGCTTTCTTGCAACGAGCCTTGTTTGGAATGTGTCATAATTGATTTCAGGTTTATTTTCCGTTTCCATTTGTACCGTCTCCTTTTTTTTCAAATGATTGTGCGATTGCCCTGAGTTGTTTTGTTACATTAATGAAGAAAATAAGCCCAAGAAGTAAGAACGCTCGCTCATAAGAATAATTAAGTGCTGTCCAATGAAGAAGGTACCCGTAAGCTAAGTATTCAATGAGCTCAAAGATTATTTCCTTACTAAAAAACTTTTTCAGCAGATCATCATTCTTTTTGTCAAGAGCGTCCAACTTCTCGTAAAAGGATTGGGGCTTTTTCAAAATAAGGTTTGTTGGGGGATCTTGCAAACGAATTGTATTTTCCGTCATGTCAATAACCTCAGCACAAAGTATAAGCCAATAATTATTATTGTTCCCCAAAGTTTTTGTTCGTGCATGCGCCAAAATGAGGGCACGTCTTTCTCGTACACTTCAGGATCTACTTTTGCGGTCGGGGCTCCTTGTTCGTCAACTCTTAAAATTGGTTGCCCTTCGTAATTCATTCCGTCTTTTTCTTTGAGTGCGGAATTTTCAAGACCTTTTCTTATGTCAAGTTTCATTCAATCACGCCCTTACTGCTCCCGCACTAAGTACCCGCTCTTGTTTTCTGCAAGAGTTTCGGTTTGGCTTTCAATTATTTTTCTGAAGTTTGGATCTGCTTGCAATGTCATTTGTGTAATGTTTGCAACTAAGTCAAGGAATTCTTCGTATGTTTCAACAAGAGCTTCAGCCATGTGTTGTCTCTTGATCCTCAAAATGTCAGTTTGCCATTGCTGAGTTGGGTAAAAATAATCTCCGATTGGTACGAGGTTCGGGCATTTGATCCAAACTTTCTCTCCAATGTCGGAGCATAAATCAATGTCGGCTCTTACGAGTTCGTCATTTCCAAAAAACCAAAATCCGCGTCTTACAATAAAGAGCCATTCTCCCGATCTTTCGGTTAAGTGATCTCTTGCGTATTCAAGGAGTTCTTTGCCGTCTTTGTCTTTTACGGGCTCTTTGTCTTTGTCAAGTGTTTTTGTGTAAATAAAATTTCCGTCTTTGTCAGTTTTTTCTTTTCCAACAAGGTACGGAATAAAAAGAAGCCCTGCAATGTTGCCCCAAATGGAATAAACTCTCATGTCCTCTCCTCTGATATATAATTGTTTTACGTTGAAAGGTTTTGAAAGTTTTGCGGTTCGTGTGATTTTGTCTTTCCAGCGTTGAGTTGGGGAAAAGTCGCTTGCAGGCAAGAAGCTTTCAATTCCTTTTGCAACAAGCAAGAGTAAAAATACTCCGAGCCCAATTCTTACACTCGCCCAAAAAAGATCGGGCAACGTCAATTGTACGCCAAAGAATACGACACTTACGAATAAGAGGACCGCGATTATTACGAGCGCTTTAATTACAAGGTTTCCGCCCAAGAATCCGCCTTTCTTTTTGTCAGGCAATCCTTGTTTGGCTTGGGTTACAGCAGGCATTAAAAATCACTTCACAACATTTTCTTTGCGCGCATTAAAGCGATTATTGCAATGAAAAAGATAAACAATAAGAGGTTTGTTCCGAGCATTTGATTTTGTGCGATCATTAAGCGCGCGTCAACATTTCCATAAATTCCGTCAAGATCGTCGCGGTGCAAGAGGTTTGTGTCTCTGTCGGAAAGACTTTTTTCAAGAGCGAGCTGGTTTTCTTGAAGTTGAGTGAGTTGTGCGAGGATCTTTGCGTTGTTTTGTTGGTTTGCTGTATTTCCTGTTTGGATTTCTGTTTGTAAATCGTCAACGACAAGTGCGTGTACTGAGCTCATTACTAAAATTAAGAAAATGAATATTCCTAAAAAGTTTTTTCCTTGCAAAGTCATAACCCCTAAAAATTATTTCTTGAAATTTCTATAATACTAAATACTTTGAAATATATAAACTTAACGTTAAGAGGAGCCTTGCAAAATGTGCAACACGATCGGTAAAATTCCAATTAGAATTAAAACTTCCCAAGAGTACCAATAAATATGTACTCCGAGTAAGCCAAAAATTTGTGTGAATAAGAAGCCTGTTACTCCTTGAAATCCAATGAATCCCGAAATTCCCGAATCCGCTATAAGAAGCCCCATAACAATTAAGTACACAACAAGAGGATTTTCTGCAAATTTAAGTACAGCTTGGACAATCGGCAATGCCCCTATTGCCCCTGCTACAATTGCGGGTAAAACCATATAATCATCTCTTGTTTATAATATTCGTTGTGCTTCCGCCTGCGCCCCAATTCTTTTTTATATAAGAGATTGCGAGGACTACGAGGACGAGTATTACAAACCAAAACCAATTTTTCAATCCGAATCCAAGAGGATTTGTGAATAATCCTGCGTCATTTCCGAAACCGTCTTTTCCATAAAGTATGTCATCAATAAGTTTTGAAATATCAAAGTGTGCTGGTACTGTGTAAGCAAACCAAATTGGCACGTATGCTCTGTAAGCTCTTGTTTCGTTGTTTGAAAGTAAATCAGAAATGAAATAAAATTTCAAGTTTGTCGGGCTTGAAGTTGTTACGCCGTTTGCGTCAGCACTTGAGCTTTTTGTTGGTGTTTCGTAAATAATTAAAGGAGAATCTATTGCAATCACATTGAAAGCGTTACTTGATCCGAAATTTCCAACGTACGCAGTTGTTTTTCCAATAGTAACTTTTTCCCCTTTTGATCTCATGTATGTCAAGAAATTCTTTGCTGAAATTGATTGCAACTCAGGGTATTTTGAAACGTAATCGTATTGATTTATTACTTTTAACCCACTTATTCTCACGAAAAACAAGCCGTGTGCGCTTGTTGGAGTGAATGTCTCTGAAAGGTTGAGGTCAAAGCCAACGTTTTGCACAAATCCAACGTCAGTGAGCCATGATCCAAAGTCAGCAATGTTTTGCACGCCTGAATAATTAAGCATGTGTTGGAAACCTGCGCCGATTAATTGACCGTAAGTGTGAATGTTTTGAGTATTGTATTCTGCTTCAAGAGAGTTTCGGATCATTCCGAGATCGTTGAATATGACTTGTTCTCCGCTGATTGGGAATTCAATGTATTGTTTTGTTGAATCGGTTACTGCATAATCCGAGTTGTCGTTTCCAACTCTTACTTTGAAACCGTCAATCATTTCTTCGCTTTTTGTGTAAGCTATTACGCAAAGCAAGTCGTCGCCTAATTGAGCCTTGTATGCTGTGTTTAGGTCAGCCCTCAAGCATAAAACGCTCTGTGTAACGGTGCTTGTTGGGGTATAAAGTTGGTTCATGTCAAGGTGCTGGTTTGAATTTGAAGCGGTTACAAGAATGTTTGCGTCAACCGTACAGCCGAATGTTGCGTCTCCAATGAATCCGATCGCGTTCATTAATAAGCTTCCATTAAAAAAGTCAGAAGGGTAAGTTACACATTTTAGAGAGTAAGTAATTGGATCTGCTGAAACTGAAGTATGCCCGCCTGTGTTTGAAACTAAGTACACGATCGGCTGGATTGTGTCGCCTGTTTCAAATAAATCCCCTGAATCGTCAATAAGCAAGTCATTGAAGTACCAATAATTGTACCCTGTTGTTTCGTCGTAAATAAATTTTGTTGGCAAGAAAGCGGTTGTGTTGTACAATACGCTTCCATTGACGCGGAGTTTCATGTAGGGCTTGACTTCGTTTTGAAGGTTTGCGTATGAATCGTCTCTGATTTGAAGTACAAGAGGGATTGTTTCAGTTGGCTTGTAATAAGAATGAGGAATAATGTTTGCGTCTCGTCTTTCAAATACTTGAAGCACTCTTGCGGTCTCGTACGCTGAAGCGGAAACAGGGAATGTTAAGCCTCTGATTGTCAAAAGGTTTTGGTACGTTTTGTTTTCTGTTTTAAATAAGCCAACAACCGTAACATTGTACATTGTTTCAGCAGGGTACACGAATTCATTGAATGTAATTGATTTTGAGCATGCGTACAAACTTGAGCAGTTTAATTGATTTGCCAAAATTGTTTGCTGGAAGTTTGGATTTGTGAGCGTGTGATTGCCGTCGTAAATGCTGAATTCAAAGCCAATGAAGTATGAAGGATCAAGTTGAGTGAAATTCAGTGAAAAGCTTGCGGGTTTTCCGAGTTTTTTGTTTGTTGTGTCAATTGAGAATGTGAAGTCTTGAGGAAAGTAAGGGTATTGTAAAAGTTTTATTGTTTGGTATTGTTGAGCGACGCTGTTCCCGCTTGTATTGTACAAAGTTGCTTGGATTGTAATATCTCGGAGCGGGGCGAGCGCGTTATAAATGCCTGCGGTTCCGTTCAAATCAATAACTCCTTGCAGTGTTTCATTCCAATTTGTGATTTGCCCTGCGCTCGGAGTAATGTTAAAATCGTATGTTTTGATTGCAATTGATCCGATTAATACTTGTACGCGGAGTTTGTTTATTGTTCCGCTTGAATCGTAAGAGTTTGTTACTACTTTGAAAGGCACGGCTTCTCTTAAATAAATATTGCTGTTTCCGTCTCTGAGGATTGCTTGCAAAGGATCCCCGTTATTTTGTGTAATGTCAAGGCGTCCGTAAAAATAGCTTCTTGGGACGATTGCGTAATCTGAAATGTACACTATTTGCCCGATCGTGTTTGTGCTTTTGAATAATAGTAAGCTTGTCCATGCGGACGGGTTTATTGGGACGCTGAATCTTTTTGCTGTTGTTGTTAACGAAATCGTGCTTGTTGTGTCGGTGCTTCCTGTTCGGCTTCCAACTTCAAGATTTGTGTCGGCGGTCGCGTATGCTGTGAATTGAAGCTCGTACCCTGCTGTGATCCCTGAGCCGATCAAGTTTTGAAAGTTTTGTGCTGTGTATGTTTGAATGTTTGTGTAATTGCTGTCTTGGAAAGTATCGTAATAGTGGTTTGCGGAATCATTCCAAGCAGTTGGATCATTGATATTTACCCAATCGCTTGAGGTTTTGATTGTTTGCCATTGGAGAGGTACGTTTTGGAAAGAGATTTTAAAATATTTCCAAGTATTTTGTGCGAGAGTTGCGTTAAAAGAGTAATTGTAAGTGCTTCCGTTCCAAATTTTTTGTAAGCCGTCGCTGAATAAAGTGCCTGCTCCGAAAGTGATTGTGTCGTCAAATGCCCAATTGATCCCGTCGGTTGAAGTGTACACGAAATAAGCTTTCTTTGCAGTTGAGGAGTTTTGCCAATTTGTTGTGAAGGAATATGCTTGAGTGTTTGCTTTTGCTTTGAAAATTAAGTCAGCTGAAGAATCTGCACCGTTTAATGTGATTGCTGAATTAGTATCGGATTTTGTTATTGCGCCAATTCCGCTGATTGCGATTGCGTCCAAAGGTCCTGTCAAACTTTCGCCTATTGTTATATTGTAAGGGGTTGCTGTGAAATTGTTGTAAGTTGTGGAAGTGCATGCGTGAGTTACTGCGTAAGTTCCGTCAGTAATGAATCCTTGAGTTGTTTCGTAATTTCCGTCAGCAGGGTTGTAAGTTGCGGTGTAAGGGGTTGTTCCGATTGTTATTGTGCAAGTTGCGCCTGTGATTGGTGCGCCTGTTTCGTCAACAAATCTGCTTGAAAATAAATAATTTGTTCCTTTCAATCCTGTGTTGTATGCCAAAGAGTTTTTTGTTGTCATGGTTGAGGTCAATCGTGATCCGCTTGAAAGAATTAATGCAATAAAATCGGTTCTTGTTGTGCCTACGTTTGCATGGCTTACAAAAGCAGGTCGGTATTGCCCGCTTGGAATTGAGTAAGTTATTGTGTTCCAATCTTGAACAAATCTTTCGCTCGCAACTGCGTCCCGTCCAATTTCAGTGTAAGTGTTTGAATCATTCACATACCCCCAAGACAAGTAAGCGTTTTCACTTCCTGCATATTGTACTGCAAAAGAGAATTGGATTTGTTCTCCGCCCGCATAATCGCTGAGTGAGAAAAAATTGTTTTCCACTGCAGGACTATTAACATAAAGTAATTTATTGTTTCCTGCGAAGTCTTTGACAGTTGGTGTGCTTGTTGTAATTGATCCCCCGTTCACTGTTCGGCAAAATCCGTTTGAACAGCCTGCGCCTGAAAAGCTTGAGCTAAAATCCCCGTTTGTTATTTTTCCGTAACGATAAAGTCTTGCGCTTGCAAAAAAGCTTTTTGTTGCGTAAGGTATTTTTGAGCAAGTTGCTGAAATGTTTAAGTCTTTGTAAAACCCGCTTGTAACATTTTCATCAAATTTGAAATAATATATTCCCCCTAATCCTTCAATCATTGCGCCTGAATGTCCTGAAGTGGTTGAGTAAGTACAAGTTGCGCCTGAAACATAATCTGCGACGTAATATAAGTCAGCGAGTTGTTTTGCTGGCAAAAATGATGACACATTTGAACAAGACGAGATTGAATTGCATGAAGTTGGTGCATAAAATTTTGAGAATGTCCCTGCATTATTTCTTGTTATTGTAATATTGTCAAAATAGATTTCTGCTGTGTTGGCGGTTCCTGAATAAATATAAATTGCTAAACGAAAATTTCCATTAGGGATTTTGTAGGAAACATATTGCCAGCCTGTGTTTATTGGCAAAGATCCAACTGAGACAAAATTATTATTGTCATTGACGTACCCGTAATAAGCTATTTGCCCGTTTGATCCATTAAATTGAGTTTCTTTGTATGCGAATGAAACATTTGAATCCCCTGTTTGTTCAGTTTGTGAAAAAAAGATTGTGGTATTGCCCCCTGCGACAAGAGTATAAAAAGAATTTACTCCTTCCACTGAGTAATTTGTGGAAGTGTTAAATGTTCCTGTTGTTCCAATTCTGCACCAGCCTTGAACGCAAGCAGTGTCGGTTAAACTTGCAATTGTTGTTTCAAATCCTCTGTTGTATGTTGCTTGAGTTAAATCGTTTGCGTAATAATCTGAAGTGAGCCCTGCATTGTATTGGGACCAACTTCCATTATTGACGTCGGCTCTGTATGTCAATGCGTTTGCAAAAGTTGCGAGAAGTAGTGCGCAGAATAATATTGACAAAAGCGATCGGTTCATGCACTAAGATATAACGCTAATTACTATATAAACTTTTCTTTGCTTGCTGAAAGGACGAGAAACAGGATTAATTTTATTTTTTGTTGTTTTTATGCGCAAAACAATTTCTTACTTTGCAAGTTCCGTGCTCGCGTTGCACTTCACTCAGTTATTTATTTTAACCAAGAGAATATATTGAAAGTTCCTTTCAATACTTTTGTAACCGCTGATACGATCATAACGACGATCAGTAATGTTACAAGAGTTCCTATATTCTCAATGAGTACGACAAATATTGTTCCTAATAGGTCGTAGATCATTGACAGGAAATCCGTCAAGGTGTATGAAGCTGTATAAACCATATAAACCGATAAAAGTAATAAGCGAGGTTGTATTTAATGCTTTCTATTTGAAGAAAAAAGCATAATTTGTTGCTGAAAAGTAAGCGAGTTCAAGAGCAAGGTACAAAACGAGAATCACAATAACTAATTTTTCATGCTTAACATTACCCGCGTGCATTTCTTTTGCAACTTCAATTGCCAACAATAATTGAGCAATCCAAGAAATCCGAAAACTAAATGTGAGCGTGCCCCAAATAGAGATTAAGAGCAATCCTGTTTTGAAAATTGAGTTCAAGAAAGCTTTGCGTGAAATCCAAATTAACCAAACAGGGATATTGAATAAAATTGTTTCAGGGAGCAATGCAATTGATTTTGTTGTAAACGTCGGAAAAATAGGGGCCGCAAGCAAATTGAATTTGAATTTTATTGTTTCAAAGAATCTCTCAACGAGTTCAAGCGCAAACACGATTAAGAAAAAATATGCGCCTTCTCTGTGCAATGCGAGACTAAGCAATGTAAAAATTACGAGAACATAATAATTTTTTCTAAATTTAAGTAAGTACAAAACAAAGAGCGCAACAACGGTTGCTTGCGGGATCGTTGCTTGTAAAATTTCCAAATGAATTGTGGTCATGCAAAGCCAAATAAAGCCCGCAAGAGGATTTACTTTTTCAATCAAAAGCCAAACAGGAATTACAATAACAAGTATGAGCATTGCCAAAAATAACTCTTTTTGTGTTGTTACCCCTATTCCTGCGAGCACGGTTTGGATCAAAGAAGGGTATGAGGAGAAGCCCCCGCTGTCAAAAGTTGTTGTGTCGCCATTGCCAGCGTTGTAACAATTGCGCGTGTACTCTGAAGGAGTGCCGAGCACTTTGTCCATGTGAAAATCAAAATCACAAAGCCCGATTGGGTGCCCGAAAGTGTCAATCAGTATTGTTGCTTGCAGAATATAAAAAAGCAGAATTAGCCCTGTAATGATCCACACGCCACGTTTTGAAAACTGCACTTTTAATCAATCCCTAAATATTAATTAATGTTTATTTCGCCAAACTGCGACAATTGCACCGCCAAGAATTAAAATTGTTGCAAAAATAATTACGAGTATTCCTGTGTTTGCTGGATCTGCAAAATATTTTGTGTCAAGTATTGCGCCTTGAGGGAAAAGTTTGAATCCAAAAATGTCAATTGCTTCTTGTTTTTGTTGGATTGTAAAAGTTGCGATTGCTTCAGCGTTTCCGCAAACTGTTTTTGCTCTAAAACTTGTTTCTCTTGGAAAATCGGGTTCAGTTACTTTAAAGATTGAAGCAAAGTTTCCTTTTGAATCCGTGTACTGATCGTCAGCTCTTGCAATTAAAGTGTAATATTGATCTTCTAAATAAAAACTGCAAAGCACGTTTGCGTTTATGTTTGAATCTGCTGTGAAATTTCCTGTGATTGTTAGGTTTTGGTTAAGGGGCACTTGATCTTTTATTTTATAGTTTGTGATTGAATCGGCAAAGGTTGACGAGACAAAGAGGCTCAGAAATGAGCAGAATAAAAGGAGTAAAATTACTTTTTTGGCTTCCATACAAACACCACAATTATAACCGCAACTACTATAATAAGTATACCTATCACGTATTTAAGAGTTTCTGATTGGCTTGCAGAATCTTTTTGCTCAGGAGTAAGCGTCAAGAGAGAAGTAATATACCGCCCGTCATTTGTGTCAAGTTGAGTGCTCGCTGGATTAATGTATCTCTTGGAATCTTTTTGAGCTGATTGCTCTTGAATGAAACGCTTATTATAATTTTGATCGGGTTGCAAGCTTGTCAAAATAGTAAATTGGTAATCGCTTGAATCGCTTGCAGTGAGTTCGCCGTCATTTACAAATAAAAGTAAAAAGTAATTTCCGTCAGGCACGTTCCAAATGTTCCAGCGGAATGTGCAATTTGTGTCAACTGAAAAGTCAGCTGAATCGCAAAGAATATTGAACGAATTAAGGCTTTCGTTGAAAAGGATCGGAGAGCCTGTCCCGCTTAAGTCAACAATTGAGTAATTCATGTCAATTAAAGCTTGATTGTATTCTGCGTCTTTGAGTGTAAAAATTACATTAATGAAAGAAGTGCTTGCAGTGTCAAATACTTCGTTTCCGTTTGGGTACACTATTTTTCCTGTTGGCAAATCTTGTTTAAAATATACGCCGACATTGAAAACATAATTTCCGTCGGTCCATTCGCCTGTCGCAAAATCGTTTGAAACAAAACTGAGTTTGATATTGTTATCAATTGCGTTGTGAAATCCAATGCCAGAATCTTGTATGAATTCAACTTTTAGAGATCCGTTTGTTCCGACGAAAGCGAAAGCGCCTGAGATTAAGAAAAGAATACTGAAAAGCAATATTGTTTTTTCAAAAGAATGTTTCATTTTAACCGACCTTGATCCAGCTTCCGCTTCCTAAAGTTAATGAAGATCCTGAAGCGTTAATGTCCCAGCCTTTTGCTGTAAGTGTTGAGGAAAATAATCTGAGTTTTCCGCCTGTGCTTAAAACTAAGCGTCCCGTCCCAAGAGAAATTGTTTTTGAATTGCAATCAAGTGCACTTGTAACAACCCAATTTGCGTTTAAGGTCGGAGCGCAAGGATCTGCTGTTTTTGTGCAAGTTGACATAAAATTTGAATCATAATCCCCGTAACCGCAATATGTAACGCCGACGCCTGAATTATTTAGATCTGTAATGTCTTGAGTTGAAAGCACTCTGTTGGACCATATTCCGACTTCGTCAAGACGCCCTGTAAAAGCTCCGTTTCCAAGTCCGCTTATTCCGAATTTTGTGCTGTTTGTTGTTGTGTCTTGGGTGCCTGCGTTCCAAGTTCCTTGTGCGCCAAGATTTCCGTTGACATAAATTTTCATTCCGTTTGCGTTTGAGGTCCCGTCCCAAGTGGCAACGACGAAATTCCATTTGTTCGCTTGCATTGCAATTGAAGAAGAAACGGAAACGTCGCCCCCGCTTGAACCTATTGTAAAAATTGGTTTTCCGTCGCTTTTACTCCAATCCTGATCTTTGATCCTATATTGCATTACGTTTCCGACAGCAACACGATTAATTACATACCCTTCGTCATTTGCGAAAGTTGTTGGATATATCCACGCACTAATTGAAATTTTGCCAACAATGTTTAAGTTTCCACTTCCACAATCACTAAGACTTGAAGAAGCTGAGTAAGTGTAAGAGTTTCCAATTATTCCAGCGGATCCTTGAGTTAGACTTGTATTTGAGCAATTATTGTCAAATCCTTTGTAATCAATTGCGTTCCCTGTTGCTTCGTCAAGCTTCCACCAGCCAACAAGGTTTGTGTCCGAAACTGCAAATGCGCTTGCCGAAAAAATTACTATTAAAAAAATAAGTGCAAGGTATTTTTTCATTTTCTCGCCCTCAGTTCATTCCAATAATCATTGTTGTTCCTGAAATTGTAATGTAACCATTTGTGCCAATTAAAATATTTTGATCTGTTTTAATGTTTCCTGTTGCAAAAACTCTTGCCGAATTATTGTCCCCCGTAAGAATTTCGCTTGTTCCTCTTTGAGTTGTTGCGTTCAAATTAGTTCCGTTTAAATCTGTTACTGCAATAATATTGGTTACTCTTGCAGTTGTAACATTTAGGTTTGTTCCGTTGTAATCGGTTGTTCCTGTAATGCTTCCTGACATTGCCCCCCCTGTTTTTGCAAGATAATTCGCGTCAGCTTGAGCAACTGTAATAAGGTTTGAAGTTTTCGCCCAATAATTGCCGTCGCTCTGTGCTTTTGTCATGTACGCTGAATCGTTGTTAAGTGTTGAAATATTTAATCCTGCAATTGTTGTCAAGTAAGATCCTTTTGCTTGCCAAATCGTATTACCGCCAGCAATTGTTTGCCAATTAGAATCATTCGTCCCCGTTGAAAGATTAACGCCCGTCAAATTACTCAAATAAGTTCCCTTCGCCTGCCAAATAGTAGAACCTGTCGTATTCGTTTGAAAATTAGAATCATTCGTCAAACTTGAAACATTCAAACCCGCAATCGTTGTTAAATAAGTTCCCTTCACTTGCCAAATCGTTGAGCCTGTTGTATTCGTTTGGTAATTAACGTCATTCACTAAGCGCGAAACATTATTTCCGTCATAAACGATTGCTGAATTGGGAGACAAGTAATTTCCTTTTGGCTGGTAATTCGCGTCAGCTTGAAGAATAGTAATAAATGGAGTGAGAACGGCTGAAG
>Ga0209668_10000537_pt1 | contig 15562 bp, 16 predicted proteins | sample FrelakmetPLP11PL_FD_187150 | JGI IMG/M metagenome (GOLD analysis project Ga0209668, IMG submission 187150) | Freshwater lake sediment microbial communities from the University of Notre Dame, USA, for methane emissions studies - PLP11 PL (SPAdes)... | ecosystem: Environmental > Aquatic >... | reverse complement strand
GCGTGTCGGGCACCTCGGGCAGCGTCAGCGCGCCGACGTCGCCGACGGCCACCGTGTAGAGCGTGTCGTGCGCCTCGACGTCCTCGAGCCGCACGGGCGGCCGACGCCACCGGAACAGCCGCGAGGTCTGCGCGCGCTCGAGGTACGGCAGCCGCCCGCCCTCGTCAGTGACGCTCGCCGGGGCCTCGATCGACACCGCGCCTTCGTCGCTCCCGTAGTAGCCGCGCTGCCCGTACGTGCCCGGGTAGGTCGCATCGTTGATGATGATCTCGGCCTGCGCTCCGCGCCGGGTCCGCGCCACGACGCGAACCGTCCCCGCAAGCTGCCCGAGGTCAAGGCCTGCGCCGCCGATCGACGGCGCTACCCGCCCGCGCCCCACGGGCCGCGTCAGGATCTCGGCGGGCCCGATCGTGAACGACGACTCACCCGGCGTCAGCATGCGCGGGAGGCGGATCCGCACTTGCCCGCCGACGTACGAGACGTACGCGCCAAGCGGCCGGAGGAACGCATCGGTGATGACGTCGCCCAGCGGCACGGCCTCGGCGCCAACGACGAAGCCCGGGAAGCGCGCATCGTACGAGCGCGCCTGCACCGCGAGCGCAGCCGCAACGTCGATCTGCGCCACCGGCAGCCCGACGCCGACGCCCACCGGGAGCGATGCCCAGTTGCTCCGCGCGCGGTCGGTCCCGGTGCTGAGGTAGTTCACCAGCTCGAGCCCGTCATCCTCGTGCGCCGACGACGTGAGCAGACACAGGATGATGTCGATCCAGTGCTCAGACGCGACCCACGCTCCGCTTGAGCGCGATGTCGACGGCGACGGGCCGGGCGAACGCAGGAACGCACCCGCATTGCGCGAATCGTCGGCCAAGAATACCTGGGTCACCGGCTGGTAGTAGTCGAACTCGGTCCGACGCGAGCCCAGCACGCCGCGCTCGACGACGTTGAACATGCCCATGTCGAGCGTTGACACGGGCTCGACGCGCACCATCTCGCCGTCGACATCGAACACGAGCCCACGCGTGCCGTGCTGGTGGTACGCGGCAGCCGGGTTGCGGCTCACTTGAATGTACGCCGGGCGGTAGTCAAGCACTTCGCCGCCGCGCCGGAGCCGCGCCACGACGCGCGACAGGTTGCGCATGGAGCTCCGCGCGCGGAGCGTCCACGTGTTCATCCCGTCGTCGAGCGCAGCAGTGTCGATGAACCCCGACGCCACCTCGCGCATGGTCGTCGCGTCTGCGCCGTCGAGCGGGTAGACGTAGACCGTGAGCCGCCGCGTGCGCAGCGACGGCAGACCCGAACGCACGCCGTCGCCGTCGCGGTGTTGCTGCGCCTCGGTGCCCAGCGCCGCGCGCGTCACGTTGTAGATCGTGCCGACCGCGAGAGAGTCGACGCGCATAGCCTCGGCGCCGATGTAGATGATCGAGCCGATGGGCACCGCGCGCGTGAACTCGATCGCCGTCATCGACGCCGTGACGGCGCCAGAGACGAACGCGATCACGTCGTCGTCGTAGCGCATGAACGCGGTGAGCCCGTCGCCGTAGTCGAGGATCGACGCCGACACCTCGCCCGCCTCGGGCAGCCCGCCGCGCGGGTCGACGCGCTCGCCGAGCAGGTCGGGCATCTCGGTCAGCCACGGACGCCACGCCGCCGTCGCGAACTGCGGGAGTGCGTCGCAGAGGTACCAGATCCCGTCCGTGGCGTCGCCGATGCCCTCGATCGTGACTGCTGCTCCCCACTGACGATCGCGACGCGCGATTGCGGCGGCGAACGTACTGACGCCCGGCGGCGTGACAGGCGGCGGACCACCTCCGCTGTCGAGGAGGAGCAGCAGCAACATGCGTCAGACCACCATTTGCCGGAGCATGACCGTGGAGGTGTTGAGGACCATGTAGACGAACACGATCGACGTCGCGCCGTCGCGATAAGTCACGTCGAACGCTGTGTCACCCACGACCGCGGCGCCCTGCGGGTACAGCATGGCGCTCCAGCCATCCATTGCGGATAGCACGATGTCGTAGCGGAACCACCGGCCAGACGCCGCGCTATGCAAATACAGAAAGTTCCCGTTGTATGCGGGCTTGGTGCCCGTCGTGAACGTCTCCGTCGCGGGTGCGTACGAGACCACTTCCCATGTGTTCGCGGCGATGTCGTATCGATCCAGGGCGGCCGCCGCGCCACCGCGAAATGAGTAGATGTATCGACCGTTTCTGATGGCGTTGACTGCGGTCCAATCGGAGGCATCGGCGCCCCATACCCAGTGCCCGGTCATGCCTGCGCCTGGCGCTGCAGCCCTCGCGGTAGTGGGCGAGAGCGTTGACCACGTATTGCTCGCGATCGAGTAGCGATACAGAGTCACCGCGCCGCTGCCCATGTAGTAGATAAAGTCGTCGTTGCCTTCGATTGAGTAGACCGACGTTGCGTCGGGCGCGGTTGCGAACGTCGCGCACGTCAGAGTCGTAGCTGTGTTGCTCGTGATCGCGCGGATCTGGCCCGCGCCAGTGCCGGAAACGATGCGCACCTGCGAGTTCGCCCACTGGTTCACGGCCCAGTTGCGCGCTGAGTTGACCACCGTTGTCGTGGTGCCGCCCGTCGCCGTCGCGGCGTCGAACTGCACGTAGCCAGCATCGACCCAGCTCGGCGTGGCGACGAGCCGTGAGTCGGTGCCCACCGTGGCAGGCAAGCCGGTCTGCTGCAGAGTCGTCCAGGTGTTGGTTGCGAAGTCGTATTTTCTGAACGACGCCGCAGCCACCGTGCCCGCGCCGAGCACGTACCAGACGGGCGTGATGAGCCGGTATACCGTCGACGCAGAAAACGCCGACGCACTCGCCGCGGTAAACGTGATCACCGCGCTCGCGCCGATCGTGTTGCTCGCGATCTCTTTCGTCTCGCCAGCGTTCGGGCCGCTCAGGATTTGGACCGAATAGCCCCGCAGATCGCGCTGCAGGGAGAGTGTCGTCGTGATCGTCGTGGTGGTGCCCGCGGATGCAGTCAGAGACGACGCGCCGGTTGCTGTGCCGACAGACCATCCATGCGCGACGCCGCACGCGCCCGCGCCGAACGTGCCGCCCAGCGCCGGAGACGGGACCTGGACGAACCCATCTTCTTCGGGGCGGTACAGGTATGCGACGGTGTTGCTCACCACGTATAGCTGCTGCTGCCTGAAGTGCCTGGAACTCGCGACGAACACGCCGGCCGCAGTAGCGGCAGGTGCAGGCGCCATGAACTCCCAGCGTTTAGAATCGAGGATCTTACGGTTTCCGTTCGTCGTAGGCATTACTTACCTCACGTCACCGAGATATTGCGGCGAAGGCTGTCCGCTGCGAGCCGCATGAGTGCGGGCACCTGGTCCGCGGCCTGGTACGCGCCGATCTGCGTTTGGTTGGTCACCGTCGACACGGTAGTCACCGTCGTGATCGTCGCGAGCGTCAGGCCCGCCGTGATCGCGTCGACGGCCACGCGCATGCGCCCGGCTACGTCGGGCAGCATCGTGCCCTGCGTGCCCGCGAGACGGCCGACCGTCATGCGCAGCGCCTCGACGGCCTCGATCAGCTCGCCCACTGCATTGACGGGGAACGTGCCGACAGCCTGCACGGGCAGACCGTTGGATGTGCTGACCAGCGTAGCAGACCCATCGGCGCCATACGCCGGCTTGATGACTTGAAACTGGCGCAGCCCCGCGCCGTCATTGACTTCATCGGTCGCGACGACGGCGCCAGTGCCGGGCAGAGTTACGTTGTCGGCCATGTGTTAGGTCCTCTCCATCAGGTCGAGTCGCCACGTCCAGAGCGTGGGCACGTCAGCGTCGCGCTCGTGCGGCTGGTCGGCGACGTCAGGCGCGAGCACCGCGAGAGTATATGACGACGACGTGCGCGACGCTGCGTCATCGTACAGCCGGAGCTCGCGCCCAAGCGACGCAGCGTAGAGCCACAGGTCCTCGAATGTCCCTCGAGGCCGCGTCGCGGGCGCGTACTCGCGCATGATGCCTGTCTGCGTCGCCTGGATGAGCGCCAGCGATCGCGTGCGCGCGGGCAGGCCGAACCGCGACACGCGCACCAGCCCCGAGAGCGACGCCACCGCGACGCGCGCGATCGGCTGCTGCCACCGGCTGTCGTCGCTCCAGTCGCGGTCGAGCGCGTACCAGCCCCACGCCTGGTTCGGTGCGACGAGCGTAATGCTCAACGACGTGTCGACCTGCGTCCACCCGAACGGCAGCGCGCTCAGTGTCGTCGCGGCGTCGGACCACAGGATTGTCATCGCGAGCGACGACGTCACCGTCAGCACGCCCGTGGCCGACACCGCGATCGTGACCGTCGGCGCCTGCGAGTGCGAGGCGAGACACGCGCGCAGCAGCTCGACCGCATCGCCCACGCCGCCGAGCGTCGCCGCGTCGGCCTGCGCGTCGCCCGCGAGCCAGTAGTTGCGCGCCGCCGTGAGGCTGCCTGACGCGGGGAACGTGAGGTTGGACGTCACGCCGTTGAACGTCACGCGAAGCGTGTACGTCGCGGCCTCGGTGGTGCGGGCCAGGTCCTCGCGGCGGACCGGCCACAGGATCGCAGCGTTCGGCATCAGCGGCCCCCCACCGGACGGAAGCCCGGAAGCAGCGTGTCACCGGCCGTCGTGAGGTCGCGGATCTCGCGCGCGATGCGCCTCGGCGAGCCACCCATCGGGCCGTTGAAGTTGTAGCTGAGGATCGTCGTGCGCGAGCCGCCGCCGCTCGTGTCTTGGAACCCTTGCGGCGTGCCGCTGAACCCGGTGCCGCGAGACCCCGCCGCGCTGGGAACGTTCGGCCCTCCTGTCCGGCCCGGAGTTGCGCTGCCTCCGCTGGCGATCATCGACAGGTAGGTTCCTCCCGCGAGCATGGCCCCGCCGAGCGCAATCGCAGCAAGGCCACCCGGGATGCCGCTTGAGGGGAACGCGGTTTGAAGCGGCGGGAACGCAAGCGCCAGAGAGCCCATGACGACAGCGAACGTGCCCGCTGCGACAGCAGACGCGCCGAGCGAAGCGATCGCACCGCCGAGCGCGACAGCAACGGCTTTGCCGATGTCCTCGCCGCTGCCGATAGCCTGCGCCATCGACTGAAACACCGACGAGAACACGCCCGAGACGGCGATACCGGCCTTTGCCGCAAGCGTCGTGTTCTCGTCCATGGCCTCCGACGAACGGCTCAGGCGGTCCATGCCGTCGGCCACGTACGACGACCCATCGATCATCAGCTTTCCGACAGACGCGTAGTTCTCGGCCGACGCCTGCACGGCGAGCGCTTCCTTTTCCCGAAGTTCCGCGCGCCGCTCCGCGTTGCGCGCCTGGTACTCGGTGACGTTGTCGTCGATCGTCTTGCGAATCTCGGCGACCTTGCGCAGCCCGTCGAGTTCCGCGTTCTCGATCGCGAGCCGTTCCTTGCGCTGTTCCTCGGCGCGCCTGAGCGCGGCGTCGATGCTCTTTTCGAGGTCAGCGTCGGCCTTCTTGCGGTCGTCGATCGCCCTCTTGCGTGCATCGGCCTTGCGCTTCTCCTCTTCCTCGTCGACGTACGAACCTCGCTTTTTCGGCTCGTTCTCAGGGCGATTGGTGCCAGACGTTCGCAACCTGTCCGCAAGCGTTTGCGCGGAGCGGAGCCATTCGGGTTCTTCCAACGGACGAACAGCAACCCCTTTGACGCGGCCCTCGATCTCAAAGCTGAGGTCTTGAGCGAGCCTGTAGAGGCCAAGCATCGCGTCCAGGCCGTTCGCCGCACCTGTCGAGATCGCCTTAAAGAACCCGTTGACCGCCTCGCGCCCTTCGGCGCTGCGGAAGTAGACCCCGAGTTCACGCGCCGCCTTCTCGATCGCTCCCATCGCCTGCGTGAGCGCGCCGCTTCGGTCCGCGGCTTCGCCGATCGCCTTGCGCGTGTCCTCCAGCGTCGACGCCAGCGCTTGCGCTGCGCCGGTGCGCTCCGTCAGGAACACGAGGCCCTTGCCCGCAAACTCGAGCGCCTTGCCAAAGAGCTGCGCCGACTTCTCGGCGACGTTGAACACGTCGACCGTCGGGCCGATCGACGTCGTGAGGATGGACTTCGCCTTCTCCGCGTCGTCCTTCACCTTGGACGAGTCGAGTCGCAGGACGACGTTGACCGACGGCTTGCTCATCTCAGCCCCTCATCTTCCGCGCCATCTCGCGGACGTGCGCGCCCTGCATCGCGAGCCACGCCTCGACGTCGCGGTTCGACCACTCGGCGTAGTCGGCGCGCGACAACTCCTTCGGCGAGGTCGTCGCGAACAGATCGTGGATCGGCGCCAGGTCATCGTGCTCGGCGAGCATCGCCAGCGGATGCCGCCGCACCTCGACCGGCAGCATGCCGTCGCCACCGTCGAGACGCGCCAGGACGACGTCGGACGGGCCATCGCCCCAGCCGAGACGCCGCAGCGTCTCCGGGTCGCCCTGCGCGGCTCGGTGCGCCGCGTCTCTCGACAGCAGATTCGGCGCCTCCGACCACACGACGATGGCCCTCAGAAATCCCGCTCGGCTCGCGTGATGCCCTGCGCGCCGAGTGCCGTGCGAGTCACCGCGCCGTCGAGGTACACGCCATCGAGCAGCTCGGCGAGCCGTCCGGGGTCGAGCCCGCTCGCGAGGTCGACGACGCCGTCGTCGGTCTCGACGCTCACGGTCACGCCGCGCACGCACGCGGCGATCACGCGGCGCGCGGTCTCCGCGTCGTCGAGCTCGCGCACCTGGCGGAACAGCGCCGCGAGCTCGGAGCGCCCGAGCTGGACGACCTCGACGAGCACTGCCTCGAGCTCTGCGGACCAGCGCGTGCGAGCGTAGAACGCCTCGTCACCCTCATCGGGCAGACGATCGGGCGGGAGCAGGTGGACGAGCCGTCGACGGCCTCTGGCGACTAGCAGCATGACGTCACCCTATCACACGCGGTGCATCTGCCAGTAGCGCGCGAGCGAGCCGCTCGAGTACGTGCCACGGTCGACCACCATGATCGGTACGACGTTGCGCGGCTGGTTGTTGTCGTCCTCGACGCTCCACGCGTTGACCTGCGCCGACTCGGCCATGAAATAGCATGAGTTGGCCACGCCGCCCGAGACGGCACCCGAGCCGATCGTGATCTCGATGCGGCGCGCGTTCTGCCCGGTGAAATCATCCTCCCAAGCCACAGCAAGCGGTGGAGCAATCTCAATGTCGACGTCGGCCGTCCGCGGCAGGATGGCGCCACGCGCGTTCTGCGCGCTGACGCTGCGCTGGTCAGCGGTGCCGAGCGCCCATGTGATTTTAACCCGACTGGTCTCGTACGCGGTACCGCCCCACACGACAGTGGAAAGCGTCGCGAGGATCGCGGGCGGCGTGAATGCGGTGACGATCGGCAGCGACGCCTTGTCGGCGTTCAACGCGCGGTCGAACAATATCGTTACGTCGACATATGCCTCCTCGCCCGCGTTGGCCGTGACCGACAGCGCCGACGGGCGTCCGCCGAGCAGCGTCCATTGGTCGTTGTTCGACATGACGACGTGGATGGCGAGGGACGGCCCCGCGCCGGCGTACGGCACGACGTTGGGCACCCAACGCCGATAGCCATAGCTCAGCGACGTGACACCCACCGGGCCGGTGACGGCGCGGTGGGCGTATTGCCCGCCCGTGGACTCGGGCACGTCGATCGTGCGCCACTGGATGCGGTCGCCGAAAGTGCCCGGCGTGTAGTGCGCGAGCGCGTCGCCCGGGTCGAGTGAGTTGCCGGCGCCGGCCTGGACGAATAGCGTCGTCGTGGTGCTCGCGTTGCCCGCGATGCCCGCGACGTTGGACCCGGCGCCGAACGCGGAGTTGAGAATCAGGTCCAGCGCATCGGTCGTCGCCGGCGAAGATCCGACGCCTGCGGCGGACGCGAATCCGCGATACGGCATACGCAGCGTGATCGATGCGCCGTCAGGCCCCGGACGCATCTGCTGGCGTCGCGCTCGGCCTGTTGCTCGGTCGGGACTGAGCACGGTCTGCGTGCGCGACCACGGCGATACGGGGCCCGTCGTGGCTACGGCGGTGTAGCCGCTGCCGTCGGCGGACGGGTCGGTGGCGAACGTGGATTCGGCCGCGATGTAGACGGCGGTGGCGATGGTCATCAGTCGGTCTCCTCGGTGCGGATGGTGAACGCCAAGACGACGTCGACGTCCCCGGCGCTAATCTCGTTGCCCTCGTCGTCGACGTCCACAAGCGCCTCGTGCGGGCCCGCGCTCGAGCAGCGGATGGATCGAACGCCCGCGGGCGGGACAACGCGGTTGGCGGCGCCCATGAGCTGCGTGACCCGATCAGCCACGACGGTCGGCCGGTCGCCGATCGACACGCCCGACAGCGACAGGCGGCAGCGTGCCGTCACCTCGTAGTCGATTGTGGTCGCCAGCGACGACAGGCCGACGACGACCGACGACGTGGGGATCTCGAACCAGAACACATTGACGCCGGACGTGCCGTCGGGGACGGCGAGTTGCGTGGTCACGCGGCGGTAGGGGCGGCCGGGCTGGTGCGTCGGCGTGAGCGCCTGCCACGCGGTCGCGATCGAGCCGAGCGCAGCGGTCAGGTACGACGCCACGTCACCAACTCCTTCGCTGGAACACGACGCCCGCGCCCGCGGTGGCCATATCCGGCGTGCCGTCCTGCGACGTGTCGAACCGCAACGTCGGCACCTCGGCCCACGCGCTGCGGGCGCGCTCCATCCAGGCGTCGTGGCTCGACATGTCGCCGTCGGCCATCTTGGTCAGCGCGATCGTCGTGTAGACGACACACGGGCGGATGTCGGTGTCGTCGAGCAGCAGCGCCGCGATGTTGCGCGCCGTCGAGTCGGTCTCGACGCGGCGGCGGATCCAGCGCTGGACCTGTTCCCACGCGCGGAGGATCAACACCTGCGCCTGTTGTTCGGCGGTGCGCGTCGACTCCTGCGCTTCGGCTTGGCGCTCAAGCGACGGCGCGATGTCTGGCCACACGTCCTGCAGGTCGTTGAGCGACAGGAGCGACAGCATGTCGAGCGGCCGCGCGCAGACGTCGAACCACCGCGTCGTGACGTAGTTGACGCCTCCGCTCTGCCACGCCACGTCGACGCGGTAGTCGGTGTCCAGCGCGTAGCTCGACGCATCGACAACGACGTGCCAGTGCGTGCCGCCGCCGTTATTCGATGCGCTGACGACGCTGGTTGCGCGGACGGCGTTGTTGCGGTCGTAGACCGTCGCCGTCGCGTTCGTGTTCCCAAGGGACACGTTCGCCCCGTCGATCTTCGCGTAGACCGTGATCGTCCGCGTCGCGCGCGGGAGCTGCATCCGTCGGTCGTCCAGCTCCATCGCGTACGGCATCGAGTGCGGTCTCCTCTGGGTCGGTGCGGTCGATGAGCCTCCAGCCCCACGTGCGGTACTGCGCCGCCTCGTGGGGCTGGATGACTCGCTCTTGCCCTGCGCGCAGGGCTACGATCACGACGCCGTAGCGCGCGAGAGCAGGATGCGCCCGCGGCCCGCCCGCGCGACGCGGCCGTAGATCGCCGACACCTGGAGGATGTCGCCGGTCGTGGTCGTGTCGGGGACGACGCGCACGGAGGGCAGCTGCTGCATCGCCACGTAGTGGTGACCGAGGTCGAGCAGGTGGTTCTCGCACGCTTCGATCGTGATCGCGCCCGCCTCCGTCGCGTTGTTGTTCGTGAGGCCCGTCGCCGTGTAGACGACGGTCGTCGCGGTCACGCTGGCCACGCGCACGGCCGTGTTGAGATCACCCGCGGCCGTGACGGTGTCGAACGTGATCATCATGCCGGGCACGATGCCGTGGCCCGCGGCGACGGTCATCGTGTGCGTGGTGGTCCCGGTGATCGCCCACGCCGTGGTTGCGACGGTGCGCCGACGCGGCACGTTCGGGCTCACGTACACCGGCACGCCGTTGATCGACCCGATCTGCGGGATGCCGAGGATGCCGCGTTCCGCGCTGCTCGAGTTCGGTATGAAGGCCGCGATCGACGCCATCTCCGCCTGCGCGTACGGGTTGAGCACCCAGGCGAAGCGCGACCGCTGCGCGCCGCTCAGGTTCTCCAACGCGGCCACGCTGTTGTAGGTGCTGACCGCCGACAGAGCGGGCACCGAGGTGCCGCCCGACGCGGTGAGGTTGTCGATGTTCGACGTGTCGCCCGCGGTCGCGATCATGAGCGTGCGCAGATAGCTGATGATGCTCTGGTCGATCGAAGACTTGAGCATCTCGGTGGCCGCCGACGCCACCTGCCCCGCCCACGCGCCGTCGAGCAACTGCGTGGCCGCCACCTTCGGCAACATGGCCGGGATCCACGGGTGCTGGTCGGCGGTCAGCGTGAGCACCGACGTGGTGATCGACTGCGCCGACTGCGAGGACGCGCCGTTGGCGTAGACGATGAGATCCGCGATCGACGGGACCTCCACGACGTCGCCGAACCCGAGCGGCGCGTCGAGCTGGGTCATGATGTCTTGGATGTAGGCGGCGCGGGTCCACGTGTCGACCAGCTGATTGAGAACCGCCTTTGCGCGTGCGTCTGCCATGACGAAGCCCTCTCGGGCCCCGCGGCAGGCTCAGTCATCGGGCCGGGAGCGTCGTCGGATCGAAGCCGGCGAGCGCGAGAAGTTCCGCGCGCCGCTTCGGGTCCGCCTTCGCCTGGCTCACGAACTCAGCCTGGGTGCGGGGCATCGGCAGCCCCGACCCAGCGGGCGCCGGTGGCGCCCCCCGCGTGGTGGGCTGCGGCTGCGGACGTCCCGTCCCGGTTGCGGATGAGGGTGGCGCGCTCGTCTCGAGCACGTCGAGGATGCCTGCCAGCACGTCCGGCGTCGCGCCGAACCGCTCCAGCAGTGACGACCGCTGCGCCTCGCCGAGCGCCGAGAGGCGCGCGCCGAGCGCAAGCAGGCCCTTTGGGTCGGGCACGGGCGCCGGCGCGGCCTGGGGGGCGGCCTCGCCTTCGGCCCCGGTCTCGCCGAGGAACCGCTTGCGGAACGACGCGAGCTCGCCGTTGACCTTCCGCCTGTAGCCCTCGGTGCGGCTCTCGACGCGAGCGTCGATGAGCGCCTCGAGATCCGAGCGCGTGAGGGTCAGCGTGGCGTCGGACGCGGGAGCGCTCGGCGCGGCGGGCTGTGCCGGGTCGGTCACGGCGACAGCCTAGCCCGACGCCGCGCCGCGTTGCAAGACCTACTGCGAGGGGATGCACGCACGGAGCGCCGGGGGCTCGGCGACCCAATCCAGCGTCGACACGGCGCAGCCCACGGGCGCGAAGTCCGCGGGCCCGCACGGCTCGTCGGAGCGCACGCAGGTCGCTTCGCGCGGGCAAAGCACCACGCACCACCGGCCGCCGATCTCGGGCGTGTCGACGCCCTCGGCGCCGCCGCAGGCGGTCAGGAGCAGGGCAGCGATGGCGAGCGCGCGGGTCACACCACCGTCGTCGGCGCGCTGGCGGGCATCGTCAAGGCGCCGACGGCTGACGCCTGCTCGTTGTTCGACTGCGGGTCGAGGTTCGTCGCGGACGGGTTGAGCGTCGCCGAGCCCGGGCCCAGCGCGGCGCTCGGCCCGTCCACGAGCGCGCCGGGCGGCTGCGTCTGCTCGGTCCAGCCGAACAGCGCTCGGTCGGCGCGCACACGCTCGAGGAACGCGATCGCGTCCGCTCGCGCCACGCCGTTGCGGAGCTGGATGTAGTCGATCGGCGACGTGAGTCCAGCCTGCATGTCGCGGAACGCCACGTCTTGCTCCGACTTCGCGTCCACCGGCACGCGCGGGCTGGCGAACGTCGCGCGCATCTCCGCATCGCCCGCCAGCATCGGCACGCCCCACCGCTCCGCGTGCATGTTGTGGAGCCCCGCGAACCGCTCCCACGCGACGCGCTCAAACTCGGCCGCCGCCGTGAGCTGTTCGATGCGGCGCGCGTCGATGAGCGCGTTGGCGCTCTGGAGCGCGGGCCCCGTCAACGCGGTCTGTTCGCGGTCGAACGCGTTGGGCGACAGGCCCTCGGCCAGCGCGAGCATCGACAGCGTCGTTCGCACGACGTCGAGCGCCGCCGTGATCTGCGGCTTGTGCTCCAGCGCCTCGATGCGCGCCGTCGTGCTCTGCGTGGCGATCGCCTTGCCGGGCCCGACCTCGGTCGGCACCTCGGACGGCGCGAAGCCGAAGAAGGCCTTGATGGTGTGGGCCTCGAGTTCGGCCAGGTACTCGACATCGCAAAGGAGCGCGTTGACCGTCTGGATCGTGTCGAGCCTGCTCTGCGGCGGCGGGATCCACGGCTCGCCCGCGAGCTCGTCGTCGGTCCACAGCACCATCGGCAACGTCTCGACGATGCCGTTCGTCTCCTCGTACGGCTGCCCGCGCCCGTCGCGCTCGCCGGCGCCGTTCTCGACGGTCACGCGCCACACGTCGCGGTCGCCGCTTTCCTCGCGTCGCCACACCTCGTACTCGCCGCCGCGCGCGTCGCGGCCGACGTGGCGCACGAGCACGATCGCCTCATCGCGGTCGAGCACGTCCGCCGCGCTCGCCTCGGGCGCGCGCCAGATCTGGTGCGGGGCGTACAGGCGCGGCATCACGCGGCGCATGCTGTGGTGCTCGGCGAACACGACGACCACCTGCCGGAGCAGGGTGCGGATCTTCTCCGCTCGGCGCGCGACGCTGTCCCACCGCGACGCGCGAAGCGCCGACGACATCGCAAGCACGTCGGGCGCGTCGTCGGCCAGCGGCTCGCCCGCGCGCACGAGTTGGCGCGCCGGAGGCGTGCGGTACAGCGTCGAGAGTTGGTCGACGAGGCGGCACACCAGCGACGGCGCGGGCGGGCGGGCGTTCGCCTTGTTGCCAAGCTGCAACCGCTGCAAGAACTCCCGCACGGGCTGCCTACTCTGATGCATCCATAAGCGGAACAGCTCCGCGGAGTCGGCGTCAAACGTGTCGCTGACGCGCGCCTTCCAGGCGCGGTCGGTTTCTCGGATCTGCTCGGGGGTCATCGGGTCTCCTCAAGGCGCACGCGGATCTCGCGGCGCGCGGTGGTCTGGATCTCCAAGATCTCGTCGCTCGTCGCGCCCATGACGCGCCAGACGCGCTTGCGGTGGTTCGGGCGTGGGTCGGGCTGCGACAGCACGGCCGCGAGGCCTGCGTTGTCGACCACGGCGCGACGGCGGACCTTTGACAGCTTGAGCTTGCGCGCGGGCTTCGCCGGCAAGCCCGATGCGCCCGAGCTCGCCGAGCCCACATCGCGCAGGACGGCGCCGAGCACGGCAGCGGCGCGGAGCGCTTTCGTGCGCTCGCGCGCACGCTTCACGGCCGCCCCGAAGTCGCGGCCCGTGCGCTCGCCCAGCGGCCGGACCAGCGCCTCGGGCCGCCCGCGCCGCATCCGTGACACGACGCCGATCGACGCGATCAGGGCGCCCGACTCGTGCCAGGCCAACCCGCCGTCCTTCGGCCGGGGGAGCGGCGCCAGCGTGGCGCCGCGCTGCTGGATCGCGCGCATCCGCACCGCCCGCGCCTGCTGGCGCGCCAGCGCCTCGAGCAGCGCGCGCTCGTTCTCGACGGTCAGCGTGAGCCCCGCGGGCAGGTCGACCTTGACACGCACCGCCGCACCCTACCGGAGCCGGGTCGGATCGTCCACGAGCCCGACCCGCTCCGTCGGGGGCAGCAGTTGGCAGACGAGGTAGCGGAGCGCGTCGAGCGCGTGGTCCGTCGTGTTGTCCTTCACTGGCAGCCGGGTCCGCGGGTCCCACCGGTACTTCGGCAACCCGACGAGCACGGCGCGCTCGTTCGTGCGCGAGAGCTTCGATGAGAACGTCAGCCGCACGTTGCCCGCGGCATCGCGCAACGCGGCCTGCACCGCACGGATGCCGTAGTCCACCGCCTCGGCCGGGTCGCCGCGCCCGCGCTTGATCACGTCGACGCGGTGCCCGCGCTCCGCGAACGCGCGCGTGATGCCCATGATCTGGTCGTCGCTGACCTTGGGGTCGACGCACACCGTGGTCCCGGGGCGCCCGGGCTGCGACGATGCCACGCGCCAGCCGCGCGCGAGGAACTCACGGCACGCGGCCTCGGCGGTCGTGCTGTCGGGGTACAGCTCGTCGACCACATGGATGCGCGTCCCGGGACGGCCGTCGGCGAGCGTCATCGGCCGCGCCTGCGCCACGATCACCGCGCCGCGGTGGCCCGCGTCGAGGCCCAGGTGCACGATCGCGCTCGCGTCGCCCGTGTCGTCGATGACGTGCGTCGACACGGAGAAGTCATCGTAGATCGCGCCCTCGTGCGTCTGCCACTCGGCCTCGAGGTACGTCCTCCGTTCCTTGTCGCTGACGCGCGAGAGCAAGTCCGCGATGTAGCCCGGCGTCAGGCCCGTGTTGTCGACGGTCCGCATGAGGATGCACTTGCGCGTGGGATCGTCAGGCCGATCGAACTCCTCGCGCAGCCAGCCGTTGTCGATGGGCAGCCCCGCCGCGACGACCATCCGCTTGCGCGCGTCGCTGTCTCGAGCGCGCGCCGAGTAGTTGAGCCAGTCGCTCTTGTTGCGGACCTTGTGCACCTCATCGACGATCGTGGTTACGACCGAGAGACCTTCGATCGAACCGGCGTCGCTGCGCAGCGCGAGCACGTGGCCGTTCGCGAGCTCGACGTCCCACGCTGGGTTCTGCCGGTCCCGGATGATCAGGTTCTCCGGGAACACGCGCACGAGCGCCGAATACAACGAGTCGCGCAGTACCTTGGCGGTCTCGGTGATAAGTAGCGTCGTGGGTCGGTTGCCGCCGTAGGCTTCGGTCCATGGGTTCTGTGCCGCGCTGGCGAGAGCCACCAGCACCTCAGCCGTGGTCTTCGCCGAGCCCCAACCGCCGAGCAGCCCGAGCGTGGTCACCGGGCTTTCGACCCGGGCGGCCATCAGCGCGTTCCACTGAGATCGCAGCAGCCGCTTCCCCGCCATGAGCCGCGCGATGCCATGGCGCGGATCGACGGGTGAGCCCTGGATGCGGCTCACGTCGACGCCTCGGGCGGCCCGATCCGAACCTTCTCGCCGTCCGGCCCTAGCAACTCAAGCGTGATGTCGGTGAACCGAGGCGCCATGTTAAGGCCCATCTCGGTCCGCACGCGCGCGATCTGGTACATAGCCGCGATCCGTTGCGCCGGGGCGATGGCTTCGGGGGTGAGCACGCACGACGCGGCGAGCTGCAGGATGGCCGTCCGCATGAGCACGTCGATCCCTACCGAGTCGTGGTCCACGAGCGCGGGGTGCCGCTCGCGCGCCTGCGCCACCAGCCGCGCCGCTTCCTCACGCGAGCCGACCGCGATCCCGGCCAGCGTACATGCGCGCTCGGGGTCCCCGCCCGCCATGGCCAGGACGACGGCGACCGTCAGAAGCTGTGCCTCGGGCGCCGACGTCGCCTCCTTCGCGCGCAGCGCCGACGCGGTGCGCGCTCGAGAGGCCTTCCGCTCGCGCTCCGCGTCGGCGTCGACGCTGCGGCTCGCGGGCCGGTGCTCTTCGCAGTAGGACGGCGGACGGCCCGGCCCCGTGGCCGGCGCCGCCGCCCGCTTGCACCCCGCGCGCTTGCATCGTCGCTTCACGGCCACGTTGTTACCCTCTTAAGGCTCCGCCCGCAGG
>Ga0209668_10000536_pt1 | contig 15563 bp, 14 predicted proteins | sample FrelakmetPLP11PL_FD_187150 | JGI IMG/M metagenome (GOLD analysis project Ga0209668, IMG submission 187150) | Freshwater lake sediment microbial communities from the University of Notre Dame, USA, for methane emissions studies - PLP11 PL (SPAdes)... | ecosystem: Environmental > Aquatic >... | reverse complement strand
CTTCAGTTTGCCGTCGGTGCCCTCAAGAATAGGTACGGTGATCACATCCTGTGGGATTTGCCCGTATGCTTTTTGGAGCGTTCTCCCGGCCAGGAGGTTGAATGTCTGATCGGTGCCGCCGAGTTCAACATCCGCTTTTAGGGCCACGGAGTCATATCCCTGCATTAAGGGGTACATGAATTCATGTACGGAAATGGGTGCGTTGACCTTGATGCGGTCCTGGAACATGTCGCGCTCAAGCATCTGGGCAACCGTGAAGTTAGATGCAAGCTGAACCACATCCGAAAAATTCAGTTTTCTTAACCAATCGGCGTTCCAGACCACTTCGATTTTATTGATGTCAAGGATGGTCTTTACTTGTGCAAGATAATGCTTTGCGTTAAGTTCCAGTTCTTCCTGTGTTTTAATCTGTCTTGCCTGGTTTTTCCCGGTCGGGTCCCCGATTTGTCCCGTAAAATTGCCGAAAAGTAGCAGGATATGATGTCCGAGGTCCTGGAATTCCTTGAGTTTGCGGATTACCACCATGTGCCCGATATGGAGATCTTTGCCGGAAGGGTCTATGCCGAGTTTAATGCGAAGTTTCTTTCCCGACAGGAGTTTTTTTTCCAAATCTTTTTTGACCAGGACTTCCACCGTTCCGCGGTTGAGGATGGCGGAAATCTTTTGCAGATCATGTTTTTTTTGCATATTTATGTTTTAAGTATCGGTTGGATGATAGGGTAAAGAGCCATTTTTTTCAATAAGAGACTTATGTTGCAATTTTGGCGTTACAGGTTGGATCCGGCGTATGTGTTTATAAAATTCATGGAATGGTATAAGTTGTGTCCATGCAAAGACATAAAAGATATAAAATTCGCAAAGAAGAAGCTGGAGAACGCTTGGACAAGGTTCTGGTGGGCAGACTTGGTGAATTTACCCGGCAGTATGTTCAAAAGTTGATTGATGATGGCGCTGTCAAGATTAACGGGAAGAATGTCAAATCCGGACAAAAACTTAAAATCAATGATCTTATAGTTGTGTTGATTCCCGAGCCAAAGGCTCTTTCTCTGGAGCCGAATAAAGTAAAACTCGATATCATTTATGAAGACAAGGATTTAATTATCATCAATAAGGCCGCCGGGATGGTTGTTCATCCAGGAAATGGCGAGTCGCACATAAAGGACAGCCTGGTAAACGCATTATTGGCTCATTGCGGAAGCTCTTTAAGCGGCATAGGAGGGGTTTTGAGACCCGGCATCGTGCATCGTCTTGATAAGGATACTTCCGGGCTTATTGTGGTGGCAAAGAATGACAAGACACACCAATATTTGGCTGGACTTTTTAAGGACAGGAATATCCACAAGACCTATTTTGCTTTGGTTGCCGGCAATATAACGCCAATGGAAGGCACTATTAATTCTCCGATTGGCCGTTCCGGCGGTGATAGAAAGAAAATGGCGGTTACTTCGGAGGAAAAAGGAAGGATTGCGATAACCAAATATAAGGTTATTAACTACTTCAAGGATTGCGCTTTGGTTGAGGTATTTCTGGTAACCGGCAGGACTCACCAGATCAGAGTTCATTTTTCAGCCATTGGTCACCCATTAATCGGGGACACGGTTTATGGAAAACCCTATCTGAATAAAAAATTTGAACAGGAATTCGGATTAAGGCGTCTGTTCCTTCATGCGGGCAAGCTTCAGTTTGTTCCGCCCGCAAAAAAGAATGAGGTAATTTTCAGTGCGCCTTTGCCTTCCGCATTAGCGCGAATAATTAAATTGCTCAAACAAAAAGAGCAAGAATAAATGTTCATTGCTCTTAGTTTTGGTTCTTCTTATTGGTTCAAGCTTTGATGCCGGTGATTTCCAGGCGGGTATAGGTTTGTCTGTGACCTTGTGTCTTTTGATGCCTTTTCTTTGGGGTAAACTTGAAAACCCTGATTTTTTCGCCCTTAAAATGCTCAACCACTTTGGCGGTGACTTCTCCACCGCTAAGATACGGCTGGCCGATTTTAGCCGAATTATCGGATTCCGCGTAAAGAAGCACTCTGTTGAATTTTAGACTTTTGCCGGGTTCGGCATCAAGCATTTCAACTTCAATCTTTTCATTCGGGGTAATGCGATATTGCCTTCCACCGATTTCTACAACTGCGAACATGGGATGATTCTTAAAAATTGCTCTAGTAATCTAGAAAAGATTTGCCAAAAAATCAAGTAATAAGTCAATTGTTATAGATATTCATGGCTTCATCAAGGTTTTGGCTCAAGGCCAAAATTATAGCCTCAGACGCTCTTTTATTGGTTGCACGGCTTTCCGGTTGCTCTTCCTTCTTGAACGAATCCAATACGAATGAACTTGTTTCCTGACCTTCAGGAGCGGTTAATCCCCTGCTTTCGATTCCCACGCGAAATCGCGCGAATTTGCCGCTTCCAAGTGTTTCCGTGATTGATTTCATGCCGTTGTGCGTTCCGGGGCCTCCTTCTTTTCTTATCCTGATTTGTCCCAGATGAAGATCAAGGTCGTCGTAAACCACCCAAAGGCTGGATGGCGTCATCTTATAAAAAGTCATTACGGCGGATATTGCCTTGCCGGAAAGGTTCATGAAGGTCAGCGGTTTGAGGATGATGATCTTTTGTCCGCAATATGTGCCTTTGCTTACCAGCGAGCTGAATTTCTTGTCCGGGGAAAACTCTTCAAACTCCAGTTCTTTCCGAAGAAGATCCGCAATCTTCCAGCCTGTGTTATGGCGTGAATTTTCGTATTCCGGCCCGGGGTTGCCCAGGCCCGCTATCAGAATCATTCTATCTCATTAAGAATGTTTTGCCGGCTATCCTGATCCTGTCGCCAGGGCGGGCGCCCATCTGCTTGAGCTCGTTTTTTATGCCCATCTTGCCAAGAAAGTGATATATTCTTTCCAATCCTTCTTCGTTTTCAGGATCTGTCATATTAACCACCTGCTCTATTCTTTGACCGTTTACATCAAAGATTTTGCGCATTTTTCCCGTTTCGGCTTCCAGTTTTGAGCGGCGGAAGATAACTTCAAATTTCTTATTTTCCAGATGCGGGCGGAAGACTTTTTCTTCGTTTGCCACTATGATCGCCTCGTTTTCAATATAGTCCTTTTGCCTTTGTTCGCGGAAGGCTTTGACCCGCTTGTACATCTCAAATACAAGATCTTTAATGCCCTCTCCGCTGACCGCCGATATTTCATGGATGTTTTTTTTCAGTGAGGAGTGCATGGAGATGAGTTTCTTTCTGAAATCGGCAATTTCTTCTTTGGAAACCGCGTCGGTTTTGCTTATGCAGACGATTTGTTCTTTGGTCGCGAGCCTCTTGTCGTATTTTTCCAGTTCTTCGTTGATGATCAGATAATCCTCCGGGCAAATGCGGGTTGGATCCACAAGGTGAACAAGAACTTCCGTTCTTGATACATGTCTTAAAAATTCATGCCCAAGCCCTTTACCCAGATGCGCGCCTTCAATCAGTCCAGGTATGTCGGCCACAACAAAGCCGTCTTTCATCCGTTTATCGTATTTGGAAAGATTTACGACGCCCAGATTCGGGATAAGGGTTGTAAACGGGTAATCCGCGATTTTTGGACGAGCGTTACTGATGACGGAAATCAATGTGGATTTTCCGGCAGAAGGAAAACCTATTATGCCCACATCCGCTACAAGCTGGAGTTCAAGCTTTATTTTTATTACCTGCCCCGTTTCACCTTTTTCCGCAAATTGCGGCGCCCTGTGAACACTGCTTTTGAAGTGGGCGTTGCCGAATCCTCCTTTGCCGCCGCTTGCCGCTATATAGCGCTGGCCGTTTTTTTTCAGGTCGCACAGCAGGGTTTGGCTTGTATCGTCAATTACCAGGGTCCCGACCGGCGCCCTTAGTTCAAGATCCTGTCCGCTTTTTCCGTACATAAGCTTTTTCTGCCCGTTTCCCCCGTCTTCGGCCTTGTATATCTTGGTGGTATTGAATTCAAATAGAGTATTTATGTTTTCATCGGCAATCATGACGATGTTGCCTCCACTGCCTCCGTCTCCGCCGTCCGGGCCGCCGCGTGGAATGAATTTTTCACGCCGAAAATGAATGGCGCCGTTGCCTCCGTTTCCGCCAATGTATTCAACTACAGTCTGGTCGCAAAATTTACTCATGGGGGCAGTATATCATAGGGTTGTTTGTAGGTCTTGTTGACTTGGAGGCGATGAATTCGTAGTATTACCTGGCTGTTATAAATCCTTTCGGGTTGTATTTTATGGGCGAGTGGCGGAACTGGCAGACGCGCACGACTCAAAATCGTGTTCCAGCAATGGAGTGAGGGTTCAAGTCCCTCCTTGCCCACCAATTGCAGAGTTTAATCGATGCGGTTAAATCTATTCGTTTCTTTGTTGAATGTTAAAGCTGATTTTTGATCTTTATCGCGAGCGCGTGGCCTGTCGTTTGCTCAATTTGTTCCATCGGCGCGTTTTTTATGCCCGTTACCGATCCGAATCGTCGCAACAGTTTCATTTTTGTTTCCTCTCCAAGTCCGAAAATTGTGTCCAATAGTGATGTTGCTGAGGTGTTAAGCTGAAGTTTTTTATGATATGAGATTGCAAATCTGTGAGATTCGTCGCGGAGGTGTTGAATGAGGTGAATTTCGTGGCTTTCTTTTGCGATTTCCAGAGGAAGACCGTTTCCCGGGGTAAAAATCTCTTCATTCTTTTTTGCAATGGAAATCACCGGCATTTTGAGCGAGAATCGATTGAGCGTTTTTACTGCAGAGGAAAGCTGTCCTTTGCCTCCGTCAATTACAATCAGGTTTGGGATTTGGGAGAATGATTTGTCCACTATGTTTTTGAGTTTATCGAAAACCAGGATTTTCGCTTTTTTGGTTGTTTTAATCCAATCCGGGATTTTTTGCACGATCTGACAACCGGCTTCTTCTAGCGATGCAAGTCTTTCCGCCGGGCATATTATGTGAATGCGCGAGACTTTTAGTTTTTCCGCTGTTTTTTTTATTATGGTCGCGATATCCCGGATCTCTTCCATCTGCATTTTTTCAATGACGGCTTTTTTGCCCGGAAGTACATTTATTCTCATGTATCCACGGTCTTCTTTGTCTTGTTCGACAATGAAATATGTTTTCCCCGGATTTTTCTTACTCTTTCCGGCTTCTTTTATTTTTTCCAGATCTTTTTTGCCGGCTTTTCTGATTTTAATTGATGCGGCCGCTATTGACGGCTTCAGGTATTTAAGTCGCCTTTCAAGGATTTCAGCCAATGACGCAAAGTCGTCGGGCGCTCCCGGGCTTCCGGTGCGCAACTTAAAATGCCGATAGTCTTCTTTTTTCGGGAATCCGTTTTCAAACACTACCATTGATCCCACCGTTCCCGATCCCTGGAAATGTGAGATGTCATAACATTCAATCCTTTTTGGAATGGTTTCCAGTTTTAAGGCTTTTTGAAGGGATTCGAGCGCGTTGATGCGATCATTTTTTATTGCCCCCTGCCACTTAATGATGCTCATTTTGGCAAAGTTTTGCGAGTTTTGTTCCGCAAGATCCAGTAGGCTGTTTTTGCGGCCTCTTTCGGGTACCTTGATAGAGACTTTTCTTCCGGCGATTCCGGAGAGCCAGTCCGCGATCAGGCCATTTTCCGATGTGTCGTGAGGAAGAAGAATTTCCCGCGGGATGTCGGCGGCTTTTTCATAATATTGCTCCATGAACGCCGAGAGGACATCGGGGTCGCAAATTTCTTTGTTTTCATTTTCTCCCGTTCTGAAGATGAAGTTTTCCTGACCGATCAATTTGCCCGACCTGACTTGAAAGAGTACAAAGAAGGCTTTCCCGTCCTGTTCGGTGTAATTGATGATGTCCAGGTCGGATAAGCCGGGATCGCTGACGATCTGGGTTTTGGTTATGTCTTCAAGGTTTTTGAGTTTGTCACGGAGGGATGCGGCCAGCTCAAACTTTCTATCCTGCGCGGCCATTTGCATCGTTTCTTTAACTTGTTTGAGGATTTCATCGTGCTTGCCTTCAAAGAAGTCAATTACTTTGTCCACGGTTTTTCTGTATTGCTCCGGTGAAACGGAAGATATGCACGGCCCCAGGCAATGCGCGCGGTGATATTCAAGTTTGCCCGCCGACATGTTTTTGTATTTGGTTTCTGCGTGAACTCCGTAATCGAGTGCCAACTCGCAATTCTTGTATGGAAAAATGCTTTTGAGGAGTTTTAGTGTGCTGATTACTTTATATGCTGCTGTTTTGGGGCCAAAGTATTTTGCCCCGTCTTTAGCCACTTTTCTGACCAGGTATATCCTTGGATATTGTTCGGCGACGGTAATCTTGATGTAGACATAGTTTTTGTCGTCTTTCATCAGGATGTTGTATTTTGGACGGATTTCTTTGATCAGGTTGGTTTCCAGCATCAACGCTTCGAGTTCGGAATTCACGACGGTGTAATCAATGTCAGCGATTTGTTTAACCATGCTGGCCGTTCTTGCGGCTTTGCCGGGGTCGTTGTTGAAATAGCTGGAAACCCGGCTTTTGAGGTTTACGGCTTTGCCGATATATATTACGGTTCCGTCGGCCGATTTCATCTTGTAAACGCCCGGCTTTCTTGGCAGGTTGTCCAGGATGTGGGAGATATATTGCTTTTTGTCTTCGGTCTGCGATAGCATACTGTTGTATCTTGAACTATGCAGCCGAAAGATGTCAACAATCTGAAAGTAAATGTTTACGCAACTTTGGCGTATTTTGATATTTTTGATTACCCTTTGACGATCGATGAAATCGGAAGGTATCTGTTATGGGCGGAAGCTCAAAAGAACCCCCTTTGGATTTTCTTAAACAATGATTCCGGAATTGAGAGGTACGGGGATATGTATTTTTTCAAAGGGCGGCGCGCCATTGTTGATGTGAGGCGCGAACGGGAAATCATTTCGGAGAAATACTGGAAGAAGGCGCGAAAATTTGCCCCATGGATTCAGTTTGTGCCTTTTGTCAGGATGGTAGCCGTATGCAACACTTTGGCAATCAATAATGCCCAAAGTGACAGCGATATTGATCTGTTTATTGTTACAAAACGGGGTCGTCTTTTTTTCACCCGTACTTTGTTAACCCTTCTTTTCGGTCTGATGGGAGTGCGAAGGCACGGAAAAAAAGTTGCGGGACGGTTTTGCTTAAGTTTTTATATAACCGATGAAAATCTGAATCTTGAAGAGATCAGACTTGGCGGCGATGATATCTATCTTCCTTTCTGGCTTCTTACCATGAAGCCGCTGTACGGTCGGGAAGTATATGAAAAATTCCTGGAGGAAAACGCCTGGATTGCAAAATATTTTCCGGGCCGCACGGCTGTTTGCGATTTTTGGCCCGAGCAAAAGTTATTAATTGCGGCGGCGCGTATCAAGGAAAAAATCTGGAGTGGAAAATCCGGGAACCGTCTTGAGGCATGGCTTGCCGGTAAACAAATGGTTAGGCATCAGCGTCGTTTGGTTTCTCTTGGCCCTGATGCATCCGTAATCGTCAACGATAAGATGCTAAAATTCCATAATGTGGACAGGAGAAAAGAGATTTCCGAAAAGTTCAGAAAAAGGTTTGACGATGTTATTGGTGGTACGGCGATAATGTAAGCCCGATTTATGGCTTGTTCCTTAGCTTTTGCTTGAAGTTGATTTTTATGGCCGTTCCGGTAAATGGCCATCTGGCCCGCAATTCGTTGTGCAGGTATCTTTTGTAGGAAAAGTGGATCGCCATCGGGTAGTTGACCGTATAATCGAAAGTTGGCGGGTTAACGCCCGTCTGTTTCAATGAAAAGAATCTCGGGAGGCGGTTGCCGACATGCGGAGGCAGGTGTTTGTATGTGGTTTCTTTCATGAATCCCTGCAGTTCGTCGTTGTCCAGCTGAAGGAATCTTTCTGCGTGAATTTGTGACGACAGGTCAAGAATTTTTTCAATATTGGTTTTTTTAAGCGCTGAAACAAAGATTGCCGGAGCCCATGGCAGAAATTCAAATCTTCTTCTTAGGACATTGATTGTTCGAGTTTCGTCTTCCGCGCGGTTTTCCATAAGGTCGGTCTTGTTGACGACTATCAGCAGTCCTTTGCCCGCTTCCAGGATGTAAGAAGCGATGTGCTGGTCCTGTTTTCTTATCCCTTCCTTGTAGTCGATAATCAGACAGGCGATGTCACAGCGGTCAATCGCTTCAATGGATCTGAAACTGCTTAGCTTTTCCAGTCCCCTTTCTATCTTGCCGCGGCGACGCAGGCCTGCCGTGTCTATGAGGTTGAATTTTTTCTCTTTCCAGGTGATTTCCGTATCTATTGCGTCTCTGGTCGTTCCCGGAATGGCTGAAACGATTACTTTTGTTTTACCAAGTAAGGCGTTTATCAGAGATGATTTGCCTACATTGGGTTTGCCCAGGAAACAGATGCTGGTGCTCTCGCTCATTGTTTCCTCGTGCGGTTGCTTGATGAACCCCATTGCCTTCAATTTTGTTTCTGTTTCATCCAGCAGATTGTCAATTCCCTCTCTGTGGTACGCGGAAATTTCCAGCGGTTCTCCGAAGCCCAGTTTGCCCATTTCCGGCAGGTTTGCATCCGCTTCTCCCGAGTCGGTCTTGTTGGCTATGAAAATGATTTTCTTTTGGGATTTTCTAAGCATTGAAGCGGCTCCGTAATCGCTTACGGTAAGTCCCGCTTTGGCGTCCACCATAAACAGGATAAGATCCGCCTCTTCAACGGCAAGATGCACCTGTGTTTCAATATCGGCTTCAATGTTTTCTTTTTTGCCGTATTCAAGTCCGCCCGTATCAACCAGGACGGTTGTTAGCCCGTTGATTTCGCATTGCCTGTATAAGCGGTCGCGGGTTGTGCCGGCGATTTCGCTTTCTATCGCGATTCTTCTGCCAACCAGACGGTTAAACAGGCTGGATTTGCCCACATTTGGTCTTCCGACGATGGCGATGATTGGTATTGTATGTTCCATACTGCTGTTTATATTGTTCTTTTTAGGTCAGCTCGACCTCAAAGGTCGGGCTGGGATATATTACTATCGTTATTACAACTTTACAATATGGCTTTAATATCCGATAAAATCAGGTCTTTGAAGAGTGAAATCGCGGAGGCGTGCCGGAATAGGGGTGTTGGCGCAGAAACAGTTGGGATTGTTGCAGTAACCAAAAATGTCGATCCGGAGCTGATAAATATGTCGATTCAGGCCGGAATAACCGATATCGGCGAGAATAGAGTGCAGGAAGCCGGGGCAAAATTCGGGTTGGTAAGGCCATGCATCAGGCATTTCATCGGGCATTTGCAGAGGAATAAGGTCAAAGAGACGGTAAATATTTTTGATACGATTGATTCCGTGGATTCTTATCCGCTTGCCGAATTGATAAATGTTGAAGCCGAGAGGTCCTTAAAAAAGATGCTGGTGCTGGTGCAGGTGAATATTGCCGGTGATAAAGCAAAATACGGTTTGGAGCCCGATGAGGTGCGGCATTTTGTGAAGAAGATTTTAATTTTGAAATATCTTGATGTGCAGGGACTAATGGCGATAATTCCTTATTTTGAAGATCCGGAGGAAGGGCGGCGGTATTTTAAGGAGATGAAGGTTCTTTTTGATGCATTGAAGGCCGATTTTGCGGGATTTAAGCGGCTTTCCATGGGTATGAGCAATGATTTCCGGGTTGCCGTTGAGGAGGGTGCAAATGAGGTCAGGATAGGGAGTTACTTGTATAAGTAAGCCAAATTTGGTATCATATTTATATGAAAAGATTGATTAGACAAATTGTCACGATGATGCTGGTTTTGGCCGTATTGTTGCCGCTTGGCGCGCAAACTGTTTCTGCGCAGTTTACGATTTTGCCGCAAGCAAAAATAAATAAGACTGTTGATGATTGTAACGCTTACTTAAAGTCTTTTAATGAGGATAAAATTGATGGATTACTAAAGGATATAAAGCAGAGGGATGAAATTATGGGTTGCGCTATTATGACCGGCCGTATTTCTCTTAATATGATCCCCTACTTTATCTCCTATTTCGCGAATTTTCTTTTGAGTCTTATCGGCCTAATTTGCGTGTTATTTATAGTTATCGGCGGATATTATTATATCTATGGCGGATTATCTCAAAATAAGGAAAAAGGAAAAAAGACAATTTATCACGCGCTACTGGGAATGTCGGTGGCGATTCTGTCATGGGTTTTTATTAATGTAATCATTGCCGCTGTAACAAGTTAAATGTTCTTCAAAAAAGAAAATAAGAGTTTTTTCGGGAGGATGTTTTCATCTTTACGGGATGGTTATAAAAAATTCCGGGCGCATGTTGACTCTGTAAAGAAACAGAAAGAGCAGGCGTTGGCGGAATCCATAATTCCCGCTCAGGAAAAGAAGGAACACATGGTTGTAGAACTTAATGTTAGCAGTGTCGCCAAAGCGGCTGTTGTGATTTTGGCAATGATCATCCTTTCTTATTTTGTATATGAAATAAGGGGCATTATCGTAACGGTTTTTGTCGCATTCCTGCTTGCGGCGGCTCTTGATCCGCTGGTGGATCTGTTGCAGAAGTGGCGGATTCCAAGGGCTGTTTCGGTATTGCTGATCTATGTTGTGATGTTCGGTCTGGTAGGGGTTTTTATCACAAATCTTATTGCTTTGATTGCCGGGCAGGTGGTGGATATAGCCCAGAATGTCGGGCAGTTTGTAGCTAATATCACTGCCGGTTCCAAATTGCCTTTTGCCGCTCAACTAAAACCATATTTTGATCAGTTTTATCAAACCGTCGATCTCCAAACCGCTGCAGTGCAATTGCAGAATGCGCTCAAAATCGTTGCAGACCAATTGTTATCAATTTCCGTCGGTCTTTTGAATCTGCTACTGGTATTGATTCTCACTTTCTTCATGACCGTTGAAGAAGCGGCGATTCAGGATTTTTTCCAGTCGTTATTTCCTTCAAGGTATTCAAAATATATTTCAACCCGGCTTGAGGCAGTGAAGGATCAGGTTGGATATTGGTTGCGCGGTCAACTGCTTGTTTCTCTTGTGTGTGCGGTTGCCACTTATATCGGTCTTGTGGTCTTGGGTGTGGATTACGCGCTTACCTTATCGGTAATCGCCGGTATTGCCATGGTTATACCCGTAATTGGGCGGGTCTTTGCCTGGGTTATCGCTTTTCCGATTGTTTTTAACCAGTCTCCTCTTTTGTCCTTGTGGATGAGTCTTTATTATATTCTGCTTCAACAGGTTGAAAACAATGTGCTTGTGCCATATATCATGAACAGAGCGGTTGGTTTAAGCCCTATCGTCATTATGATTGCCATGATGGTTGGAGGCCAGTATCTTGGGATACTCGGGCTTGTTCTTTCAATACCGATTGCTACGACCGTTGCGATTTTCGTCAAAGATTACGCTTCCAAGTCCAAGTAGTTTTGTCGGTAATTTTTTTGAAGTTTTCAGTCCAAAGATTCAATCAGATCGAGAGTTTTGCGGGCGCATTTTTCCCAGCTGAATAATTTGATTCTATTTGCCATGTTTTCAATCAGGATTTTCTTTTTGTGAGGATCCAATATTTGGTACATGGCGGCTGTTATTTCAGTAACTGAATACGGGTTTACGAAAATGGCCGCATCTCCACAGATTTCCGGCATTGAGCTTGAGTTCGAGGTGATTATGGGAGTTCCGCATTTCATCGCTTCCAAAAGCGGTAATCCGAAGCCTTCATATATGGATGGATAGAGGAAGGCTTTTGCCATTTTGAAAAGATAGGGCTTGTCTTCTTCCGGAATGAAGCCGGTCAGAATGATATCAGCATTATTTTCGACCCTGGTTTTGGCGAAAATCTTGTCATTTGTCCGTCCGACAAGAACCAGTTTGAACCCTTTTTTGTCGTTTTTCTTGAATTGCCTGAAGGCCTCAATAAGCCTTGCAAGATTCTTACGAGGTTCGTGCGTCGCCAGGAAAAGAAAGTAATTTTCCGGCAGGTTGTACATATTTTTTATGCGCACATTTTGATCCGGATCGGCATTTGAGCAAAACTTTTCGTCAATGCCCTCGTGGATTGCCGATATTTTATCGGGGTTAAGGTCAAATGTTTTGATCAGGTCTTTTTTGGTGAAGGCGGACACGCTGATGATGTGATCGTATGCGCGGAGCGCTTTTTTTGCGTTCTGAAATTTGTGCCAGAGGCGCGTTTTAAGCGAGAAATATTGCGGAAAATGTTGGAATGAAAGGTCATGAACTACGCATATTTTTTTTACTCCAGATCCGGTTGTCAGTGGCCGCAGATCTGATTGAAAAATTATATCCGGCCTAAAGTCCCGGAGGTGCTTTGAAATCAGGCGGTCAAGGTGTGGGCGTTTGAAGATGCATATCAAAAGATTCAGTATTTTGTTCGGGATTCGCGTCTGCAGTATTTGCACATTTTCTTGCAGAAACGGTTTAAGTGACGGAATATTGCCTTTTGATGCATTGGAATACAATAAATATCTGTTATTACGGTCTATTTTCAGGATATGTTCAATCAGCTTGAGCGTGAAGATTTCAACTCCGCTCAATCTTCCGCCCAAAAGCGGCCGGACATCAATGACTATGTTCATGCTGGTTAGTGTCGGTAACTATTGTATTCCTTTGCCAATATTTCCCAAAAGATGGTGAGATAGTATCCGATGAATATTCCCGCGAATAATCCCAACATGGAGAATAATACCAAGGGAAGTTGTGATTCCGTTATAAATGAGTCATATGACGGTATCGTGAAATTGCTTGAGTTCCTGCCGTTATAGATCGTTATCTGTTTTTCAAGGTTTTTTCGCGTTATTTCGGCGATTGTTTTGGCTGATTCGAGCGAATCGGTCTTGTATGTTATAAGCAGGTTTTGTTTTTCCTGCTTTCTGATGCTGAAGTCCGCCCGAATGCCTGATTCAGTGCGGATGGTTTCCAGAAGTAACGGGTTTTTGAACCAACCTTGAACCGATTCAGTGAATTGGTCTGCGGCCTGCAGTGCTTCAAAAGGATTTCCCGGATTGCTGAATGTGTTGTCCTGGATAGCGCCAATATTGATAAAAATCGTGGCAGAAAAAGAGTTTCGGTTATAGATGATCCCGAATGCGGTTGCGGCGATTGCCGTTAACACGGCGATCAGCGCAATTTTTTTCCAGTGGGTGAATAATGTGGACAGGAATTCTTTCATATGTCAGTTTTTATTGATTTGTTCGATGTGATGTTGCCATTTTTCCGCAATGAATTCCAGGATTTTTCCGTTGAATACTTCCCTGTCGAATTTTTCCGCGTGTTTGCGGATTTGTTCGTATTTGAAATTGATTTCCTGAAATTGATTAATTGCGTGTCTGAGAGCCTCAACCGTTTGGATCTTAAAAAACAACCCTGTTTTGCGGTCTATTACCGTTTCAAGCGCTCCGCCCTTTGCGAACGCGATTACGGGGCATCCTGACGCCATTGCTTCAAGCGGGGTTATGCCAAAGTCTTCAACTTGTGGAAAAATCATTGCGCGGGCTTTGCAGTAAAGTTCTTTTAATTGATTTTCCGTTACATGGCCGAGGAATTCTATGTTACCTTTTGCCATATTTTTCAGTTTTCTCATCGCAACCCCGTCGCCGGCTATTTTGAGTGGAAGTCCCAGATGGTTGAATGTCTCAATGATAAGGTCAAATTTCTTGTATGGGGTCAGCCTGCCTACGGCAAGAAAATAATTGTCTTTTATTGTTCCTACGGTGAATTCCTTTACATCAACAAAAGGATGAATGACGGTTGAAGGACGGCGGTAGTATTTGTTTATCCGTTGTTGCACAAAATGTGAGTTTGCGATGTAGTTATCCACCCGGTCCGCGCTTAACCTGTCCCAAATCCGGAGTCGGTGGATATAAAATTTCGCCAATTGTTTTACAATGGTGTTGGCGGCGTAATCGTTTATGTAGTTAAGGCTGTCATCCCATGCATATCTCATCGGGGTGTGGCAGTAGCAGATATGCAGTGTTTCCGGTCCCGTAATGATTCCTTTTGCGCAAGAGTGTGAACTTGATATTACAATGTCAAAACCGGAAAGATCCATTTTTTCAAAAACATTGGGGAGGAACGGCAGGTATAGTTGGTGTCTGGTCTTTGCGAACGGAAAATCCTGCAGGTATGATGTTTTGATATCGGCATCTTCAAAACCCTTCATCTTGTCCCTGTTGTAGATTGAGGTGTATATCGGGGCATTTGGAAAGAGCTGGTGCAGGGCAATGATGATTTTTTCCGCGCCGCCGAAATTGGTCAGCCAATCGCACACAATCGCCAGCTTTATGTTTTTTGGGAACATACACGCATATTACGAATAATCCGCCGCCAAGTAAAGTGCGCGGTCTGCACGGCATGAGGTTTGTAGTGCTAAAGTTTCAGGTCGAAATATCCTTTTTCAGGTTTCTTTTCCTCGGGCAGATCTGGTTTTACGAATGGATTGTATTCCGCGGCGGTGACGGGCGGTCGTTTTGGTTCATTTTTTTCACGCTGTTTTTTTTCTTTGATGATTGCGGCAAGTGATTTTTTTTGGACTCCCGGAAACAGGTTCTGCAATATCTGCCCGTAGGAATCGTTTTTTTCAAGCTGGTCTATGGCTTTTGCCTTAAAGAGCTCAACGACGCGGTTGCCTGGATCTCTTTGCAGGAGTCTCTGGCAGATATGGATTACATCCACATATTTCTTCTCTTTGAACCACATCCCCATAAGTTCAATCACCACTTCTTCGTTTTTACTTGCCATTGTCGATGCCTGGCCATTTTTTACGTTACTTACAAGAATCAGTTTACCGCTTCTTTTTCTCAGCAGACCCAGCAGTGTAAGAAAACCGATACCCGTGAATATTACTACCGGTAATATCTGGTTGAACTGCAGAAGAAAATTAAATATTGCGTGCATTATTATGGCGATACCGGCGCCTTTGATGATAGTTATCTCTTTGTATGCCTGGAATGTTGAGATGTTGAATTTATCCGCCAACCAATACGAAAGATGTTTTTTTTCACCGGTAATCCTGGATTGCTCAACGATGTTAAGGGAAAACTTTGCGATTCCGTAATAGTAACCAAAGAATCCGGAAAATATCAGGTGCGCGCAGGTTGTGAATATTGAACGAAACAGGTAGGCGACGAACAGTTGCTGTATACCCAGCTGTGTGTAAATGCTGAATATGTAGAAGACATTTTCAGCAAAAGAGAACCCAAGTGCGGCCACAAGGCTGTATTGAATGGATTCGTTGATTGTCTGGATGAGAAGGTAGTGTTTGTCGATTACTCTTACCAGGGTTTGTTTAACGATTTCTTCAACGATACCCACTGAGATGAACAACAGCAGGAAATTCAGATTTTGGTTGTGGATGTTATCCTGCAGGAATTGCAATACATCAAATTGAGGGAAGAGGTTCAGGAAATATTGAAGAAGAAAGACCGGAACAACGGAAAAAATGCTGGCCGCGAAAATCAATGTTTTTAGACCGCGTTTCTTTGAACTTCTGAATATTATGCTTAACCAGATTACCGCCGGTACCAGCGCCAATACGCCCGATATTAAGTATAGAGTTAGGGATTGGCCCATATTGTTTTGTTGTTAAGCGG
>Ga0209668_10000535_pt1 | contig 15583 bp, 15 predicted proteins | sample FrelakmetPLP11PL_FD_187150 | JGI IMG/M metagenome (GOLD analysis project Ga0209668, IMG submission 187150) | Freshwater lake sediment microbial communities from the University of Notre Dame, USA, for methane emissions studies - PLP11 PL (SPAdes)... | ecosystem: Environmental > Aquatic >... | reverse complement strand
CTTAGTGCGCTGATGAGGCCTGGCGGCTCCGAGAAGAAGTCGGCCGAGGTGACCGGCTCCGGTGCATCCCGAGGAGTCGACACCGAGCGCAATGCCAGGGGCGGCGCGGTGAAGACGACAGTGACCGTGCGAGTGACGCCGGCCGAACTCGACGCGTTCAGGAAAGAGGGGAACCTGAAATCGTGAGCGATTTCGCCGTGCGGGTCGCCGTCGGCGTGGCCCTGCTGATTCTTACGCTGGGGGTTCGGGCGGCCAGCCTCAACCGGCTCGTCCGGCGCAAACTGCGGCTGTCGCTCCTGCTGTCGTTTGTCTACGTGGTCGTCAGCGTATTCCTGGGCGAGTACGCGCTGTCGCCGGAGATGGCCGCGCGCGTCCTGTCCGTGAACCAGCTGTTCCTGGCTCTGGCGGCGATCAACCTCCTGGTGGTCACCGCCATCAACCCGCTCCGCGTCGATCGCATCCCCGAGCGATTTCCCAACATCGTCCAGGACACGATCATCATCGGCTTGTTCATGCTGGTGGCGACAGTGGTGATGGAGGAGAAGTTCCTGACCACGTCGGCCGTGGGCGCCGTGGTGATCGGGTTCGCCCTGCAGGATACCCTCGGCAACACCTTCGCCGGATTGGCCATCCAGGTGGAGAAACCGTTCCGGGTCGGCCATTGGGTGTCGGTCGGGCCGTTCGAGGGCATCGTCAGCGAAGTGACGTGGCGCGCGACCAAGCTGCGCACGAAGGCGGGCAACCTCGTCATCCTGCCCAACGCCTTCATTTCGAAAGAAGCCATTACCAACTACTCCGAGCCGACCGCGCCGACACGGCTCGAGGTCGACGTAGGCGTGAGCTACGACGTGCCGCCCAACCAGGTGAAAGCCGCTCTCGCCGAGGCCCTTGGCAACGCGCCGCTCGCCCTGACCACGCCGGCGCCGGACTTCCTCGTCGCCGACTTCTCGGCGTCAGCCGTCACGTATCGCGTCCGGTTCTGGATCAACGACTTCGCCAAAGACACCGCCGCCCGCGACGAGGTGCGTTCCGCGATCTACTACTCGCTGCATCGGCATCGCTACGAGATCCCCCTCCCCATGCAGGTCGAGATGTCACGCGAGCCGTACTCCGAGCGGATCTCCGACCGCATTGAACGCCTCAGCGAGATCCTGAAGCCGGTCGATCTCTTCATGCCGCTTACCGCCGAAGAACGGGCCGAGTTGGCGGCCCGGGCGGAAGAACGGCTCTACGGCCAGGGCGAAACCATCGTGCGCCAGGGCGACGCCGGGCAGTCGATGTTCGTCATCAGCCGCGGCCAGGTCCGCGTCATCGAGGCATCGGGACGAGAACTGGCCGTCTTCAGCGAGGGCGGGTACTTCGGCGAAATGTCGATGCTGACAGGGCAGCCGCGGTCGGCGTCCGTCCAGGCGATTGGCGAGTGCCAGGTGGTGGAGTTGACCGCCGCGTCGCTCCGGGAGGTCGCGCTTGCGAACCCCGACGTGGTCACCCGCATCGGCGCCGTCGTCGCGGCGCGCCGGGCCGATCTCGATCGGCAGAAGGCGGAAGCAGCCGCCGATCGAGCGGACATTGTCGAGTCTCCGCGATCACTGCTCGCGCGCATCCAGGAATTCCTGCGGCTGCCGAACCTGCTCGGGGACTAGAATCCCCACTGTCTTCTCGCCTGCGGACAGGAATGGGGTCAGAGTCGAGTCTGCCCCCGCGTGCGCGCGCCTTTGGAGGAACCCATGAACGGCCGGAGCCGGCTGACGGCCTTCTCGTTATGCGTCGTGGTGCTGGGAGCCGCGGCGTTGAGGTCCCAGTCCGCGCCGCCCCCGGCCGGCCGTGTGCCACCCCCGGTGTTCACCGACCCGCAGAGAGTCGCAAAACTCGAAGGCGCCTTCCCCGAGATCGACCGCCTGTTCCGCGCCTTTGCCGAGCGATCGAAGGTCCCCGGAATCGCGTATGGCATCCTGATTGACGGTCAACTGACGCACATCGGCGCCGTCGGCGACCAGGACACTGCGTCGAAAGCGCCGGTCGACGCCGACACGGTATTCCGCATCGCGTCGATGACGAAGAGCTTCACCGCCCTCTGCATCCTCCGCCTGCGCGACGAGGGCAAGCTCTCGCTGGACGACCCGGCCGGGCGCTACGTGCCCGAACTGGCTGGCCTGGCCCCTCCGACGGCAGACTCGCCACGCATCACGATTCGGCACCTCCTGTCGCATGCGGAGGGGTTTCCAGAGGACAACCCGTGGGGCGATCGGCAACTCGCCGCCACTGACGAAGACATGTCGCGAATGATGCGGCAGGGCATTCCGTTTTCGACCGCGCCCGGGACAGCGTATGAGTACTCGAACTTCGGGTTCGCGATCCTGGGCCGAATCGTGGCTCGCGTGTCGGGCGTGCCCTACCGGGAGTACGTCACGAGCCGCATCCTCGAGCCGCTGGGCATGACGTCCACCACGCTCGAACCGGCGTCGGTGCCGCCTGGCCGCCTCGCGAAGGGCTATCGCCTCGAACGGGACGCCTGGGTGGAGGAGCCGGCGCTGCCCGACGGCGCGTTCGGTCCGATGGGCGGGATGCTGACTTCCACACGTGACCTCGGCAGGTATGTCGGGTTCCTGATGTCGGCGTGGCCGCCGCGGGACGATCCCGACACGGGCCCGGTCCGCCGCGCCTCGCTTCGCGAGATGCAGCAGGTCTGGCGTCCCGCCCCGGCCATTGTCACGCGCGACTCGGTGGAGGCGCCGCTGCGACTGAACGCCGGCGGGTACGGCTTCGGTCTTCGCGTGTCGCAGAGCTGCGGCGTGTCGCACCTTGTCGCGCACAGCGGCGGCCTGCCCGGGTTCGGTTCGCACATGCGCTGGCTGCCCGATCACGGCGTGGCCATCATCGCCATGGGCAATCTCACCTACACGAGCTGGGGGCGCGTGGCGGACGACGCGATCGACCTCCTCGACCGCACCGGCGGACTGCGGCCGCGCGTGCCGCAGCCGTCGAGGGCGCTCCTCGACGCGCGGGACGCGGTGTCCGGCCTGATCGACCGGTGGGACGAAGGCCTGGCCCGGACGATTGCGGCAGACAACCTGTTCCTCGACGAGCCCGTGAACGAGCGCCGCGCGCAGCTTGAATCGCTGCGAGCCACGCATGGAGCCTGCCGGGCGGATCAGCCCTTCGATGTGGAGAACGCTCTCCGCGGGCAGTGGAGGATGACGTGCGACCGTGGATGGCTTCGGGTGAGCATCACGCTGGCGCCGACAGTCCCGCCGCGCGTCCAGTTCTGGGCCATCTCATCCGTCCGTCCGCTGTCGGCTCGTCTCGAGGAGATTGTGACGGCGCTCGCCCGGATGATCGCGATTCCAGACAGCGGCGGATTGGAAGAGATGCTCGGCGCCGACATTGATGCGGACCTGGCCCGGAGGCGCCTGGCTGCCGCCTCGGCCTGGGGGAGCTGCCGGATGGACGGCGTCGTGGCGGGAGACGGTGAACGAAGCACCAGAGTCCGGCTGGCCTGCACGCGAGGACCGCTGGAGCTGTCCCTGGGAATCGACCCGCAGACTGGCAAGGTCCAGCGTCTGTCGCTCGCGCCTGCCGGCAATCCAACTTGCGTCCCATAGGAGCGTGTCCGAGCATTCCTCCGGACACGCTCCGGGCGGCACGTGTTGGGCGCCGACCAGGAAACCAAGACGCATGGCTCAAAGGAAACGTCGCATGGTCTGTTGCGGCGGCTGGGCCGATTTCATTAGGGAATTCGTCCGCCGACGGCCGTTTATGCGTTTCGAGCCGACCCAGCCTCGGCGCTCAACACGCGCCCTTCCAGGAGCCCGTCCACTGAATACTCGGACAGGCTCCTGGGCGCAAGTCCGTCCACCGAGCCCGCAGCGGTTGGCGGTCCGGCCGCATTCGGGGCTATCATCAAGACAGACCCATTTCCTGGACTGAGTTCGAGAAGGTGATTTCACAACCACGCGGCGCAGGGCGTCAGCCGTGCGAGAGCGGGTCTGAAGAGCTGTTCCAGAGGTTTTGGGGGCCCCTTGTGGGATTGGTCGCCGGACACGGAGCACGACGATGACGCTGGATGCAAGTAACTGGCGCGCAGTGGTGACGCGCTATCAGCAGGCGGATGTCCGCCGGGCGGTCACCCAGATGCTGACGACCCTGGTGCCGCTGGCGCTGACGTTGTACGTGATGTACCTGTCGCTGGCCTGGTCGTACTGGATCACGCTGGCGCTCGCCATTCCCGCCGCGGGCTTCATGGTCCGCACCTTCATCATCATGCACGACTGCGGGCACGGCTCGTTCCTGCCGTCTCAACGATGGAACAACCTGGTAGGGTATGTCACCGGGCTCCTGACATTCACACCGTACGCCGAGTGGCGCCATGAGCACGCAATTCACCACGCCACGGCCGGAGACCTGGACCGGCGTGGCCACGGCGACATCGAGACGCTGACCATCGACGAGTACCTCGCCCTCAGCCGGTGGGGGAGGTTTCAGTACCGCTTCTACAGGAACCCCTTCGTGATGCTCCTGCTCGGGCCGGCGTACCTGATGATCGGCCAGCGGATTCCCGGCCGATTCAAGTCCAGCGGATCTCCGAAGACCTCGAGCGTCTGGTCGACCAACCTGGGCATCGCGGTTGTCGTCACGGCGCTCGCCATGATGGTCGGGTTGCAGTCCGTGGTGCTGGTTTACCTGCCGGCGGGCTACCTGGCCGCGAGCGCCGGCGTCTACCTGTTCTTCGTGCAGCACCAGTTCGACCACGCGTACTGGGAACGGCATGCGACCTGGGACTACGCGACGGCCGCCATTGCGGGCTGCACGTACCTGAAACTGCCGGGCGTCCTGCAGTGGTTCACCGGCAACATCGGGCTGCACCACGTGCACCACCTCGCGCCGCGGGTGCCCAACTACAACCTGCAGCGAGCCCACGACGAGAACCCGGTCTTCCACCGCGCGCCCACCGTCACCCTGGCGCAGAGCGTGCGGCTGCTTCGCCTCGCGTTATGGGACGAACAGCACAAGCGACTGGTCCGATTCGCGGACCTGCGCGCGATGCAGAAGGCCTGACGACGGCGGGCAACCCGTGGGAACGTTGAGGCGGTTGGCGCCGGGAGGGTTGATGCTCGCAGCTGTCTGCATCGGCAGCGGCGCGACCGCGTCCGCCGCTCCGGCCCCGCCGACACGGCCTAACATCGTCCTGATCCTCATCGATGACATGGGCTGGGCAGACAGCGCGGTGTACGGCAGCACCTTCTACGAGACCCCCGCGATCGATCGGCTGGCCCGCGAGGGCGTGCGCTTCTCAAGTTTCTACGCGGCCGGGTCGGTGTGCTCGCCGACTCGGGCGAGCCTCATGACCGGCCGGTACCCGGCGCGCATCGGGATCACGGACTGGATCGGCGGCGATGACACGGCGCTGCTCCAGCCTCCGAAGAACCTCGATCACCTGCCCCTCGAACAGGAGACGATCGGCGAGGCCTTCGCGGCGGCGGGGTACGCCACGGGCTACATCGGCAAGTGGCACCTGGGAACGGGGGCGTACATGCCGGGAGCCCAGGGGTTCGCCTTCACGAAGGCTGTGAACAATGCCGGACAGCCGGCCGCGTACTTCTTCCCATACAAGGACGAGAAGTGGGAGGCGGTGAACGTCCCGGATCTTGGCGACGGCCGGGAGGGCGAGTATCTGACGGATCGCTTGACGGACGAAGCCGTCGGCTTCATCGAACGCCGCCGCGACCAGCCGTTCTTCCTGGTGCTGTCGCACTACGCGGTGCATACCCCGCTGCAGGCGAGGCCTGATCTCAAGGCGAAGTACGAGGCCAGGGCGGGGGCCCTCAACGGGAGCGATCCGGCGCCGGGCCGGCCGGAGCGGGACGCATTCACGAAAGTGCGGCAGGATCATCCGACGTACGCCGCCATGGTGGAGAGCGTGGACCGAAGCGTCGGCCGCCTCCTCGACGCGCTCGACGCCCTGCGCCTCACCGGGCGCACCGTGGTCGTGTTCGTGTCGGACAACGGAGGCCTGAGCACACTCGCCAACCCCCAGGCCCACGCCCCGACGTCGAACCTGCCCCTGCGCGCGGGCAAAGGCTGGCTCTACGAAGGTGGCATCCGCGTGCCAGCCATCATCAGGGGACCCGGCGTCAACACGCCTGGCCGGGTCATCGATGCGCCCGCCATTACGAACGACCTGTACCCGACGCTGCTCGCTCTCGCCGGCATTCCCGCCCGGCCTGCGCAACATCTCGATGGGGTCAATCTGGTCCCGCTCCTCAACGGCGCCGGCCGGGTGACGCGCGATGCCCTCTTCTGGCACTTTCCGCACTATCACGGTTCGGGCAGCCGCCCCTCCAGTGCGGTTCGTGCGGGGGAGTGGAAACTGGTCGAGTGGCTCGAGGACGGCCGCGTCGAACTTTTCAATCTCGCTCAGGATCCGGGGGAAGACCGCAATGTCGCCGCCGGCCAGCCCGCCACCGCTGCCCGGCTGAAGTCGCGGCTCGATGCCTGGCGGCGCGACGTGAACGCCCAGATGCCCGCTCGCCGCTGAGCCACGTGATCGGAACTGGGGTCAGACTCGACTGGCCCCAGTTGCGCGATCTGCCTTCTGCCTGCTACCACCATCCCCCGCGGGGCGGCCTGGGCGGCTGCTGCCGGTTGTAGCCGCCGTATCCGCCGTAGCCCCCGTACCCGCCGCGCCGACCGTCACTGTAGCCGGCCTCGTAGCCTTGCAGGAACCCGCGTCGGTAGATATCGCGGTACTGATCTCGCGACATCCTGTAGTTCCGGTCGTATCCGCGATCGCCACTGCGGTAACGCCCTTCGCGGCGGGGGTCGTACCGATCGCGATCTCTCGCGGCGTCGAGCCCCTGTTCATAGCCCTCGCTGTAGCCTCTGTTCAGGGCGTACTCGTCCCCGAAGTAGCCCCGGTAGCCGCCGTATCCGCCCGGTCCCCGCTGCTCCGGGTAGGGCCGCTGCGGGTACGGATACGAGTGGGCATACTGCGGTCCCGCGGTGATGACGCCCCCGATAACGATCCGCGCGGACTGCGCGTGCAGCGGTGCGGCAAACGCCACGCCGCTCAGCGTCAACCCGGCAAGCACCAGCCATGTTCGCGGTCTCATGATGTCCTCCTTGACCGAGCCGGAGCGGATGTCTCGCGACGCCCGTGAGTCAGGGGGCCCGCTGCAGCTCGCATTCTGTGCTGGTGCAAGCTTGGGGCCAGGAGAAGACACGTCAGATACCTTACGAAAACGCCAGTTTTCTGAGGGAAGGTCGTGAGTCGGCAGGACAGTCGGACGCGACTACTGCGCCCAGACGAGGACACGCTGGCCGCTGGCTTCCTTGTAGTCGAGGATGAGCCCGGGACCGCGGCGCTCCAGGTCCCTGGCTGTGATCTTCAACCGCATGGGCTGGCCATCCGGATCGGGATTCGACGACAGCTTGATGGGTTGCCCCTTGGTCATGCGCAGGAGCCAGAAGGGCACGTTGAGCCGAACCACCTTCTGCTCGTCCGGTTGCCACACGATGATGTGAAGCGCCTCGACGGGGCGACCGGCCGCGATGCCCTTCTCCTCGCTGATGACAGGCTCGCCATCCTTGATGACGAGGTACGGTTTCTGGCCCTCGAACATGGCGACCGCCTGCTTGAACTCCTGCTCCGCCTTGAGTTCGGTGGTGGAGGTGGCCTGGAACGCGAACTGCTGGTAGATGACGTAGCCCACGACGGCGACGAGCCCCACCCCCACGATCAGCACGAAGGCGCTGATACCCAGGATGATGAGGCCCCACGACGTTTTCTTTGCCATCCGTCTGCCTGCACGTGGTGCAGGACTTCAGTCCTGCGAATTCTCCCGGCGGCGGTCTACTGTCCTTGACGGCGGTTGCCGGCAATAGTTCCCGAATACGGCCGTCCGAGCCAGCGTTCCGCCTCGGCCGCGCCGGCCGGGTCCCGGTCCTTGGCGCAAAGCGCCGCCGCCCGGCGGTAGGCGTCCTTTGCCGCAGGTCTCGCTCCGGACAGGTCGGCAAGTTTGCCCAGTTCGAGATGACAGCGGCCATGGACCCAGTCGCGTCCCTCCGCCGTCAATGCCAACCGGAGATCGGCCTCAGCCCGCGAACGCTCGCCGAGGGCGACCAGCGCCGCGCCCCGCCTGGCGTACCACAGGGCAGCTTCCCCGAACGCCTTGGGCCGCGGGTCACGCTCGAACATCGCCACGCCCGTGTCCAGAAACGCGAGGGCCTGAGCGGCACGCCCAGCTCTCATATCGGTTGCGCCGGTCTCGAGCCACAGGAGCCGGTTCCTGGGATACTCCCCGCGCAGCGCCGCCAGCATGCGCAGGGCATCTTCGTAGCGTTTCTCGCGATTGAAGATGAGCACGAGGGCCAACCTGGCTTCCGTCTGGACATCGCTCGAGTACGCGGCGCATTCCTCGAGCAACCGGATCGCGTGGTCCCGCCCGCCGCCGAAGCCGACGAGGTAGGCCATCCAGCGCATGAGGGGGTTCAGGTTGGCGACGAGATAGCGGTAGGAGCCGGTGACGAGCCCGGCGTCTTTGCGCGATGGATCCAGCTCGACCACCCGCTCCTGCTCGTCAAACGCGCGGCGGGCGGCGCTGACGGCGCCCAGGACCGTTCCGTCGACGGTCGCCGTGTAGGCGGCCAACTGGCCGACGGCGGCGCCGACGTTGTAGTGCGCGTCGGCATCGCCAGGCCGCTGCCTCAGCTGAAGCTCGGCAAGCTGCAGCGCCTTCTCCACGCTGGTGTGAAACATGGCGGCCAGATCGGCAGGCGGCGCCTTCAGTTTCACGTTCGGCTCGGTCATCGAGCCGAGATACTCGTCGGCACTGACGGCCCCGCGCTGGTAGAGCAGATTGAGCCACGCGATGGCACCGACGGCTCGATAAGCTCCGGGGTCGTTCGGGTCGGCCTCGATCGCCTGCCGGAAGGAGGCCAGCGCTTCGTCATGGTCGAGGTTGTAGGCGTGAAGGTAACCCAGCCGCCGCAGTTCAATCGAGCGGGGGTTGGCCAGAGCGCTTCCCGGCAGGGAGCACGCAATCAAAGCGACCGTGGCGCTGGCTCTCAGCCACGAAGCCCGGAAGCACCAGAAGAGATCGAGCCTCACACAGACAGCTTATAATTGCGTTCCACCCGACTCAAGCGAGGTTCCGTGACGCAAGCCCGTGTGACCCGCCGCTTTCACACCATCGATGCCCATGCCGCCGGCGAACCCCTCCGCCTCATCATCGAAGGATACCCGGCGCCGAAGGGCCTGACGATGCTCGAGAAGCGGGCGTGGGTGAAACGCCACGCCGACGCCATCCGCCGCGCGCTGATGCTAGAGCCCAGGGGGCACGCGGACATGTACGGCGCCGTCCTGACCGAGCCCGTGACCGCGGAGGCCGACGCCGGCGTGCTGTTCATGCACAACGAGGGATACAGCACGATGTGCGGTCACGGCATCGTCGCCGTGACGACGATGGCGATCGAGCGCGGCTTGATCCAGCCGAGGCAGGCCAATCAGATCGTCTACGACTCGCCGGCGGGGCCCGTGCATGCGAGAGCATATGTGAGGACGCGCGAGGGCGAGGGGGCCAACGGTGTTCGTGTCGATCGTGTGGCCTTCGACAACGTGCCGTCGTTCGTGTTCGCGCCAGGCCTGGCGATCCGCGTGGGCAGCCGGGAGATTCGCGTGGATGTCGCGTTCGGCGGCGCGTTCTACGCGATTGTCGACGCCGAGGCGGCGGGGCTGCCCATCGTGCCGGGCCGCCTGCCCGACCTCCGGCGGGTGGGGATGGAGATCAAGCACGCGGTCGAGGAGGCGCTCACCGTCGTGCACCCGCTGGACAAGGACCTCAACGGCATCTACGGCACGATCTTCACGGGGCCTGCCGAGCGCGAAGACGCCGATCTCAGGAACGTCACCGTCTTCGCCGACGCCGAAGTGGACCGATCCCCCTGCGGGACCGGAACGTGCGCCGTCATGGCCGTCCTCGATGCGATGGGACTGCTGCCGCCGGACCGGCCGTTCGGCCACGAGAGCATCATCGGCACCTTGTTCACGGGGAGGATTGCGGGCAGGACACGCGTCGGCAACTACGACGCCATCCTGCCCGAACTCGAGGGGTCAGCCTGGATCACGGGCGAACACACGTTCCTTGTCGATGACGAGGATCCGCTCAAAGGCGGGTTTCGCCTGTAGCCCGGGCACGCGCTATTTCAGGCCGGCCAGTTTGGCCAGGTCGATCTTCCCGACTACGTCCTGTACCGACTTGACGTCCGTGCCGCTGCCATCCAGCGTCACGAGGAATCGCTGCCCGACAATCACGCCCACCTCTGCGTGCTTCGACTCGCTGTCCCACTTCTCCCAGCCCGGGTTGCCGCCGACCTTGGTGGCCTTCTCGTACCCCGAGTCGGACTCCTTCGAGTACCCGGCCATCATGAACATCTGATAGGGCAGCGTCATCATTCGCGACATGGCCGTGTCGACAATCTTCACCTCGATGCGCGCATCTTCCTTGGTGTAGACCGTTTCTGCCTGAGAGAACTTGATCGGGGCCGTCATGCTCTCACCCTTGGGCGTCTCCTTCTCCCAGCCCGAGATGTCGGGCAAGAAACCCTGCAGTTCCCTGAAGCTGACGGGCTCGTAGGCCTTGCCGTCGGGAGCCTGCTGCAACTGCTCCATGGCTTTCCCGAACTGCTCCATGCCTTTCGCGAGATCCTGCTGGTCGCCTCCAGAATCCTTCGCCGCCTGCTGCACTTCCTTGGCGACCTGTTTCGCTTGGTCGGCGGCCTGCTGCGCCTCGTCCTTCTTTCCACCACACGCGGCACTGCCGAGCGCGAACAGGCCAATCAGACAGTAGATGCCGAGTACACGCATGAAGAGCCTCCCAGGTTGATGAACGTCAGCCGCATTCTACACCCGCCCTCCGCGGAATGAGGCCAGGCAGGGTCTCTCAGGCAGGGTCTCTCAGGTAGGGTTTCTCCGGCAGGGCTTCTTCGGCACAGTGCTTGAGGCCAATCTCAATGTCGGGCCGGCAGACCGGCACAGGCGCGCGCGGGAGGTGACGGGAATCATGTGTCCGACGCGAAGAGGTGGCTACCGGCCGAGGTGGGTGTGCACAAGGCGTTCAATCAGCGCGGCCAGCGGCTCGCCGTCCAACTCGAAGGCGAGGCGCTCGGGCGACCACGAGAGCTTGTAGCTGCGCACGAGCGCGGACACCCAGATCTGGCGGACCGGCGAGTTCGGGCTGACGACGAACCGCGCCTCTGATGGCTCCTCGAAGAAGACGTTCAACACCCCGCCCTGGAGCTCGACTTCGAACCCTTCACGTTCGGCAAGGTCCAGCAGCCCGCGCTGGAGCGACTCGAGGGCCTCGTCGGCCCGGGCGGCGAACTCCTGGTCGGTCAACGCGTGTGACATGGGTGGATGATACCAAAGGCCGGCCGGTCATGCCCGACGGACCTGCGCATCGGAATGCCGGTTTGCGTTACGATATGCGCGGAGGAGACAGCGGCCATGACACCCTTCCTGTACTTCGTCGTCACTCTCGTCTTTGTGGCGGCACTGTACGTGGTGCTGCGGAAGCCCGTCGCCGAGTACATCAGGATGCGCGGTGCCCGCGTCATCACGTGCCCCGACAACGAGCAGCCTGCGGCCGTCAAGGTCGATGCGGGCCACGCGGCGCTGACCTTCGCGGGCGGCCACGAGCACCTCCGCCTGGAATCCTGTTCCCGCTGGCCGGAGAAAGCCGGGTGCGGCCAGGACTGCCTGAAGCAGATCGAGGCCCAGCCGATGGACTGCCTGGTGAAGACGCAGGTCAGCGGCTGGTACACGGACAAGACCTGCGCGCTGTGCGGCAAGGCGCTCGGCTTGATCGACTGGACCGAACACAAGCCGGCCCTGCGAGCGCCGGACGGTCACACGGTCGAGTGGCGCGACGTGAGACCCGAAACGATGTACCAGGTGATGGCGACCCACGCCGCCATCTGCTGGGACTGCCACGTCGCCGAGACCTTCCGGCGCGAGCGCCCGGACCTGGTGCTGGACAACCCGCTTCCCAGGCAGCCGCCGCACTAAACCAACGGACCCTCCGCTGCGTCTAAGTATGCAGGCGGTCTGGAATGGAGGGTGTCATGTTTGAATGGAACGTCTCGAGCAACGCCGACTGGATGGTCGCACTTCTGCTGATCGTGACGGTGATCGCGGCCCTGGTCTAGGTCCGGTCCGTCCCCGCCCTCCGTCGGGGAGTCGGCCGGCATCTACTTCGGCTTGCCCACCGGGGCGTCCGAGGCAGCCACGTATGACTTGCGCGCCCGGGCTTTCATGCCCGGGCGTTTCACGTTCACGACCAGTTTGTGGATCTTGCCGTCGAGCACCGTGGGCGTGAAGCCGAGCACGTACTGGCTGTGCAGCTCCTGCGCGATGCGCGTGAATGTGGTATTGAGGTCGGCCGTCGCCCTGAGCAGGTAGTACCCTCCCCCGGTTTCGTCCGCGATCTTCCGCAGCACCCGGTCCGGGCTCGTCCGCACCTGCCGCACGCCGTTGAAGTAGTCCGACTCCAGGCCGATGCCGTAGATCATCACCTCATCCTGCTGGGCGCGGCCGAGCACATCACCCTGCCCGGCCTTGCTGTTGGTGTCGTCGCCGTCGGTGAGGACGACGATGACGCGGCGGCCCTCGACGGCGGCCAACTTGTCCAGCGACTGGTCGATCGCGTCGTAGAGGCGGGTGGAGTTCCCGTAGTCCAGCTCCTTGAGGGCGGCCACCAGTTCGTCCCGGTCTGCGGTGAACGATCCGCTGAACTGGACCTTGTCGTTGAAGGCCCCCACCTGCGCCTTGTCTTGCGGAAGAAGGCGCACCACGAATTCCTCGGCGCCCGACTTCACGAGCTTCAGCGAATTGGTCATGCTGCCGCTGGAATCGATCATGACCACGGCCGTGATGGGCTGCATCTGGTTCTCGAAGACGATGAGATCCTGGCGGATGGTGTTGTCGAGGACTTCGAAGTCCTCGCGCGCCAGGTTGGGAACGAGGGAGCCCAGGCTATCGGTCACCGTGGCGTAGATCGGGACGATCTTCGCGCCGCTGCGGAAGATGCCGGCCTGCTGACCGGCGGAACCCGACGAGGGCGCCGACAGAAGGGGAGCCGTCGCGAACACCGCGAGCGCAAGACCAGCCACGCCGAACACGCTCAGATGAAACCGCATGCTTGCAGCGTAGCAAGGGGACGCCTGGCAGGCAAACTAATTGAACGGGCCCCGGCGTCGTTCGAACCCCTGCGCGCCCGCCTGAGGTGTCACGAGGGTCTACGCAGCGGGCGCCGTCGGGCTTGCGGCCAAGAGCCGTGCGGCGGTGGCCTCGGCTGCGCGCATGACGCGAAGCAGGTTGAGACCGAGGACCTTCTTCACCTCGTCATCGGAGTAGCCGCGCCGCAGCAGTTCGGCCGTCAGGGCCGGAAACGTCGAGACATCGTCGAGGCCCGACGGCGCTGACGAGATGCCATCGAAGTCGCTCCCGTAGGCGACGTGGTCGATCCCCGCCACCTTGCGGACGTGGTCGATATGGTCCGCAACCTGGGCCACGGTGACCTTCGGCCTGGGGTGGGCGGCGGTCCACGCCGCCATCCCCGCTTTCACCGCGGACTCGTCCTTCGGCGGCAGCGCCTCCAGGCGTGCCTGCTCGGTCTCCTGCGCCGTGTCCCACGCGGAGGCCTGGGGCGTGGTGAATCCCGGCACGAACGACACCATGACCACGCCGCCGTTCTTCGGGAGCATTCTGAGGACGGCGTCAGGAACGTTGCGCGGGTGATCGCACAGGGCGCGGGCCGACGAGTGGGAGAAGATGACCGGGGCCTGCGTCACCCGGAGAACGTCGTCCATCGTGTCCCGAGACACGTGACTCATGTCGACCAGCATGCCGAGGCGGTTCATCTCGCGCACCACATCTTCGCCGAACGGCGTGAGGCCGCCGTGCTCGGGCGTGTCCGTGGCGGAATCGGCCCACGGGACGTTCTTCGAGTGGGTCAGCGTCATGTAGCGGGCGCCCAGGCGGGCGAACATCCGGAGCGCGCCGAGTGACGAGTCGATGGAGTGGCCGCCTTCCATCCCGATGAGCGACGCGATCTTCCCGGCCTTGAAGATCCGCTCCACGTCGTCGGCCGTGCGTGCAATCTCGAACACGTCGGGATACCGCGCCACCATCCGGTAGACGATGTCGATCTGCTCGAGGGTCGCGGTGACAGCCTGCTGGCCGGCGAGGCTGGCCGGCACGTAGACCGACCAGAACTGCGCGCCCACGCCGCCCCGCCGGAAGCGAGGGATGTCGGTCATCGTCGCGGGCTGGGCGTTCCGGATGTCCAGTTTCGCGGGGTCCTTCCCGGCCTTCTGACGCACCTCCCAGGGGTAATCGTTGTGGCCGTCGAACATCGGCACCGCCCGATGGAGGGCTCTCGCGCGGGCCATGAAGCCGTCCTCCTGGGGAGAACCGGCCGACAACCCGACGAGAGCCACAGCTGCGCACGCCAACGACACCACGACGCCTCGTGTGTTCACGACCGATCCTTTCTGAGAGTCCCTGCGCCAGTATATTCGGAGAGAGCCGTGTCCGCCATCGTGTAGAATCGCGGTTTCGTACCCCCGAACAGGAGTCATGACGCATATGGCTGATACGAAGCCACCGGCAGTGGTGAATCTCACGTGGGACGGCAGGCTGCAGTTCACGGCCCGCGAGGGCGGGCACGAGTGGGTGCTCGACGGGCGCAACGAAGCCGGACCATCGCCCGTTGTCGCGCTCGCCTCCGCGCTCGCGGGGTGCATGGCGATCGATGTTGTCCACATCCTGACCCGGGGGCGCTTTGCCGTGCGGTCGCTTGGCGCGAGCCTGACGGGGCTCCGTGCCGACACCGAACCCCGGCGTTTTGTGAAGATCGACCTTGGCTTCACGATCGACACGGACGCGCCGGCGGATCAGATCGAGCGCGCCATCGCGCTGTCCCACGAGAAGTACTGTTCCGTCTGGCACTCGATGCGCCAGGACATCGAGCTCACCACGAGTGTCTCGAGAGTGGGGTCAGACTCGACTTCTCAGTAGGTGGGGTCAGACTCGACCCGGGTCGAGTCTGACCCCACTGATGCTGGAGGCTGAAAGGTGACAGCGTCCCCGAATCGCCGCGCGTACATCGACTGGATGCGGGGCCTGAGTGTGCTGTTCATGATCGAGGCGCACTCGTTCGACGCCTGGACGCTGATGGCGGATCGCGGGACGGCGGCGTACTTCGTCGCGAACTTCACCGGGGGCCTGGCGGCGCCGATCTTCCTGTTCCTGGCCGGGGTGTCGGTGGCGATGGCGAGTTCGTCGCGCGCCAGGCGAACCAGCGATCGCGCCGGCGCGGCCTGGTCCGTGCAGAAGCGCGGCTGGCAGATCTTCGGCCTGGCCTTCCTGTTCCGGCTGCAATCGTGGACGCTGAGCCCGGGCGCCACGGTGAAGGGCATCTTCAAGGCCGACATTCTGAACATCATGGGGCCGTCCATTGCAGCCGCCGCGTGGATCTGGGGCCGGCTGTCGGACAGGAGGGCGCGGCTCGTGGCCTTCGCGTCGCTG
>Ga0209668_10000534_pt1 | contig 15594 bp, 17 predicted proteins | sample FrelakmetPLP11PL_FD_187150 | JGI IMG/M metagenome (GOLD analysis project Ga0209668, IMG submission 187150) | Freshwater lake sediment microbial communities from the University of Notre Dame, USA, for methane emissions studies - PLP11 PL (SPAdes)... | ecosystem: Environmental > Aquatic >... | reverse complement strand
CTGCCGTCTTCTGTAAGTTCGAATGTTGAAATAAGCATTACTGCTTCAACCTTATTCGAACCAGCCTTTGAGAGCAGTGACAACATTATGATGAATAATTATTGGCTAATACTACCAATACTTATTGCCATGATTAGCATTCTAGTGCTTGCTTTGCTAGTGCGGTCAGCTGTAAAATGGATTAGAAAGTAATGGAACTCATAAAATACCTTACAAGAATTGAAAAAACAGATGTAGTAAGCGTTGGTCAATACGCTGAAGGCCTATCAACACTATTGGACGAAGGTATACCTATTCCCCTCTCTTTTGTTCTGACAAAAGAAGCATTACCCTTTTTCCTAGATTTCAGTGGAGTAAAAAGCCAAATTGCAAAACTTATGACAAGCGGCGCAATCAACTTCCGACGGCTGGAGAAAGCTATTATTGATTCTGCAATGCCCCCAATAATGGAAAAATCTATACAAGAAGCGTACAAACGCATTAGTGGTTTTATCGAGAGTTATGCCATTGTTCGTCCATATCTCTATACAGCAAATGGTAGTTTACCGATAAATCAAAATAAACAAAGAATTATACTTGGTGCCAGCGCGCTTTCAGATGTAATAAGACGAGTATTTGCAGAAACACTAATTGAGTCTAGCGATATATTAAAGAAAGTAACAGAAGGCTACATCAATCTTGGTATTTTGGTTCAAAAATTACCACTTGAGGAAGTTTCAGGTAAAGTTACCACCTCAGATATCGTTACCAAAAAGGATGAGCATTTATGGATAGAGGCTGTCTACGGTATGTGGGAAATCACAGAAAAGGAAGGTATCGTTCCAGACCAATACATTTACTCAAAAACAGATTCTAAAACAATTGACAAACACGTTTCAAAACAGCAGTCAATGATAATTAGACAATTATATAAAAATAGAGCTTCTTTAGAAAAAATACCGGTATCATCGATTTGGCAAACAATGCCAAAACTTAATGATAAGTACATCGATAACCTAGCAAAAATAGGGATGTTAATAGAAAATTTCTACCAAGTTCCTTGTGAAATAGATTGGATATACGAATCAGGTAAGCTCTGGATAACAGATATTGACCCACTGGAAAAGCAAGAACTACGAAATGAACAGAATCTAGCTACAGAAAACATTAAGCTCGAAATAAAAGGAATTGAGCGCAATCGGCCAATACCAGTTAAGCCAAAGTTTTGGGCAAAAACAATCAAAACAAAAGATGTAGTGTCACGAGGAATAGGAAATTGCGAGGGTTATGTTGAAGCAATAGCAATAAAAGAACAAGACTATTTTTCAAAAAAAGTTACAACTAATGAAAAAGTTGCACTTATCGTCGCTGATGCAAGCGATATCGAAGATAATGTTTTATCTAGTCTTTCCGGAATTATAATTGACCGAGGTAAAAAGAATGATTCAATTATACCTCGAACTCAAATGCTTGGAATCCCTTTAGTGTTTGATACAGCAATAGCTACACGTGCTATTCGTGATGGAGAAAAGATATGGATTGATGCGGTCAAGGGTATAATCTACAAGATTAGGCTTCCTAAAATTAAACCGAAAAAGACATTTCAATCTAATAACTCAATTGCATTTAACTTGGATAAAGCCCTGGAGCTTACCAGAACTGCAACTAAAGTTTTAATAGAATACAAAATTACAAATATTACAGATGTTCTACAATCAGATAACACGTCAGAATACTCCGATGGAATGGTTTTCACAGCAAGAAGTAGTTTCGATGGAAAAATTACAGAGCTTATTAACGCCTTTTATCAACAAGGAAAACCTGCTCTAGCTAACATAGAATCTAACACATGGCTTGAGAGTATGGCTAAAGAAATTTACACTGTACGAAACAAAAACAGTTTAAAGGGAATATGGATGATCCTTCCATCATATTCCAACATAAGTGAAATGAGAGAAGCAAAGCATCTCTTGTTGGATATTGGGTTACGAAGAAGCTCAACATTTAAATTGTTCGGTTCTATAAAAAGACCTTCACAGCTTTTCTCAAAAGAAGATTTCTTCGATATAGGTTTAGATGGTGTCTTTTTAGATTTACCGGCAATACAACATAGTCTTTCAGGTAGAATCATGAATAAAGTTACTAGCGAAACATTAAAACCAGTTTCAGATTTCTGCAAAGCAACAGGTAACAAACAAATTGAAACATATGTCAATATAGGAGAGTTAAAACTAACTAAAACAGGCGTAGAAACTCTAATAAAAAGTGGCGTTTATGCGTTCGTAACAAATGATCATTCATATTTTGCAAAACTAAAAAATATAATTGGTGCGGTTGAGCATGCATTGATCACTAGGCATTCGTTATAGAAGCTTAATCTCTGACTGGATAAACTCTTCCAAATTTCCCTCCAGAACATAATCTGGATTTGATGATTCGTAATCAGTACGAAGGTCCTTGACTAGTTTATAAGGATGTAGCACATAATTTCTAATTTGATTACCCCAAGTTGGCGCCTTATGCTCACCTTTGATATCGTCTATTTCTGTTTCTCGTTTTTCTTGTTCACGTTGATAAAGTTTAGCTCGAAGTATACGAAGCGCCGCCTGTTTATTTTGGAACTGTGAGCGTTCTGAGCTACAAGTCACCTGCAAACCTGTAGGCTTATGTGTCAGCGTGACCTTGGTGCTGACTTTATTTACATTTTGACCACCTTTTCCACCAGCACGGCTAGTGCTCATAGCAATATCATCGGGTTTAATGTCTACAGCGATTTGTGCATCATTAAAAAGAGGAAGTACTTCCACGCCTGCAAATGATGTCTGTCTAAGGTTTTGCGCATTGAATGGAGATATTCGCACTAATCTATGTGTTCCGCTTTCATACTTCAGGTACCCATACGCGAAATCTCCGTGCACTTCTAATGTTACAGCGCTCAACCCGGCTTCTTCTCCTCGTGAGATATCTAACACTTCGCTTTTCCAGCTTGATTTTTCAATAAACCTTAAGTACATTCGCATCAACATTTCTGTCCAGTCACACGCTTCTGTCCCGCCCTGTCCTGCAAATATTGAGATAATCGCGTCCCCGCGATCGTATTTACCAGATAAGAAGGTTTCAAGTTCTTTCTCTCCTAACGCTTTCTCAAATTCTCTGGTTTCCTTTTCTACTTCTTCTGCTATTGCGTTATCTTCACGCGCTAAGGATACAAGTTCTTCGAGCTCGCTCATCTTCTTCTGCAACTCTTCTATTTCTTCAACTGTATGTTGCAAAGAAGAGAGCTCGCTTAATGTTATTTTTGCTGAGATCTGGTCTTTCCAAAGCAAAGGATCATTTGCCGCTTTCCCTAGTTCGTCAATTCTTTTTCTTTTAAGAGATATCTCAGATTTAACGACAATTGCCTTAACGCGTATCTTTAACGATTTTATATCAAACTGATCTTCCATCGCTTGATTCTATCAGATAGTTGCCCTATTATGAATCAACAATGAGATCAATTACACAGTTCTTTCACCACGCAAAAAAGCACGTTTTTGAGCATAAGCCCATCTATATTTTCGCTATTATGCTCTTTGTTTGGACTTTATTTGACTCTATTTTGGCGTATATTACACCTGTCGCTGTATTGGATCGGGGTTTTTCTCCTATTCAGATGGGTTTGATCATGGGTTGCTCTTCAGCTTTTGGAGCATTCTTTGACTTTATTCTCAGCAAGTTTTTCAGGAATACTACTTATCGGCGCTTATTTTTGTTTATGTTCCTGTCTTGCGCTATATATCCTCTTCTGCTCTGGAAAGCACAAACCTTAGCAGTTTACTGGATCGCCATGGCCTTTTGTGGACTTTACTATGACCTGAAAAACTTCGGTATACACGACTTTGTTAATAAGCACCCTTTGAATGATGAGCATGCTTCTACGTTTGGTTTTTTAGATGTGTTCCGTATGCTTGCCTATCTCATTGGGCCAACAATTGCTGGCTTTTTAATCGTAAAAGACAACACTTTTGCCCCATACGGATACTCAATATTCTTTCTATCTGTTGCCTTCGTCATCTATATTATTCTACTTAAAGTTACTCGTAGAAAACACGTTGAAAGACCTCCGAAAAATCCATGTAAGCCGGTTACTATGGTGCGCGAGCTTAAAATATGGGAAAAGGTTAGCATATCACTACTGCCTATACTGCTCTTTCAAATTCTTCTAAATGTTTTTGATGCCACGTTTTGGACAATTGGTCCTGTATATGCTGAGCAATTCCCACAGTTTGCGGACTTCGGCGGTCTTTTTATGACCATATACATGATAAGTACATTGTTTACTGGTTTTTTTGTTGGTATATTGACCAGACATTTTGGTCAGAAAAAGACCGCCTTTGTTACATTTATTATTGGCGCCGCACTAATTTCAACATTTGGATTTATTCACTCACCTTTTATTATTTTAGGAGTGCTTCTTCTCGCTTCTCTCATTGGTTCGTTCGCTTGGCCTGCAGCAAATGGAGCCTATGCGGACTATATCTCGGAATCACATAAATTTGGAAAAGAGATCACTGGAGTAGGGGATTTCAATATGAATATCGGCTATTTTATTGGCCCAATTGTAGCAGGTGTAGTGATGCAATACCTTGGCGCTGGTATGACCTTCACAGTTATGGGTTTAATATGTTCTCTCGGAGCACTTATCCTTTTCGCCGTAACTCCCACGCAGATCAAGGTTCAGGTCAAAGAATGCGAACTCCCGAGAAAGTAATTCGTTTTAGTTTAGTTCTTCTTCGGACACAACCTCTATATGATTTTTCTTCAGCAACTTGGTAGTAAGCCCATCTCCTTTAATGATTGTTCCTGTAAAAGTACCATCGTAAATCTGGCCAGAACCACAAGAAGGACTTTTTTGCTTTAGAATTGCCTTTTTAATGTGGTAGCGCTTAGCGGTTCTAAGGACTTCTTCAGCACCTTTTTTACAGTTTGCCGTAACATCACACCCGCTTTTTGTAACAATCCTGGCGCCTTTCAGTTCTGACGGTTCTCGTGGAGTAGATAACCCACCCAGCTGCTCCGGACAAACAGGTATTAATGCTTCTTTCTTAAGGAGTTCTATGACTTTATCATTAAGTTTACTCTTGCCGTTATAACGACACTTAACGCCCAGTAAACACGCGCTACACAAAATAGCCATACTTAACAGCATTAGTTACTCCATTCCCATTCCTGGCATACCGCCGCCCATTCCGCCGCCTGCGCCCATACCAGCTCCAGCGTCTTTCTTTTCTGGGAGCTCGTAAACCACTGCTTCGGTTAGAAGCAACTGGCTTGCCGCAGAAGTCGCGACTTCAACCTCAAGTCTCACGACCTTAGTTGGGTCAACAATCCCAGCATCAATCATATCTACGCCCTCTTCTCCAGTAAGCGCATTATAGCCTTTACCTTTGCCAGATTCTGCTACTATTTTGGCTGCATCTTGGCGTCCAGCATTATATGCGATCTGAAGCATCGGTGATTGCATTGCTTCCATAAGGATCTTAACGCCTGCCCGTTCATCATCTGTTTTCGGCTTATAATCCTCCAACACTTTTCTTGCGTCCAATAGTGCAACACCACCACCCGCGACCACGCCCTCTTCCACGGCCGCCTTGGTCGCGTGCAACGCATCATCCACGCGATCCTTAAGCTCTTTGATCTCAACTTCGGTCATACCGCCAACTTTGATAACCGCTACTCCACCTTGAAGTTTTGCTAATCTTTCTTGAAGTTTTTCTTTATCATACTCTGATGTAGCCGCCTTAACTTGAGATTTAATTTGCTCAACTCGTTTCTTGATTGCATCTTTTTTACCAGCGCCTTCAACAAATGTAGTATTATCTTTACTACAAACTATTCTTCTTACCTTTCCAAGTTCATCAACTTCAGTTTCTTCAATCTTTTTACCAAGTTCGGTTGTTATCATTGTTCCACCTGTCAGAATTGCTAGATCTTCTAGCATCTCTTTCTTTCGATCACCAAAACCTGGCGCTTTGACCGCGACGACATTCAAAACACCACGAAGTTTGTTGACTACTAATGTCGCAAGCGCTTCTCCGTCGACATCGTCAGCAATAATTACTAAATTTTTCTTACCTGCTTGTGCTGTTTTTTCAAGAACAGGCAAAAGTTCTTTAATTGAAGAAATTTTTTGTTCTGTGATCAAAACATATGCATCCTCGACTATTGCTTCCATACGTCCTGGATCGGTTACAAAGTAAGGAGAGATATAGCCACGATCGATCTGCATACCTTCGACATAATCAGATGTGAGCTCAGTTCCTTCACCTTCTTCAACTGTTACCACGCCTTCTGCTCCAACTTTATTCAAAACGTTTGCGATCATATCTCCAAGCTTTACGTCGTTATTAGCACTAATTGTCGCGACCTTCTTGAGACCTGCTAAATCTGATGTAGAGATCTTTTTGCTCATCTTTTTGACTTGTTCTACAACCATCTTTGACGCCATCTCCATACCTGTCTTAACCTGTGCAGGATTAGCTCCAGCCGCTACCATTTTCAATCCCTGGTTGTACATCGCCTGTACCAAAACACACACGGTGGTTGTTCCATCTCCAACCACATCACCAAGTTTGCTCGATGCTTCCTTGACTACCTGCGCACCGATATTCAGCATAGGATCGTCTAAATCCGCAAGTTCTTTTACTACAGTCACACCGTCTTTGGTTATGTGCACGCCGCCAAACGATTTTCCTAGAACCACATGTCTGCCTTGTGGGCCTAGCGTTACTTTAACTGCATCTACTATCGTATTTACGCCATCCTGGAGCTTCTTTTTTGCTGTGTCTCCGATTACAACTGTTTTTGCCATGATTTTATATTGTTAATTATTAATAACTGCCAAAATATCTGTCTCTTCGAGTATCAGATACTTTTCGCCATCAACTTCGATCTCTTCTGGTGAATATTTCTTGAAAATTACTTTATCGCCTTGTTTGACACTGAACGGAAGTGTTTTGCCATCTTCATTAACCTTTCCTGTCCCTAACGCCACTACTTCTCCGGTCTGGGGTTTCTCTTCTGATGCTGTGTCTGGGATAATAATGCCTGACTTAGTGGTCTTGTCTTCGGCTGTTGCCTTGACTAAGATGTGCCCACCGACTGGCTTGATTGAAGGATTCTTTTTAGCCATGTTCGTGAATATATTTATGTAATGGTGATATTGTATCAATATTGTCAAGTGGTAAACAAGTTTATAAGACATTTTCTATGCCAAACGCAATCAAAGACGATTGTTCAACAATTTAAGACAGGATATTGCAGATGATATTATACCGTGTATTTCGAGGTTTACTCATAACTGCAAACTGAACTGTTGTCATTTTTATCGGCACCTACTGATAATATTCTCTTAATCATATTTTAATAAGTATATGCTACAATAATCCATCAATATAAATCTAGCACTTTAGTTTTGACAAATTAAGACATAGCTAGTAAATTAGTTGTAATAAGTAGTAAGAAACAACAGTGAAAACTTCAAGTTCTTCCCATAGGCAGATTAATAGACACACAGCCTTTGACGTGGCCAACTATTTTTTATACCGAAGCGGTATTGATAACAGGATAATTACCAACAAAAAACTTCAGAAACTTGTATATTATGCACAAGCTTGGAATTTAGCACTTAACAAGAAACCTCTTTTCCATGAAAAAGTAGAGGCATGGATCCATGGACCAACTGTACCTGAATTGTACAGGAAATATAAGATTAATGGCTATGCACCTATTAGCCCATTGCCTCGTGATAACTCTAGCATCTTTTCTAACTCTCAACTAAGAGCATTGAATCTGGTATGGGAAACATATTCTGATTTGGATACGGAGTTTTTAGAGGCGCTAACACATGCAGAGGAGCCCTGGCGTCAAGCTAGGCAAGGATTTGATAACAACCAAATCTGCACTAATGAAATTCCACAAGACACAATGAGGAAATACTATACGCAAAGGAAAAACGAATGGACAAAAAGAACAAAAGGCGCCGTTTGAGGAAACTTTTATCTGCAGATGTCAAAAAGAAGCTTCCAACAGACAACCCGTCACCAGAAGATCTGGAAACAAAATCATATAAGATTTCATACTTGTACTATAAAGAAAGCCTTTGCGAAGTTAACAGCTTAGAGGTAGCCCCCTTACGGAAAGTTATTAACAGACACAAGCGATTTTGTAAATGCAAAAACACAAGCGAAATATTCGACTTGATTCCTGGAATAAAGCCAACCTATCAGTCAGCAAGGTACACTGACATTTTCGGTACAGATCTTCCCGTAGACTGTGACATCATGTATCACTTTTACATCGGTTCCAGCGAACGCGTCTTCTTCTTCATTACACAAGATATCATAAATATTCGTGCAATTTTAAACGCCCACAAATAGTTTTTGCTACCTAATAGGTGTACAATCCAGACATGAAATACAACCCCAAAGGCATAGGCGAGATTATATTGGATGCAATTATCCTTGATTTGAACGGCACGCTTGCGGTAAATGGTAAAGTTATTAAAGGCGCAAAAGAGCGAATTCAAAGACTAAAAGAGCTAGGTTTTTCTATCTACCTTTTTTCGGGCGATCAAAGAGGAACGGCAAAAGCTCAGGCTGGTGAATTATGAATAATTCTTAAGTATGCGACAACTTGCAAAGAAAAGGCCGAGCTAGCAAAGAAGCTTAATAAGGAAACAACTGTAGCAATTGGTAACGCGCGTATTGATATCGGAACTTTTGAGAATGCTAAAATACGAATAGCAACACTTCAAAACGAAGGTATACATACTAAGATACTTAAATATGTCGACGTAATCGTACCTTCAATAAATGATGCTTTAGATTTATTAATCAATCAAGATTCATTTAACGCTACATTTAGGAAATAGCTATAATCGGTTTGTTTCCCATTTACTACCCTCAAGCTTTAGGTGTACAATCCGAATAGAACGATTGTATTTAGAACGAAACAGCATTATGAAAATCGCAATAATCACTCATCTCCCAATAAATCCAAAGGAAAATGAAATGCTACTTGAGGCCGCTAAGGATAAAACCGGCGACGGAGTTCTGATTGATATCGATGATTTGATACTGGGAACAACCAATAACGCACCGTTTGTTAAGTGGGCAAACGGAAACTTCCTGGACTACGACGTGTATCTCATACGAGACATATGGCACGCCATGAAAAAAGCCATTATCATCATAAACTGGCTTAAATGGAATAATAAAGTAGTAATCGATAACAACCTGGCTGAAGTACAATATACGATAAATAAGATACGAACCTTCTTCGAGCTAGCACAAGCAGGACTACAAGTACCGAGAACGTTTTATCCCCAAAGCAAAGCACACTTCCAAAAATACGTAGAAGAAGCAGGGTATCCAGTGGTTATTAAATCAAATTCAGCAGGTAAAGGAGCGTATGTCTACAAATGCGATGATGAGGCCACGGTCAAGGACCTAATAAAACAAATCGAGAAATCAGGACACAAGTATGAGAAGTATCTTATCCAAGAATACATACCTTACAAACGAGACCTTCGAATCTTTGTGCTAGGCGGAGAGGCTGTAGCTGCAATGCATAGAATACCAAAACCCGGAAACTTTGCCGCAAACTACTCCAAAGGTGGAAGCGTAGAAGTTACTGAGTTGACACCTACAATAAAGGAGATCGCAGAAAAGGCCGCCAAAGCCGCCAAAGCAGAGTTTGGCGGCGTAGACCTACTTGAGACCGATCGAGGCGAATACTACGCGCTAGAGGTCAACAGGACACCAGGATTTGATGGTATTTCTAAAGCAACCGGAGAAGACTTCGGTGAAAAAGTAATCGAATACTGCATAAAAGTATATAACCAGTCGTCAGGACAAAAATGAAGTTACTTATCTTTGGCACACCCAAGACGCAGGAGGTAAGATGGATCGTTGAAGAGGCTAAAAAGGCCGCGCACACAGTTGACGCAATCTCGCTCTACGATGTCCGGATAGCTACCAAAGATAACGGCATTGAACTCGCTTCAGAAAAAGTGAAAATACTCGATTACGAAGCATATCTCTTTCGCGGAATGACCAGGCACCTTTGGGAAGCACTGCTTTTGGCTGAGTGGCTATACAGCCAGGGAAAGGTAGTAGTGGATGAACGATTGGCTACGAAACGATACATACCAAGCAAGGCGTCTACCTCGATCGCACTCGCAAAGGAAGGTATTCCGCAACCGATGACAATTATTCCAATGGGTGTAAACGAGGCACTGCAAGAGCTCAAAACGATTAAGTATCCAGTGATATTAAAAGACGCATGGGGAAGACAGGGCAGGCGAGTATATCTGGCAAAGAGCTTTGAAGAGGCGAAGAAGTACGTTCACGAATTCCACGAGGCGAGACAACAGTATTTGATACAAGAGTATATTCCAGTTAACTACGACACCAGAGTATTCGTGGTCGGAGATAAAGCGCTTGGTGGAATGAAACGAACTGCGCCTGAAAACGACTTTAGATCAAATTTGGCAGTTGGTGGCACAGCACAAGCGGTTGAGCTAACTCCGGAAATGGCGAAACTTGCAGTATCGGCCGCGAAAGTTTCATGTATGGAGATTGCAGGTGTTGATATTCTGACAAACCAGAGCAAAAACTATGTTTTGGAAGTCAATCGCTGTCCGCAGTTTAAGGGTTTTCAACCATCAACCGGCATAAACGTGGCCAAAGAGATTGTAGACTATATTGCTTCAAAAGTCGCAAACACATCAAAAGAGAACGGTTGCTAGAACCCCTACGCCTTCCTTCTGTCCATAGATCACTGTAACTTTTCCATCGTCGGCAACATTAGTTGTGCCGTAATAGCCAATATCATCTAAAAAGTTGTTTACCGCGTCAACAAACTCATCTTGATCAGTTTCCGTGTCCCAATAGCTTTCCCATAGCACAACCATATCACCGCTTTCGTCTTCATAAAACTGCACACGGTCACCATCCCAGCCAGCTGCTGCATCTTCTGCATCAGCTGTACTGTTTCCAGTCCAGAGCACATATGTCGTATAAAGTTCTCCCAACACATCCTGGTCGATAAGAGCCCAACCAACCCCGATCGATGAAGAGCGATCCTCTTTAACAAGTTCAACTGGCGCATCGTTTCCAAAGTACTTTTCAGGATGGATTATCTGCTCTGTTGAAACCGGCGGAGCGTCAAAAGCATTATTTACCGCTTCCCAACCGCCGTTCTTCTTTAGCGCTCCTACAAAATCCATTCCAGTTGAATACGGAAAATACATACTGTCGTACCAGTAGTCTGGCATAGTATAACCGTATCCACTATCACTATAGTCTAGATTTGCGATCTCTTCCTGCAGGGCAACAAAGTCATCATTATGATAAAGAGCTAGGCGCACTAGGAACTGGGTCTCGGTCAACATTGAATCTCCTTCAACAAGTGCGGTATACGCCAAATACTGATCAGAGTTATCTTCGTCAAAAGTATCTTGAGTCGTATCGATTCCCCAGTTTTGATCCTGCAGGAAGTGCTCGTATTCATGCGCAAAGATATACTTTTCATACCAACTCACTTCATTGTCTTCAGTGATGATATAAAGCTTGTTTTCAGAAGGCACATAGAAGCCAGCATAACTATCTGTCGAACTACCAAGTAGGATCTCAGATAAGCTAGCATCAGCATTCAGAAGCCCAAGCGCCTTTAAACACTTTTCGTCAATAGCTATTTCATCAGGTGGATAGTTCTCAGCCATATCGTTTTCGAGGTAGACCGCTAGTTCTGCACGCGTCATCGGATACACCGGAATCAGTTCATCTGCGCTTAACCCCCGAATGTCCTCTACCATCGAGATAATCTCAGAGTAAGGGCCAATAATTTCTTCAAGCAATGTGTTATATTCAGCATTGAGAGCTGTTTTATCGCTTTCTAACTCCTCAATATCGTGCCGTACTAAATCTAAACGCCCACTAACTAAACCAAGCTTTACACTTGAAGCTCCGTTTCCCTCCGACTCCCTTGCCAACACAATTAGGCCTCCACCAATAGCAACGCCTTCGGCTAGGGCAATAATACATAGAGAAACTATCGCAGCAGTGAAAAGCTTTCTGATCATAGCTTAGTCTTTTACGTTTTCTTCAAACGTAATTGCGCCAACCGGACATACCTTTATAATCTCTTCCGCTTCTTCCTTCGTGACCAGTGCATTTCCTGTAGGTTGGCTTTTTCCATCAGCACCCAAGACAAAGTGAATTGGATAGATTGCGTTGCATGTAGCGCAACCGATGCACTTATCCTTATCAACTTTCAGCCTGCAAGTTTTATTTCCCATCGTATTTTAATGATTATCTATATCGTTAGCTAAACTATAATTGCGAATGCGCAGAGAAGCACCATGATGACGATCAATACTGCAGATAAAGACCCCGCCACCACAAACACCAGAAAATACGGATTCAGGTTTTTAACATTAATTTTCTTTACCAATCGAGTCCTTTTTCAGCTAATTTACCCTGGTCAAAACAGTGTACTACCTTTTGTATATCACTGACAATATCTACTTCCGAGTTTAAACTTTTTGGCCAGCCACGTCCAGTTAATACCAAATGCGTTTTTTTTGCTCTCGCGTTATTTATTATCGATCGAATATCCGATATTCGAATCAGCTTAAGCGCATACGCAGTAATAAGCTCATCAACAACCACCAAGAATGGCTTTTCGTCAATGGCACGTGTTACCTCTGCCAAGGCCGCTTGAGCTATCTTTTCATTTTTAGGCTCTGCAGACTTTACCCACTCTTTTATCGTAAAGTACTTTATCCTTAGGTCCGAATTGGAGTTAGACAGTTTCTCCAACATTTTCCTCTCGCCACTTTTCCACCAACCTTTTAAAAACACTATTACGGCAACTTTTTTATTCCAGCCAAGTGCGCGCACTATCATTCCAATCGCGGCTGAACTTTTACCCTTACCCTCGCCTGTGAAAACAACAATCATGACACAACAGTTAATTATGCTGCCAGTCTTTGTGAGTATGCCCTTTGCGGTACTTGGTCCAAAGCTGGCTCAGATCCTCGGAATGTATTGTCGTATCAACAAACAGGTTATTTGGTTTAAAGTCGTGTGACGAGTAGTTCCAGGCCAGAATCAGCACCACATAAACTACTGCACCAATGATAAATGAAAGAACTATTAATCGATATGGTTTCATCAAATTATCCTCTCACTATTCAAAATCGAATCGTTCAACTACACGGGCGGTTTCAAAAGGCCAATAGACAATCCATGCGCGTCCTTTGATCGTATGGATTGAAGGATCCATAAAGCCATATGCTCGGGAATCATAGCTATCAGGCCTATTGTCTCCCATGACTATCAGCTGTCCTTCTGGTACAGTGTACTCAACACTCTCCTGCATAAATGCTCCAGATTCGGTTACACGATCTAGAGGCAGATACGACTCGTCTAATAATGATCCGTTGACATATACCTTTCCGCCTTTGACCATAACGCGGTCTCCGCCCATACCTATGATTCGCTTGATATGATCCTGCGCATCGTTGTATTTGAAGATTATCACGTCACCACGCTGTAGCTGTCCAAGTGTCAATGTCAGTTTATCTGCCAAAAGAAGTTCCCTGTCATAAAAGTTCGGCATCATCGATGGACCTCGAACCTGGTGAGGCGACAGTATCCATAGATAGACTACTACGAATATGGCTAACGCGATTACGACTACCTGAATAGAGTCAAAGAAGCCGGTTATTAACTTACGAAACGTATCTCCGGTTTTATCGTTTTTTTGTGACGAAGTATACTCAAATGGCAACTCGCTATCTGGATACTTTGTGCTTTCTGGCATAACAGGTAAACTTTAAATCGAAACCACGCATAAGTCAACTGGTTCTACTTCGCTGGGTAATTATCGTCGAAAACATTTGGAAGCGAATGGATGAACACTCCATTCTTCTCCCTCATAAACCAATCTATTTCAGGACGTTTATAATTTGGTACGTGGAAATCGGTCATTCTTTTAATATCTGCTTTATCCATTGTAAACTTCAGAGCGTTAAGATTCTCATCAATATGCTTAATAGTTTCTGTTTTAATTAGTGGATGCAGTCCTCTAGAAGTCATCCAATTAATGATTATTTGGTTCTGTGTCTTACCATACTTTTTAGCCAACTCAACAAGTAATGGCCAGTTTCTTTTTGCTGAACGATTTCTTCTCAACGGCTGGTAGGGCACGTTAATAATGTCGTTATCTAGACCATAATCCAGTATGCCCAAATCTTCAATCACTCTCACCTCGAAGCTGTAGTGCAATTCGTGAGAAAAGAGGCTGTTACGAAATATTTGGTGATATCTCTTCAGATGCTTAAGGTCAAAATTTGTAACGCTTGTATACCTTGCTTTTCCTTTGCTGAGGTAACCCGCAACTCGCTTAAGTAAATTATCAAAACCATACTTGTTAAAAGCTGTTAGTGGAAATTCGATCGAGTCAACGTGGTCAGTCGAAAACATCCTTAAACAGCGATTTAGCTCATCTTCAACATCGTTTACTGTATGGTTATTGTAATCGTAAATTGCTTGAACGATAAATATATCATCTCTTTCTACTCCCGATCTATCTAGCGCTTCTTTTATCAGTTCAACAGACCGCCCCTGCGAGTTCCAGAAGTTAACTTCAGTTAGGTTTAACCCCAGCTGGAATTGGTGAACTAACGCTTTTATCTGCCTTCTATCGTTGTTCTGCGGGTCTCTCTCGGCAAATCCTCCAATCCCCCACGCCCCAATTCCAATTTTAGAAAGAGTCTTTCTAGTTATCATAGAACTGCATTATACACGTTCAGTTCCTATACATACACCGGCTTCCAGGTTTTCTTTTTGTAGTCCATTACTTTGTCAACCAGGCCATATTTCACTGCTTCTTTTGCATTGAGCCAATGGTCACGCTCTACATCAGCCTCTATCTTTGATTTAGCCTGGCTCGTGAACTCAACCAGGTAACTGACAAGTTTAACTTTGTCCTTGATCAGCTCCTGCGCAGCAATCTCAACATCAGAGGCTTGACCCTTGGCACCACCCATCGGCTGATGGATCATCACTCGCGTATTCGGAAGCACATATCGCTTGCCTTTGGTTCCACCGGCTAGAAGGAACGCACCCATTGAACCTGCTAAGCCAACACCAATCGTAACAATATCAGGCGAAACATGGCACATCGCGTCATATATTGCAAAACCAGCATCGATAATACCGCCGACGCTGTTTACATAAATCGAGATATCGCGCTTCGGGTTCTTGTGCTCAAGGTACAAGATCTGTGCGACTACTAGATTTGCCATGTGAAAGTCGATAGCGTCTCCAATGAAAAGAATTCGCTCCTCCAACAGCCTGGAGTAGATATCAAAGTAGCGCTCACCACCAGGGGTTCGCTCAATTACCGTAGGGATGAGAAGGTTAGTGTTCTGTTTTCGTTTCATGCCTATATTATCGCATTTATGTCAATAGTGTTGGCGTTTTCAGGTAACCATTGGCAAACGAGGTGGCATCAAGCAGTCCTTTTCCTGAAACAGCAACCTCGAGCACTTCAATAAGCCTATCT